>Ga0179593_1661118_pt1 | contig 11508 bp, 17 predicted proteins | sample CZODoug2_1_08_16_FD_185931 | JGI IMG/M metagenome (GOLD analysis project Ga0179593, IMG submission 185931) | Vadose zone soil fungal communities from Angelo Coast Range Reserve, California, USA - CZODoug2_1_08_16fungal (PacBio error correction) | ecosystem: Environmental > Terrestrial > Soil >...
GACAAGGAAAACCAGCCCGTTTCAATCCGAGAGAATTTTACAACACCTTTGAAAGTCGGAAAAACAGGGTCTGGAGATAGCAGAAAAGGGGGGGAAAAAGGCGAAAGGGGGAAGATCATCTGGGGGAGGGGGGTAAGCAATTCTTCTAGAAAGTTTCCGCGAAAACCAAAAAGAAAGGGGAAAAGGGGGGGGAAAGGTACGAGCCGATGCCACGAGGGGGGGGGGCCGTTGGGCGGCATCTATGGGGAGGGAAAAAAAGGCGAAAGGTTTCCCCGTTAGAGGGAAGGAAGGAAAAAAGGGGAAAAAAAGAAGGAACAGATCTGGAAAGAACAAGAGGAAGGACGGTTTTTCTGGACGCTGATGAGGGAAACCAGGGAAACGATTGAGATCACGGTCGAGGGGAGGAAAAAAAAAAAAGGGGAAAAAAGAAAAAAGGACTAACTTTTTCCGAGAGGAGGGAGGCCCGATCCTCTGAAGGGGTAGCAGAAATGGAAAAAAATTTGATTATCCAAACGCGGCAAAAGAGGGAGGAAGCAAAAAAAAAAGCATGTTTTCAGAAGGGGAACAAAGCCTTCGTGCACTAGGGCAAAGGAAGGAGGACTGTTCCCTCTGCACAGAAAAAAAGATAGGAGTAAAGCACGCTTGTCAAAGGGAGGAGGGGGGGGGTTGTTTGCCGGGGCCGGGGGGGAAAAAAAAAAAAGGGGACCTCTGCCTCACATTGGGAAAATCCTGGTTCTGGTAAAGGAAAAAGGGGGGGGGCTGACGATCTCTTAGAAGAAGAGAAAAAAAAAAAGGGTTTCGCAAGCCCAGGAAAAAAAAAAGCACCAGAAAGCCGTCCTCGGGTAAGGAAGAAAAACGGGCGCAGACCAGAAAATCCATCAATCGAAGTCGAGCGAAAGAAAGAGGAGAGGAAAAAATCGCGCTATGTCACAGGCGAAACCATCTGAGAGAAGGACGATGGAAGAAGCAAAGACAAACCGCAAATTCCGCCAACCATAAAACAGAAAAGGGGGGAAAAGGAAAACGGCTATGTCCTGAAAATCCAAGGAAAAAAAAGGGAAACTTGCGCGAGGGGGAAATCAAAGGGGAAAGGGGATATTCTCTCAGGAGGGAAAAAAAGTGAACAAAAATAGTCGCAAATAATCAGAATACAGTTGGAAATTAGAAGACGTGGGAGGGCATAAAAAAAAAATCGGCACCATAATTCCATCGGAAAGCACAAAAGGGGTCCCCGCACTTCCGTCAAGAATCGAATCCAGGAGGTCTGGGACGAAACGGAAAAAAGGAAACTCCTTCCTCAATGGAGGGTAGAAAAAGGTCCGCGTCTCAACTTTTTTCAAAGAAGACGCCGAACGTCGCAGGCCCGGTGGAAAAAAAGACCGAAAAAAAGGGGAGCCCTGGCCGTTTCGCCTCCAGGCCCAAAGCAGAGACACAGCTCTCGAATCCGCCAAAAAAAAGCGAACGGGGACTTCCGATCCAAAACTCAAAAAAAACGGAATTCGTCGGAAGGAAAAAAAAGGTCACGTGGTCCATCGGCGGCGTGCCAAAAGAACTCAATCCTCCAAAGCAAAAAACGGCAGGTTCCCGTCATGAGAAGAGAAAAGAAAACCAAAAAAGAACAAAGAACCAGCCCTCAAAGCGCAAGAAAAAAGACGTTCCTTGACTATTAAAGAGGGCCGAAGAGAAGGAAGAATAGGGGGAGAGGAAAGGGAGACAACGACCCTCTCGCCAAAAATCCAGCAGGAAAACCCCTCGTTCCGTTGAAAATCATAAGAAGGAAAAAAGAAAAGTCCGACCCGAAAAAAGGCAAAGCCCACTATCGCTCAGGACAAAAAAAGGAAAGATCCCCCGAGAAGAAGAAAAAAAAGGGAAAGCCGACAGCGATGAAGTAGAAAATCAAGAAGTTGTGGAAGAGGAAAAGAAAAGGGAAAGAGGGAAAGAAAAACAAAAAATCTTCAAGGAAGGGAGAAAAGAAACTTCCTAACCTAACGTGGAAAAAGAAAAAGAAAGGCCGCCGCCAAAATAGAGGGTCACCCGCCCGCCGCAGAAGGGAAAAAAATAAAGGCCGCTCCGGTTTCAAAAAGAAACGTTCTTCCTTACTCTCGCCCGAAAAAGGGGGGACTTGGTAGGGCCACAACCCCCCCGCCCGAGGAGGGGGAAAAGAAAAGTAATTGGTAGCCCCTCCATAAAGAACGGCTTTTGCCCGGGCCTCGAGAGGAAAGGAGGAAAAGGAAGAAGAATGGCCCAGACAAAAGCCGCGGGGAAAAAAGAAGGGGAAAGAAAAAGGGTATGTGATCCGGCCCTCCCAAAAAAGACCACAGAGAATCATTTTCGGAGGAGGGAAAGAAGGAAGGAAGGCGTCGGGACTCAGAGGGACGCGCTGCAGGGGGAAGGGGGAAAAGAGAGAAGGATCGGCGGGTGAATGAAGGGATATTCTCCGTGCTGTTTCACGGAGGAAGGAGAGGGAGAAAAGGGTGAGCAGGTCCAGGAAGATTGGGGGGGGGAAGGTCTGGCGTGGCCGATTTCGAATTTTTACACTAGGAACACCTTTCATGGGGAAGAAAAAGAGAGAGAAAAGGGGGTACGCAGAGGCCTCGGGGGAGAGAAGGGAAGGGGGAGGGAACCCCAATGGACTGAGCGGGGGCGCGCGGGGAGGAAGAAGGTCGGGGGGGGAATCAATTCCTTCGATTTGGGAAGGGGAAAAGGGAAAAAAAAGGGGCAGAACCATATCTACCATTGACGGAGAGCCGATTTTGGGCTTTTTGGAAAAAAAAAAAAAGGAGGCAAAAAAAAAGATTGGGGAAAAAGGAGGCCTTGGGAGAAAAAGGGACACAACAGCTTATTCCGAAGCACGAGGAAAAAAAAGACAAAAAGCGCTTTGTTCTGGGAGGGGGAACAAAAGAAAAGAGACATGCACAGGGAGCCGTCGTTAAGGGGGGAAAAAGGGGGGGATGCGTGTCTCCGGGGGGCCCGATGCCCACGAGGGCGAGGGGAGGGAGAAAGAACGAACGAATTCGGTGGGAAGGGGAGAGGGAACGGAGATTTTAAGCAACCATTGTTGGGAGTGGATAACGTCGTTGGCAGGGGGAAAAAAAAAAAGGGGGAAATAGTTGAAGTTCCTTGTTCCAAGGGGACGAGGAAGGGGAAAGGGGGGTGTCTGTGGACCCCAAAAATTCCGCGTAAGGGAAGGGAAACGAAGAAAGTGTGGGGGAGTTTCATTGAACGAAGACGGGAAGGGGTCCTGGAAGGATGATGAAAAAGGCCGTTGACCAAGGGAAAAGGAAAAAAGACAAGGAGTTGGGGGAGGAAATGGAAATGTGGCACAAAGGTGAAGAAGGGTCAGCCAAACGCAACGAGAAGCAGTTCTCCTGCGGGATGGGGAAAAGAGAAGGAAGGCGGAGGGGTAAAGAAGAGAAGTTTTGAGCAAAGGCAACACGAAAAAGGGAAAGAAGGCATGGGGTTTTTCCTGTGATGGCGAGACCAAGGCACGGAAAATCGAGATTTTCTTTTCCGGGAAAAAAATGGACATGAGGCAATCCTAAGAAGAAGGGGGAAAAACGAAGGGGCGCGGTGGAGGTTTGGACGGAAGGGGGGCGCAATGTAAAACTTATGATGCATCGTCAGCGAAGGGGGGCGAAATCTTGCCCGTGGGGGGGGGGGGAAAGGATATCCCTGGAGCGGAGGAAAAAAACAGGATGTCGTTTCGACTACGAGGATTACAGGCTTTGGTAGAAAAGAGGGCCTCGATTGCCGGTCTGGAGGGAAAGGGGGGGGAGAAGGGAAGGCGGGTGCAGAAAACCTTCACGGGGGAAAAAAAGTTCTAGAGAATCGTCAGCAAAATGCGAACCAACCAGGAAGGAAGAAAGAAAAAAAAATGGGCAAAAAAAGAGGAACTTTGTTGAGCAGGGAAGAAAAACAACAAGAGAATCCACAAAAGACGCATGAGATTAAAGAAGAACGAGACATGTGGTGAGGCTAGAGTAGAACAGGAAAGGAAGGGAAAGGCGTTTCCTTTAAGGGGACCTGACAATGTCTGGAGAAACAAAGGGTTTTTTGGCAGGGAAACCTTGCTACATTCAAATTGGGAAAAAACGGGATATTCTTCAGGAGGGGGGAAAAAGAGCGAAAGGAGGCATTCAAGCGAAAGAGAGGAAAAAATTTCGGAATTCGCGAAAAAAGAGGGGTCCCCCTGCAAGCTGAGAGAGAAAAAAAGAAAAAAAGAAGGGAAACGTCAGGGAACCAGGCAGAAAAAAAAAAAAAAAAAAAGTTGGTCTTGAATCAGGTCGCTTTCCAGATTTCTGTACCGGGAGAAGGGAAGGGAAAGGGGGGGAAGAGAGGCAGGAACTTCCAGAAGAAGCTGAAAAAGAAGATCATCCTCCAATAAGGGAAATGGCCGAAAAAAAAGGCAAAAACACCTCTGGGGGGGGGGAAATAAAAAAACAATTGCGCCGGCCGGGGGGGGAGCCGGCACATTTGGTAGGGGGGGGAAGAAAAAGGGGGGAAATAGAAAAGTGCTACAATCAAAATCTGGGAGAGAATGCCACTTTGCCAGAGGGAGAGCAGAGAAAAAAAAGAGTGAAGTGCATTCGAACTCCCCTGGCTCGAAGAGGGGGGGACCAATGGCAAGCTCGATGAACGGGAAATGATGCGCTTGGGTGGAGGGGGAAGGGGGGAGGGAGGCATTGAACAGAAAAATTGTTTTGGAAAAAAATCCGTCGTATAGCGGGAAAAAAAAGGGGGGGCACCCATGATGCGATGGGCAAGGGCAGGAAAAGAGGGATTCGGTGTGCAGCTCAGAAGAGGAGAGAGAGAAAGGGCCACGATTTCTTGGGGGGGGGGAGAAGAGGGAGCGGTAGCGCCCGCGGAAAAGAAAGAGAAAGAAAAAAAAAAAAAGAGTTTGATAACCCTCCCCATTTTGAAAAAAAAAAAAAGGGGGGGCCCCAGAGAAAGGAAAAATGAGCTTTTTGAACGACACCCAAAAACCCCCAAAAAACCAGTCGGGCCGTTCCCACTGGGTGGAAGTGTTGGCGATGGGGGGGGGGGGGGAAAAAAGAACGGCTAATGTTTCAAGGGGGGAAAAAATCCACCGGAATCTCTCACCAACAACGGAGGACGGGAGATTCGCTGACCGCGCACCCGGGGAGGGGGACGAACAGCCCATCGCCAACTTGAAAGGGGGCACTGTACTCCTACTGGGGAGGCAGGGACATCTTATCCCGAACGAGTGGGGGGGGAAGGGGGGGAAAGGAAAGGGGCGGGGGGGTATCAACTCATGGTCGCCAGGAAACCGCCTACCGCAAAAGTTGGGGGAAAGACTCGTGCAGCAAGCCGATGACGAAGGGGGAGAAAAGGCTCCCGCGATCCACGTCTTCCTGCCCGCCATCAAAAAGTCGAGCTTGTTCCCCGCGAAGAAAAAAAAAAGGGAGGGCCCAACTGGGCGGGGGGAAAAATATCAAAAAAGCCACCCAGCGCATCTATCATGGGGAAAAAGAAAACGTTCATCGACAGCTCCAATTGGGGGGGAAAAACCTTGAAGCTTGCGAGCAGGGGAGGTGGAGAGAAGGAAAGTATGAGAGCCCGAGTTTGGCATGATGGCCAGTGCAATCAACAGGAGAATTTTTAGCAAAATTAGGAGACAGGAAGAAAAAAAATGTTTCGCGAAACACAGTGCCGCGAAAAAGGGGAGGAAAAAAGAACCGGCGTGTTTTTTGGGCCTTGTTGCCGGGGGTGGCAGAATTGAGATCCCGAGTGGTTTCAAATGGAAGAGGATAGAGAAAAAAGGAAGAACACCGGAACAGAATCTGGAAAAAAGGGATCACGACCACTTTTTTGAAAGCCGCAGGTCCCTGAGGGGGGGGAAAAAAAAAGGGGAAGTCCACGGTCCGATGATACAGCTTGCAAAAAAAAAAAAAAATGTCCGAAGAGGGTTCAAATCGCGGGAAGGGAAGCGGACGGTTTTCCAGCAGAAAGGAAAATAGAAAATCCAAAAAGAAATTTATCCAATCGCGGAAAAAAAAAAAGAAAAAGAAAGGGGGGCCGGCGCCATGTCAGGAATGGGGAAAGACCCAGCATCCGTTAAACACTCCTGCGTCAGAGGTATCCTCTAGCCTCCCAAAGGGGGGAATCGTCATGCGTATCAACGCTTTGAGGGGGGAAAGAAAGAAAGGGAAGGGGTTGTTGGCCGCCGGTTCTACAGCGCAAAAAACATAAATGTAACATTTTTCGACGGCAAAGAAGACGGAAAAATTGGAGAGGCCTGACGATTCTCTCGAAGGACCGAGAAAGGGGGGGAGGGGAAAAAAGGAAAAAAGGACCTAGCCGTCGATCAACTCCAGAAAGCAAAGACCTGCACAAACTTGTGGGGGGGACGTCCCGATTCAATCAATACGAAAGGGAAAAGGGGGAAACTCTCCGCCGCCTGGGGGGGGGGCCGAAACCTCTCTCCTTCGCTGAAAGGGAAAAGAACAGAACGCCACACGCAATTGCCAGGGAAAAAAAAGAAAAAGAGGCAATCAAAAGTATTGGCCCCTGAAAATCTTGGGAGCGATACTCGTCCGGGAGTAAGGAGAAATGGATAGAGGGAGTTTGACCTGTGAAGAGTGGGGGGAAGAGGAGAGAGAGGGGTTGGAGCAAGTGGGGGTAAGGGACTGAGGGGAATGAAAGAGGTCCTCACCTTGTGCGTCAAATGAAGGAGGGGGGACCGAGAAGACCCCGCAGGAAAAAAAGAGAAAGCCCTACTCCATTTATCTTGTGCTGCAAGAAAAAAAATGGAGTCGACGCACTCTTATTGGTGCAATGGATCAAGAGGGGGAGATCTTCCTGTGGCAAATTAACTCAAGGGACCTTCTTCTCCGTATGCGGGAAAGGAGAATCCGCTCTCGGGTTGCGCATAGGGGAAGGGTAAGATGGTATACGCAGGTTTGTAACGATGGAAAAGGGGCTTTCCGCGAAACCGCTGAGAAAGGAGAAATGGGCCGTGCTATTTGAGCAGACCAGAAGGAAAAGCACTGAATGAGGGCTGACCAAGGCTTAAGTCCAGAAAGAGAGGGGGTCATGGGCGACCTGGAGCGGCGGGGAGAAGAGAAAGGACGAACTCCTCAAAGGAAGAGCGAAACGCGGGCCGCCGATTGTGGTAAGAAAAAAAAGGACGCTTGTGGAAGCGCTCTACGATTCCGTTGCGAGAAAAGCACAAGGCTTCTACTAAATGCGCAAGGAGGCTCCTGCAGTCGAGGGCTATTCATCATAAGGAAGGTACCTCTCTCGAGGGTCGAAGGGACTAGGCGTTGAGACGTGGTGGTGAGGGATCGGCAGCCTTAGAAAAAAAGAAGAAAAAGAGAGATGCCGATCGTCCGCAAACACAGGAAAAAAGAGTCGCTGATTATCGCCATCAGAGAAAGAACCGGGCCAAGTAAAGGAAGAGAAAGGGCTCGCTTGCCCCCGTGCTGAAACACGGAAGCCGAGCGGCTCGGCCGAAAAGAGGAGCAATGTGATAGACGGCCCAGTCTTACAGAGAAAGCGTCGCGCGCCAGACTGAGAGAAGGGAGGTCCTTTCGTCACGAAAAGGTCGCCCATTAAGTCCGATCACAAGGGGGGGAAAAAAAAGAAGGAGGGAGCGGCGGTGTTCCGCCCTTCATTCTAAGGTCGAAGATCAAATATCCTTCCAAAAGGAAAAGGGGAGTCGCTGCGCCTGCAAAAGCCAGAAAGAGAAACAGAAAAAGGAAATGAAAAAAACTGCGTCATACCAGAGCGGCCACAATGTTTAAAACAGTAGGAAAAGCTAACGCCAATCGTCCGCGAGGTTGTCAGGATCAAAAGGAAAAGGGGGCTCCGGCCACGAGCGATACCGAGGAGAAAAAAGAAAGAAGGAAACCAGCTCTGGCATTTCGCCCGCTTAGACGCAAAGGAGAGCGTACCTTGTTTCCATGCGTGGAAGGAGTGTCGATGGAGCTTACGCAACACGGGGGGGAAAAAGGAAAGTTCGGCGGCACACACTCGCCGAAAAAAAAAAAAAATCTCAAAGTTGCCTCCACAGAAAAGAAAGACAGTGTAGCTCCACACAAAAAGGTGATGAAAAGAGAGGTGGGTAGCTGTGCTGCCGCCAAACGAGCATATGGGGGAAGGGACACTGAAGTCCCTATCCAGGAGGGAAAAAATGGCCCGTCCAGACGCCAGCCCAAAGAAAAAAGGGGGGATTGTTGGCTCTTGTACCTTGAAAGTCAGAGTTGAAAAAGAACATACGCACTTCTTCAGTAAGGGGGGGAGAGAGGAGTTGCACCCCTACCTTTTCTCACCGGATCAGGGAAAGAGAAAAGGGGACTGTTTGCCATTGACCTTCACTTCTGGAAAAGGGGCACGAGCTTAGCTCATTCATCGACAACAGGGAAAAAAAAATAGAAGAGAGACACTGCCTCGATGGTCCTCGAGCACGGTCCCACCGCGGGAGTGCGTAACCAACTTGGGGGAAAGAATTCGAGCCACACGCCATCGAGAAAGAGGGAAGAACCACGGCCATTACTCGTCCAGTCCGAAAAGAGGGAACAGCTTAATTACCCGGGAGAAGATCGTCTGCGCCGACCATGCTTCTGAGAGGGAAAAAGAAAGTCCTACTCCTCTCGAAAATTCCTGAAGGGATCGCAATTCTTGGTAAGAGGTCTATCAGCGTTTTCGGCGCGATGAAAAGAAAAAAAGGGGAGGGGTCTTTTTATGTTGAGTCATGCTATACAAAAAAAAAAGGAAGAGTCTGAGTCTCTACTGGTGAAGGAGGGAAAAGCCATGAAGTTCAGCATCTTTTCCAAGAGGAAAAAAAAAAAAGAAAAGATGCCGCGACCCGTGGAGGGCCTACGGCAAAAAGAAGGCCTGCTCCGAGACCCGGAGCCCCCCAACTCCCACCCCAAACCCAGGCACCCAGCCACGACCCAGAAACAGGAAGAGAAATAAAAACCTCCCCCTATTTTTTTTTTAATGGCCTGGGTGAAGATATCCTCTCACGATCAACCTGGCGTGCGACCTCGCTCCTCTCTCGTTCCTTCACCTTCTCTACTTTTCTTCTCTACATTCCCTCTAAACCTCTAAAAGGATAAAGCCACACATACCTCAACCACGAAATGAAAGGCGAAATAAAAAGAAACGGCCTTCTCACCTTCTTCATCGGCGAACTAGTTTTGAGAAAAGGGGGCACCGGTCGGCACTCTGCGAGGAGAAAGAAAAAAATAAGGAGTAGGTTCGAGGTTAAGTACGATCTTAAAAAAAAAAGAGTACAGATGCCGCACATCCCGCTGGATGGAGAGTCGGGGAAAAGCCTTCACATCATGGGTCGCCTGATGTTGTGGAGAAAGAAGGGAATGGTCGGCCTAGATACGCACCATCAACCGCAACCGAAAAAAAAGGAAGGAAAAAAAGAAGAACTTAGGAGAGAAAAGAGAGATAGACCAAGGGGAGGCCGACCTCGTCGCATTTGCTTCTCGAGAATAAGGCGAGCCAGGATGTTTCAGGCTAGCAGGAAAAAAAACTTCTCACGCGCCGACGTCGCATCAGCGGAGGGGCCCTTTTGCTCGTTGACCGCAAAAAAAAAAAGAACACAGACCTCCTTCCTGGTCAAAAGAAAGAAAGAGAAGGGGAAGCCTCCTCGTTCGCCGGCCGTCATAACGAAAAGTAAAATCCCTCTCCGATGCCCGAAGAGAAGAATCATCACTCGACGTTTGGACTCCTCCTAGCGGGGGAGGGGGTGTTGGCGGTACGAGTTGGCATCCGAAGGGCCATTCCCTTATGAAGGAAGGAAAACAAAGGCCGTGGGAGGTCTGGATGGTAGAGAGGAGAGAAAGAGGGCTCTTATCCTTCCCGTAAAAGAGAAATAATCCCTCACCCTTGTCTGAGGGAAAGAAAGAGTGATAAAGTATGCCTGAAAATTAAGGGGGAGAGTCACCATAGATACTCATACGCGACCCTAATGGGGTAGCATTACTCCACCATCAAAGAAAAAGAGGGGACATTCGGTTCCCGAGCGACCTGAAAGAAAGGCTCTTGTTTGCCAAAATAAGGGGAGACAGTACCAATCTCCAGAGAGGACCGCCCGGCTGTAGGAGGAAGGGTGGCCGACCTACATCAGCAGCCTGGGATAAAAAAGAGCCCGGTGTCCTTAAAAGAAGAAAGGGGCGGGCGGCGTCGGAAAGACAGGAGGGAGAAAGACACGAGTTTGGCGAACTAGAAAGAAGCCTTTTCCCGTTTATCCAAAAAAAAGGGGGAAGTCCGTCGCCGCCAGAGAGGGGAAAAAAAAGGGGGAGAAAAAGACTCTAGGACCTCATCGAGGCAAAGAGGGCTCGAGGGGGGGGGAAAAGAAGCTAGCACCTTGTCGATAAAGAGGCACGCGCTGGGTCCATAGCTGTACAGGAGGAAAAAAAGGGAGCGATGCGCCTGGGCAAAGAAAAGTCGTCTCGTTGCGCCCGGGAAGCGGCACGACTCGTCCAGTAAAGAGCTTTTCGTCGACTGGAGAAGAAAGCACCAACGCCACAGCCGTCGAAAGGGAAGGCATGCCAGCTTGCCATCGAGCTTGGGAAAAGGAAAGAGTCTAACATATCGCGCCGCTTCGTGACCCGTCGCTCACGGGGAAGGAGACAGCAGACGCGTCGAGGAGCCATGGGGGAGAGCACCCTTCTTTGTCAGGGAGAGGGATGAGCTGCTAAGGTGACCCTTGGACGTGGGAAAGAGGGGAAGTCTTTTTTTCGACAACGCTTCCGAAAAGTCAGCCTCATCGTACAAATCGGGGGGGAAAAAAAACAGGTCACCGTACCGAAAGCACACTCTTAAAAGCCGCGGGCGACCTTCCGAGCTGGAAAAAAGGAAAAGAAAGCATCGTTCTCGCAGCTTAGCGTCTGGTCCTTATCAAGGAAGAAGAGAGGGACCGATTTTCTTTCGTGCAAGAAATCGAAGGAAAGCCGCTCATGGTTGCGCGATCCGTGGGGCAGGTTTTGTTAAAAGTGTTGGCGAAGCTGAGGAAAAAAAAAGGACAGGACTCCCACTCCTCTAGGGCGCGCAGGAGCAGCCATCGGGTAAGTGGGAAAGAGCGCTGCTGAATAGGGCTGGAAAGTAGAGGAAGAGGATGGAGCCCCGCTTGATCAAACAGCCCCGAGGAATTGAACCAGTGGAGGTATTCTGTCGGGTAAGATTGAGTTGGTTTTCTCCTCTGGGCTCTGCGGCAGGGGAGCAGATGCTGATGATGGAAATTTAGGAACGGGCGATTCGGGTCGGTGAGGGAAATTATTGAATGGGTAGTGTGGATTGAGCTCTACTCGGGCCACGATGTAGCGTGAAGAGTTAAAAATTGCTCCGCTTTCGAGGAATATGCAATTGCCGATCCGCAGGGAAAATACAAAGGAAAAGAAGGCAGTTGCCTTCTCGCACGCGGGGATTAATAATTAAGCATTTCATGGCCGTCCGATTAAGATTGATGCTATCATCAGGCCGGAAGTCGACTGACGAGGGACTATAGCCTGAGCTTTGGCAATTAGATGG
>Ga0179593_1795053_pt1 | contig 11508 bp, 13 predicted proteins | sample CZODoug2_1_08_16_FD_185931 | JGI IMG/M metagenome (GOLD analysis project Ga0179593, IMG submission 185931) | Vadose zone soil fungal communities from Angelo Coast Range Reserve, California, USA - CZODoug2_1_08_16fungal (PacBio error correction) | ecosystem: Environmental > Terrestrial > Soil >...
GGGCTCCCCCGTCGTTCCCGGGAAGGTCAATCAACACGAAGAGGGAAAGAGGGGGCAGGGGAAAACCCGTCTGCCGGGCGAAACCAGGGGGGGGGAAAAAGAGGAAACAGCCTCTCCCTTCGGGGCAAACAAAAAAACACTCACGAACAGGGTCCTTTACTATCGAGGAAGGCGCATAAATTCTGGGGTGCCCACATGGGAAAAAAAAGCCGGCCCCGAATCTTCCCGAAGAGGGGGGGGAATCTCAACAACAATGAGCCCCTCCTCTAAGAAAAAAGAAGGGAGAAAAACCTATCTCGCCGACCCAAAGTGTCTAAGGGGGAAGGAAAAAGAGGGAAAAAAGGATAGGAATCGGAGGGGCTCGGGTGCCATGGTCCATAGGAAAGACACGTTTCCAGCTCCTATCCAGGAAAGAAAGAGGAACTCCTCTTCAATCTCGAAGTCTGCATGCAGCGGGGGCCCCTTGGCACAGGAGGGGGGGGGGGGGGGGGGGAAAGAAAAGGGGAACGCCAGCAAGGGGGGAAACGACCCAAACATTCCTAAATCTTCACTTGGCGCGTAAAAAAGACGCTGCATCCGAAAAAGGGGACGAGCGCGCGAAAAATACGGGAGGGAGAAAAAAAAGGCCAGAGGAAGGGCCCAGGGACCTGCACATCCAGGAGAGAACTCTGCTCTAACCCAAAACCGCGACGAGGCGCCCGCCAGAAAAAAGGTTAAGAAAAAAAAAGGGGGGGGACGAGTCAAAGGCGGAAAGCCACTACAGCCTCTCAAAGGCTCCTGAAAAAAGGGAAGGAAAAAAAGGGTTGGGGAAAGCTTAGAGTTTGTAATGCCTATGTGCGGGATGACCACCTTTGACCACCCATAAATAAAGAAAGGTCAGCGTAATCTTTGGGGAAGAGGGAGGGAAAAGGGAGAAGCATCTCCGTCGATCAGGGGCCTCAAGCCTCCTCCGCTTGCGTCTATCACACCCCTCTCGGAGAAGCTCCGGAAAAACTCTTCTTCTCCTGGCAAAATTCTTCTTCAAGAAGGAAAGGGGGAGAGGAGAAGCTCCTCCCTCCGCTGATGCCTGCTTCGAAAGCCGTCCTCTTCGCCGGAAAGGGGGAAGAGAGGGGAAAAAAGGTAGGCCACTAAAACAAAACCGGGCATGCCCGCGGAACAACTCGAGGGGGGAGAAAAAGGGAACGAATCCACCAGAATATACTGTGAACAGACGTTCTTCTATTCCGAACAAAGGAGGGGGGAAAAGGGAGGACTTGCCTCCGAGGGGCTCCTTTCGACGCGGCCCCAAATTGGAGACGTTCCGTGGCCGCAAGAAAAAGGAGCATCCTAATCTGCCATGGGAGAACCAAAACAAATATCAGCCCCTGCGAGAAAAAGAAAAAAAGGGGGAGGGGGACAGGTCGTCGACCAAGAGGACATCTGTTTCTTAGCGCGAAAGGTTGCTCAGGAGGAGATGCAGATATCGGAACTATTCTTCCCAGGAGGCGTCGCCCGGAACCGGAGTTGGGGGGTGAGAAAACATCACGTCAGTGCCCTCAGGCGTGAAAAGGGGAAGGAAGGGCCAACTATCATTTCGGTCGTCTATTCAGTGTACGCAGGTCCCCCTCCTCCCGCATGCTTGCCAGGGGAGCCCCAGAAGACCCATCCTCCATCCCAAAAGGAGAATCCTTCTCTGAAAAGAAGACTCCCCCAACGAAAAAATCATGTTCCGAGTGGCGGGGCGCTTGTTTTGGAAAAAAAGAGGTCCTTGAAAAAAAACACCGAACAAACCTGCAAGACACCAACACCCCCAGGCGCAGTCAGACAGCTACGCTCCCAGGCCGCTCCTGTTCGGAAAGAAAAAAAAAGGAGAGGGGGGGGGAGCGCCCCCCGCCAATGCCTTCTTCCAAACCGCAGAGGGGGGGGAGAGAACAATCCCTTAATCGAGGTAGCGTACACTCATCAGAAGGGGGGAGAAAGGAAGGGACCGGGGTTCGCTTGAAAAGGCCCCCTCCTGCCGGGATCGCAAGGGAAAAAGTTTCCAAAAAAAATCCCCTCGTAGATCTCGAGGGCCGCAACCCCGCCTTCACAAAAAAAAAAATGAGGGTTACAAGAAACTCGCTCCTTCTTCAAGGAAGCGGGGGGAAGGGAAAGGACCTTTTCCGAAATTCGCATAACAGGGGACGAACTTCTCGGGAAATGATCCCTGACATATCTAAGAAGGGAAAGGAGAAGGTCTTGGTCCGAAACGCCTTACAAACAAGGAACGGAGGGGTCTCCAATCTCGAGCAGCAAAAAACGCCGAAGGGGACAAAGGTCTGGGGGGGGGGGAAGAAGGGAAGATCCTAGAAGAAGTGACTCTAACGGGGAATACCTATGAGTAGTTGAAAGTTAAATCTCGTTCTTTTGGGAGAAAGGAATTTCCCGAAAAGTCTTCCTTTTCAAACTCTCAGGTCTCGTGGTGGAACACAAGCGTAAACCACCGAGGAAGAAGCCTCCGGCAGGGAGGAAAGAAAAAGGGAAGGGCTGTCCATCGGAAAAGGCCAGGGTATGTCCCCTCGATAAAAAAAGGTACCGTTAAAATCGTTGAGGGAAAAAAAAAAAAGGGGGAGCGGTTCCTCAGGGCGTCGAGGCCTCAAAAAGGAAAGATGCTCCGTGTCGGCACGACGGGGGGGAAAAAAGGACTACTCAAAAGGGAAAAAAAAGGGGGCAGAAATCAACCCTGTAGAATCAAAAAACAACAACGGCTTAAGGAAGGAAAAGAGAGAGAAAAACGACCTGGGTGATCCGTGGGAAGAATAGCAGGAAGAGGGGGGGAAAGTCCGCCCAACGGCAACCGTCTTTGCCGGCACGGAAGGGGACGCCCGCCTCGCTAAAGGAAGGAAAAAAAAAAAGAGATCGACCGCAGGAAAAAGAAGTTCTTTTTTCGGAGACAATGGGGCCGAGGGGAAAGGAAGAAAAAGGCCCCGGCTCGGGGGGAGCAAAAAACCGAGGTCTAGCTCGTGTGTAAAGCACCCGCGGCCCTGCAAAAGGGGAAGAGGGGGAAGGAACCGCCCCCTACGAAGAGCAACGACCCACCCTCACTCAAAAAAAACCCCTTGGAAAGAGAAACCGATTCATCGGGAAAAAAGGGTGTACGCAGGCGCCGATCCAGGCGCTAAGAAGAAAAGGAAGGTGTCCAAAGCGGCGGGAGAAAAAAGGGGGGCTGGCTCACGGACGCCTGTTTCAAGGGATGTCGGCCCACTCCCGCGAAAAAAAAAAAAAGAGAGAATCGCGCTAAGCCCCGTAAATGAAGTTCTGCGTCCTGCCGCCGAAAAAGCGCGCTCTAAAAAGGGAGGGGGGAAAAAAGGCGACGTTTCCGTGATTGACCTCATCCTGGGAAGGAAGGGAGAAAAAGGCGTCACTCGAGAGAGTGTGTAAACCCGGGGGGGAGATCGCTAGGGAAAAAGGGAACTTTCCAGCGTAACAAAATCAAAGATCCTCGATGCGAAGGCGCTCCTGTGAGGGGGGGGAGGGGGGGAAAGAGTCAACCTCTGCGGGGGCCTCATGGGGAAAAAAAAATAGATCCTTGGAAGAGCTCACCGCCTCCGGGGGAACCGTCTCGGTCTCGGCTCAGGACGGGCCCTTGGTTTAGAGGGGGGAGGGAAGATGGTTTTCATGTAACGGGAAAGCCGCTTCCGCCACTCTACCTGCTTAAAAAGCTGGCCCTACTTCCGCAGAAAAGGGGAAGGACGGAAAGAAGGCTGTCGAATTTTAGGAAGCGGGGGGAGCCTATCCTGCCCTTCCTCTGGGGAAGACCACTGATCCTCCAAGAAAGAAAGACTCGTGAAATGGATCTGCCGACGTTGCCCCCGGGGGGGGAGCCCCAACTCCTTTCAAGGAAGAAAAAGGGAAAGACCTGGAACGCTCGTCTAGAAGACAGTGCTCCCCCTATCCACCGGGAGAAGGCCTTCAGCACCTAGGCAGGGGAGGGGGGAAGAAAGGGAAAAAAGAACGACCTGGCCCGCAGAAAGCTAAACAGGTCCTCACTGTGTCGAGAAGAGGGAGTTCCGGGGGAGGGAAAAAAAGGAGAAAAAAGAGGGGCGCGCCCAGTACGCCCGCGCTCGAGAAAGGAAGAGTGCTTCCCTCCCGGACGGAAAGAGAAGAAAGAGGAAATTCAACCTTCGGCGCAGAGAAAAAGCACTTTTAAAATGATCGGAAGGCGCCGGAGGGAGAACTCGGGGGTCCACCGTGACCCTGGCCTAACGAGGAAAGGAAAAAGACAGGAAAAAGGGGGGCGCGGCGAGGGGGGGAAGCCGTCCGTTCGGCCCAGCAGGGGAAGGGGAAGGCGCTCCCGAATAGGCTCCTGCCCAGCAGAAAAAAGGGAAAAAAAAGAAAGGGGGGAAAGGACCTCCCTTTTTTTCGAGGGAACTAGACCTCTTTATTCTATTCGCCTCTTAGGGAGCGACGGCTAGTTCTGACACCGAGGAAAAAAAAAAGGAAAATCCCTCCTTAATCCCGCGGAGTTGGGAAAAGGAGCAAAACCGCACACCCTCCCCCTCTCCCCGCCATCGAAAAGGGGAGTCCAGCTCCTCCCTCGTATCGTAAAAAGAAGAAAAGGGTGGGAGGCTCACAGCTGGCCCTCTTCGAAACGGCTCATCGTCTCTTCGCGCCTGCTCGAGAAAAAAAGGGTGTGAGGAAAAGAGAAAAAAGGAAAAGAGGGGAAGGGACCTTCTCGTGCATGTCAAAGGAGGGCCGAGCGCTCTCGTGAACCCGGCGCTAAAAAAAAAGAGCGGAGAAGGGGAAAAAAAAAAAAAAAAACCCTGTTAGGGGAAAACCTGGGGAACGTTTGCTTGGCGTTCCCCTTGAGCGGAAAGAAAAAACCGCTGGCCATGCTGCTCGAGAAGGGGGGGGAAAAAAGGGACCGGCCGGCGGAAACCGGAAACTATGGCGGGCTTAAAAAAGAAGCGCCCGGCCGCCAGAAAGGGGGAAGGAGAGAGGAAAGAAGGCCCTGTCCCCGTACCATTTATGCAGGGCGCCTATCGGGAGGGGAGGGGGGAAAAAGCCCTGTCGTCGAAAAAACAGTTCTTCGGCGCTCATAAGCCCAAGGGAGGAGAAGCTCTTCCTAGGAAGGTAGTAAAAGGAAAAGGAGTTCTCTAAAAGGGGCAAATCCTCCTTTCCTAGCTCCCTCTCCTAAGTAGAAAAAAAGGGAAACTTCTTTCTTGCGGAAAAAAAAACCACGCTTTTGCTAGAAGCGGGGGGAAAAAACGCTGTTTTCTTGTCCACAAGGGGAAAAAAAAATCCCTGAAACCTCCCCGACTTAAACGTCCCTGCCAAGTGGGGGGAAGTCCCTCCGCGGGGAAAAGAAAGAAATCCATCTCTAACAGAGGAGGGAAAAGAGAAACGATGCGTAAACACCGTGTCGAGAAGCGACACACGAGCCTGGACTGTCGTCGGTCAACTATAGGCTCCCCCAGGTGGTGGGAAAAGCCTAAGCTCAACCAGACAAAAAAATCCCTTCGGGAAAAGGTGACATGAACACTACCGTTCCTTTTTCTGGACGATCAAAAGAGAAAGGCGATGTTGGCCTCACATGGGGAAGAGGGGAGCAAAAAAAAAAAAGAAGGTGCGGCCTCGGCCGGAACAAGGGCACCGTTTCTCGAAGATCTCCGCAGAAAAAAAACTCAAACAAAACCACTTCCGCTCCCCGCCTATAAGCCGAAAACCCTCATCAGCAGCGGGAGGTCCACCTTTATCAACGGGCGAAAAAGGGTGGAAAAAGGGAATGGCGTCTCTCTTCCAGTAAAAACGGGCTCCTTAAATCCGCCCCCTCGAAAAAGGCCCGCCTGCCGTTATTCGCCAGCATGGAAAGAGAAAAAAGGGAGGAAGGCCTCCCTGGGGGAAAAAAGGGAACGTCCCATCACTTCCATCCTGCAAGTAGAAAAGAAAAAAGTAAGAAAAAGGCTCTCCTTCGAAGGCCGATCAGAGGGTCTATCTCTTCCCTAAACGCCTGCGCTGAAGAAACGGAACCATGCACTATCAAGGTGTACAGTGCACGAGGAGAGGGGGGGAAAGATTTCGCTAACAAAAAAAAGGCGGGCCCCTCAGAGAAAGGACCCCTCCTACGAGCGGAGGTAAAAGGTGGGAAAAAGGTTTTTCCTAAGCCTAGTCCCCTCTTTACACTATCATCCGGGAAAATAGAAAGGAATGTGCCTGTCCCTCGGAAAACTTTGCCTCCCGGAGGGCAGGGTGATGCCCGAAAAGGGGAGGGGGGGAAAAACTGGGAGAGGGTCACTCTGTTGGCCCCTTTCAGAAACAGGATCCGATTCTTGATCGGAAAGAAGAGAGAATCAGGACCAGACGCCAGCAGGGGGGAAAAGAAAAAAGGACATGTGCGATCCGACTAGACGAAACCGCGGACGGCGTAGGCGCCAAAGCGCGGGGGGAGGAAAAGGGAAACGTCGGTCGGAAAGAAGGGGAGTCCGCTTGGGGCGCAGGAGCCAGCCGCCCGCGCACGGAAAACGGGAAAAGAAAAAAAGAGGGCGTCGTTTAGGGAAAGGGGGGAAACTCCGCGGCCCGCAGAAGGGAAGTGTAAACGCAGTGGAAAAAAAAAACGCTCCTACAAAACTTTTAACAGTGGGAGTCGTCTAGTGAAAGGGAAAAAAACGAAATGGTTCCCACACGGGGGGAAGCCGCCGAAAAAGGCAAAAAGGCTCCGAAGGAAAAAATGTCGAGGTCGTCACGGGGGAAAAGGGGGAAAGTCCTGAAAAGGGCAGGATTATCTACAAGGGGGGAAGCGTACCCAAAAATGCGGGCGGGAAAAGCCTTCACCAAGACAGGTCGTTCGCAAGGCCAGGGAAGGGCCTGCCGGCCACAGTGGGAGAGCTCGAACGATTAAGCTCGGAAAGAGGGAGGGGGGGCATGTTCGGAATGCTTCGTACTGCGGAGCAGTCTGCGCCTATCAGGGGAAAAACGAAAGGGCTCCTAGCGAAAAAGACCCAAGCACGTCGGGTCGTCGGCGCATAAAAAATTTTCTGTGCGCCCCCCACTCGAAGGAAAGGGGAAAAGGACGGCCCGGCCCTGAGGAAAGAGCACACAGAAGACCATCGCCAGCCAGAAGAGGGGGGAATTTCGCGAAACGGGGGGCCATCGGCAGAAGCGCGCCCCTTCTGGAAAAAATGTGTTCTAGTGGAGGGGGGTTTGCGGCCGGCAAAAGAAAAAGAACTTGGAAACACCGTGGGGAAAACCCGAACGCAACGAGCCGCAGGGAAGCGAAAAACCGGAAAGCTTCTGAAAAGACTCGTCCGGGGGGGGACGGAAAAGGGGAGGAAAGGAAAAAATTTCTTTCCGAGGACCCCCTGCGTCCCAACCAAGTTGAGATGTGGGGGTGAACACTGAAAAATCTCGCAACGTAGAAACCGCAGTCCATCCATTACTTGTCGGGGGAAGGGGGTCCCCGAAGAACGTCTTCTGCAAAAAAAGGGTATGCGCATTCAAGGGGAAAGAGAAGGAAGATCTCGAGTTTACCCGGGACGCCCACAAAAGCGCTTCAATAGGAGGTAGACCGAAAAAAACGAGGATTCTTCCCCGGAGACTTTTACCGCTTCACCCCCCTACGCCTATGAAGAAGAATTCTCTAACGGTAAAGAAGAAATAGGACTAATCAATCCGCTACTAGCGTCCCTCCCGGGGGGGGGGGACCGGGGAAAGAAAGGTCGGGAACCCGACAGGATACAGAAAAGAACTTCTTTTCCCTGTGAGGGGAAAAAGAGAAATATGAAGGCAAAAAACTTATCCAAAAAACCGCCCTCCTTGTTGGACAAGAAGGGCGTCCCAGGGCCTTTGTAAATAGAGGAAGAAAAGGGCCCGAACAGGATAACCAGTCTGTCGCAACGCTGGGACGAAAAACCTGGAAAAAAAAAAAGAGAGGAGCCGGTTTTTTGGTCAAATGCTTCCGGTGAAGAGGGAGAGGGGGTTCTGCCAAGAGAATGCGCTGGGGGAAGACCTCTACCGGAACCTTGAAGGTCTCATCTACCCGGGGACGACGGCGGAACGTCTCGCAAAAAATTGCTTCCAATCGGCGGTCTCATTAGGGTCCTCTAACCGAAAAAAAGAAGGAAAAGGGAATCTTTCTAATACTACTTCTCCGCCAGTTCCTCCAAAGGTCGTCTTCGTTAAAATCTACTTTGAGGTCCGTAAAAAAAAAAATGGAGTTTTCTTTGGAGGCAAAGGCCGGGGGGGGGAAAAAAAGAAAGAAACCGTTCTTGGGGGGACGTCCGAATCTCTCAGGGGGAGAAAAGAAAGAGAGAGGTCGAAAGAACAAAAAAGGTTGTAATCTTTGCAAAAAAAAAAAAAGAGCAGTCCTTTTGCCGTCGTCAAAGCCCCAACGCCACCGGAAGGGGTGCCGCGGAAAGGGGAAGCCTCGTACGCCCCCGCAGGAAAAAAAAAAATGCTAGGAGGCACGCAGGCCAAACAAGCGGGGAGGGCTCCGACCGCTTCACGTGGGAAGTCGTTTCGCGCCAAGAAAGGGGAGGGGGAAAGAACGCCTCCCTTGGACCAAAAAGCGCCTGGAACGAATGTCTAGTCGGGAAAGGGGCGTCGAGCCACCCCGGAAGAAAAAGGAGGGGGCGGACCTAGAAAACCGCTCGCCACACGAACCCAAGCAACGCTGCGCGTTGGGGGGAAAGTCCCCTATGCAGAAAGAAATGTGCGCAGGCGCCATCTCGCCGAAGAATCCCCCAAGTCCGGTTTCCACAAGAGGGACAGGAGGAGAAGGGAAAAAATGGTCGCACGGGTACGCCAGGGGTTGTCAGGAAAGATGGCGGTCCACGCAACCAATGCACGTCGATCTGCGAGAAAGAAAAGGAGGCTTCCCGTTCGAAGGGCAAGACCGGCGTCGGACACACGCCTCGAAGGGAAAAGAATCCCGCCGCGGTGACAACCTCTCTTGTGAAAGAAGAGGGAAAGGGCTTTTTTCGGCTGGCGAAAAGAAGTAAGGATTTTAACCTTGTCGAAGGAGGAAAAAAAAAAGGAAAGGAAGCCTTCGTTCAGCGGAAAAAAGACAAGCCTCGATGCTTTCCGGCAGGGGGACGTCCAGACAAAAAAAGGGGGGCCGCCGCATGGGGGAGAAGGAAAGAAAAAGCTTGTCGCTCTACGACGACCCGGGGGGGAAAAAAGGGAGAGTCGCGCCCGCCGAGAAAGGACAGGCCGATGTCTGTCCGTGGGGGAGAGAAAAAAAAGGGGAAAAGGGGGAGGGAAGGGCGCCGCACACCCTCCCCGGGAAAAAATAACGGCAAATTTCTCCTTCTGCCTGGCATGGGGACACCTTCTCGGCAATCGGAGGGAGAAGGGGAAAAGAGGGGGGGGGTCTCTGAGGGAAAAACAGAAGGCCCGCTTTGGCCTTCGGCTTGGCGGGAAAACATTATTCCTCCAAGGAGAAAAAAAGAGGGACTGCGCGCACGAGGAAAACCCTACGTGCTGCCGAAGCAACTAAGGGAAGAGGGGGAAACGACGCCTCATAAGAACTCAGCTGAGCATCATCCAGCGCTCCAACAAAAAAAAACACCGCGTAAATCAGGGAAAAACACCACGAGGCCTGCGGAAGTCGACGACCTGGAAGAAAAGAGGGGGGGGGGGTGCCGCAGGGGGAATAAGCGCCAATGCCTCAACGGGGGAAAAGCCATGGTCCGATCGTCGGGCCAGGTGAGAAGGGAAAAAGAGGGACAACGACGAAGCCCTGGTCGGCAGCCCCCTCGGTCGGCAAGGACAGAAAAGAGGAAAACCCGTTCTTTACCGACGGGAAATGAGCTGTTCACTCGAGGGGTGCTCGGACTGCTCCCTTGTGCCAAAAAGAGAGAAAAAAAGAGGGGGGCGTCCTCGTGGTGGGAAGGGGACACGAAACACGAGCCGAAACTGTGCCGGCCGAGTGGCGAGGGAGACGTTCCGGCCAAAAGAAGGAAGGGGAAGAGGCTCTCTCACACGCAGGGGAGGGGAAAAAAAAGCGAACCGTGCCCCCTTGTCCGCCTACGCCGGAGGGTGCGCTGCGAGATCGCAACAAGGGGGAAAGGGGAGACCTTCTGCTTCCTGTCAAAAAAGAAAAACCAAACGAATCGATCGGACCACTCCTCCCGCTGAAGCCGCAGGAAGAACCGCCTCGTCCTAAAAAAAAAAAAAAAAAGTTCTGCGCCGGCGAGCACGGAAAGGATCGCCCCGCCGGAAAAAGAACGCCAACACTTTGCAAGGGAAAAGGGGAAGGAAAAATGCGCCTCTGGTAAGAAAGGGGGAAAAAAATCTGCCCCCTCGATCCGCGCGAAGAGACATCTGGCCGCTTTCCTCGGGACAGGTACCGTGGCAGCAGGGGGAAAAATCGAGCCTTCATCAAAAAAAAAGGAATAGGAAAGGCGCTCCCGACCCGGTCCGCTCCAAGCGGCGGTGCCGTCGGGAAAAAGGGGGAAGAAAGGAGGGAAAGCGGCTGCTGCCGTGCTGAGGAACCCAAGACGTCACGTCCCCCCCGCGGGCCATGCTGCCTTCGCAAAAATCACCCGCCGCGGGCTGGCTCGCGCTGGGGGGAAAACGGGGAAGGGAAACGGAGCCTATTACCATTTCAAGGAACTCCCGACAAATCGAGCCCGGTGAAGTAAGGGAGGAAGAAGGGAAAGCTTGATTCGGTTGCGTCGCTAAAATTTAGAAGGAAAGAAAGGGGGGGGGCTCTTCAAAGCTGGTCGGGGGAGGGGGAAAGGGGGAGGTCTCGGCGCTAAGGCGACGCGCCCAACGGCGCAGGGGGGGAATATGAAAGCCTTCCGGAAGAGTCGTAGTAAAAAGGAGGGGGCTCTAGTCAGCAAAACCGCTCTTCCTTGAATATCTTCCATTCAACGCATAAGAACGCGGCCTGTTCCCGCAGGGGAGGAAAAAAAAATTGGAGAGGGGGGGGGGGACCTGTCCACCCTGTGTTTTAGCCTTAAGAAATACAGGACTGACCTGGGAAAAAAAAAAAAAAAAACGGGGGGCTCCTAAATCCGTCAACGGTCTTGTAGCCAAAACTCATTCCTCCCTCAGAGAAAAAAAAAGGGGAGGAGTATTAAAATAGATAAAGGGAATCCCCTCTTGCCTTCTCTCCTGAAGAGAGGGTGCGAAACTCCGGCTTCCCTCCACACCAGGGTGGAAAAAAAAAAAAAAAAGGGGAAGAGCGTCGGGGCAACATCAAAGTGGGAAAACGGAGGGTTCCTTTACGATTCCGCCGAAATCGAAGAAAAAACATGGCCTCGCTCACCAAGGGGGAAGGAAAAAGAAGTTGCGGCCGAGGAAAACTCCCGTGGGCGGAGAAAAAAAGAAACCGCCCGCTACGTAAGGGGAGGGGGGAAAGCTGCAAAAAAAGGGGGAAAACCGAACGCCATCATCATCCGTTTACCGCAGGGAGCCGACGCCCAGGCTTTCCGGCGGGGGGGGGAAAAGGGGGGAACTCGGCTCGTTAAAAAGAAGCAAGCTAAAGACCGCCCTCTGCCGGATCGCCGCTTGCACAGAAAGGGGGGGACGTTTTTGAGAGGGGGGGAA
>Ga0179593_1244241_pt1 | contig 11507 bp, 13 predicted proteins | sample CZODoug2_1_08_16_FD_185931 | JGI IMG/M metagenome (GOLD analysis project Ga0179593, IMG submission 185931) | Vadose zone soil fungal communities from Angelo Coast Range Reserve, California, USA - CZODoug2_1_08_16fungal (PacBio error correction) | ecosystem: Environmental > Terrestrial > Soil >...
CACGACAAAAGAGGGCCATGTGAAACGGCTGCGGCGCGAATGGGAAAAAAAGCCTACTGGTTGATCACTTACAACCTCGCCGCGCGGCTGCTAGCTTTGGTTAGGCTACGGCAAAAGACGACGACGAAGAGAACTTGCTGAAAAAAGCCATGAATTAAAAAGGAGAGACTACCTAGATTGAATGGAGCTCGCCATCGGAAATAGCACTACGGGGACGACACGCCGGAAAGAAAAATCAAAGCTATTACCGGACACGGAAGGAGAGCGCAAACCAAGGAAGACGCTGCGATTTTGGGAACGCTGGCAGAGTCTGAGGAGAAGAGAATTGCCTTGTTCGCTTGTTAAACGGCGCTAGAGAAGATATCGATCTCGTGCCGAGAGTTCAGGGATTCCATCCAATATGAGGGGGGGGAGGGAGAAAATCGCGAATTACCAGCAGAGAAGAGGAAAAACAAATTGCAGTTCTCAGCGGGTTCCAGGCGACGTCGGAGGCTATATCGAAACACTGCTAACCGCGTTCACGGTCCGCGCAGCAGGTCTCGCCAAAGATTAAGGAGCAGGGGAAGAAAGCAGGGCCGGAGCGAAAACAAGTTTGACCGGGAAAATATTCCAGCAAAAATGGAAGAGCTAGACAAGCCGCCGTTCGTAAGACGCTTTGCCGCCGAACCCGCGCGCCAGGGCGAACGAAAGATAAAGAACTCCCCACGAGGAGAAAGGACTTGAGGGCGAAGACAAGGAACGAGTCGAAGGCTAACTAGACTCAGAGATGAAAGGATGCTTCACGTTGCCCAGGGGCTTCTTTCCGAGACCGACACGATGAGGAGGTCAAGGGGAGTAAAACAAAAAGGGGAATGGGAAAGGGTGCGAGGGGAAAAGAGGGCACCTAAGACAATCACCAGTCTCTCGAAACGTCGAGCACGTTATGGAGCTAACTTCGGGGGATCGAACCTCGAACAGGGGGAAGGGCCTCTGTCGGGTCTCCAGCTACGAACCAGAATGAAGGAAAGAGGACTGAAGGCGGGGAGCGAAAAAAAAGGAACGGTTTAGAGGAGGATGATTCTCAATATGAGAGTTAGTAAGCTCTAATACGGGAATCCCCTATTGGGGATTTTCCGTATGCTCGACGCGATCCGAAGGGTTAATATAGTTGGTCCGAAGGGATACGGCCTGAAAGGGACGCAAAAGAAGGAAAAACAACATAGCGGAGGAAACTCCAGAGCGACTGGAATCATCACTACGGATTTCTGGAGGCCATGATCTAATCCTCGCCAACGATCAGAGAGTCTAATCTGTTCACCTAGGGGGAGAGAAAGGAGGACCTGCTGACGTGGGAATCGCCGATACGGGGTTCCGGAAGACAAAGGAAAAACGAGCGTGTGCCGCCCCTGGTGGAAATAGACTCGGCATAAACCTGGGGGGGGACATCGGAGGCGTGGAGGAGACAGGAATGGGTATCTTGGTACTCGTAAAAGGTTTTAAGAGAAGGAAAAGGGGGAAGGTTGCCGCGAGGAAAAAAAGCGGAAAGGTCAATTGCAACCCATGGTTGAAAAGGGGTGAGAGAACGCTTTCTGTTCGGATCAGAAACCTATGAAGTAAAACGAGTAGGACTGAAACAGCAGGGAAAAGTATGTGGGCCATCCGCTATCAACCTGGGGAGGGGGGGAAAAAGGGGGGAGGGTACTCAAAAGGAGAAAGAATTAGGAGACCACGAACAGACGATGATAGATGAAATCAGCACCCTCGCACCGGGATAGAGGACGAGCGAGACACAGCCGTCCTCACTGCTTAAGAAAGGGGGAAGCCCGCATGGGCCAGATCAACAGCGGAAACTGCGAAAGGCCGCTCCCTCTGCGACAGAGGGACAAGAAGTGAAGGCCGCAAGCGTCCTGTAACAGCGTGCACAGGCGAAGAACAAAATTAGAGTTGCAAAATCTGAGAGTAAAAAACGGCCCGAAGGCCCAAAGGGTTAGATGTCACAGTAGGCTTCTCTTTCAACCCGGTTCCTGACAAAAGAAAGGGCAGTCGCTTGCAGGAAAAAAAGGAAACTAAAGGCAAAGGACACCGCGCGAAGGGAATAGGAGAACCATCTCTCTCACAACACAACAAAAGAATATATTTGGATAGATGAATGCGAGTAATGGCAGTGGAGGAGGAAAACCGGACTCAAGGGTCAATCCATACGAAAGGAAAGGAGAATCAAAAAAAGTCAGCGAAGATAAGGAGCCGAAAAGAGGGGGATCGGCCGAGTTGGTCTAAAGGAAAAGGGGAAAAGCTAAAGGGGTTCTGATGACGAAACTGTTCTCAAAAAGGGAAAGCAGAGGTCCCTATCGCGCCATGAGGGATAAATGCCGTAATATGGGGAGAAAGCACCACGAAAAAATTTTGGTCGAAAGCGCTAGTAGCGGCGTGGGAAGGTATCGAAAAGATCCAAAAACTGGGGGGGAGGTGGCTGCTGGAAGAGATCTATAGGGCGCTTCCGAGTTATAAATCTGGAACTGAACCTTGTCTCCTCACATAGGAGGATAAGAGAGGACCACCAGTAAAATGATGGAGGAAGAAGCGTGTCCGGGGGGGGAGGGGGGGCCTCTATCGAGAAAAAAAAAAAAAGTGGTCGAACGACAACGGGCAACCTTGGCAGAGTTGCATTTTCCCAGGTCTAAGGGAAAGGAAAAAGGGAAAAGGGAAGTCCTCTGTAAACAAAAAAAATCGGACAAGAGAAAATGCTCGTCGTAAGCCAAAAGAAAACCCAAAGCCAAGGAAGGGAGTTCACACACTCTCGCGACTCCGGAACTGGTTTTGAGGAACAGAGGAGGCTCTTAAAACGAGATGTCCACCTTGGAAGGCGGGAAGGACCGGCGAGGGGAAAGACCAGGATCAAGTTTGGGCGGAGTATAACTTATGGACTGTTCATCCGCACGACGTCTTGAGAGAAAGGACTACTCGGACCAAAGAAAGACTATCTACTTGACGGAGGGAGGAAAGTGACCGGCCGAGCCGTGAGGAAAGATCCGTTCTCAAGAAAAGGAGTCTGAAAGCAGGAAAGAAAACAAGGCGGTGATCGAAGGAATCTACGCGCGCGACGACTGGCGCACTTCTACATCGAAAGAAACTCATCAAGAGAGAGGAGCTAGGAAGGAAGAAGACAGGGCGTCAATAAGGGGTCAGGGTCGCTGGTCGCTAAGACTCGAAAGGGGATGGCGCGCATCACAAACCGACGTCGAGAACATCAGTTCTCGACGAAGAGAGAGGTGCACTGAACTCCAAGGACCCATTAGAGAAAGTCCGATGGCGGGGCGACTTGAAGCAGCAAGGGATCATTTCAAAGCGGGACCGAGGTCAATAGGGGAAAAATGACGCCAATCCTGCTCCTAGAAAGTTACGGCCTAACTGAGAATAGGAGAAGAGAGGGGCTGTCAGTCTTCGCCAACCGAGGAGGGAGATAGGTCGGGAGCGGGAGTAACCAATGTCGCGAAAACGGGTTCGACGCTTCCTTAAAAAAAAGAAGGCTCCACAGAAAGGAGGAGATCTATACCTTGCGCAAGCAGCGGAAAAAAGGGAATGGCATAAGAGAGAAGAACTGCGAGGAAAGGCCCTTAGGCAAGGAGGTCGAGAAGAGTCCGCTTACCTTTTTTAACAGCTTGAAGGAGTGTGGAGAAGTTAAACTCCTATCATCTCGAACCACCGAAAAGCTCTTGAATAAAGAAAATTCAACAAGAACTAGTCGGCGGGTAATGAGATAAATCGCCAAGAATCTAAATGAGAGGAAAAGACAAAGTGCAACCCGAGATAGAAAGATAGGGGAAGAAGGATGGTGCACATAGAGCACAACTAGCCTAGATAGCCTTTCAGCGTAGAAAACGCGTACAGGAAGCGGTCTCTGGAGAGAGAAGTGGAAAGGTCCAGGAATCAGTCGGGGGAGTGTAGGAACGAGTGCAATGGAGAGGGAAAAGAGAAAAGGACATAGCGTCAGGCTTTTTTAATGGCATTAACTAAACACTGAAAAAAACAGCTCGTCGTCGCGTAAGAGACAAAACCAAAAAGCGCCGCGCAAGGGACTATTTTTGTAAAAGAGATAAAAAAGGGACGCCGAATCGAGAACCTACGAAATAGGGACGGTGTCGGTGATGAGAAAGATAATCGAAACACAACAGCGGAGGGATAAAAAAAGAAGAGCTGCAAGCACACAATCCAGGGTAGTGGACCAGCGCTCGCGTCGAGGGCGGAGGAAGGTACTTCGAAAAAAAAGACTCCTCTGAGGAAAAATTATCGGGACAGAAAGAAGAGAATTCAGGACGCTTGCACGAAGGCCTGCCATTCCCCCGAAAAAGAGATGGAATGATCGTCAAGAGGGGGCAACTTAAAGATCACGCAGACAGCGAGAAGAAATCAGAGAAGAGGCTCCGGCAGTCTCAGCGCCGCCTGAAAGGACTGAACGAGGACTAAGCTGGCACCAAGCGAGAGATAGAAGAAGGGTCATGTTGTTGAGATATGGGAAAAAGTCGAGAATCTCCATAGCGACTCGGGTTACATCACGGGTACGGAGGTCCAAAAAGCTCGTGGCGCTCTCGGGATTACCTCGAAGAGACGGAGGGAGAAGGTCGGCTTAATAGAGGTCGGACTGGCTGTGAAAAAGTTTCAGGATCAGCGAGAAAAAAATGGCTTGGTACACGAGGGCAACGGACCCGCGGCATCGTCAGATCCCTAAACTCCTGCGAAGGGTACAAATGTTCAAAAATCATGAAGGAGGCGCCTGCGAAAAAGTGAAACGTGGTAAGAGAGTTCGACAAACAAGGCCTAGCTAGAAGAGAGCCGTCTAAAGTGCGCGGCAGACGAAAAAACTCGTCGACAGGCTGACGAACAGTATGGTCCTAAAAAGAGAAGAACACCACCATCGACGCCCGCGCGCTTGGTCTAAAAAAAGGGAGGCCAAGATTCGAAGCTCGCCGGAGGAACCGGAGAGGGGGGAGGAGCGGCGAGTACGTTAAAAGGATTTCAGGGTGAAGAGGGGAACTACTGCCGAACACTTGACGGTGTCAGTCCCAAAAAAAACTGAACTGGGGAACCAAGAAGGGGAAAAAAAGGAGGAGGAAAAAACTCGTCGAGAGTAGCTCCAAGTTATTTTATAGAGGAGGGGTGAGGGAGACTCAAAAATGAGAGGTACTCGGCTCTCCATCTACAAGGGGGGGACCCCGGATTGACGCAGAAAGGCCTGACTGGACTAGCAAGGAGCGGGTGATGGAGGGGGAGGAATGAAAAAAAAAAAAAAGGTCGAAAGAGTAGATCTCTCCTGACTTTAGAAACAGGGTTTTCTTTCCGGATCTACTACTCACTTGAAGGGAGAAGTCGACCGGAGATCGGGGTCGACGCTACTGAAAAGTGAGCGGACAAGGAAGAACTAGGAGTGAGAGGGAACGAGAAGGTGTCAAAACAACTTATTGGAACAGTAATTAGATCCGCCTAAACAATCTCAAAAAAAAGAAAGGTCGTCGGCTCGAACGGGACCTGAGGCGATACACTTTATTGGGGGAAAAGACTTGGTGGTGAAGCGCAGACATCTGTGGTCCGTCCCCCATGTAAGTGAAAAGTCGTGGAAAAGCCCTGAGCCCAATTCGGCATCGTGTGCAGCGGAGGAGGTACTCGCAGGCAGGGAGTTAAAAGGAAGGCATGGGGGGACAGGAGCCTTAAACCGGGTCCTTGACCGTAAGGAAAAAGTCGACCTGGTCCAAGCACGAGCCACTTTGGGGAAAGGTTGTCGTCGACAACGAGGCTGGGTTAGGGAGCGGATACCCTTCAATTCCCAAGAGAGGAAAGGAAAATCATGGAGACGGTCTGGACCGCTCGGAACCAGTTTCGGAAGGGAGGGGACTGTCAGCGGATCAAGACGGAGGAGAGACAAGAAAGACGAGGAGCTCGGGGGTCAGAACAACCTCGATCAAACGGAAATCAGACACGACAAAGCGCGAATAGATCGGGCTGACGAACGGGGGAAAGACGCGAGGGGGAAGTGTCAACAAATAGTCACGCTCTCGAAGAAGAGCAAGGAGGAGAAAGCTTTCAATGGATAAGAGTCAGAAAGAGGGAGAAAATCTGAACTTCAATACAACAGAGAGGGTGGTCAAGGTAAGAGGGTCGATAAGGGGCCAACCTCCCCTTGACAAAGGAAGGGTGCGATGGTCCCAATAAGGCGTCCGCTGCCCCGAAGGAAAAGGCGGGAGAGATGGAAGAAAACTCGGAAAAGTTGAAGGAAAGAGAAGGTTCAAAATGAATCTAGCACATCGAGAACGTCCTCGTCTCACGAAAAAGGAGGGAGAGTAATAAGTATGTCTCGATGCCCTGCTCAGCAGTGGCCGGTTGAGGGAAAAAATGGAGATTTTTTCAACACCAGCGGCAGAAAGAGAAGGAAAGGGCAACGAAAAAACGTCCTACTGGGAATCTCACAGTCCTTGTCCGGTAAGGAGGGGGGGGAGAATCGAAAGCGTAACGGAAGGTACACTTCTACTGGGACGGACGTGCACGCGTGGAAACAGGAGAGAGGGAGAAGTTCAGGGAACGGAAAAAAATTGACTGGATTGATCTATTTGGTACAATGGGAAGAAAGGGGGGTTTATCAAAATCCCATCTTATTCATGGTCGTCAAGACATCTCAGCGCTGAGGGTTGGAACTGTTAAAACGACGAGCCCGATCTCGGGGGATGATGGGAATCATCTGAGTGCGCTCCGACGGGGGATACATGAGGAGGGACAAATGGAAAGTCGAAGAAACGAGAGATCTCTTTAAAACCTCATCACGAGGAAGGCAGCGCTTAAACTGTCGGTTGGTCCCATCAATCACCAATAAGCGGGCTACAAAAAGGGGAAAAGGTTGCTCTGGGGCATGGGGAAAAGGTAGAAGGGCCTCTGAGGAAACTTTGGAAGGAACTAAAAAAAAAAGAAGAGAAAAAAAACACCCTGCTGTTCACTAAACGGAGAATCTGCCCACCATGAGGATGTTAAGAAAGGGGGCGTTAAACCACTACTATCTCAACTGTAGTCAGCGTGGGTGGACAGGAAAAGAGGGATGAGAAAGGTCCCACGAAGCATGCAACAATGGTGACGAAGCAGCCGTTTTCAGGGAAATAGAAGAAACCAGAGCATTTGTTTGGCAGAGGGGAAGCGACTTCAATGACGTCAATACATCCCTAAATAGTCAACGAGTATTTGAAACTCTAAAAGCTCTGCGATTCCCGGAGGGGAGCGAAAGGGCAAGGCCTCGCCCGTAAGAAAAAGAAATCTTAAAAAACCGTCTCGAGGCCTCTTCAGGGAGAGAAGAAGACCACAACGGAGGGAGACACAGACTCACTAAAGAGAGAAAGACTGCGAGTCGAACATAAGACAGAACATCGACAAGCCAACAAAGAGTCGCTTCAGACGAAGAAAGGTAAAAGGAAAAGTCATCCTTGTCTTGGAAGGGGAGAGAAAAGGACCTTGAGGAAAATTCGCGTCTCGAAAAAGAATTCTAACACGTTCAGAGGAAAGGGACCGAGATACGGTGGAACCGGAGAAGACTTTTGCCCAAAAACTGGGGTTTGGATCGCACAGGCCTCCGGCGAAGTGAACTGCAGAATCGGCGGAGGTCCATACAAAAAGAACCTGCGGTGAACGTGGACTAAGAGGCGAATAGAGATTACTACCGCCATCTCTAGGGAGAGAGCTTGCTATGGAAGGACAACATCACTGAGAGGAGAGAGTCTTGAAGTGAAACAGGTTTCCTCCCTGGCAACGGAAGGACGGAAAGAAAGAGGCCACGTCGCGAGGATGGAGAGGGGAATTTAGCGAAAATAAAGGACCTTGGAACTAAATCGTAAGCGCAGGCGTGGCACGTAAACCGTCTCATTGAGATCGGGAGGAAAAAAGGCTTGCGGAAGGGGAAAGAGGGAATCAGTGTTTAAGAGGGTAGGGGCATGAACCACTAGGAGAGAAAACACTCGCGAACAGCCGTCAGGCGCCAAGCTATCAATTCGAGGAGGAGGGGATTAGGAGGAAAAAGATCAACAAAGAGATTTTATGTAGATTCCGACCACGCGTGACAGAGAATTCGACCGTCAGATCTCTATGCCCATCTAACCAGGAACTTCTAGAATAGGGCGATGGAGAAAGATCGGCAACGAAAAAAAGGAAAGGGGAGGCACGCTAAATAAGGCAGGAGACAGGAAATATTTGAAAATTAAAAAGAACTTTTTTTCAGTTGAAAAAGAGGGGAGAAAGGCTAGGGGCCCAAGCTCCAGGGGTCCAGAAGGAAAGGTTGAATTGGCAGCAGCGAAGAAAGAAGGAATCTCTGGAATCAAGCAAAACCTGCGGAGAACCGCGCGAAGGTGTTTTAGAAGATCAACCCGGCTAAAGAAAGAGAAGAATGGGACATGGGCCGGCACTGTTTCAACGTGAAACGATCTCTCATCACAAAAAAGGAGGGGTAAAGTCTGGACTCATCACTACAAGGAAAGCGCCAAGGTTCCACGTCTAGAAGAATGCAAAGCGCCTGGTTTGAGCTAGTTAAGAGGACAGCGAGGCTCCGCGGGTCGCGATCTAAGAAATGCGGACAGGGGAGGAGAGGAAGGGCCATTCACAGGCGCACCGAGATGGACAGAGAGAGGGGGGAAGAAAAGGAGAACTACTTGAAAACAACGACAGCGAAGCAGCTCCTGACCGGGAAAAGCCGGTCTGGGAATCAGCGCAGGAAGTCAGGTCGCAGGAGAGTTGAATCCGAGAGATAAACGCGAGCTCGACTGGAAGGGGAAGGGGTCACCGTGGTGGGGAGTACGACAGAGAAGGAAATAGAGGGTTGTCCGCCAAGGTATCCTCAAGTCATTCTTGGAAGCGAGGCGCGAATTACCAGTCTACGGAAGATGACATGGGCGAAGGAAAGAGCATCTGAGGGGATCAGGGGGGAGCGAGGAGTAAAAGGATACGAAACGAGAAGAAATGCTTTCAAAGAGATTCAAGTGCCTCTCAAAGACTCCGAAAAAACTCCTGGCCGAACCGTGTCAGGGGGAAAGAGAGGAAGAATAAAATTAGAAAAGGGAAAACTGGGGGCTGAGATTCTACAAGAAGATAGAGAAATCAATCGCAGGGGACGTCTGGTAGAAGTTTCCTCCGGGTAGGAGGGAGGGAGCAGGGCGGAAACTGATTTTCAATCAGCGAAAAAAAATCCAAGCCGCGCGAAAGGGCACATGAAAGACATAAAAAAGCGCGTTCAGCACGGAAGCGCCGGTCGTAACCGTCGCTTAAAGAGGGCAGTCACGTGGAAAATATTGAGGAGGTCCGAGGACCGAACCATGAATTATTGAGGGAAAGGACATCCACGCAGAGGAGCGTAGGGCACACAGGAGTTGCCAAGAAAAGGAGAGCTTCGGAGAAAAGCACTGAGTTGGAGAAACGGAGGGAAGGAACTAAACCTAAACTGAAGGAAGAGGGCGAGCAACACGAAACCCAGGCCTAGCTGACTAGAGAGCAGAGCTCTGATGAGGGGGAGGGAGGAAATTCTCACAAGCGGAACTCTCTTAAGATAAAACGACTTGTGGGTCGGAAGGATCACGACCCGGTCGGGGACTGCAAAGTCGTGGTAGGAGGGAGCGCCGACTGCGCGCCCGAAGTACTACTCAATATCTTTAAGGTCCAGCAATCGATCCGTGATCAGAAAATAAGATTGTTTCTGTCATGTAATTCAAGAAGAAAAAAAAAAGAGGGACTCGGAGATCGAACGGGCACCTGCAGGCTATACAACAGAAGTACCTCTTACGTTTGGACTCATACAGAGGGGGTCATCCAAAATCGGACTGAGTCGAGAGAGTAGTGACCAGCACTTTTCAAAAAAAACTCCGTGGGAAAAGCGGAGAGAGTCAGGACTATTGCTCTTGGCGACTGGAAGCAGGGGGGGGGGGGGGTGCAACGACGCCTGTCAAAGGTAAACTTTTGCCTAAAAAATTACCAGAAACAAGCAAAAAGGGGTGGAAAAGTTTTAAAGAAAAGAAGGCGGGTGAGGATAGGACTAACAAGAGAAAAATCATCTGAAGAAGGGGGGAAGGTAGGGGAACGCTAGAAATTGGTCGAGAATGGTCGGGGGGGGATACAGCAGAATCAATAAAAAAGTCGACTAAAGAAAGATGAGATCTTTCCACAAAAAAGCCTCTAAGTTCGAGGAGTAGATACCAGAAAAAACATCAAAAACTTACTAACTTCCAAAAGATGGGAATGAATAAAGAGGAAAAATCGAAAAGCTACAGATGCGATCGGGATGCTAGATTCGCAAAAGCAAAAAGGCTCGGGCACGCGCAGACCACCGCTAACATAATAGAGGTCTTAAACGCCACCTCGGCCGAGGAAACTAGAAGGGGAGATGAAAGAACTGTCTCTTCCTACCTGTAGGACGGGAGGGCGTCCCTCGGGGGCGCTGCCCACGCTCAGGACCGAACACCTGTCCACTGACGCCTCATGCATCGAAAAAGTCTAAAAAAAAAGGAGGAGGAGAAGAGATGTGGAGAGAGCACCTGGCGTCAGGTGGGCCGGTCAGGGAGGGAAATGGAGAGGGGGCCTTCAACGGACTGAACCGAGGAAGGGGACAATGGGCAGCGGAATCCTAATGTTAAAATAAAAATCCTGACCGCCGGGAAGAGGTGAACGAGAGAAGCTGTAAACTTAAAAAAGGGTTTTCTGGAGGGAGGTTGAAGAGGTTAGACATCTCGATCAAACTTCGCAATGGTCCACAAGCCAAAAAAAAAGCTATAATGAAGGAAGGGGGACAGGCAAAGAGGGGAAAGGTAGTAAGCCCCAAAAAAAAAACTGGGGAAACGGGGGAGAGAAAACGAGCAAACGAGCGAGGGCTCACTGGGTAGCCTCTGCTTAGGAATCGACGGATTGATCCAGTCTGGAAGAAAAGGAAGGCTCCGAAACAGTGATCGCGATGGAAAAAAGACCTGGAGACCTGACAAAAAAAAAGAAGTGGCCTTAGAGGTTTGGAAGAGTCACTAACAAATCTTGTCTGACTACAACGGGAAAACCTATCGTTTGCAGGGCAAAGGGTCAAGACGTGGCGCGGCAAGGACCCAACTAAATGAAACAAACCTAGGAAGAGAAAAAGCTAACCCTACTCTAGACGAAAATCAAAGGGCCCACGAAGGGAAGGAAGGTGATAAAGTCCCCTTCGACATCCGTAAGATTGGTGAAACCGAACCAGAGGAGGCGCTTCCACGAGGACATGATCAGGGGGAAGGAAGGGGGCCAGTTAGAATGAGAAAACGACGATTGAAAGGGAGCCTTGACTTGTAGAAGACATAAGAGGGAGATAAACAGAAGGGGCAATCTAAACGCCGAGAAAAGCTGAACCGGAACAAACGCCGAGCCTGGTAGTACAAAGAAGGAAAAGGAGAAAAATCTTCGTCGTCGCATCCATTAACGGGAAAAAAAAAGGGAGGGGAGACCCGGGAATCTCTGACGAACCCGCCGTGCAGACATCAGCCACCCATAATCCACCT
>Ga0179593_1356250_pt1 | contig 11507 bp, 18 predicted proteins | sample CZODoug2_1_08_16_FD_185931 | JGI IMG/M metagenome (GOLD analysis project Ga0179593, IMG submission 185931) | Vadose zone soil fungal communities from Angelo Coast Range Reserve, California, USA - CZODoug2_1_08_16fungal (PacBio error correction) | ecosystem: Environmental > Terrestrial > Soil >...
CTGCGCGGTTGTGGAAGTGGCGCCGCTTGGGCGAAAAGAGGGGGCGGGGGAGGTGGGAACAAAGAGAGCTCGTCAGAAGGAAGAAACAAACAGGAGGAGTAAAGGTCTGGAAAGTTCGCTGACCGCAATGCTCTGGGAGGCTGAAAAAACTCCAAACACCGGCACCTCCCAAAACTACAGGAGGTCGATGAGCAGAATGTCCGCCAGTTGTGGGGGGAAAGAAGGGAGCTCAGGGAGAATGGGCAAACGAAATCCAGCCTAGGAGAGCCCGATGTACGTGCGGCACCGAGTGCAAAAACAATTGTTCAGGGTGGCTCAGGAGCGCCAACAGACCTCGGGGTGTTGATCCAAGGAGAAAGCGAAAGCATGCACGGAAATCAACTAAAGATCCGTAGACCAAGGACACGTAATGCCAAGAAAGCCATTGTTTCTGTGGGGAAAAGAAAAAGGATCGAGACGTCCACTGGGTACTTTAAGAAACCTTCCACCACAAACGAGAGAGGAAGCGGGCCAAGCTCATTAGTCCCGTGCCAAAGTCGCTTCAAAAGGCAGCCAGATTAACCCTAGGGCGGACAAAAGACCGCGATTGGAGCGCCGCGCAAGACAGATGGAGCTTGGGGACCTTCAAAAGGTTCAGTAGGGAAGAATCGGCTTCCAAGGAAACAGAATGGTTTTACCAATATTCGCACCGTCAGGAACCAAACCCTCGCTGCGCTAAAAGCCCATTCCGATAAGGAAGACAGAGGCGGGGCAAGAAAAAAAAAAAAACCAACTGGTAACCGTGCCTTGCCCGAAGTGAAACGTCGACACACTAACAGAAAAGCAGAGTTGGTTTATGAACAGAGATTGGAAACTAAAAAATGGCACACTTCCTCCGCCAGTATGGTAGGAGGTGCTGCGGGGAAAACCATACGGTCTCGTAGATAGCCAGAACAAGGGGGACACGCGACGACCAACATTGAATGACCCGAAAACAATCAAAGAAACAGCTAAGGGAAAAGGAAGGGAGGCACACTTACCCATTTTAACGCGACCTTGAGCTCGGGAAGGAAATAGGAAATCGGTAAAAAATTGACATGAGTTGCGGAGAAAGGGAAAATAAAAAGACAGGGTCGAAATGAACGGCGCCTTGCTTGGGGGTGTCGGATTCGGGAAGGACACATAGCCCAGCGGGAAAGTGAAGAAGAAAGTACGCTTAGTGGACATTTAGGGGAACGATTGGTGGGGGAAAACACGGGCCCCCGGAGTCAGGAGGGGACCCCTGATGCAATATAGAAAGAATCGAGACTGTCGATGGGCAAGAGGGAAAACCGGGGGAGGGGAGGATGGCAAAAAAGCGCGTACGAGCAGCGGGACACTTTCTAGATGAGTCACTGTTTGTAGGGCGTAGGGAAGTTTGTTGAGAACCAAGTGGGTTACCCAGGAGGGAAAGCAGAGGTAGTGAAGCCCGCCTCGCCTCGGCGGGAAGGACATGCAAAAAAGGGAGGAGAGAATTCAGAAGGAAAGGCGCAAGGTTTCAGTAAAAGAAGGAAGAGGGGTAATGCAGAAGAAAAGACCCCGAAAATACTCCAAACTGCTGGAAGGTATCCTGTGCTGATGGGAAGCAGACGGGGCCATCATCCAGCAGTGGGCCGGATCTGATGCATCGATGCAACTTGCTCAAAAAAAGACTAAAAAACGTCTTTACACTTCTTGAGGGAAAGTGGACATGATGACATCACCATTGTACGTGGCGCGCAAGGGCAGGGGGAGGGCAAAAGTCGGCCCCAAGGTTTTGCTTCATCAGGAAAAGAAAAAACGCCGGAAAAAGGGCCGGAAGCCTAGAGATCCGAATGCTGCATAATGGTGGCTGTTCTTACAAAAGACTAAGTGGGGCTGGGGATCTACGGACGCACAGGTAAAAAAGTAAGGCACGACAGGCTCAGGTAGGACACCAAGCTAGATTGTTTACAGCCAACAGGCGAGGTCACCAACTGAAAGAAGGGGAAACCACGCCCGCCGCGATTGGTGACAGGGGAGCAGAGCCAAAGTCATCTTTCACACACGATGTAAAGCCGCCCTTCCCAAGTTTATGGGCAGATAGGATCACCAGGAAAGTGAACCAGTGCCCAGACGGTCAGTGCGTGCACCGATGCAAAGAACAAATTGCAGAAGAACCGATGCCTAGCATCATAAGTCGCAATCTGAAAGCTACAGCGGCCGACAAAGGGCTCGCGTCGACTTACCCCGATGAAGAAAAAGAAGAAACATCTTTGTAATGACAAGAGAGCGATACAACAAAGATGCTGAGAAGGAGATGTTCAAAAGGGGATGCTGGCCGAGGGGTGTCGACGTGGCGTCAACTAACCATTGCAGCGAGCCCGGGGGGTAGCAACCCGCCCATAGCGACCTATCCGGAATTGTCTCAAAAGGGCAGCAGGTGGGAAGGGGGGGGAATGGAATCGGGAAGGGGAAATATTGGAAAAGTCTGGGAATCACTGGATGATTGGTAGCCATCTGCCAAACGCCAAGCGTATCTGAACGCGAAGGAAGGAGCAGTCCAATCGGAGGCGGGACGCAAAGGGGATGGAAAAGAAGGCGAGTGGAAGCGACTGGGGCCTTGACTTTGGTCCCCATACCGATGAGTCGGACACGGTGAAAGGATAAAGTACCATGGGAGAAAGGAGATCAACGGGGGACGGCTACAAGAACAATGGAGGCTTGGAAAAGCCACATAAGTGTATTGTAGTATTCAAGGCGAGTTGCCCTGCAATGCGGGGAGGCGCTGGCTGAATAGACAAAAAAAGACGCTGTGGCCGATGGGGAAATAAAAAAGCGAGAGAAAATCCGGAACAGGTGAGCACTCTTGCACGACCGTCGGTGGCCAGGAGCCTGCAATTGCCGCGCAGGATCGTCAATGGAGGTAGATGGCCAGTCGCTATCATCAAAAAGCATTCAGCGGCTGAGAGGGAAGTGGGGAGGGGTGGGATCAGCGAAAAAAGGTCGCTCAACCAAAAGTAAATCTGAGAATTATCTCCTCCTGGGTGTGGGTCCCCAAGACATGAGGAAGCTCTTGCGAACGAAAAAAGGGGGATAACGAAGGGTAACCGGAAATGATAAAGGGGGCAACCAAAGGCAAAAAAGACGCATCCGAAACAAAAAAAAAGCATCCTTCGAAATTGGCCGCTCAGTCCCCAAAAGAATCAAGCCATCGGGGTCGATGGGAACATCGTACAGGGAAACTGATCGGCTTATCTTAAAGAGGGGGGGGGGAAGATACAAAAAAACGGGGAAGCGGAAACACCAATCGAAGCAAGCAGACTTCTTGACAGACACTCCGACAATGGTAGACGTATCGAATCCCGAATGAAACCCAGCCACGCACAGGCTCAGGGGGGGGGTGCGACCCTGTTGGGGGGGGAAGGAAAGGGGAAAGGGAAAAAAAGAGTCCCGAGAAGATCGGAGGCGAGTGGAATTAAAATGGGTAAGGGGAAGAACGGCTGTCTGATGAGCGCGTGATTGAGCAATTGGGGAGAAAAAGGACGTCCCCCTGTGGGGGGAGCGGGGGGGGGGGAGAGAAACAACGGGTACCGCGCAAAAAGAACACTCCCCAGTCGGAAAAGGGTGATGTCCCAGAAGAAGTCAGAAAAAAAGATCGGCCGTGTTTCCGACTTGTCAGGGGAAGCGAGTACATGGCGGCGCCTATGGGTAGTCAACCCCCAGAAATCAGGCAACAGGGCTGCTCGAGCCATTTGAAGGGAAAGGGTCAGAAAGAACAATAGACCAGTCTGGGGAAGAAGGACTGGAACAACGCCCAGAAACGGGGGAAGCTCAAGCGGGAAGAGGAACGAGGTGGGGAGGCAACGGTCCCAAGAGCGGAAGGGAGCAAGGGGAGTTCCCCATATCTTGAAGTGGGGGCGAAACGTTGCGGCCAGGAACACTTTGTGCCCTACCGAGAAGGATGTGGCGGAAGGAAAAAAAGAAAGTACCAGTGGTAAGACAATTCGGCTCAGACCCATTACTTCTGGGGAAGAGCCATGTTGTCCATCGCTGGGAGTATCCTATGCCGGTCCCGCGGCTGGGGGGGGCGCGGGGTCTACGGAAAATCCAACAAGCGAGGGGGAATCTTTGAGATCACAGGCTTCGCGCCAAACAGGGTTTGATGCCTGACTGACCTATACAAGGTACCGACGAGGCTAATTGGCATGCTGGGCACCAATTCCTCCACAGGATCCCACTGGACCATGAAATGGAGACTCAAGCACGCCAGGAAAAGAACAGAAAAAAGGCCCGTCTGTTGGTCAGCGCAACTGGAAAAGTCCAGCATCATGCTGAGAAAGTGATCTGAGGGTTTGGGGGAAGGACCCGCAGAAGAGCGGCGCTGTTAACCTAGCCAAACCCGCAGGGTACCGCCTGAGACGCGGGAAATCAACAGACTGAAAAAACGCAAAAAGAATCTCGGAAAAACATGAGGGAGAGATATCTTCTCTTGGTCCAAGGGTGAAGAAACCGAGGTGCGGTTACCCTGCTGGAGGGGAGGGGGGAGGGTAAGTTCAAGAAAGGGCTCTCAGAGTCACGAAGGCATGCACCAACCCAGAAGGAAAAAGAAAAGTTAGAAAACAGAAGAAAAAGCTGAAGCCAACAGACTCTGTGAGCCGGATCCACCCCACGCACCTCCGTCACCGGGGATGCAAAGGGTGAGATACACCATCTCCGGCCAGGGGGAGGATGATTCAAAGAGAAAAAAAGCTCCAAAGCCATCTGAAGCATCAGCTGTACAGGGTTGATCATATGCACCGCGTGCATAACACAATTGGTACCGAGAAAAGAACTTGAGCGGGCAGAGGGAAACAGAGCCGGGGTTGGTACGTCGCCAAAATTCACCGGGGCCCTCGGGACTGACCGAGACCAGGCTTGAATTAATGTGATAGAAAGCAAATTTGTTAAAAAAAGCCACGTAAGGCGAGGCCAATGGGAGGGGGGTCAGAAGGGGAGTGCAACCGTCCGCCACAACGCTGCTCGGCCGGGGGGGCACAAAAAAAGTTAGGAACCCTTGCACACCCAGGAAACAACGGTAAGCGGTGGGCTACTTGCGTCAAAACCCCGAGAAGACGGGGGGGAGGAAAGCAGTTGGCGTTCAACGGCCGCTTGCGCCTGCCTTCTGGCAGGGGGGAAAGGAGACAATAGGTAATACCCAAAACGGGGAAGAAGGAAAAGCCGGTCAATGAACTTCCTCTACCGGAATTAAGTCTCAAAAAGAGGAATAGTGCAGTAGCAGAAAAGTGGTTGCAAATGAGCCCTCAAACTGTGCTCTCGTCGACTTCCAACGTCGGAACTACGGCCAGCATCTTTGTGAGAACGGGTTCCCGCTATAATAAAGGTCCTCCTGAAAAAAAAGGGAGGGGAGGGGCGTAATGACCTTGCGCTATCTCCAGCGGGACGACCGAAGACCAATGATCGCTAAAACCACGTATCGCCATCTGAAAAATGGACGAATCCCGTACATCGACTTGCGAAGGCCGTTCGATAGGAAGAGGGGGGGAAAAAGGGGGGCAAGGGGAGGGCAGGAAAGGCAAAGGCCCTACAGACATCGAAAATCACTGCCTGATGGCTGGGTGGATGCGGGGATCGCTCACCCGATCAAAAAATCAAGTGAACGAGAAGGAGCGGAGGGAGAAGGGGGAAGGGAGGGGGGTGAACCCCTTTAACCCGATTCCACCAACCCGTAGCGACCGGATGCAAGACAGCCAAGATAACGGCTAGAGGAAGGAAAGAAAGGACACTCCTTCTGGATGAAAAGCGCGGCGGAAAGCGGTACACAATTTCGAAGATTCTTTTGTCTGGCGGCGGGCCATTAACAGAGGAAGGGGGGATGGGCGGGGAACCTGAGGGGGATGATTTTCCACCAAAGGCCTCGCCTCGTCGCCGTTGGCATTACACCCAGTAGGAACGTTCTCAGAAGGAGTAGAAAAGGGAGCTTAGTCTATCAGTGTAGAGAAAAACAAAAACGCAAATCAGCCAGAAGCTTTACTGCATCCTGGGTTGCTTGGATGCAGCTTCCACTCCCTGGGTGAAGGGGACCGGATGATAGCAGGGAAGGGTGCAAAGCTTCCACCGACTTCAGCAGCCATGTTAAAACTGGGTTGAGTCCCCGGGCATAACCGAGTGCATCCCCAAACGGAGGGGAGCATCCGTGAGAGAAGGGAGGGAAAAAAAAGAGGGGGGGGGGGGGGGGAACCACACAACACTCCTTCCTCTTCAACAACTCCAGTATAGCATAATCAAAAGACCAGGCTTGGACAACTGAATGAAGGACAAAGGAGACTAAAGGGTAGCGTACGGAAAGGGAAAGTTCAAGAAAGGAAAAGACTCCAGAACGGAGCTCGGTATCTGCAAATCCGATTTGGGGAAAAACGGCCAAAGAGAGGAAAAGCACTGAATCCAGTGCGTCCCCGGCCTGGAAAAGGAGGTGAGGGAGAAAAAAGGGAAGCGGGGGACAAACGTATTTACGATAAAAAGTTACAAGTGAGAGAAAATTAGGTAATACGATAAGTGCCTACAGAAGGGGCAAGAGTGGGAGAAGTCGCTTAAGCATCCGAAAGCGCAAAAAGCGAACTTCCGGATGAGGAAAGATGGAGTGGATAACCAAAACAAAACCGGGGGCGCCGCGAAACAGGGAAGAATTGGAGAAAAGGGAAAAAAGCGAAACTACGTCCATCATTGTGGATGAAAATCGAGAAAAAAAAACAAAAAGGGAGGAGGAAAAAAAAAGAGATGTGCAAGAGGCGCAGTCAGCGGGGGAAGGAGAAAGGAAGTAAAAAGGGGGAAGGCCATTTTTAAAACCAGAACATCGGGAACGGGCATGCGGAAATTGCGAGAGGAGAAGAGGTCGAGGAAGTGGTCAGCGACGCGAATGAGGTGAAAAATGTCTGGCAAAAAGGGGGGGAAGTGATTTCATCCATGAAACCTAGGCGGCCAAGGGCAAGCGGGAAACATGAAAGGTGGTCAGCGAATCCAATCTCCGGATCGGTGACGCAAAGGAAAGGGAAGAAAGGGGAGGAAGCTGTGGAAAAGGAAAGGGGGACGTAACTAAAATTACTCAGGTGCCCGATAACTACAGTCGGATAGGAAGGTGAATTGGGGGAGAAAGAATTAAGCAGTATTGCTCACAACATTGATAGCTGAACTGGAAAAAGTAAGGGGGGACATACTTTCTCAGGGAGAGTCCTGGAAAGGGGAAAACCAGGCGCAATGCGAAAGGGCGCTTAGAGAAACCACGAAGATACGCGGGAGAGACGGAGGGAGAAAAACTGACAATTTGAGGCAAGAGGGGAATGAAACAGAAACTCACTGAAAGGGAGATTATAGGGGGAAGTTACAAAGAAAGAGAAGAAGGATCGTACACTTACCAGAGATTCCAGATAATCAAGACATAAAAAAGTAATGCAGGCAAAGCAGGCTGAGGAGGGCAGGGTATAGCGTCAAAGATAGCCGGTAAGGAGAAGAAAACGCAGAGGAAAATTGGGACAGGAGAAAAGAAAAAGGGAAGCCACTGGGGGGGGTTGGCATTCCCTACGATGGAAAAGTGAAAAATACAACCACAAAAAAAGGTAACGACAACATAGGATGATCAAAAAAAACCGAAAAGAACCAAAAGAATCCTAATTGTTAAAGGAAGGGGGGGCACCATAAACGAAGGGAAAGAAGGAAAAGCACGGCTCCTAGAGTTCTCCTGATTATTGCAGGAGCTTGAAGAATGGAAGAGACAAATAAACGCGTAAACCCAAGAGGGAAGAAAAACGCACTAAGAAGAAAAAGGAAAAAAGCTGAGCGGATCGAGAAAGGAATCCTCAAACCAAATGCAAGGATTTAGGGAGGATGGTATTCATGGCAAAGACGAAAAGAAGGAAAAGGTTCAACGTGTAAGAAAAAGCGAAGAGCTGGGTGATAACAAGGGGAGAACGGCGGGTCTGAGAAAAGAAGGGGGAGTGATGGGAAACGATAAATGGGGTTGATTTATCCAACAGGCACGGCGAGGAAATCAAAAGGGGGGGTTAAAGGTAAAAAAGGGAGACAAAAGGAGTGGGCACACTCAAAAAAAAAAGAAATGATGTCAAGACAAAAATAGCGGTGAACGAATATGTGAAGAAAAAGAGAAAAAAAGAAGAGGGTGGGGGCCAACAAGGGACGTCGAAACGGAGTTTGGATCGGGAACCAAAGGGGGTAAGAAGGAACAAACAAAAATCGGAAACAGGAAGAAAAAGAAGAATTGATGGTGCTGTCGAAATTCGAGGATGAAATCAAAAATAAAAAAAAGAAGAAAGAGGGAGAAAGATATTTAAGGACAACAGTCTTTGTAAAAGGGGGAAATTGGACTAAAGGGGAGGGAAAAAGCGTGGGGGAAGAGAATGGAACATGGGGAAGAAGGAAGTTTAGCCAAAAGGAAAAAGGACGGAGGGGACCAAGGAAGGGAGAAAAAAAAATGGACAACTAGAGTTAGGAGAATGACGGGGGAAGGAAAAGAAAAGGGAAATGCCGACAGCTTTGTGGCGGACGGGAGACGAAGGGAAAAGGGAGGAGGGAAGTCAAGTGACATTCAAGGGACCCATTGGAAGGCCGGAGCAGACGGGTCAGGAGAAATAAAGAGGCTCAAAAAAAAGTTCTGTACACTCAGGGGAGGTCTCCTTCTATCTGCCCTATCCGACCTGCAGGGACCTTCGTGTCCTGCGTGTCTTGTAGACATCCGCTGATTGTGTCCTACATAACCTCATATCCTCCCTAAACGCTCTGTTGGAGCGCGGACCTAGCAAGGCGAGGGCTCAATCTCCAAGCCTCATCTCACCTTGTCTGGATCTTGCCCCTCTTTGCGCGGGCAAGAGAAGAAATCTCTGAGAAAATGTCTCCCGCAGGAGCTGAAACCCGTCTCAGCAGAGGAGAAGGACCACGTCTGTTGCTCTCCTCTCCGACCTGAAGTCAAGGCAGCGCGACAGCCAGACGAGGTGAGGACTGGGTAGGGAAGGCGCAAGACAGCAACAGACCCAACAAAAAACCGCCAACCGGGCTGAAGAACTGGAAGAGGGTACGTTTTCAGAGAAAAGGGGGGACGTAATCCAGGTGCTTTGGGCGTTCACAAATTCTCAGTTGGCAGGTTTCAGGGGGGGGGGGGGGGTGAGGTGTCGGCGGGTGACACGAAAACGAGAGGACACCACACCAAAACGAAAACGAAAAGCAAGGGGAGAAGGAAGGGAGGTGCGACACAGAGGACGGGGAAGGAAAAGTTAAAAAACAGGCGGGAAGCGAGGGGGGGAACAAGAAAAAAAAGAAAAAAGGGGGGGAGGAAAGGAAAAAAAGAAAAAGAGAAAAAGGGCAGAGAAAAAGAGGGGGGGGGGAGGAGAAGGAGAACGAAAGGAAAAAGGAGAGGAGGAGGGAAGAAGGGAAGTGACACGGACAGGGAAAGAGAGGAAATAACAGGGGGAGATGTAGGGAGGAGGTAGAACAAAGAAGGAGGAGAGACCCCGTCAAAAAAGTATAGAAAGTCCTTGTTACTATGGGAGAAGAATCCCACTGCATTCAACGCCTACCTAACAGAGAGAACGTCGCTGTACTATTGAAGATAATAAATAAGATCAATTGCTCTTTGTTGTCAAACCTTTGAGTGTCCGCATAACTTTCGGGGTATCCGAAGATGGTGGAAAAGAATGATAGACAAATGAGAGAGGAGAAAATGGAGAGGCGGGAAAGAGGCCGACGCTAGCGGGGGGCGACTGGAACGGCTCGGGGCAAGTACGGATGACGGGAGAATAGAGCAGGAGAGAAGAAAGAGAGATAGAAAGGAAATGCAAGTTATTGGATTAGGACAAAGCAAAAAGAGACTGAGAGAAAACGAAGAGATTCAGTTCGTAACCAATATACTTCTACAACACTTGAAGACTTTTACAATCAATCTGAGTTCTCTCTAGCAGCATATTTGATCCATAGTTATAAACTCAGTCACAAAATCCGGTTCGATGTTATAGAACTGAGAATATAAAACATTTCGTCTCCACTCTATCAGATGAACGCGGAATTTAATCAAAGATGGAACGAAGGAAATATAATCCATAGAACTGTAGTTAAATAGAAACGTTGACTAATGACTCAATCGAGCGCCCAGTTAAAGTAATCTGTATGTACGGTTTCCCCGTATCGTAAGGGTTGGTGGCTGAGTGGGACAATGCGTAAAATCCTAGGGGAAGTGGAGCGATGACTTGTTTGGGGAAAACGAAGGGGAGGGGAAGGGGGAGGGCAGAAAAGGGAAATATTAATCTGTTGCCCGTGGGTGAAAAGGTAGGAGTGGGAGAAAGTCGAGGGTGTTGAAAGGGGGGGTCAAAGCAAAAAGGTCCCGGAGGGTAAACGTTCGGAGGGGGGGGAAGAAGGGAAGAGGAGGGTCGGGAAGCAAAAACGGAAAAAAGAAGTAGGGGTGAGAGCACGGAGAGGACTGGGGGGTAGGGACGAGTGCGTCAAAGAAAGGAGGAAGTAAGGGAAACGTAGGAAAAGAAAGTATGTGGTATCGCTAATGACCTACAGAGATAAAGGAAGCAACTTTGGTTTAGGGCGGAAAAAGTGAATGGATGGGCGCGAAAAGCGAAACGGGAGAAAGAGTAGAAGGGAGCGGAGAGAGAAAAAGACAAAAGGACGGTGGCCGGTAAGGGGGGAAGGGATTAGGGAATGGGGGGAAAGGGGAAGAGTGCGCCGCTGAGAGAGGAGTAGGAGAAGGGAAGGCAAAGAAGGGTGAAAAACTGCGGTCGCGGGGGGGGCTGGGGAAAGAGGAAGATGGCGATAAAAAGGAAAGGTGAAGAAAAAAATCGAAAGGAAAGTAAGAAAAATGGGGTCCGAGGCGTCTGCAAAAAGGGGAGAGTAAAACGAATCAAAAACAATGAGAGGGAGGGGGGGGAAAGGGAAGGGAAGGAGGAAAAGGGAAAAGGGGGAAGAAAAAAAAAGGAAAGGGGGGGGAAGAGGAAGGAAGGGAGAAAGGGGAAGGAGGAGGAAACCGAAATAAGTGAGATGATCTATGATCCGAAGAAGGGGAAATGCGATCTTGTTTTAGGAAGTGAGGCATATGTGAAGACAATCAGAGTTTTGGAACTAAAAACAATTGAAGTCTGGATAATTTAACTAATCGTAAGATGCCAAGAGTAGAATAGAATTAGTGAGATTCGGATAAGACACCCCTAGATCGACATCGAAGGAGATCTTACGCGGTAAGTTAGAAATACGAATATAATAAGCTAGAGACCATGATAAATAAATAGGTAGAACCGGAGGAAGATCAAGATTAGATAATTTAGAAAAGAGATGGGAAAAAATATGAGGTGCTTAAATCAACTTCATGTTTGAGGAGGAACGGAGTAGGGCAGGGAAAGGGGGATTCGACATTAAGGGCGGTGAATAGAACCAACAAAAGACAAAGGGTGAAATGAAGAGACGAAAGGAGAAGTAGAAAATAGGTCACTAGAGAAAAAGAGGCGGGGGAGACGAGAAAGTGGCGA
>Ga0179593_1457518_pt1 | contig 11507 bp, 13 predicted proteins | sample CZODoug2_1_08_16_FD_185931 | JGI IMG/M metagenome (GOLD analysis project Ga0179593, IMG submission 185931) | Vadose zone soil fungal communities from Angelo Coast Range Reserve, California, USA - CZODoug2_1_08_16fungal (PacBio error correction) | ecosystem: Environmental > Terrestrial > Soil >...
ATATAGAACTAAGGTCTTAATTGCAAAAGGTATTTACCAGAATTTCAAATTCTTCCCAGCGACAATCTAACGAAGGGGGGGGAGATGGGGAAGCCATCCAAGCACTTCCGAAAGTCCGAAAAGACAAGGGGGGGGGGGTTCACGTGGGGGAGGGCTATATGCGTGTGGGGTGGGGAAACAACGGAAGAGAACGCGGGTCTATATGAACTTCGAAGTGCAGAAAAATGGAAAAAACCTAGGAGATGCCCAAACGGCCGCTAATTGGATAATGACTGAACGGCGTGAGACTTGATATTGGGGGGGGGTGAAAAGCTGGCGAAAATCAACCTCCACCAACAATAATGGAAAGGGAGAACACTCTGGACAACAAAAGAAAGGTCAATAGTAGTGACAAATCATCAGGCGGTTGTTCTTCCTGCGCGCGTGGGAAGGATGCGGGAGGAGTGGAAAAAAAAGTTTGAAAACCAACTTCGACAGGTGAAGATGGCGGTCGGGGGGGCGCGCTGGGGACAATGCTTTGCGCGGAGACACACATTCCCCAATACGAATAGCACTTCCAAGACAAAGTATCACTGGGGGACTTCGGGAAGGAAAGAAATGAAAACCGTCCAAAGCGTTGACTTCCAGAAGGGGAAGGCGAAAAAGACGAATAAACTTTGCCATCACGACATGGGGGGGGGGAAGGCGGTCCGCTCCCACTGACTCGCCATTAAACTGAGAACAGGGAAAGCCTGCCCTACTCGGAAGGTAGGGGATCACGTCGGGACACTTTGGACGTGATTTGGAGTGTCAAAGGCTCATTCGGGTGGGGGGGCCGGTTCCCAACCGGGGGGAAAGGAGGGCCCAGTGGCCCTACGGAGAAATAATAGACCATTCACGGAAAAGAAAGGGGTCTAAAAAAGTTCTACGATTTGTGGAAATAGGAAATCACCCTTTCGCGTAAAGGGAAAGGCGGGGCCATCTGAAAACAAAAGTGCAGCACGAACCTGGACTATAGAGTAAAAGGGTTGTTCAAGGGAAAGCAAAGAGGGGAGAGGAATTACTCGAGATGTCCAAGGATGGGGGCTTGTAATTCTTTCTTCGGGGCAAAGGGCGATTACCCGGTCTAAAGGGAAGAAAGGTCGGGAGATTGTGACTTTGAACTTGGGGCTAAAGGTGAGGGATTGGAAAAAGCTTCAAAGCAAAGGGTAACAAGTGTGAAAATTCACGAGACCTCCTGAAAACGGAGACAGTGAAATGCGGAACTGCCCTGTCCTAGAAGAAATGCAGGGAGTTTGCGGCGATCGATTATCGTGTGAATGGGGAAATCGAGCCATTCAGGGTATGAAGGGAAAAGAAAGATCCGCTTCCGAGGCCGATATGGAAGAAAGAAAGGACGGGAGGTGAGCTCGCAGATTGCGAAGAGGACCTGACGTTGAAGAATGGGTATAAAAAAAAGGAAAGAACCTGAATAGTTCGGGTGGCAAAAACGGGCTGGGGGAGGGACCCTGATGGGGAGTTCCGGAACGGGAAAGGTTGGCCGTATCTCTTAAGGGTACCGAGGGATGCTCCAAACTCTAATTCACTCGGGGGGTAAAACCAAAAACCAAAAATGGAAGAACACACTACTAAGAAAAAAACCAGTTTATCTGTCATCCTCCGACAGGCTCGAGGGTTTTAGAAGTGATTTTCTGTAAGACCTCATGGCCAATAAGAAGGGGGAAAAGTCGGATCTGAAAGGATGGGAATTAGGAAAATATCACACTCGAAACTCTGGCGGGGGGGGAAGAAGGTCTAAGTTGTGGAATAGGGGTGGGCCTGTGTGTAAAAGGGGCTGGGGGGGAAAGTTTGGGGGGAAAAAAGCTAAGAAAAAGGAAAAAATCTTCTCAGGACTAGCCGGGGAAACTGTTAGAAGAATTCAGTTCTAATATCAGTAAGATCGAACTTTTACTATCATTAATGAAAAAAAAGAAAAACGTAGGGGAAGAAGAGACTTGCTACACGTAAACAACATTTTTGTGTTCTGGGGAGGTCTAAAAGAGAAGGACTATCGAACTGTCTGAAAGGCGACGGGGAAGCGAAGAAGACGGCGCTCCCCACCAAGTTAAACCACACAGTCAAAGTGATCCCAAAATTACTATAAAAAAGAATCAGGGGAAGGCCTTCAAGTCCTTAACAGCGTAATCCCGGGGTTAAATAAAAGAAAGACTAGGCAGGAAAATGGGGGAGAGACAGTCGTCATAGTCGAGGTGACACATAAGGGACTGTTTCCTCTTGTCTCAGCACGTAAACAGGAGGGGGGGAGAATCAACAGGCCCTGTCAAAAAATACGCACCACAGCCTCAGGAACCGAAGAAATCGGAAGGCGATGAAAGTCATGTCGGAAAAAAGATTTGCACAAAACTAACACTGCAAGGCATCTCCTTTACCTACCGCTAAGCACTTCGAAAAGGAAACTCTGCGAATGGTGGTAACTCAGCGTTCCGATTAGGGCCTGATCAGGTATCTGGCATCGGAAAGCGGAAAGTTCATGAAAAGCTGGAGGGGGGGCTGAAAGGACAAAAATCGAGCGCCGAAGGCGCCAGTGGAGGAAGAGAGTTTGGGGGTGCAATATTTAAGTCATTCAATGGAAAGGGGGAGAGAAAAGGAAGGAGGTTGCATAACTCTTTAAACTTAAATTGTTTGCTTTGGGCATATAGCACAAGGAAAGTTCAAAGGACAAGTACATAATTCACGGGAAGAAAAAGGGGGAGGAGCAGCAAGGGCTACCACGCAGAAAGACTCGTGCCTGGACCCAACTTAGGAGAGAAGATTGAATTAAATCCGAGGGTTTGCAATGAGTGCTAACAAGAAATCGGCGGAGATTGGAAAAGGTCCTATTGGGGAAAGAAGAAAGGGGTGGAGGAAGGGGTGGGAACGAGAAGAATAAAAAAAAAAATCTTTGATTTCCGAGACCGCCACCTCAGGTAAGGAAAAAGGGGGGGCAATGAAACGTGAACTGCTCCGTTACTCGTTCTCAAGTCCAGAGGGACGGTGGTGAAAAAAAAACCTACCGCTTTATAGGAGAAAAAATGAATTGATAAAGCGAGGGATGAAGAAAGAAGGAAATAAAGGGGGGAAGGAGAGGGGCTTTATAACTACCTCTAAAATGGGAGAGGGAGGGGACACGCTTCATCAGAGTTCCTGGGACATTTGAACGTTATCTTCGCGATAATAAGGTTGAAATGGAAGAGAATGGTGGGTGCCGGCGAAGGGGTGTTCCATGGACTGGGGCAGTGAAAGTGTCTGCAAAACCAAAATTCTTTATAGTTTCAGAGGAAAGAATCGGAAAAAGGGAAAAAAGAACGAGAACTCGAGATTTCGACATCGGCACTGTCGGGTAAAAGCGAACTCACGAGAGTAACCATGAAGCAAATGAAGAAGAACTCGAATGATTAGTGAACGCACTAAAAGTAATCAAAGAAAAAAGTTTCAAAAAAGGGCAACCTTGGGAACATCGAACGGGTTGGGTGGTTGAGAGCAGGGCCAGATGTCTCACCCAAAAAAAAAAACCACCGAACGCGGCTTTGCAGCCACAAATATTGAAAAAAAGGAGACGCTGGTGAGTGGCGCCGAGCTAGCCAAAAAGAAAGAAGAGAACTAGGATCGGCTTGGGGGATGCCGGTCAAACACCCAGAATCACCACCGCTTGTTAAGCAAGAAACTTTCCAACCGGGGTGTCGTGGGGGAGACGGGAGGTTATCGTTGGGTCCGGAAACATGTCCACTGGGGGACATTAAGGGGGACGGAGTGGAGTCTTGTCATCTGGAAGCATGAACTTTAAATAAGAAGTAGTTTCGGGGAGGCTTGGGAAAAACCACGAGGAGGAAAAGAGAGAGATACAAGAACTCGATAAGGGGGGGAAGATTTGAAAAAGAAAAAGGGGAACCAAGAAGGGAAAATCCTTCACATTACGACACATATAAAGGAAGAAGTTGGCTGAGAAAAACCAAGCCACGTCGTCACATCAAAAAGAAGGATGTGGGGGGGGAAGGTACTCGTTTTGATGGCAAAGGGGGACCAGCGAAGCTATATGACGGCTTCTCGGGGAGAAATTGAAGGGAAAAGCGTCGGAGCCCAACTGAACTCTACTAGGGGGGAATTCAAAGAAGGGGAAAGGAGCGAAGTTTTGCTTCCGGGGAGTGGTGGCCCTGAGCGGAACCCACAAAAACCCTGCCAAACACCAAAAATAGTGGAATTGGGTATCCCACTTCAACTCAGTCCCTGGGGGGGAAAAACTTTTAAAAGACCATCAGTAATCTTCCCATTATTGAGGAGTAAAGTCGTGAGGTGATGTATTAAAGGCCCAACTTCAAGGTATGGCTCGGGAAGACGTCATCCTGGGCGTCGGGTGGAGCGTTGAGAGTGGGGCCACATCTCCAATCACCTTGTTGCAAGGAGACCCTAAATGATATGAAAAGCGCAAGAACCCTGATGACCTCGGGAAATCTTTCCTTCCATGTATTTGAGAAAGGGGAAATACAAAAGTGGGCCAATCCATCAGGGAATAAAGAAGCGGAAAAGTAAGATAAAATGGAACTCGCCATAGCTGCGCGGTAACAGTCTGACAGGACTAAAAATTATCGTCGCATGAATTCAATAAGACTGAGCCGTTCGCCGTGAGGTTTTCGAAGCTATACAGTCGGGTTGTTGGTAAAAACACACACGAAAAAGTAAATTGAAAAAGGGAGCCGAATAAGAATCACCGGCGCACAGGTCAAGAGAAAAGTGTATCCAGGCATCGAGGTTGAGGGGAGGAAGGATTCGTCGTCTTTCGAGTAAGGACCCGAGGGGAGAAGGCAGCACTAAAAAAAGGAAGGAAAATCGTATGCCGCTAAAAGGGGGGACCAGAATTACCAAGTCAAACCCTCGGATGGTAGGCCTAAGGGGGAAACGCGCATAGTCGATGGTTATCGGAAAGGGCTTGATTTAGAATTGGCGAGAACCACAATGGGATCTATGGGAAGCGGAGGGCATTTCGGTGCGGTGTAGGGAAAGGGGGGAATTGTGGGGAAACTAGAGGAAAAAGCTCAAGCACCAATGTTCAAGGGAAAAAGCACTTCGCAAAAAAGAAAAAGGAGGGGGGGGATGAAAAGGTGCCCTGTCCCCTCTGCATCACTGGGGGGGAGAAATTTCGGGAAATCAGTGATGTGTGAAAGTTTCGATAGGCCTACGTGGGGTTATGGAGAAAAAAGAAAGCTGCCGGCTTGCATATGAAAGCTTAGAAAGCAAGGAGTGACCAAAGCGACGGGGCTGAAACATGAACCTGTCTCGAAGGGGTAAGTGGCCCATGTATAGTCAGGATGGATTTTTGCCAAAGAAGTTGGCCTAAGGTTATTGGAGAGGATGAGGAAAAGTGGGGAGGGATCCTCGGTTCCACTGAAGTGATTGTTAACCACAAGAAAAGGCCTTGCTGGTAGTAAAACCCCAAGGCTGCATGGGGGAACCACACTAGACCCAACATTGGGAGGAAAAGAAGGGAAGACGAGTAAAACTGTCTCCAAACTGTGAGGATAGTGAGGATTGTGAGGTCGTACTACCTCGGTCCATCGGCTTAACGGCGTATAAAAAATTGCAAAAGGTAAAAGCGATATCACTCTGCCTGGAAGGATAGGGAGGGGGGGAATCACGTTTTTGCCTGGGTCTGGGGAGGGGGACAGGGGGGGGAGCAATTAACTTCTCCGTAAAGCCTTTTGGGTTGAAAGGGGGAGAAAGAATGGGGAAACTATAGAAGTTTGCTAACCGAGACGTAAAGGGGAAAAGGGGGAAAGGATATAGAAAAACAACAACAACAGGAGGGAGGATTAAAAGTATATCGCTAAATTAAAGTCTATTCGCGGTTTTCGACTCGTATAGGAAGAGGAGATACGGATGAAAAAATCTCGTCCCGAAGGAAGGATATCTGGGGAGGCAACACACGAATGTCCCCCAACAAGACCCAGGCAAAAGGAAAAGAAATGACTATTCTAACGATCAAAAAAAAAAAGTGGAGTCGGAAGGGAAGACATGATAAAGACCGCGAGGCGTAGTTATGGGGTAGGAAAAGAAATCAAGACTATGCAAGGAAAAGTTTCAAGTCGTCATATTAGGAGGAGGGAAACCTAAAAGGGGGAGAGGGTTAAACAGTCTCGTCTCTTGCGGGGGGGGGGGAAAAAGGGAACAGGAGGCGCGCACCACAGAATCGGACATGAACCTGCGTCCAACCATCTTTCCGGCCATGCGAAAATACGAAGGGGAGGGGAAAGAAGCTCTTTGGCCACCCGACGAAAGCGAGACGTGGAACGGAAACGGCACACTCTTCGCACAGAACGGGGGGGGGATGCGGAAGTCTGCAATTTTTTAAAGAAGGAAAAGAAAAGACGGGGACTCAGGGGCATTAAGGCCTAACCGTAAAGTCACTATGGGATCGATGACATTACACGAAGCTCCGAGAGAGACAGTGATCGATATGACAATGGCATAGTTGCCATAAAAATGTGTCGAAGGATGTGAGAATTTAGAAAGAGGAAGGGAGGGGGGGGGGGAGTTATTGTGGACATCTTAGCCAGAACGCACAAAGTAGTAGGACGAAAAGAAAACTGCCGTCCAAATAGATCAAGGTGAACAACGCAGAAAGACCGTTTGAAGACCCGAAAGAGAGGGTCGTTGAAAAAGACGGAAAGGAGACATCCGGTGCATGAGTACATCAGGAATTTTAGAGAGGAGAGCACGGGAAAAGGGAAGGACATGTGAGGGGAGAGGTGCCGCATAATCAAGGAAAACGAGTTGTCCTCAAAGACACCTCTTAGAAGGAAGCAAAGGGGGAATTGAACGGTTATTGTCCGTAGGAGGGCAGGGGGGGGATCGGAATAACACAGGTTTGAACCAAAAAAACGACACGTTTTTATATGGGAATCGAAAAAAAACCGTTCGTACTAAGTCAAAAGGGGGGGTCATAGCAGGAAGGACGCTTGGAACTGAGCGGAAATCACCTCAGCCTATTTCGATTATAATTTGAGCGGCGAGGTGGGGGGAAACAATTGTGCACGGGCTGACTTCGTGACTTAAAGCTTTTGGGGGAAGAGTTGAAAAAGGAAGGGGGGGGTGGAAGATCCACAAGGATACTTATGGGTCTTGAGGTTTCTGCGCAAAAGGGGGTGGAGACGGGCCCTAAAGAGAAAAGAAAGAAAGACGCGCCAGAGAACGATTAAAAATTCACAATCTTGGGACTCGGTTGCTTAAATAATAGGTTTGGGGGGTTGGGGGGGGGGGGTTCAAGCCGCCGACGTCTAACAGAAGCAAATGAAAGGTGAAGGGGAGGATGGAAACGCAGGAGTACATCGGGAACGGGTCACATCAACCTTGGGTGACAAAGGTGGGGGGGGGGGGGGGACGTTGTGTGGGGCGGGGCCAAGAAGAAAAACCATAAGACAAAAGCCGGGACAAAACCTTGCTTTGAAGCTAACTGTAAAGAATTTGGAACCGACGCTTTGCAATGGGGGAGAAAGGCTAGGAAAGCGACGCCTGAAGATGGGCGGAGGGGAAGGGAAAAACGAAGAGGAAAAATCAACACGCGTAATGCACCACTCACTTTCCCGGAATGTAGCTGAAAATTGGGAGCTAACCTTAGAAAACCTAATTTAAAGTCGTGGTGGAAGAATTTTGAAATCGGAAACTGGTAGAGCTTGAAGACAACTTATTTCGTTCTTGTAGATCTCGAAAAAACAGGAGGGGAAGGGGGGAGGATACAAAATCGCTCATTGTCTTATGGAAAGTGAATGGAGGGAAATAAAAAGAACCAAAGTTAAAAATTCTTTCCACATACATAGTGGGGAATGTTTTCCTCCGAGAAGAAAGAAGGGAGGCAAAAAAGGAAGGAATGAGTGAGTGTGCTTTAGCAAAACGTGGGGGGGAGAGTCGGGTGGAAAAACAAATCGAACGCGATGAAGAGGATCGGCGTGCTGAAGCAGCGAAAGAAAAACAAAAGGACCCAAACTGGCAGCTACCTTGGGTAGCTTCAAAGCAAGAAGGGAATGCCCAGATCCTGGGGAATTGGGGTTTGAAGTACGGGAAGGAAAAGAAACTAATGCACAACACCATACGTTCGAAAAAAAAGGTTGACTGAACGCCCGTCCAGAATGTATCCAGGGAAAGAAATAAACATCAGTCAAAGTGTACCCCTGGGAAAGGGAGGACTAGAAAGAGAGAGGTGATTTAATCCAACTTCGACAGTGTGTCGAAGCTCGGGAGTGGCGAGGGAACGGAAAAAGGAACTTGCAAGGCCACAGTCTAAACCGAAAGCAGAACATTCCAAGACCAATTATCATGGAGGACCTGAGGAAAAGGGAACCTGAGAAGCTTTCCGTCCGAATTTAGGAAGCCGATACCGTGCCAATCATCATGTAAAAAATACGAGCTAAGAAAAAAACTTTGGTAAATCGCCATAGCTTCGGAGGGCTCGGGAAGGGGAAATTTAAATGAAAAATAGCGCAGAATCGTGTGAAGGAAAAAATCGTCAAACAGGTCTCCGGGGGGGGGCAAAGAACTGGAGGGTCGTTGGGGGAAAGGAAACCGGGGGGGGGAAAACTATTCCCCTTTGCCCGACGGAAGAAGAGCCACGGAACAGGGCCTTGTCTACATCAAAAATGTTGGTCGTAGGAAGAAACCTAGAGATCTGAAAGGGAGGGGGCGAAAAAGAGTCGGCATCACGAACCTGAGGGCCGGAAAGAGAGAAGGGGAGAATGGAACGGAGGAAAAGACATGAAAACCCGAGATTTGAGGAACTAATTGTCAACTAACCTAGTCGATAGTGTTCTGGGGAAAGTAGGGGTCTGCGTGTTAGAATGGGGAAACCTGGTCTATTGGTTGGGGAAGGGGAATTTCGTACGGGGGGAGTTGAACTTTGAAGGTGCGTCTCTGGAGATTTGCAAAAAAAGGAAAAGGGGCGGAACTGCAAATTCGAAACCGAACAACACTGATTCCTCCTTAGGAACTAAGGGGAAGGCGAAGCAGAGGCGGCGCACTTTGAGATTATTCGATTGGGAGACGACACATAGTGCCCTCCGGATGGAAAATAGAAGATCGCTTCCATGCAAGGGGGGGAGTTAGGGACACGCGTTAGTTAAAAAGCGAGAGGGGTGCGGTTCACTCAGAAGTTGTAATTTTTCTGGCTACGATGCTTCAAGAGAGGGAAGTGGTGGTCCAAAGGCGGCTTTCGACAAGTAATAAGGCCACAGGATTGGGTGGACGGAAGCAGGGGGATCCACTTACGAGGCGGGGTTTTCAGAAAAGGAAGAAGGGAGGTGAACCCGAAGCCGAGACCTGGACATCGTCACACAGAGAAAAAAAAAAATTTTGGACCTGCCCGAACTAGAAGACTGTCTCTCAAAAAAGTTTCATAGTCTTGGTTTGATTGAAGGGGAAAACAGAAGGGAAAGTAGTCTTTATTTCTCGGAGGCTTGAAGGAAGGCCCTTCCTGGGAGGTTTCTAGAAGACATGAATTGGTGATCCTAGTTTTTGAATGTGGCGGGGAGGGTGGAAAGGGGGGCACAACGATAACGTCGCCTACTGCCGAGAAGGGGGGGAAAAAAGTGAATTCCGTTTCTATAGAGTTTGCAAGTAAGGGTTGACGAGCAAGTGAGTGAACAAAAAAAAACGCGGGTGAAGAGGAGATCTTGCTCGTCACGTTCGGGGGGGGGAGAGGTTTCGGGGAGGAGAAGGAAACAGGAATTTCTCGAACGGTGTGCAATGGAAAAAGAAGGGTAAGGGAGAAGGGCTCGTGCGCACCCACCGTTTCACCCAAAAGACCAAGAATCACCAAAGAATGACTATGCGTAGCACCGGCATTGATGGGAACCTTCACCAGCATTACGAGAAGAAATACCCGAGAGGAAGGGGAAAAAAGAAAAAAAACTAGCATAACATTTGAGAGAAGTCGTCAGAGACAGCCATATGATTAGTGTTTGCGGGCTTCCAGTCTAGGAAAAATCTTATGCCACACAAGGACCATGAGGCGTGTAACACAGCTAGGAAGGGGGGGGAAAAAGATTAAGAAGAAGGAACTGTCCGCCAGCGATAAATAACAATCATCAAGATAGGGGGAACCCAAACTCAGGCAAAAAGAAAAGGCCTAAAGGTTCATCCACTTCGGGAACTGTTCAAAAGAGGAGAATAAGATGGGGTAACTCACTTTGACGAGTCTGCGGGGTCAGGAGAGGAAGCGGGAGAGGCCTCTGGTCTTCCCTAAAAACGCCTGATGAGAAAAGTAAATTCACACAGAAGAAGATGAAGAAGAAATTGAAGGAAAGAGCATAAAAATAGTTGCCGCATATGAAGTCAGTGGAAGAAGGGGGAGGTTAAAGATGTACCAACTTTGTGCTTTGAAGGAAAATCTGCAGCAAACACAAAGTGTCATTCCAATTAAAGGGAACTGAAAAAGCAAGGTGATCAACAGGGTAACTCGACCAAGTCAAAAAAAAGGAAAAAATGGTTACATCCAAAAATCATAGAGGAGGGGGGTGACAAGAGAGGGAAAGGGGGGAACTAGGTTCATGAGTACAGCCGGACCGAGGGAAGATTTCCGGACCAATCGTGCTGCAAAGGTGGGAAAAAGGCCGCCATGAATAAATAAAAGAGTTTTTTCGCTCCAACTCGTAAAGGACGATTGGACTGGGCGCAGGTTGGCCTTGAAGAGGGCGCAATCATCGTAATAACCCGGGGGTTGGGTAAAAAAATCCGCGGTAGAAGGAGAAACAGAACGGAAAAAGGCGCTACGATCTCACAATCAATTCATGGCGAAGGCGTGGGAGAAAAAAAAAAAAACGCCGCAGCCTATGGCAATTTGGGGGGGGAGAAGACTCGGAAAAAAAAAAAAGGAGGGTCTGATGATTGCACGGGGAGCAAGGAGGGGGGAAGGGAAGGGGGACGGGGTCATCAGGTGGTTTTCGGCCATATCCCCCATTTATACTGGGGTCGTTGGTGAGAAAAAACACTGGGGGGGGGGAGAGGTGAAGCGCAAGCATCGTCCGCCGCGCCAAGAAAAGATACGACAGGAACTGGGGAGAAGTTGGGCTTAATAAATAAGGTCACCGGGAGAACTCGCGAAAAGAACAAAGACTTTTGCACTTATTATTATTAAGCCCTGGGACGAAAGAGGGGAAAGGGACTTGGGAAAAAGGGAGAATTTGACCTCGACGGGTGTGGGTAGAGGAAAGAGAAGGGCACAAAGATCCAGAAGCAAACAGGAAATTCAAGCCTTGAAAACAAATCGTATCAGGGCCATTTTGGGGAAAAAGTGGAGGGCGCCAAAATGCCCGCACGCCGTCAATAGAAGAGTCGGGGACGGGAAAAACCACCAACTATAGAATCACAAACGGGTAAAATCAAGAATCAGGAAATGTTGTCGCTTGGCCGGAAGGGGAGGGAGAGTGGAAAACTAAGAAAGTCGGTATATGTCGTAATGTGGAAGGGAGGTATCGGGTGAAAAAGGCCAGCAAAATACAACTTAGTTA
>Ga0179593_1528186_pt1 | contig 11507 bp, 11 predicted proteins | sample CZODoug2_1_08_16_FD_185931 | JGI IMG/M metagenome (GOLD analysis project Ga0179593, IMG submission 185931) | Vadose zone soil fungal communities from Angelo Coast Range Reserve, California, USA - CZODoug2_1_08_16fungal (PacBio error correction) | ecosystem: Environmental > Terrestrial > Soil >...
AGGGGACTGCCTGCACAAAAAAAGCGTGCATTACTCCAAGGGGGTCCCATCCTAGGGAGGGAAGTAAAAAAGAGGGGCAGTTTTAAGAAGGGGGAGGAAGCCGAAAAGACCTCCTCCGCCTGTGAAAGTATTGTTATCGAGGAAGATTGTACCGCGTTTAGGGAAGATCAGCAAAATGGGTTTGCAAAAGAAACGCCGAAGTCAAAACCTTCAGGAGAGCGACAGGGAGAAGACTCATTCCCGCGCGGAAAGGCCCGTTCAATGAAGGTAACACTTGAGGGAACCTCTTATGTTCCGTCCCTCCAGAGAGAATAAGGAGCCTTCCTTGGGGACCCCATCCCCCAGCAAAATCCCGAGAGCGCAGAAATTTAGGAGCCCCCTCGAAGGCGTTCCTCGAAGGAATCTCTACGTTGCGCCGGGTGGGGTCTTCTTTTAGAATAGAAGAAAGCGTGGAGATTTCTGAAAATGTTGGACCTTCGAGAGCCAGCTCCTTCAACAAAAGTCGCGAAATCTGATCAAGAAATAATGCTCCTCCCTTCTAGGTCCTTTTCGCGCTAAAAGAACGGGAGTTCGACAGGAAAAAAGGTATCCTTTTTTCTGAGAGGAGCTTCTTCGGGATCTGGCTCTTTGGAAGGGCCTCTCTTCACAGGTTTCTTCCACAGACGGAAAGGCAGTTCTTCCCTTTTAGTTCGTCTCTGAGTAGCCCACTTTTACGAAGGAGACGACGTCCAAAAGTGCCCTTCTTGGATCGCTAGAAGGGGGGGGAACGGATGCAGAAAGGGGAACGGAGGTTTACGAAAAAAAAAAATCAAGCGTTAATGAAGAAGAGCATAGTTGGGGTTTCGGAGTCTCTGTCTTCACAAAAGAGGTCCTCTTCTACGGGATGAGAAAAGAATTACCGCGGTTGCGCGAAAGGGGGAGGCCCCGCCACTGGGCACGGCTCTGCTCAAAGGTAGAAAGACACGGAAAATGCACATTGTTCGGGAAAAGAGTTTGGGTTTCCGAGGAGAAACACGCGGCAAAGAACGAGCAGGGGGACTATGAAAAGGGACCAAGCGCTGTGGAAAAACCATCTTGAACGGAGAAGGGGTTCGGAAAAAAAAGGGGGGGCAATACGCTTCGCAAGGGGGGGAGGGGCACGACCACCGGGGATTCCATATCGGGGGGGGAAACAGAAGGAATAGTTGGAGGAAGGGGAGACTCCTGCCAAAAAAGGGGGCACCTGTCCCTTCCTGAAGGACAAAGGGGAAGGACGCGTTATAAGAAAGGGGGACTCTATCTCTCAGAAGAATATTTTCCTTCGGTGAAAAAGAGTGCTCCTCACCTAGGGAAGTGTTCATCGGAAGGGCCAACCACCGGAGGGTTTTGGAGTATCTCTTCTTCAGAGGGAAGGAAGCAAAACCTATCTCTCAGAGGGTGATATCACATGGACTTTTCATGGGAAGAAAGGAACAAGACATTTCAGATGATCTACCTCTAGTGATTGCTCGAGAGGATCCAGTAGCCAGATGCCGGGGAAAGGGAGGTGAGGGTTTGTCCTGTAGAGGAAGGGGTAAGACGGCGGGGGAAAGATCTTGAGAAGAAGGATGACCACTGAAAGAAGAGGGTGCAGGAGGAGAACATCTCAGGAGGAGTGTAAGCCTGAGAGAGGGCCTCCTCAAACAGGTGGACCACGAGACTCCTCTTCGCGGGGAGCCTTTTCTCCTCTTGAAAAGGCTTCTTAAGGGACGAGTCCAGTTCCAGTGAAAGAGGCAGGACGCCCGCACTTACTGGAACCTATTAAAGGAGGTTATGTTAACGGGTGGGGGGGAGTTGCCCCCAAAGGGACTCCCTACAGAAAGGTGCCAAGAGCCGATGGCAAAAGAAGGCGACGAATTCAAAAAGGGGATACCGGTTTCCTTTCGAGAAAATGAATATTGGGGACAGGAAGGATTCCAGAATTGGGGAGGGGACTCGCTTAGAAAAGGCGAAAAACTCGCTCCAGAAAGAGGAATCCCGTCAAAGAAAGTCCATCCTCTCCACGGAGGAGGAAACCATAAGGAATCCTTTTTCAAAGGGATTGTTCTGAAACGTCCAGGAAAAGGGGGGCTTCCTAAGGCCTCGTTCGAGGGACAGCCGGAAAATTCGGAAATCGCCGTCTTCAGGAACTTCGGGGAAGGAGACGTGAAGAGAGGCGCCCTTACATAGGGGGGAAAGCACCAGGTCCTAACTTGAAAGAACCGCTAACTGCACTCCATCCTAAAAGGGGAAGCGGAGTGCCATAAGGTTGCTAAGAACAAAGGGGAGTGCCCAGGAGACCTGGCCTTTGAAAGGAGGGAAATCTCTTGATAAAGATACCATGGGGGTCTTTAGAAAATTTTCCTCTGAGGAAGAGGTTCTGGAGGAAAAGAGGAAAATCGTCCTTTCACCTCTAGAAAGAGTGGACCAAGCTGTGAAGGTCCCGAACCTGAGGGAAAAGAGACACTCCCCCAGCGGAAAGGCGCTTGTTCCACTATCGGATTCTAATGGGCCTCCTTTTCAGAGGGTCTCCTTCGAAATGGTGAGAAGCGCAAACTTAGGGGTCAGAAAGTAACGAGCCGCTCCTGTCCCTTCTTGGAAAAAGGGTGTTTTGGGGGGGGATTGTCAGTTTGGCAGGGAGCAAGGAGGTTCTTTCAAGAAGATCAAGCCTTCTCGCAAAGGGACTGGGCTCCACAATTTCTTCGGAAAACCGCGCCAGTTGGAGAGAAGGTGACGTCACGGATAAGAAGCCAGCATCTCACCAGAAGGGAACAGGCGTGCTGGGGCAAGAAAGGGACAACCGCTCAGCAAGGAGAGACAATTGAAATGTGGGCCAGCCGGCTCGAGGGAAAGGGGGAGGAAAGGGACGCGCTTTTAAGAGGGGAAGTGATGCTCTCCGTGGGAGTCACGATAACTAGTGATCCGGTACTTGTTTGAAAGGAAAAGGGCTCATAGTTTTTCCAAAGAGGAAAGCAATGTGCCAGTGCAGCTTGTGGGGCCCCCTCCGGGATGCCTGTAGGTCGAGGGGAGTTCTCTGGTAAAGAGAGGCAAAGAAAGCATTCCGAGGAATCAGGTCCTGGGGGAAAGGAGTCACGCCTAAATGAAAAAAAAAATTACTAGACTGCTGGAGGAGGAGGGGCGACAGATCTGCACTTCCACGGAAGAAGGGAAAGGGGGTTAGTATTAGACTTTGAAGGTCAAAAATCTCCCTCAAAAGAAAAGGGGGGAGCAGCCTTCCAGGGAAGTCTAACCCTTCCTCATGAGGGGAGGTCTAGTACATCGGGTTGAAACCTCTGAGGATGGGAAACGACCACCCTATAAGAAGTGCCCTTCTCTAAAAGTAAAAAATAGAATGTATCCCGGGAGGGGAGGGCGAAGTATACCTGGGTTGCGGGGGCAGCGCCCATAAGTGGAAGAGAAAAATTCGTAGATTCGAGCGGGGGTGACAGGCAAGAAGTAGAGAGGGGAGGGCCACTCTTCTATGAGAAAAGGAGAGGACATATTGAGAAGGGAGAGAATAGTCGCTAGAAGGGGGAGACAGAATGCAGGGTTTCTCAAAAGGAGAACGCGCGCTCTTTAAGAAAAAGAGGATTCTTATTCGAGGGGAAAAGTCCGCCTCGGGACAAAAAAAGAAAAGAGCGAAATACTTCAGCGCCATTTCGATGAGAAGGACTCTGAAAAAGCTCTTTCCGAAGGAAGAAAAAAGGGAGGCTGATTCCCAACTGAAAGAAGGCGCCCTCCTCCGCAGGGGGAGGGAAAAGAAACCGTTCTTTCGAGAAGGCCCTAGCAAATCTATCGCAAGAAAAAAAAAAGGTTGAAATAGATCTATCTTGGGGGGGGGAAGAGAGGGGGTTCGGGACAGAAAAGAACTCTTTTCTTGCCGCAGCAAGGGGAGCTGCTCCGACGGAGGGGGGTTGCCTGCAAATATCCAGACGATGATAGGACATCGCCTCATCTGGCGGGGAGGGGAAAGCTCACGTCAAAAACGCGCGATTCTTCCGAGGAGAAAGGGGATTTTGTTACGAGCGAAGAGGAACTCTACGAAGAGCGTGAAAATCTCAGGAGGGTTGCGAATCTTATTCTGGGGGGGAGGCATTCGTGAACGCTCACCGGAGGAAAGGGGCTGGGAAGATTACTTGTAAGAAGACGTTTCTATAGGGAAGAGGGGGGAGGGGTGGTGGGGGGGAAGATTGGTAGGTGGGGGGGTCGTCCCGGGGAGCATCAAATAGGAGCGAGGGGAGGGCCCCCTACTCTCGAATAAGATTGAAAGGAGAGAAAGATGACGATTCCCGTCACCGAAAGGGGGAAACAGGCATTCCGGTCCTCCGAGCCACTGCCTTAGGTCAGAGTAGAAGGGGGGATTTCGCTCAGTAAAAAGAACGGGTGTTTCGTTGTGGGGAATCAATCTGCCTCAGACGATCAACCACCCTTCAGAGAAAAAGGAACCTTCGCAATGCCGGGGACTTGCGAATCTCTTGAAGAAGGGGGAGAATCCTTAAACGTTGAGAGGTGCACGGTAAAAAAGTCGAACCGTCCTTTACGGAGGAAGGGGGGGGGGGATCGCGAGTAGAGAAAGAAGGAAAGCATTCAAGGGGAAAGGGGGAAAGGGCGTTGGAAAAAAAAAAAAGGAAATGATCGCGCTGGGAGTTACCTGGAGTGGCCTTGCCTTAAGGAGGAAAAAGAAATGAAAAGGGCCCAACAAAGGGGTCTCCCACCTTGGAAGGAGGGACTGGCCCAGGCTCTTTGGGAGAAAACGATTCGCCGGGTAGAAAAGAAAAAAATGAAAGTCTAAAAAAGGGGATGCGGCCTGCCTCTTAGGGACGGGAAAAGGTCTGATGGGAGAGCAGCTCGTCCGTAAAGGAAGTCTTGTAAAGAATGGAGGGACTGATTATGGTTCTCACTATGGAAAAAGTAGAATGGCACATTAGGAGGAAACTGGCGGATCTGAGTGAAAGGGGACTGGGGATTTCATGCGCATCCATGGGGGGGGGGAAAAAAGAAGTGAACGAAAAATTTCTCGAAGGCGACGGAGGGGGCAGTGCAAAACTCGAGTTCAGTGTGCATGGACCTAATCCAACCATGGGGAAAGACTTAACAACGGATCCTAATTCCGGGGGAGAAAGAAAAAGGTGAGAGGGAAAAAATACAAGGAAGGAGAGAAGAAATCCTCTAACAGGCGGAAGAAAAGTAGAATTACTATACAAAAGATGATCAGCCTCTTTTGTGGGGGGGGGTCAGAAGTGCCAAGTGCTTGAAAATAAAAGATTTTTTCGTGAAGGATGATGGGGTTCCCTTGGGAGTTTCTGGATCGGAGAGCACGCCTCTTAAAAAGGAAAAACCCTAAAATTTTTCTTGATGTGAGCCTAAGAAGATAATTTGGGAACGAAGGGCCAGAAAAGGGGACTGTGGCTGGAATACCTCCCGAGGATTAGGGAGGGGTAATGGTCCCAAAAAGAAAAAAAGTCCGGAGTGAGGAGTCGCGTGAAAAGGTCCTTGAAAGGGGGGCTTCAAGGGGACATGTGAGGTAAGGAAAGAAAAAGGACTGCCGCCTTTTCCGAAGGGGGGATCCTTTCCTCCGGAGAGGGGAGGAAGTGAGATGGTTACGCTCAGGGGGGGGGAAGGGGACTCGTCGTAAGAAGCAGCTACTGGGAGAAGCAAGCAGCCTCAGGAAAAACCCGGAGTCCTCTTGGAGGGGGGGGTAGAGACTGGAGCTTGCGGGGAAAGAACAAGGTGCAGGCGGTGGAGGGGATGCGCGTTGGTAGGGATCATCAGCTCTCACGAAGGAAGAAAGAAGGGGGAGGGTCACTATCGCAAGGAGGGGAAATTCACCTTCTCTCAATTTGGGAAATGGAAGCGACTTCTAAGTGATTTCTGTCTCCATGAAGGTGGGGGGGGGAAATCCATGTGCTGTCCCAGAAACCGACGCTTGTAGGAGGTAAAAATAATTTGAGAATATCAATTGAAAGGGAAAGACGAGATCGTGAAGAAGGAAGGAGCAAGTGGTCAACAGGCGGCTGCGGTCCTTCTGGGCTGCGGGGGGGGCGGGAAGTCCTTAGCGGGAAAAAAGCCTCCCTATCTTTGTTGCAGGCAAAAACAAGCCCTGAAGATACTGGTTCAGTTGAAATACCTTTCTCTGTCACTGGTTCTTCCGGCCTGGGAGGAGTCTCTCACATTCCACAAAGTATAAAAAACTCAACAGATGGCATCTAGGACAAGAGGGAGAATTGGGTTTAGGGGGATCTATCATCTCGAGAGAGGGTGGCGAAAGAGGATCTACCTTCTGGTAGGGGGGGGGGGGGACCTGCCAATTGTGAAATCTCCAGAAGGGGGGGGAGGGAGCTCTCTGGAATTTACCGGAACTACTCTTAGACGGAAAAGAAGTGTGGGGGGGCCCCGAAAAAGTCAAGCTGTTGGAGGCAACGCAAGGAAAATATTGGAAAGCGCTGGCAAAGAGGCTTCCAATTGGTGGACTCATATTAGAATTGGTTCCTTCTTCATGAAATGGGAAGGGGAAAATGGCAGGGCAGGGGAAGATGGGACATCGCAAGTCCGTGTTGGGGGAAAGGGGGAGGAAGGGGGGGGGAACGTGTTTTCGTGAAGGAAAAAAAATGCTAATTAGAGTGAAAAAAGGTCTGTGAGGAGGGAAAGGGATTAGGGGGGACAATGGTTTCCTCGCTGGCAAAAGCAGTCCGGCTCTGCTAGATATGTTTGGATCATCTGAAAAACAGAGGGAAGGCGCAGGCCAAGTCTTTGAATTGGTTTCCTTCTCATGACCGAAAAGAGGAACGGCATTGAAGGGGAAGTGCCTCTCGCACCCGGGTCGAAGGGGCTGAGCCGTAAGAAGACCGCCGGTTGACAAAAAAGGTACTAATAACCTTCCCCTCTGCGATGATACCAAGCGGGGGGAGTCCACTCGGTCTGCACGACTGGGAATTCTCGATCCCTCAAGAGAAGGTGGTCCTGCAGTCCGGCCGAGGGAAAAGTTTGAGCCGAGAAAGGAAAAAAAAAGTTAAGCCTGTTCTTGGGGGGGGGGGGGGTGGATCCAAACTCTTAAGAGCCGTGTTTCACCCATAGAGAGACTGCCGAAGGAAGAGCCGTAAAACCTGGAGCCAGGGAGCGGCCCTCAGGGGGAGGGGGGCCGAGACGACCCCCCGGAAAGAGGAATGGAAATGCCCTGGGGAGAGGTTTTTTATCTCGGAGGAAAAGAATGCGGTGCCTGCGCGGAGAATCATTGGCAAAAGGCACGGACTCTCTCTCAACAAAGCTGAGAAACTCCAGAGTCCCCCTGGCAGTAGCTTTTCTCCGGTGGGGAAGAGGGGTTCGAAAAAAGACTTCTTGTTCCTCTTAGGAGGGGGGATGGGTGAAAAGCGCCTTCCGGGTTCTCCTTTCTTTTCTGGCCGGATAAGGGTCCTAAAGTGTAACCCGGCCAGGGGCCCTTGCTTTCCTCGGAGTAGGTGTATCTGCTAAATGGAGGAGGTCTTATCTTACTATTGTCCGTACTGGGTTAGGAGTTTTCATTCCGTAGCGTAACGCGGGCGTTCTCCTACGGAGAAAAACGAGTACACCCAGACCGACCTTCGGGAGGAAAAAGACAGTTTTCCAAGGAAGGGGAGACGGCGTCTGCTTCGGGGCTGGCGAAAAGGAAATCAACGAGAGGTCTGCGGTCCCTGTAAGGGAGTGCTGTCCCACAAAACTGGACTTCACTCTTTATGCCTTTGCTGGGGCGGTCACCATCGAGAAACACAGCCCCCCCGGAGGAGGGGGGAACGAATACTCTGGTGGGGGAAGATCGCCACCCTTCAACTCAGGAAAGGACCAAAGTTTGGGGAAAGAACGGTCGGGGGAAGACCCGCTCTTGGGGAAAGGGGAAAGCGCGAAGCCGAAGCCGGGAGACCCAAGCCGAGAACACTGCTTTTGAAGCGCGGGAGGAGGGGTCCCGCGGGGGAGTTCGCGCAGCCCCAGCACGGGTGACAGATCGGAATGAACACGACGAGGGAAGGGCCCCTCAGGCCAAATCGCCGAATGGACAGCGCAGAAACTATAAAAGGCTGGCCTTTTAAACACGGGCGACATCGCATGTGGCGAAAGAAAACACTGCAACCGACTCGAGACGGAGAGTCCCCCATCCCCGCACAGTCTCTTACCCGAAGGGAAGAAAGGAAACCGGCACACAGATCGACCTTTGGAGGTTCTTCTTTAAAGCGGTGAACGGGAGGTCCCCCCTTTTGGACCGGGAGACGCTCCCTCCGCCGGCCACCCAGAGCGAACTCTGAGAAAATCACAAAAGGAAAGTATCAGGAGGGCCTCTTTCCTTTTCGCGCGCACCTCGAAAGGCGGCACCCTCTGCCAAGTAGGAAGGGTAGGCTCTCTCTGTCGAGAAGTCTTAATAGGGGGGGTGGCCCCAACCCTCGTCAGGGGGCCACCGACTACCTGGAAGGCTAACTTTGCGTCAGAAGTAGAGGGCATCTCAGGGGACGCCTCCTTCTATACAGTAAAAAAGGAGTTGTCCCCTTCTAGGGGGGTCTCGCATCTGTATAAAGAGAAGGTCTAGGTGTCCTAAAGATCAGGGGGGGATTTTCAATCACAGCGTTTCATTGGAGGATCGATTTCTTCAAAAGGGTGATCTGAGGCTGTCGCCATAATGGAGAAAGGAGGTGGCGCAGTCAAGTGCCCGCCAAGAGGGCCATCTTCTCGGTAATGGGAAAAAGGGGAACACATTCAAATGGGTCTTCCTCTGATGACGTGGGGGGGCCGCCCCCCAAAAGGAGAACCACTACTCGAGAGAAGAAGGGGGAGGGAAGCAAAATCGCGTACCCCATCTTGAAGGAGGTCTTAGGAGAGACCGCACTTTTAGGGCGTCGCCCTTTGACCGTGAAAAAGACCACGTTTTCATTTTCAGCGTGTTGCGGAAGCAGATGATACGTGGCGATGGCCCTCTCCTCCTGCCAAAAGGCCCCGGGCATGCCTCAGGCCAAGGGGAACGACGGGAGGCCCACCGTGGAAAGGAGCGGCCATAGGTGTACGTTCTTTGACGGGGTGAGTCCAAGAAATGTCATCTCCTGGGAAAAAAACTGGGCGCGGTTGTGGAGGGAAGCGGAGTCCTGAAAATCATCAGAACTGAGCGCCATGGAAGGAAGGGCGAAAAACGCACTACCACGGGAGATCCGGAGGAGCCGAGGAGAATAGACTGTCTAAGGAAGTATCTTCCCTGAGGACGGAAAGGAAGACACATGGGGAGTGTTTGTAATGTTATCCGTACGAAAAAAAAGGAGAGGAGTGAAAAAATGAGGGGAAAAGCCTCCCTGTCATTAAAAAAAAACAAGGGGAAAAATCGAGGTACTTGTTTCTCCTGAGAAGAGCGGCGGATGGTTGGGAATCTACTCCGCCTCAAACAAGGAAGAAAACACGCTGGACTACGGAAGTGCTCCTTGCGCCGATTCACGAGGCGACTCTTCAATTGCAATTGGAATGGACGCCCGCATTCCTTCGGCGAAAAAAGCTACCCCCGTCTTTTTAGGGGGAAAGGGGTTGCACACCACACGGAGACCGACATCCCTTGGAAAGGGGAAAAACGGAGGACGACCCATGCAAACGGAGGTGCCTTTCTCTCACCGGAAAGGGAAAAATACCAATCTAGAAGTTTTGCGGGGAAAGGATACAACTGCGAAGAAACAACGCTCTCAAAAAACATCTCCTGAAAAAAGGGGCGTACACACTCTCCACGTCGGAGGGAAAAAGAAAATAGGTCCTCACGGTAAAGAAGGTCCTTCTTCTCCCCGCAGGACTACTCTGGGAAGGAATCCTATTCCATGGGGAAGGAGAGTAAACGCAGAGAGGTTCGTCCCTCGAGGAGGGGAAAATGGCCAATTCAGGCTTACTTTACCTGCTAAAGGGACCTCGCGGCACCATTTCAAGACCCCTTGAAAAGAGGACTAAATAAAGCGACCTTCTCTTAGTGACAATAAGTTGGCCTAAGAAGAGTGAAAAACTCTCCCTGGGAAAGAAGGTAAAATGAAAATTCGGAATATCACATCATACCTTTTCCAGGGGGATAAAGGGTACTCTGCTTGAACGGGGGGAAGTGAGGAACATCGTCCAGGGAAACAAATCTTCTCCACCAGAGGGGGGGGGGTCCCGACCTGAGGGAAAAGAAAAATTCTGGGGGGGAATTGTTCTGAGGAGTAGAAGGTTTTTCTCCTGGAGAGAGTTCTCTAATCGGATTTTAAGGAAAGAAAAAAGTAGGAAAAGCCTTCGACTCCGACTCCGGGAGTCGGGAAGGAAGCAAGGTGTTGGATTTAGGTGACTTTAAGTCACTCATGATGTAAAGATCAAGAGATTCGATTAAGGGGGGAAGAGAATGACTCCCCCTGGAGAGGGAAGCACGAAACAAAATAAACTTTCTTCACTAATCTCCTCAAGAGGGGGGAATCCTCCTGTGCAGGGCGTTCCCTTGCTCCTCCGGGCAGAGAAGTTCTCTCAAGGTCTTTTCCATCAAGGAATGCGGGACAAGGGGGGAAAGCGCTTCCAGAAGAAGGATGTTCCGCAAGCAAAAAAAAAAAGGCACCCCTGCATTTCCTACGGGAAGGGGACCTGCAAAAGAGGGTCCAAGCGCCCAACGCAGGGACCAGCACGCTTCAATTGGAACAGCCGTGACTGAGGAGGGGAAGTTGAGGCTGGAAGAAGGCCACGACAGAAAGGGAAAGAGGGATAGGTAAGGGGAGGTTCGTCAAGCCAGAAAAGAATTTCATCGAAAGGAATATAGGCTTCGGCAGAAAAGGGAATTCACGACCACGGGGACCGGACGGGGTGGGGAAAGGTGAGAAACCCGAGAACTCAAACTGTTCCGAAGAAAGAAGGAATCCGCGAGTCGAAGAAAGTCCGGCATTCGAATGGGGGAGAGGAGGTAGGGAAGCTGAAAAGGAAAGGGGGAGCCACTAAACCAATAGATCTATTCTGTGCACGAAACCGGGGGGATCAAGGAAGTTTCGGGGAGTAAGGGGGGGGGGAAAGCAGGGGGACCTTCCCGGTGCGGGGAAATTACAATCGTCATGGGGGAATAGACTTCAAGGGGGAGCGAGTCTGTCCGGAAAGGAGAGAGAGGATCTTTCCCAAAGAGGGCGGGGGGGGAAAGGGGTAATTCTAGGTGAAATAATAAGACGCGCGGGGGTCTAAGAAGTGAGCTATTACTAATTCCGTTCTAAAGCAGGATAAAAGATTCTACAGAAGCGACTTGTAAGGGGTCGAGGTCGAGTTCCTAAGTCCCGAAGAGAAAAAAAGAACTCTCGGCAGATCCTTAAAGGAGGAGCCCAGGGGGGGGGGGGGGGGGGGGGGGGGGGGGGGGGGGGGGGGGGGGGGGGGGGGGGTTGAGGGGCGCTGCACCTCTGCAAGGGAGGAGCTTTGCAACTGAGGAAAAATCGTATGAATACTCCCGCGGGGAAGGAATAAATCTGACCACCAGCGGGGCGGGACTTCTCCACGCGGTAGGGTTCGTTCTTCCCGGCAGAAAAAGG
>Ga0179593_1585588_pt1 | contig 11507 bp, 15 predicted proteins | sample CZODoug2_1_08_16_FD_185931 | JGI IMG/M metagenome (GOLD analysis project Ga0179593, IMG submission 185931) | Vadose zone soil fungal communities from Angelo Coast Range Reserve, California, USA - CZODoug2_1_08_16fungal (PacBio error correction) | ecosystem: Environmental > Terrestrial > Soil >...
GAAGAAAAGGCACGCACGCTCCGAAGGGGAAGGTCTTCTATCGCGCGAAGAAAAGGGCGGGCCACCGACTCGAGTGGGAATCACCTACACCAAATCGTTTCGAAAGGGGGCCATGCCCTCGAAAAGAGTACCAGGAAGGAGATCCTCCACGTGGAAAAGGGGGGGGGTTTCCAAGACATTCTTATCGTGAGGAGGGGGGGTGGGAAAAGAGCCTTCGTTAAACTAGAAAAAAAAAAAAAAAAGTCCGCGGGTTGTCCCCCGCAAAGCCGGTCGGGGGAAAAAAAGACCGCCCCGGACAGGACCCCTGTAAAAAAAAAGGGGGTTTTTCCGCGACAATCAACCTGGCGTGGGAAAAGAGGGGGTTACCACCTCAGGGGGAAACTGTCTTCGGGAAGAAAACGAACGAGGGTCGCCAGCTACTCCAACGCCGGCCAAAGTCGAAATGGGCGTGAAGAGGGGGGGAGCTCGAGCCGTGCGAGGCGATGGCGGCCGAAAAAAGTTGCGAAGAGAAATGAAGTTCCGGTTACGCATGGGGCGAAAAGGGGCTTGGGGTGAGGCAAGAGGGAAACGCCCGGGTCGTGGGTGACCCAAGCCGGGAAAAAAAAGAAATCGAGGCGAAAGGGGAAGGGGGGCCCCAACCCGTAAAGAAGGGGGACGCGGGCCCGCCATGGTAGTGGGGCTGACGACCTTGCGAAAAGGAAGCACCTGGTTGAGCGAAAGCTGGAAGAAAAAAAAGAGCTGGCCAGGGCCCACATTTACCGGGGGAACCGGAAAGAGGAAAGGGGTAAAATTTCCTTCGAAGTAGGGGGGGACGGGCTACACCATTGTATTAACAGCCCGGCGTGGCCAACCCCGCCCGGAGAAAAGAAGGACCTTCGTCCCCAAGAGGGGGGGATACTCCTCTTGGCGACTGAGGGAAAAAAAAAAAAATGCGCCAAAGAGCAAGAAAAGAGAGATTCCGCCCGGTGGGTGGAAAAAAAAGTGTCTCCTATTGTTCCGAGAGGGAGGCAAAAAAAGTGGAATTCCCTCGGGAGGGAAAAAAAAATAACCCCATGTAGCCCCCCCCTTCTAAATATCCTTGCCGGCCTAAAAGGGGGATAAGTTCCTTGACCGGGCACAACGAAATTTGGGTGTTCATCTGCGGGAAGGGGGGGGGGGGCCAAAGAGACAGCCTGGGGGACCCCTTTCTCCCAGGGGGGGGGACCTCCCTTTTGGGGGGGCAGGGACCCTCGACCGAAGGATAGACCAACGGGTCACCAGCAGGGGGTCCGCTGGTATTCGCCGAGTCCTGAGAAAAAAGGGAAAAACTGGCCAGAGGAGGGAGGGGAAAGAGGATTATCCGGCAAAAAAGGAAAAAAAAAGAACGCGAACTTTCTGTCGTCGTCAAGGAAAGGAAGGTGCTGGGAAAGGGAAAAGGGCTTTTGGGACTGGAAAAGGGGGAAAAGGGGGAAGGGGGCAGCGCGTGGAAGAGTTTGGGGAGAAACTTTTGGATCTCAAAAAAAAAAACGTGGGCCAACTTTGAGAAGGAGGGGTCCCACGAGCTGCTGGAGAAACTCCCAACCCGTTGGAGAAAAAATCCTACCAGGGGGGCCATGAGGGGGGAAGGGGGGGCACAGGAGGTTGCCGTCCGAACAGGAAGGGAAACTAACAGCGCAGCGGGCCCCTGCAGGAGGGAGAAATCCCTGTTGCCGCCAGAGGACAGTGGACATATCCTAAGAGAGGAAAAGAACATCGTAATCGAAGTGGGAAAAGAACCCACCGGTTTCACAAAAGAGAGGGAAACCCGCCGTGATCGGAAGGGAAGGGCCCGCCTTCAGAAAGGGGGGAGAAAGACAACCGAAGAGAGGGAAATGTTGTTTACCTTTCAATCGGGACTATTTCAGGGAAAAGAAAAAAAAAAAAGAAGGGATCCGCCGGAAAGAAAAAAAAAAAACCCAGAGAAAAAAAGAAAACGACTAACGCCTTGACCCCATCAATCTACAGCCGGAGGAACTCGGGGGGGAACCATTATACCAGGGGAAGGGGGGACAAAAGTTCCTGGTTAGCTAATTGGCAATGTGGTCCCCCCACTTTAAAAGAAAAGAATATCTCAACCAAGAAAAGGGGTCATCGCTGCCGGTCGACGGGGGAAAAGGTTTTGGAGCACCGTCCCAACGGAACGGCCCCCCTGCGACCGAAGAGACAGAAAAAGAAACTGTCAGAGCCCAAGCACACCTTGTCTAGGACAAACGGCTGGGGGGGGAAAAAGTCCCCGGGGAGGGAGGGGGAGGGCCTATCGCTGAAAAGAAAGGTACCCATGGGGGAGGGGGGGGGCCGAGTCTTTTTTCTGCCCCCTTTTTAAGTAAAACTAGTCGACCTTTGGAAACTTTTGGAGAAAAAAAAAAAGAAACGCAAAGCACAGAAGGGGGTGCTGGTAGTGGGGGTATTGTCCAAAGGAGGCCCTGGTCCTGCAGAAGGGGGGCACGTCCGTAGAGGAAAAAGGAAAAAAGGGATAGGTAGCGGGGGGTACCCGTTCTGGTTTTACCGGGGAGGGGGTTGCCGGGATCGAAAGGGGCTCTCACAAGGTCGTCTTTGGCGACTCACCCGAAGAGTCCAGAAAGAACGGGGAGAAAAGTCCTAACCATCGTCGAGGAAAAAGAATTCGCCCACCACACATCACTCGAGGCCAAACCTAAAATACCATCTCAGGGATACGCACTGAGAAGAAAAACCGGGGTCCTGCCCAACTCGTTGACGGGAAAGATGAGGCACCGGAGAACCTCCGGAAAGGGAAAGAAGATACAAGAGCGCTACATCACGATAAAATACTGAGGGAATTTCGGGAAAAATCCGCGGCCCAAACGCCAGCCATCCTCAGAGAGGGGAGGAAAACCGTTCCAAGAGGGGGGGAAGGCAGGCCCCCACCGAGAGAAAAGACAAACCCCCACCTTCATTAATCCAGCAAAGAAAGGGATCTCGGGCCCAGGGGAGAAAAAGGTTTTCTGCGAAGAACGACCCTGCTCTTAGCGCACCTCACCCGCCACGTCCGGGAAAAGAAGAGGGGGCCGTTTGGGTGGGGTTTTTTCGGCAACCTAACGATTAACGGAGTGTCGCAGAGAAGTATTATCAGTGAAAGAAAAAGGTCCTTATCGCCGCAAAAAAGAGAAGGCCTACACACGCGGAATAAGCCCTCCCCTTACCAGGCAAATAAAAGGTTTTGGGGCAAAAAGAAAAATGTGAGACGGAAAAAAGAAAATCTGTCAACTGTAACTGGGGAGACAGACGGAAAAGAAAGGGGGGAGGGTCCTAGCTCGGGGGGAAATGAACATCGTATAGAAGGTTAGGGTGGAGAAATATGTACTTAGGTGGGACAGTGTGGGAAAGAAAAGGAAAAGAGTTTTGACGGGGGGAAAATGGGCAAAATTTTCCTATCCCACCTCATGGGGGAAGAATGCCCCGAAAAAAAAACCAACAAAAGACAGCTAAGGGAAAAAAAAGGCTCGACGGTCCAAGAAGATTTCTTCAGGAAACATCCCCGAAACCGTATCGGAAAGAAAACCCGCCCTACGGCCCAACCCCCTTCCACCATAAAAAGTACGCCTACTTTCCAAAAAGGGGTGCAGTTACCAGCACGGAGGCTATCAACTCGCGAGGTTCACAACTTTTTCAAGCAGAAGTGGGAAGGCCCTAAGCAGCAGGATGTTTATTTCAGGTGAAAAACTCAACCTACAAGCCGACGAATTCCAGATCCTCCGGAGAAAAAAAAAAACAACGTGAATTAGGAGAAAAAAAAAGGGGGAATCGAATCGTAAGGGCGGTTGGTAAAAGGGCCGACAACACCATTTCCCGTGCTTGGGGGGAGTGTTGCGGCAGCGTAAAGAGCAGTTCTTGACAGAAATGGGTCCCCTCTTGCCGCAAGGGGGAGCCTCCTTCGCGTCCAGCACGAAGGGAGTGGAGTAAAACGTGGAGGGGAGGGGAACGAAATTTTCTGGGCCAGAAGTAGGGTGTATGTCCAGACGCGGGCGTGGGTACCTTCTCTCCTGGGCCTAGCATGCTGTTGCTGGTGGGAGGACGCTTCCCCAGGAGGGGGGGGAGAGGGAGACTATTTCCAGTACGGAACCCCCCACTCGGGGGGAAGAAAAGGAAAGAAAAGAGAATTCATCAGCGTTAAGAGAAAAGAAAAGGTTTATAAAGAGGAAGAGAGGAAAAACTGAGCCTCGAAGCGGTTCGGGGTCTACCTCAGTTGAAAAATGAGAGTGGTTTGGCCGGGACGAATAAAGGGTATTTGTGCCAAAAGAGGAGGCGCCTTTTCAGGGAAAAGGGAGGGACAAACCGACCTGGGGTCCGTTCTCGGGGCGGGAGGAGAGAACTTACTCGTGTCCGTACAAAAAAGAGCCGCCGCTTACAAAAGCACAGAAAGGTTGGAGAGGGGGGTTTCCGGGTGCAGGCAAGCCAAAAAACTTCTCTCCAGAAGTGCGGGAGCTTCTATCGGGATACGGAAAAGGAAAAAAACCCGGGTTTAGCACTGGGGAAAAAGAAATAAAAAGAAGACACGCCGTTTTTCTTCTCCTTCCGGTGGTGCTAAAGAGTGGGGATGCGCCACCCATAGGGGGGTGGGGCACTCCTAGCAAAGGGAAAGAGGGACGCTGTCCTCCCTGGGGGTCAAGAAACGTCCCTCCTTCGTCAAGAAAGGTGTGGAGGCGCCGCAGCACTTGTCTGATCGAGGGGGGCTCCTTCCCTCTCCGCGGGGAAAGGGAGTCCAAGATGTGGGGGACATTTCCCCTCGGGGAAAGAAAGCCTTCGCGAAGGGTAGGGATTGTTCCTAGAGAGTGGTGGCTAAGGCGTTGGGGAGAAGTAACGATTTCGGAAATAATGGATAGAAAAGATTTTTACGAGGGTGACGAGAAAAGACCGATTTTAATGGAGCTAAAAAAAAGGTACGAATAACGGAAAAACCCTAAACTATGGAAGAAACAAGAACCTTTTTTAACAAAAAAGAGAATCTCCAGGTTCAGGGGTTGATATAAATACTTGCCCAATCTCTACGCATTACAAAGGCCGGAAAAAAAAAATGCAATCCCCCCAGCGGAAAAAGGGGGAAAAAGGCAGTGCGTCTATTGGGGGCAAAAAAGGAATCTCCCTCGCAGGGAGGTGAAAAGAAATGCAAAGACCCATATGAATCCAAAGAAAAATTAGGTAGATTAAGTTGGGAAAGAATGAGAATTTCATCCCTTCTAAAAAGAAAAAAAAACCAAACGGCCCTCCCCGTTGTAATCCATCCCTTTTCTTGGAGAAAGTCGGACCTCTTGCGAATAGAAGGGGGGGACTTCCGCAGGAAAAAAAGAAAGAACGTTTGGAAGAAAAAGTGTCTCACGAAAGCAGAGACCCGAAAGAGAGAGAAAGGTTTAGCAAATTCATAGAGAAAAAAGTGCCAAGTTAACTCAAGTACTGTCAGAAAAAAACGTGACCTAAAGTTAAGGCGCAACGAAGAGGGGGAAGAGTGAGAAGGTTCGTCAGGGGGGGAGGGGTGACGGCGGGGGAAAGGGGAGGGACAAAAAGAAGGAAATCTTTCCTGTCCCCTAGAAAAGAGCTCTTTTGTCCCAGGGAAAAAAAGGAGAAGGGACATCTGGCAGAAAAGAAGAGATAAAAGGCGGTTTGAAGTGGGTCTTGGCAAAGTAAAGATCCGACTGTTCGTTAGAAGAGAGGGGGATCTGGTCCCCGCCCAGACCATTGGGAGGAAAACAGAGTTATAGAAAAAAAAAAAGAAGGATGCGCTGTTATGCGGTGAGGGACCAACTTCAGGTGTTCCCACCCCGAAGAAAAAAAAACCTTAAATGGAAATGGGTCCAATTCATTTCACCATTAAAGGGGGGAAGGGCCTCACAGCATCTCCGTGGACAAAACGATGGCGACCGTCCCCCATAGCCCACGAGCAAAGGAAAAGTAATCGCCCTCAAAGCAGATGCCCCGGAAAGGAAAGAAGAAAGTTTGTTACCACGCCGAAACGACAGACAAAAAGAAGGTTAACAACTACTCCTAACTCCCTTAGCTTTTCAATAGGAGGGGAAGGGGGAACTCAGCTCCTCCGAGGAACTCCAAGGGGACAGGGGGGGAAAAGGCGTCCTTCGAAGAATAGGAAAGAGGGCGACTCCTGCCCCGGACCCTCAATGGAGGCCCCTTTGGAAGAAGAGGAGGTGATTGACGCAAAAGAGAAAAGAAACCTGGGCCCCGTACTCGGGAGTGGCCCTTTCCCCCCGCAGCTAGAAAGACAAACCCCATACGGTGGTCAAAGACAAAAGGAAAAGTAGCCGAAAAAAAAGCCCGGCAAGGGCCCGAATCTTTCGCCAGGCGGGGAAATCTTGTCGGGCTCAGGAAGGGGACTTCACTTTTGGAAAAAGGAAGAGATCTCCACCATCGACTTCCCAGCGAGCCCAAAGGCAGCGTCTATGCAATGTAGGGAAGGCGGCGGGTTCGGGACTAAGTAAAAAAAGAAAGTCAACCTAACACCGTGGGCGCCGTGACATCCAAGGACCTGGAGTTCTTCCCGGACAAACGACAAAGGGGGGAAAAAAAAAAATCCCAGGCTCCGTCCGGAACGGAAGAGAAGACCACGAGACGTCCCCCTTTCCAGGGTGACCGACATGCCTTTTCCAGCATCAGTGCAGGGAAGAAGCTTCTAAACAGGGAGGGAGCCGGTCTTCGCCAAAAAGCCTTGACGAGGTCCTCTGCAAGGCCGGGAAAGGTTTTCCCGGAAAGGGGCAGAAGGGGGGAACAAGCCTCAGGTGGGGGGGTACAAACACTCACTTCCTTGGAAGGGGAGGTAGAAAGAAAAAAATACAGCATAGAAGGAAAAAAGGGAGTACCTTACTCACTGAACAAGAGAAAAATAGCCCCACACAAGAGGCAGCCTCCTCGCAACACAATGTAACGACCATCGAACTGAAGGGGGGAAGTGGGGAGGATCCGGAAAAGAAAAAAGGAGAGGGGCCGCAATGGCCCGAAACAAAGGGGGAGAGGACAAAGCAAATTTCTAGGTTTAACAGCAGACCCAGTGGCTAGAGACAAATTATGCGCGGAAACAAAAAAAGGAACCTTTTTTTGATTTGAGGGGGAAAAGGGACCCGTCGTTAGCTGGGAAACGCAAAAAAAAGCAAAAGTCCCCCCTTATGGCGGGGGGACAAAAGGAAAAAGGGCAGGGGTGGATACTCACTGCCGTGAATGAGAAGAAGAAAACCAAAACATCACGCAAAAAAAAAAAAAAAGAACGGTGGAAAAAAAAACCCTGTTCCACGTTGGAGTAGTGATCGAGGTGTCTCATTTGGTAACCAGTGCAGGAGAGCCATGGAAATGCCTGCGCCACCGCTTTTGGGGAAGGTGACGAAAGAAGAAAAGCGGTGCCCCTCTCCGAACCAAAAAAAAAAAAATCCGACCCGGAAGGTGACTTGGGAGGCGAGAGATGAACCAAGGTAAGCCCACCAATTCCTTCTCACAGAGAACAAACACAAAAGAAAAGAAAAAGAAAGGAAAAGGATGGTGCTGAGGGAAAGGGGACAACTCCCTTCGCAAAAAAGAGAAAAAGAAGGAGGAGAAGAGCTTCAGGAGATTTAAGATCTTCAACCTCTTCTTATGGGAAAAATAAAGAGGACAAAGAAAAGAGGGGGTTCCTGCAAAAGGAAAAAGAGAGGGGGGGCAATGCCTCTCCAAAAAAGAAAGAATGGGGGGAAAACTACAACTCTTCGAAGCGAGAGAAAAATGGACGGGGGTCTGGGAGAAAACAAAATCTCAAAGGAGGGTGGGGTGGGTTTCCATGCAACTAAAGCCCTTCCTGGGATATCAACCCTTCAAAACGGGTTTCCCCAAGGAACGGATTGGAGCCTTGGGGGAAAAGGAGAAGGAGGCCGTGACTAGAAAAAAAAAGTGTTATCTTTTTGTGTGGGGGGAAAGACATCCTTGAAAGGGAGAGGGGGTTCCTTGCTGTTTGAACAGCAACTAAAAGGGTACGTCAAAACTTTCCATTTGGGCGGGGAAAAACGAACCGATTTTTCACAAAGAAAAGGGGGAGGAAAAAAGAAGGAAATCATTCGATGGTTCAGGGGGGAGGGAGAGAGCATGGGGGAGGGACACTGTCATTTCTAAGTATGCAAGGAGAGGAGGTAAAGAAGTTGGAAGGAAGGGCACCTCTTGAGTTGTCTGTCGAAAGTCACGGCGGGTCACAAGAGTTCGTGGTGAACCCACAAAAAGGCACAATCTAGGCGAAGACGGGGAAAAAAGTCAAGGAAGGGCCGAGGACCCCAAGGGCTTGTAGAGTTTTCTACGAACTTCGCCGTCAAAGGTATACCTCCCTCTGGAAGTACGGCAAAACTATGCTTGGGAGAGGAATTGCCCACCTTTACCCGTCCTCCTCCGTTAAAAATCGGCCAGGGAGGGAAAGACTAAAGTTTCCCGTAAGGAAAAAGGGGAAGACAAGCCTTTCTTTGCAACTACTCCTCCCGAAGGGAAAAAGCTTGGATTCCGGGGAGACCCCATGTGTCCTTTGAGAGTGGTGGGACCTCCTTTTAGGCCCGAAAACCGCCGCAGACTCCTAAAAAAAGAGAAACGCCTGCAGCCGGGGGGTCCCTGCCGATTTGCGAGAGGAAGACAGACAAAGTTTAAGTCCTCTGACCCGAGAAGAAAAAACGAGAAAAAAAGGCTACAATCCGGGGAAGGGGCCTCCTTCTTAACTGAAGCCTTTCCCCTACACCTAAATGGGGGTGGGAAAGCGGCCGTGGGAAATGGGGGCAGGTCCCTATTAAAGTGGGGAGGGCAAACAGTTTCCCAGGAAAAAAAAGCACCCTTGAGGGACACAGGCAAACCTATCCTCTATGAAAGGGGGGACCGCAAATTATTGACCAGAAAGAGAGAGACCGAGGGAATAACTCCCTGAGAGAATGCCTCTTTGTCAAAAAGGTCCAACTTAGGGGAAGAGACAGATTATAAGGAAAGACCTCCCTCTATCACAAGAAATGAGGAAAAGAGTCTTAGGAGGGAGGTGTGCAAGAAAGACCTTCCCTTTGATGGCGTTTTCAAGGAAGGGGGGACTGGTAACTCACGGTGAATGGAAGGAAACATTAGGGGGAGGGGGGGAAGAATAACCTTTATCTGAGTGGGCTCTGGCCCGGCGCAAAGGCGGGTTTCCCAAAAAAAGGGAGACGCCCACCCAAGGGATTAATGACACCTCCCTGAAACAGAAGGGAGGTAGTCGTTGTGGCAAGAAAGGGGGGGGGGCCTTCTAACCCCTCAACGCGGGAAAGCGCAGCTTACATAGGGGGTTGGATCCCCTCCCTTTTCCTCACCAAGGGGAGGGGAGGAACAAGGAAAAGGAGAGGAAGAGAAAAAACGACCTCGGAAGAAGAGGGGAAGAAACCACTTCACCGGAAGGAGAGAGTGACTCACCGGTTCTGCCGAGGGATTGATCAAGACCAGACTATATCCACAGTGGGAAAGTGAGGTTAAAGGAAATCTTTAAATTAAGAGGGAAAAAAAAAGAAAAAGAAGACCTCCGTAAAGCAACGAAGCCTACAACACACTACTACGGAAAAAGGAGGGCAAGACAAGTCACCCCTCGATTGGGGGAAAAAGGGGGGGGGAAGGGTTTGTACCGCGTAAGGGGGGGGAGATAATTTTAGAGAGGGGAAGAAGGTTACGAAGTATATCTCAAAAGGGAAAAGGAAACATAAACTGAGGGTAGAGAAAAAGGGGGTTATCACCCGGGAAAAGGGGTTTTGAAAAACTTCAGGGAGATTAAAAAGGCGATCGGGCATCTGGGAACTACAGAAGAAAGACAACTTCGAAGGGGGGGGAACTTACCCTTTTGTTACCGGAGCCAGGGCAGAGTTCCACCAAGTTCTAACAAAAGGAGAGGGGGTCCATGGTGAAAGACTGGGTTCTGTCTTTTCCTAACAGAGGGGAGTGTGAGGACTTCCCCCCTTGGTTGGGAAAAAGGGGACCAAGCCCGACCGTTGCCTTGGAGGGGGGAGTTTGGCTTGTCTGTCACGAAAAGGGGGTCCCTTCTGTAGAGGAACTTAAAAAAAAAAGGGAGGGAAAGGGAGAAGGTAATTATAATCCCGGAAAAGGGGGGGGGTATGGGTACCAAGGAGGGTTACTGTTAGGGACGGGGGGTCATTGATCTACTTCTTTGCAGAGACCCCCTAAAGAAGGGATGGTGAGGAACTTACCCCGCGTAGAGGCAACAAGTACCCGTGAAGGAAAAGTCCTTCCTAAGACATGAGAGTTAACTCAGGGGAGACACATACCGTGAAAAAGTCAAAAAGTAGTACCCTACTTAAACCAGATAGGCCGACGCATGGATGTCCCCGAAACAGAGAGGTCCCTTCAAAACAACAAACAGAACATCTTTTAACCGTGAAAGAAAAAAGTAAGGAGGGACCCTCGATCACATCGGGGGAGGCTCTCCCCCCGATAGAAAAAAACTACTGTTGGAGCCCATTCGGGAAAAAAGAAAGAGGGCTTCCATCTCACTAATCCTCCGAGGACGACGGAGGATTATTACCCCAAGAAAACCTATGGGTTCTCAGCCCCAACGACGAGCGAAACCGTCAGGAAAAAGAAAAAAAAAAAAAAAGATAGGGAAAAAAATTCTCACAACAAGGGGGAAGAGAAAGCCCTCCCTCCCTAGAGGAAGAAAACACTAGGTCTTATCTCCATCTCGGGCCAGGGCGGCAACGCTGAAAAAAGGAGAAGGAAGAGAAAAGGTTGAATCTGCTGGAAAAGGGGAGTGACGAACAAACCGGGAAGGTATCGCCCAAAAAGAAAGGGAAGGAGCCGACACCAGAAGAAAGGGGTACGACCTCCTTGAAAAAAAAACAATGTTTTCTCCCTAACCATTGGAAAAGAGGAGACATCCACAGCCTTTCCACTGGTAAGGGGGGAAAAACGACCACGAAAAGTCAAGTTTTACCATGGAGAATCACCTAACTTGTAAGGGTGCGAGGGGATTGGCTGAAGGTGGGGCAGGTGGACGAAGGGGGGGGGGAGGGGGACGGAAAAGGAATATTGGACCGAGCCCCCGCCTGAAGAGACCTGGCCAACCAACAGCAAAGAAGAAGAGAGGGGGAAGGCCCAATGCTCATAAAAAAAGGGAAAAAAACGGAGGTCCCAAGAAAAAAGAAAAAAAAAGGGAAAGAAGGACCAATCAACCTTCCTCCATAATCCCACTAAAAGAGACGCGGGAAAGGAAGTCGGAAAACCCAGGCCCTTTTTGAAGGGAAAAAAAACAAAAAGAACGGGAGAGGGCGATCACTCAGCCAGATTTGGAACAGCTGTTGGGGTGAATCCGAGGAGGGAGCCCTGCCCGCAGAGGGGGGAAAACGGCCCCAAGGGGGGGGGGGGGTCATTACCACCCAGGGGAAGAGTTTTCTACTCTCGCTCTCTCAACACAAAAAAGGGAGAGTAAAACTCTCTATCTCGAAACAAAGAAGGGGCCCTTTGGTAAAGGAAGCAAAGCCGTGCCTGCTGAGAGATCCTCAACG
>Ga0179593_1284473_pt1 | contig 11506 bp, 15 predicted proteins | sample CZODoug2_1_08_16_FD_185931 | JGI IMG/M metagenome (GOLD analysis project Ga0179593, IMG submission 185931) | Vadose zone soil fungal communities from Angelo Coast Range Reserve, California, USA - CZODoug2_1_08_16fungal (PacBio error correction) | ecosystem: Environmental > Terrestrial > Soil >...
ACAGCTGTGACCGGGGGGGGGGGGAAGGCCAATCTGGAGAGGAGGAAACCGTCCAGGAGATAAATTGATTTAGACAGGGTGTAAAAGATCTGCCTGGAGCGAGGAAGGAACGTGCCGAGCTCTAAATCTCATCTGAAGATCACGAAAGAAATAAATGGAAGAAAGGGATTCAAGAAGAAGAAAAAATGAGCAAGGCTTATGAATATGGTGGGAATCTCGACAAATAGTCAGTGAGAAGAGGAAAACTGGAAGTAAGAAAATTAACACAGAGCTTGGGGTGCTCGAATGGTCGTCCGGCGGAGGGAGAAAGGAGTGGTTCTGGGCGGCGACTAATTGCAACGGAAAAGAAAAACTACCCTAACCGTAATCTATCTTCACGCTGAAAAAAAGAAGGGGAGCCAGGGGCAGGGCCATGCTCCGCAGAAACACTGGACTGACCAGCATCACCACAGTATGGGGGAAGGGAAAAAACGGAACTCTACTGTCGCAAAGGACAACAGTGCGTAAAAAAAAGAAACCCCCGAATTCCGCTATACTAAACTGATCGCAGCAGCGAAGTTGATCAACAACGCAAAGGAAAGAAAAAGTAGGAAGAGGCACAGCGGAAAGAATGGAAAAGAAGCCTCGAAGATCAGGGCACAAAAGACACCGCAACAAATTGTTAACACTTGGGGACGACACAGGGGAGCAAGAATCAATTTGACGTACCTCCTGAGGAAAAGCTGGTCGCAACGGTGATGACCTACAAGGCCGATCAACATCAGGCTGGACGCAAACGCAAGATTTTGGGGACAAACACTTGTCACCGAGAAGGAGCCGAGTAAGCACCGAGAAGAGGCCGAAGCAAAATCTCAGGCGACGCTCTTGATCCCCTGGAACGAACACAACAGGGCAAAATTGAACGGGGGGGTCAAGGGATGAGCAGTCCCATTCGAGCCACAGGGGAAAAGGCCGGAGCGGACTGGGCAACGGTGTCGGATGATAATATGGGGCTCTGACGAGGTGGCGGAAGCGCGTGCAGGTTTCCTGTTCAGCCCGGCTCGAAGAGTGCAAGAGGTCCTCCTCGCGCTTGGGGAGGTAATGAAGAGGGAAAAGGGGGAGGCTAAATTGCAATTTGGCCGTCCAGTGAAAAGCGAAAAGGGGGCTATTCGTGGGGGGCATCAATTGCTTTTAAGCGTATGGTGGGCAATCACGTAGAAGAACGCGAAGTCAGAAAAAGAAGAAGGGTCCAAAAGGAAGAAAGAAAGCCCGGACCTAAAATACCTTTCGAAAGAAAGAAGAGAGAAAGAAAGGGCGAGGCGTCAACAGACATTGTCGACAAAAAGGAAATGAAATACAAACTGGGGGAAGTTACTAAAAATAAACCCCGCACCGCTTTCGACAGCAGCAGAAAGAAAGAAATCTCAGGCAAACGCACGAATTCTGGAGTCTGGAGCGCGACTCGACGCAATTTGTCAAAAAATTGAAGAGGGGGGGAAGGACGAAGGGACGACTGGGGGGTAGGACGAGCTGGACCTATTCAGAATTGAACAAAAAGGAAAGTCTGCGAGAGCAACTTCGTTAATGTTGGAACCGCGAAGCAGCGAACGGGGGGGAAAGGGGGTTTGTTCAGACAGCCAAAGAAGCAATGACGGCGGATTTAGTCTCCCTGTGGCTGGAGAAATACGGAAGGGAACAAAAACCGTAAAATGCTTGGAGAAAAAAGCGGTGAAATGCGGAGGGGGGGGGGGGGGCGTCAAGGTCTGGCGCGGCTACCTATCGAAGGTTGGAAGATATTTTTCTTCGCGGACAGGAGGGAAGAAAAAAGTTAGGCAGAAGAGGAAGGGAAAACCTCCAGCCATCGATCGGTCGGAAAAACGTCAGGGAACTTATCGAAACATTCTAAACGCAGCGGTAAGGGGGGGGGGCCAAGTGAGTTGTTCAGAAATTGTAGAGGTTGTGAAAAGGAGTCATTGGCCGAGGAGGGTGCGATAAAAGAACGGAATATTGGGCGAAATAGGAAAATGAGAAAGAAGACTCACCCAACGACTGGAACCCGCCATACCCAACCCAAAAACCGCGGCCTGAGAAAAAAGCGGAGGCAAAATCCGACCGCAATACGGCTCCCATATGCAAAGACGTAAGAGAAAGGAGTAAAAGAAACAGTAAGAAGGGCATTGGCCAAAGACATTTGACCAGATGTCAAGGGACCGCCTGCATAATGTAGGAAAGGGCTGGGGGGAAAATTGCTGCTGCTTGTATTGAGAAACAGCACACAAAGTAAAAGTAGCAAGCACCCTTGAGGGGTTGGCTCAAGTCTCTCGATCTACCAGAAGGAAAAGGGCGGGAGATAGGGAAATTTGTGCAAAAGGTCAAAAATGATCAATCGGCAGGGGGTTCAATATAAACACCCCACCCACCAAAAAAAAATGTGGGAAAAACACTATGCGTTTATGGTAGAGGAGGCATTTAAAAGGTGTCAGAACCCTATCGTCCGTTTAGTACGTTGGAGCGAGACTAAGACGAAGAACGGAGAAAGTGGAAGGGAAGAGTGGATTGCGGCAAACGTATAAAGAAAGAATGGGGATTTGGGTCTAGAACGGGGTTCTCGTTGCGGGCGGTTTCTCGGGCCCTGGGGGGGGGGGGGCGCGGTGCACCTGACTTGGGAGGGGGCTATACAAGCCGGGGAGCAAATGGGGGAGAGTTAACGCCACAATAAACTAGGCGAAAACCCGAGCTTGATAGGTGAAAAATGGCCTCAAAAAGCCCGGCCTCAAAGGGAGTGGGGGTTGATGCCATCCGGACTCCAGATGACAGAATGAGACGAGGGGCAACGAAGGTCCCCAATATGAAAGGGACTGATCGGAAGAAAAACACGACAGATACGGTGCAAACACGAACACAAAAAAGTTTCCGATGGAGGAGTGGACCAGTGGCAGGAATGCAGGAGGGGAGGGAGGGGAGACAAATATTATTCTCAGAAAAACCCGGAATCGGGCTCGGCAGTGACTTAACCCTTAATAACTGGTAAACGGAGTGGGGAGCAATGTCCACGGGCTTTAAAAACCTGGGAGGCGTGAATGGGAGCAAAGGACCCTAACGAATCAATTAAAAGGACACAGGTCATACAAGAAATCCTTCATCAAAGGGCTGAAAGGATCTAATAGGGTTAGCCGTAGAAAAGAAAGGTCCGCCATTGCCACTCTACATGGAGAGAAGAGAAAAATTGGGGGAGGATTTCAGGAAAAGGAGAAAGGACCAAGACGGGGCTTCATTTCGATCTTTCGTGGGGAATTTTTTTTGAAACTTGGTTTGCGAAGAGGTATGATATCTGGAGAAAAACTGTGGATAAAAAAATTTGGGGGAAGGGACGGTGGCGGAGGCGGTATTTTCATCGAAGACGATAGAAGGAAAGGGGAATTCAGTGCCGCAGAACGAGGAAAATGTGTGGGGACATGGGAAAGTGTAAAAGTGGGGAAAGAGTTCAACAGGGGGGGGGGGCTGCTGGGAACGGGGGGGAAAGGGGGTCTCCTTGGTAAATGAGACCAAGAAAACTGTGGTGGGTGAAAAAAAGAGGGCAGAAAACACGAAATGTGGGCAGCGTGGTGAAAGGGAGGGAAAGACTTCCTTGCAGATTCTTCCACGGAGGGGAAAACGCCGGTACCAAAGGGGGTGAATGAAGAAGACGACCCGCGTTCAAATGTGGCGGGAGCAGAAAAGAGGGGAAGGGAAGGAAGCAAAAGAGGCAGGGAACGAGGGCAAGATGGAGCATAAAGGGAAAGAAGGAGTTGCCAAGATAAAACTAGAAGGAGGGAGAGGCGATGGGGGGGTGAGGCAGAAGGGGGATGAAGGAGGGGGAAGAGGGGCAGGATGATCGGCGGAGGTAGTCTAAGAGAGGGGCAGGGGGGCGATGGGGGCATGTGGAGGAGAGTGCAAGAAATTACAGGGAATAGGGCTGGGGTGAGAGGAAGCCCAACATGAGTGCAAAGGGTTTTTTCTTTTTTGGGAATTGTACTGGTGTGAGGGGAGCGCCAGCAAACGGTACTTTTAGGGTGGGGGAAGTGGACGAAAATGTCTCGCCAAGATGCGAAAAAGTTAGCAGGAAGAGGGGAGGTTATCTTGGGATTTGGGAGATCCGTGGGAAGAGCATAAAACAGGAAAAGGAGAGGAAGGGGGGGATACTCTTTACGTCGAAAAAACAAAAAAGTAGGGAAAAGTAAAGAAAAGGAATAAAAATCTCGACTTCACGAGCGTATCTCCAGCAAAACGCCGAAAAGAATGCCAAGCTTGTTTATGATAGGACAAGAACTAAGGCACGGCGCAACCGATCAACCCGCCAAACGCAAATCTGCCCGGAGGGGATCATATATTGGCGAGGAACGAAACAAAACACTCCAGTCGGTGCACAGGTCCAAACCCCCCCACGCGGCCGGAAAAGACCGGACCACAGAGGCAGGGACAGAAAAGAAAAGAACCGAACCCTATGTCAAAGGGATAACTGGCGGGAACGGAAAAAGACTTAATCTGAAATGTAGATTCACCCGATGTGTACTGACGACAACTCCACTGGTGAAGGAAAAAGGGCACGAAATCTTGTAACCATCGGAGAGGTCTCCAAATCAAATGCAGTCCGGAGCGGGTTCACGCCAAGTTGGAAAAGAAAAAGGAAGAAATCGAAAAAAGGGGGGAAAGCCCCATGCAACTGCAACGCTTGCCAAGAAAAAACATTTGGAAAGAGGAAACAGGAAAAGAAAAAACTTTCAAGCGCTGAGAAAAGAAATAAGGGGAGAAGAGAAGGTCACCCACTCGAAGCCCTGAACGAAATAAAAGCAAGCCCACCGTCCTTTCCCAAAGGAAAAGCACCGTCATAATCGTCCCTGGGGGGCCAAAAGGGGAAGCTAAGCCAAAAAGAAAAGAAAACTCGAATTGCCCATAAAGCAGCTGTCGACAGGAAGAACCTTTCAGAATGCCAGCCAACATTGGGAAAGACCATAAATCAGGCGACAGGGGCGGGGAAATCTCGGGGTTGACAGAAAAAACGCGAATAAAAATTCGATAGGACTGGGGGAGGCGGTTAGAAACCTTGGAAGGGATCGTTAATGCAGGAAGCCAACCCCGCAACTTTTTGACTACCGGGTCACGTCCCGAGGAGTGGATTCACCATAACGATGAAAGGGATCTGGTGCCACGGGAGGTCGAGGAGGAAAAACACTGGATTTCATACCTCCCGCCCAACATGTGTTTAAAATCCGAAAACGAAGGGAAGTCCCCAAGTAAAGGCACCTGAGGGGCGGATGGGCCGGGAAGTTCAGGTTGGGGGAAAATCTCTGATAGGCGCCAGGGCAATCAAGGGGAACTGAAAAGCAGAAGAGGGGAAAGGGCATTGATCGACGCATTGCCGCAATTTGCCCATAAAAACCACAACAAAAGGACCTTGCGTTCTGGGGAGATCCATGCTATTTGGACACTAGACTCCGTCGGGTTCATAAAGGAGAGGTCTAATGCCCAACTGTGATATAGACGGGAAAGGGAAAGCTTGATTTCAAGAAGAAACAGCAAACCAAAGAAAACAACCGCGAAAACGCACCCAAGGGAAAAAAGGCGCAAACAGAGTTGGATTAACGTTGTCTCAGGAAAAAAGCCCACTAAAATACACAGATAACGAGAACTGAGGAAGTAGCCTCTACCAGAGGATTAACGAGGGAACATATCGGACGAGAGGACTAACTTTATGAACTAATTGTTAAAAAGGTAGCCGGGGGGGGGATTTCAAAATGGGGCTACCAAGAGGGGGCCGAGTGCTGGGGCTTGCACAAGGTGGAAAAAGAGAGTGCCGCTCAACGTTTACAACATCGGTCAAAGCATCGGGGACGACCGCTCTGGAACTTTTAAAGGTGAGCTTGTACCGGGGGTGTTCCTGTAGACAAAAGAAGAAGCACAAGGGAACCAACCTTGCGTACGTCGAGTCAATAAGTGAAGGGACGGCTTCATGTAGTTGGACTCGGGGAAGTCTGCCTCAGGTGAAAGGGCTTGTACAAGGACTGTGGAATAGGATATCTAAAAGAGGCAGTACTTTTATCAACTTTCAAACATTACCGGGAGGGGTGAAGGCGAGGGGGAGGGAAAGAAAAACTCTTGTTTTCGGTTATCTTCTGGGGGGTCTGGGGGTCCAGAGAAGGCACCCTGGCATGGGATTTTAAAGAGAAAATCACCCGAGGGGAAGAGGAAAGAATTCCCGCACCTGCAATCCACACGAAGAAGAAAAAAAAAACTATGGACCCCATAAGCGCTGCAAGGTGTCGAGCAAGAGGTCAAGGGGAAGTACGGCCGTGTCTCGTACGGGAGGAAGGTTAAAGAACCTATGCGAAGAGAACGGTCAAACTGGCTTAGACGCAAGAGAGTAAATATCTTAAACTCTGGGAAGCAAAAGGACTCTAAGCGGATACAAGGTTTTTTGCAAATGACTTGGAACAAGATTGGGAGAACAGGCGGATTTATACAAAGCGCCAGCTGTCATTGCTGTGGGAGGGCGGGAAGGGGAAAAGCACTTACGAATTCGGGGGGGGGGGGGGGTTAGTCTGTAAAAAGGAAAGAATTTCTGAAACTTCCGGTTTGGTGATTCTAAGAAAAATAAGGTGGAAGAAGGAAAAAGAAGAGGGGAAGAATGTTTGGGCCACCGTCCATGAATCCATGGATTGAGTCACGAAAGAGAAAGGAAGAATACATGAAGCAGAGGAATTGGCTCTCGGGCGGCTGATCGAGTAGAGAGGCTTTCTTAAAATGGCGGTGGAAAGGAAGCGTCACAGGCGTTTCACAGCGAGGGCAACAGAGGGATGGCGACATCAGCAACTGAAAGAGAAGCGGCCCGTTGAACCGTATGTGGTTGTCGGGCACTAAAGGCCTATTTAACGGAAGAGGAAGAGCTATAAGTACGTTTTATAATCTCGAAGGGTCCGAAAAAGGGGCAAGTTGAAAAAAGAGAGGCACTGGCGAAAACAAATAGACAACCAAGGTTGGCGGTCTTTCTGACAGGGGACGACAATGGCACATCGGTGGTTGCTCTAAAGAAAGGGGAAAGAGTCGACCCCACGGAAAGCTGGAACCGCTGAAAAAAGGGGAACTACGACTTCCATCAAAATAAGTCTAGAAACGATTATCAGAAAAAACGCGATCAAAAAGGAAATCAGTAAAGGGCAAACGGCGTCGTAAAATGATCTTGGGAGAAGGAAGGAGCATGGCGAAAAAGAAAGGAAAGTTTTTTGTTGAGGTTCAGTGCCTCGGAAAGCGTGAAGCTGGAGGAAAACGAGGGAGGATTGAGCGCGGCAAAGCACCGGAAGCGGGGAAAAGAAGAAGGTTACAGCATCACTTAAAGGGTAAGGTACAATTGGGTTGTGTGGACTCCATCACGGATGGGCGGGTCATCAGTCTCAGCCGACCAGAGTGGGGCAGAGGTAAAAGGGAAACAGGGATGTGGGACGTATTGGAGAGAGACGATCAGTGTTCACATCAAGTGGTGGGGAGGGGTGCATGGTGGCTGGACGTAAAATTATATGGGGGGAGGCTCGACTCAGGTCGCTGGGATCGCGAGTGTCAAGTTTTGCGGGGAATGCGCAGGATAATAAAGATGATGGCGTTGGAGCTCGGGGTGTGGGAAAGCGGTGGTAACATCGAGAAAGGGAGATCTCTGTTGGCAAGTACGAGGGGTTATGTCCAAACATATTTTGTCCTGAGACGGCAGGAAAGGAAGGGGGAACCAGAGGCAGTCAAAAAAACGGAGCGGGTTCACAGAGAAAAAACGAAGGGGGGTTCTGTTGTGCAGAAGGGCGTTCGCATGGACGGTTTGTAACAACAAAATAGCGCATAAAGGCCGAAGAGAGTACACGAAGAGACGAGGGTTTAACTGAGGGGAGGACAGCCTGCTTGGTTCTCCCAAATATGTGTTGGAGGAACCACAGATGAATCGAAAGGAAGATAAGAGGCATCGAAGGGGCCGGGGAAAAGAGGTCTTTTCGGGATTCGGATGGACTGAAAAGCTTACAGCAGAAACAGGAACGCCTCATCAGACGGCATCGTCGGGTAATCTAGCATCCCAAAACGTAGCGTCTCAATGTAAACCATCTTTCAGTATGTTTCAGGGGATCAGACGAAAAGGTACACGCAGCAAAAAGAACCCAAAAGGGACAGCGAGAGTCACGAGCTCCAAACCACAACAACAGGGGAGAGAAAGGAAAGGAAACGCTGTTCCTTTTCCAAGGAAGTGGGGGATAAAAAGGGGGGAAACCTGGGCCATGGAGAATCTTGGCTATCTGGCGCTGTACTGAACGACATTCCGGATAGGCTTAGGGCGATTTCCAGTTAAATCCAAGCATTAAAATCCCGAAGAAAAGGGAAGAACCGGGGAGGACCGTACAGAATGCAAAAAGGTGCGGCATAGGTCATCGGTTCTAAATCACAAACATAGAATTATCCAGCGGGAAGCAACAGGGAAGAAGAAAGTTTCAGCAAGGCCTTCCTCTTTATTTAGATGGAGGGTCGCGGGCGGCTAGAAAGTTTGTAGTGGACAACTGGACTAAGCCATCATTAGAAGGGAACACTCAGACCGGGTACGACGAAGGAAGATATAGTCCCCAGCTGAATGACACTGACCGAAGAGGGAGAGACATGCAATCTGGGAAGGCAAGAAAGGAAAAAATTGGTAGATCCAGTGAAATCCAAAAAATAGTCGATTGTGCACACCGCCCTCCGTGACGGAAGGGGAAATCCCAACAAGCAGAACCCGAAATCTTTCATGCCTACACTGTAAACGCATCTGGAGTATAAAGGCGAAATCACCTTGCAAGAGAGCTTAGAGAGGCGACGCCTATCAGGTACGCCGCCAAATCCGCACACTCCAAAACACTAGGGTAACAATGGTGGGGGGGGCAGGGTTCAAAACGCAGTAAAGTTGCACCCCCGCGAGAGACCTAGTTTTATACAGAAGCGGGACCGCACCATCATGCGGCGACTAAATAAATGGTTCGGAACCAGGCTCAGTGTAGCGGCGACATCTATTACGAGACTTCTTTACCTCACCCCTAAATAAGGCGCAGTCTGAAAACCGCGGGGCCGCGTGGGAGGAAGAATATGTGTCGGGGGTCACTAAACTGAAAAAACTTTCCTAGTGGTCTCGAATAAGCAAGTAAGGATCTAACTAAGTATCCCAGTACGGGGAAAAAGCAGAACTGACCCTGGAGGACGTGTCGGCGGATAGATCTCTTACTATGTGCCGGAAGCGCCATGAAGGCCTTGGCAGCCCACAGGGCTAGAAGTGCCTTCGCAATCTCATAAGTTACGGTCTTTAGAAAAATGACAGGGGATGACAACAGGTGGGCCCGTCATGGAAAAAAACCGGGGGCGAGTTCGGTGGGATACAAGTAAGTGGGATAGAGTGTGGCAAGGGTTCGCGAAACGTCTCAAAGCAAGGGATAGAGAACAATAATGACATCCAACGAAGCAACGCACCGCCACCCAAGATAAACATGGCGCGAAACTAAGAGGAAGGAATACGGGTTCGGCAGATAAAATCAAGGTTGACGCGCATAAATTTGAGAACTGCAAACCTGTGACGCGGGATTAAAACTCAACCTCATGAGTAGCACTACACAGAGCGAGGATAGGAACATCCAAGATCGAAAAGTGGAATCTGGAGGTATGTCTCTGGCCAAAATCCGACCAAAGTGATCGCCAGGGACTATTGGGGGGAAGAAAATGGTCAACATAGGGATAAGGAAAACGAATGGGGGTCCGCTCCTGGGCAAAAACCTGTATAAGGAGGAGTTGACCACTTAGGTGAAAAAGGAAGAGCGGTCCTAAAAAGGGGATAAAAAAGGGCCGGTAAAGACCGCCACCACTCTCAAGGAAAACAGGCAATGTGCTTTTGCTGGATAAGGAATGAAGAAAGAGGGGAGGAAGCATTAGAAATGGGGCGAGAAAAACTTGAACATTCATTATCGTAACCAGAGTGTGACGGACTCTTAGAAGGAAAGGAAGAATATGGGGGGAGGAGGGGGAGGGCTAGGGGGTTGAAATGGTGATGCAGGAAGAAACGGTCCGACCTGAAGAAAAGAGACCTGGCGAAAGTCCTTACTGTGGGAAATGGATCGAAACATGGCCCCCAGACGAGGGATGGAAGTTAGTGTTAAGGTCGACGGAAAAGGGGGAGTTCTAGGGCAGTGTTTTAGGTTTCAGGAAGCCATTGTGGACTAGACATGCTAAAAGGAAATTCCTAAAAATAATATCAAAAAGAAAAAAACGTCTCTCCCCCGCGCCCTTAAAGCAGAAATGGAGGAGGGACATGAAACCTCGCAAGAAGCGTCTTCACCATAGTGATAACTGGAGGCCACAGTCAGCCTCAAAAACAGGGGGAAAATAAACCTTAGGAAAAAGAAATGAGTTCAGTTAAAGGAGGTGATATCGACCGTTCTTGTGGTTATGCATAACAGGGAAACAAAACAAAAGGGAAATCCACTACAAAAGTACGTTTCGTGTGAAAAAAAACTAGGACGCTGAAAGAGTGGGGCGGAGTCTTTCTTCGTAGCAAATTCGAATCGTAAAATGACTTTGGAGAAACGCAGTGTCAAGGGAGGCAGAAAAAGAGGCTTTGATGGAACGCAGACACATCGGAAAGATAGCTGAAATCGGAGAGAGGAGGGAGAACTGCATCAACAAGTAAAAATCGAGGTTAGAGTTGGAGGCGAACGGAAGCCAGAACTAATTAGGGGAAGTTGTGCGAGACGGTGGGTAGTGGGTCAGCTGTGTGCACTACCGTTTGGGGTGGGGGGGGGGGTCTGAAGGGTGGAGGAAAGAAGTAGTTGCCCCGTAGGATCTTACGACGAAAAGAAGGCTTGCTGGACAATGATACTGAAGACAACTAATCAATGGGATGTGGGATGGTGGAGGCGTGTACTTGCCATGAAGAGGGAACGATCCCTGGGGGCGTTGCAGTCGTGTCAAAAGGGGGGAAAGTCTTGATCGGCCATCTATACACCCCCCTAACTATCACGACCATAAGCAAAGGAAAAAGAAAAAACGCAAAGGGGGAGACAAAAAAAGATGTATGGGTATGCCAAGTGTAGTCTCTCGACCAAGTCCTAGGGGAGATGGGGAAGGTGAGCAACGAGTCACCGAACTGAAAAAAACTTAGAGTTTTGAAGGAAATCACCGTGGACCCCGGATTCAAAACCGAGTGTCAACCAAGACCACGAGTCCATAAGGAACTGTTCTCTCACGCAAGAAAGACCTCCATCAGCTTCGTCGATCGTGGGTTTTCCTGAAAACTCTACTTTCACTCAGTGGAGAGGGTACCGGGAGAGTAGGGCCAGGGGGGTTCTTCGGCAGAAAGGTCAAGGAAGTCGTTACGACTTGGCACTTGTAGCAATTAGGGAGGGGGGTTGGTTGGTCTTCCTCGGAATTCGGGTGCAAGGTGTCGAATGAGTGCGAGGTGCTGTGCCAGAGGCAGAATGTGTGGTCGAGTCATATGGCAATAAGG
>Ga0179593_1361029_pt1 | contig 11506 bp, 14 predicted proteins | sample CZODoug2_1_08_16_FD_185931 | JGI IMG/M metagenome (GOLD analysis project Ga0179593, IMG submission 185931) | Vadose zone soil fungal communities from Angelo Coast Range Reserve, California, USA - CZODoug2_1_08_16fungal (PacBio error correction) | ecosystem: Environmental > Terrestrial > Soil >...
GAAGCGGGGAAGGGCAAAAAAAAACGTTAGGTGGTCTGCTGGCAAGCCGCGGCGCTTTCCTGAGGTGAGATAATGAGAACATAACCTAGGAGGGTAGGGGGGTCCAACAGGATGTGATTTACGGGGGGGAAACAGGGAGATAACCTGCGGCCCGGGTGAGCATGCCTCACAGGAGTTCAAACAGGAAGGGGGGACTCGTACCGGCGGGAAGGGAAACTTGCGTAACGGACGCCCTGGGCGATGACGTGAGAAAAGAAGTCCGGCGGAATTTCGGGGAAAAAAAAAGCCGGCTGGAGAGGGAATCGGCAGAGGGGGACCAGAAAGGAAAGGTAAAAGCCGTTGAAAGGAACCCGAACAGAGTTCCTGTACCAAAGACCAGGTAACGGAAGGTATCCGCGCCGGGGGATTTGCGTCAGGGGAGGAGAAAGCTCGGAGGAGGGGGAGTTTGGGAACGGGCACGTACAGTACGGCTCGACATATTTGGACAGATTTCTAACAGCGAAGACACGGTAAGCCTGCCTTGCGACACCGGCTCCTCCGCTGCAAAGTAACTCATTAAAGCGGGGACGCACCTGTCCTGGGGGAGTTGAGATGTCTTACAAAGGTACTATCTCCAGAAAAAGGGAGGCGGCCGTGCGAAAAAGGGGGTGCGGCAATTCCTGAGCTGGAAAAAAAAAAAACGTCTCTGCAGGTACGAGGAGAAGGCAAGTTCGCTATGAGGAGGTCACGTCACTGGCCGGGCCTTCTAAAAAGGGAAAGGGGGGCTGGGCAGTGAAGAAGTGATAATGGGGAAGGGAGATAAAGAAAACTGAATCTGGTGGGGTCTGGCGAAAGGTCAAAGCCGGATAGTTTCTTGAAAACTTCGCATGTTTAGGGGGGGGGAAAAAAGAGGGAAATAGTCCTTTCATGAGATTCAGAAAAAGATGGAGACTTGGACCGATCTCATACATCTCCATAATTCGATTCGACGAAAAAAAATCAATGACGAAGGGGGGGGGGTCTCGATCATCAAGGCAACCAAGTCGGGATATAAAAGGGGAAAGGGGAGAATTCTGGTTCTGATAGATGAAGGTGTGGGGGAAAAATTTTCTTCCATTGTTTCTCTCATGGCGCTGGGGGGGTCACGCGTTCGAGCGGGAAAAAAGGCTCCTGTCCTGCCCGATAAAACAGCAGGAAGGTGTTTTGTATCAAAAAGGGGGAATTATGACGGCAATGAAGACTCATTGCTAACGCTCTCCTGAAAGAGGGAGATCTGGAGTTCTATCGGGGGAAAAAGGCTTGGAGGAGATAGGTGAAGCGGGGTGCTAGTGCATTTAGCTAAAGGAAGGGGGGAAAAGCTCTGTTCTTGGAAAGAGGAGCCTAACGGAGTAGGGGGGAGGGAGGACGGAGGAAAAAAAAAAAGTATGCGGAGTAGTCATTCGCGTTGAAAAAGGAGGAAGAGAATTCAACTCATATTCATTAACGATTGGCATGGATCGCGGCGGGGGGACCAAGGAGGAAAAAGGAGGTGATAGTCACCCGATAAAAAAATAACGGCGAGACAGGTTTGAAGAATTTTTCGGGCCAAACATAGGCAACCACTAATTCGGAAAAAAAGAAGAGGGAAGAATCAAGGGGCCAAACGAGGCGTGCCTTTGTTGGGATCTTTACTTAAAAAAGGGGGAGTTACGCGTAGGAGAATGGGCCTTTTTTGAACAAATGGGGAACGGGTTGCGGCTCGCCAAGGTATCAAGGCGCGCCGTGTCACGAGAATGTGGGAGGTCGGAGCGGTCTGTGGGTGGGGAGAAAAAAACCAAGGAGGGAATGCCTGATCAAGGGTACGGAATCCAATGACTCAGGAACCGCAGGGACCGCAACGCATTCGCATAAAATAAACAAAAAAGCTCTATGGCTGGAAACGGGAGTTGGGGCAGAAGACATCTGAGGGAAAAAAAAAGGCTCAGATGCGGATGACTAAATGATAAGTCTAAAAAAAAGTAGCCGAAAGATCTCAAAGCAACTAGGAACTCTTGAGAGCCGCTAAGAACGAAAGGGGAAAGTTGCACTTTCGACTCTGGGCGAAAATGCCTATCAGATCGGAGGGGGAGAGAAGAACCGCAAAACAGTGGAGAAGGAAAGGAACATGGTGTGCTAAATCGTGGATGTATCGGACTCTCGCATGCATAAGGGGGGGGAGGTCGGAGGAAAAATCGATTCGATAAGGGAGAATCTCATCAGACAACTCTATTATTATTGGAATGAAGGGAAGCTGGGAGGACTAGAAACACCACTATCATTCAAAGGAGAGGGGGAGAAGCGCAGTTTTACTGGAATAAAGAAGGAGGGCTCCGCGCCGAACAGGTACGGCAAAAGGGTTGGGGACTAGTTCTTCGCGGAGGACGAAGGGCTGCCGTCTGATAGGAAAAAAAGACATTTAGGAGTGGAAGAAAGAGGGGATTTAGATAATTACGGGGGAAAACGACTGCTCCCGGCGGTTGAGTCCGGGGGTGGGGTGGGCTGGTGGCGAGAACACTGCTTGTTGGGAAGGGAGAAAGGAAAATGGGAGGGAATTTGTTAAGGGCAATAAAAGGGAGAGGGGAAGGGGGGGGGTACGAGAATCAGTGGGGGAAAAGTTCGAACTGGTCGCGCGTCACATCTGGTAAGGGAAGAGGGGAACAGCGTCATGTCATCTCGCGCCTCAGACGGAAGGACGGCGGCAGAGACTTCCGAGAGAAAAAAAAAAGAAAAAAGGAATTAATCACAGGCAAGGGAGGACGGGCCTTAAACGATGAGGGGAGAATCAAGGGTCTTCTGGGGACTTAGAGTCGCGTTGCCCGTAAATTTTGGCAGCCCAAGCGCAGCTCAGCGGGCGGAAAACGATGAAACGCTTCCGTCCAGAAAGAAGCAAAGCGGGAGGGGCGGCCCATATGATCGGCTATCGGGGAAAAGAGAAGGGAGGGGGGTAGGGAAAAATCCGTCAATCGGAAAAAAAAAAAAAAAAAAAAAAAAAAAAAAAAAAAAAAAAGAAAAATAAAGAAGAAAAGGGTCCAAGCGCAGCTCATGATCGGGGTCCGTGAAGGAGGGATTAAGCTTAACGTTCAAGAATGGTAAAGGGGGGGGGGGGGGGGGGGGGGGGGGGGGGGGGGGGGGGGGGGGGGGGGGGGGGGGGGGGGGGGGGGGGGGGGGGGGGGGGGGGGGGGGGGGGGGGGGGGGGGGGGGGGGGGGTGGAGGAACGGGGAAGAATTAAGAGGGAGTGCGTGAAAGGGTGGGAAGAGAGAGAAGACGAGAGGGAAGTGTGGGGGTTAAAGTTAAAGGAGGAGGGGGGGGGAAAAAAAAGAAGGTTTCCGTAGGGGAGGGCACCGCGACAGCCGATCTTGTTTCCGAGGGGAAAAAGACGCCTTACGATTTGATATCTTCGTCGGACCGCCAAACTTCTTAAGAGGCTGGGAGGGACAGTTCTCCCTTCAACTACTAGTGTTCCAGGGAGGGGGGCCTTGAGGAAACTGGGCTGGGGGCACCAGCATCTAAGGTCGAAAGAAAAGTATCGCGTCCCAGCATGCGCAAGGTGAGAAGCTTCTCATTCGGGACGGTTAAGTCGATCGCTCGGGAAACAGAGGGGAAAAGTAAAAAGTCAATGGCGTGGGGGGAAGAAACTAGGACCTGCATTCAGGTCGGAAGGAGGTAGGACGGACTGCAATCGCGGAGGGCTTATGAAGATCAAGTGCGGGGAAAGGAAAAGAGGTCATTTTCTGTGAAGTGAGTCACTGCGGACTTGAGGAGGGAGTTCGGCAGGAAGGGGTTGGGCCGAATTGGTGCTAGAAATTCTTCGATCCGGCAACGTCTAAAAAGGGGGAGGGTTCCAGGACTCATAGGTCGGTGTGACAAAGGGAAAAACATCAATATACAAAATAAAAGCGAGAGTTGTTTGAACCAGCACGTTCAAAAGACTAAGCACGGGATCCAGAAAATAAAGGGACACAACGACTGCGTTTCGTAGCCCGAGGAAGACGAGGCTTGGGCCAAGAAGAAAAGATTAAAAAAAGTCAGGGGCTTGACGTGTGACGCAGGAATCTAGCTAAAGTGTGCGCGTCGCTGCGGGGAAAAAAGTTGAATTGCAAGGGGTTGCTGGCGAGAATTTGGATAGTTAAAATCTGCTTCTGAGGAAGAACTTGGTGGTCTGTTGATGAGGGGTAAACCTCTTCGCAACTCATAACTCCATGGGGGGTCGTCGAGTTGCCGGAGAATTTTCTTTTAGAGAAAGAATAGGAAGCTAGCGGCTCAGGCCTTTGGAGGAAAAAAATCAAACCGATGGCTTACTGTCCTGAAGAAGTGAGAGAACAAGAACTATGAAAAGGAAAAAATGAGGAATTGCGCGTGACCTATTGGGGAAAGGGGGGGGGGATACATGGTAACTTATTTGTCAGGGAAAGGAACTACAATTTCGGTGTGACCTGCCGCGGCGCGGTAAAAAGAAGAGCACGGCGCCCGGCGCGTTTGGATGAGGGGGGACGACCGTACGGGATGGAAGAAAGAAAAAATTCCGGGTAGCTGGACGAGAGCAAGTCGGAAGGCGAGCCGGCGATAAAGGGAAGGGGGCTGAGCTGTTCTTATTCCCCCCGCGGAAGCGAGCTATCAAGAACCTTAGCGCTATTCTCGGCAAAAAAGTGAGCCTCAGGAAGACGAAATTCGTGGTTCTAATTGGGGGAAGTAAAAACGAGCGCTGCAAAAACTGGGAGAGGCAAAGCCCGCCTGAGATAGAGAAAAACAATGATGAAAAGAGAGATCCAGCGGGAAGGGTCGGGGAAAAACGTGATCGGTGGGAGGACTCCGCAGATAGTAACATAGGGAGTTAAATGAAAAGGGGAGGGCTGAGGTTGGGGGGGGTCCGATGTCTGATCCTAGTAAGTGATGCTGAAGCCCTCGTTGGAGGGACATTCCGGAACAGGACTTTCCAGCTAAGATACGAGGGTCGGGGGGAAGACTAAAAGGCAGTGGCCGATTTACTTTCAGGTAGAGGAATGGGGGAGATTCGGTCAGAATTCTTGGGACAAGATAGAGGAAATCCGGCGCGGTCCAGTGGGGGAGGGGGGGCCTTCCATGAGAGGACCAGGGAAAAGGGAGTGTAAAGATACCCTGGTTGTCGTGGGGGGGGAAAAAAAACGAAAGTGCCTGTACATTCCCTGGCGAGGGTCGGAGAATAGCGTTCTCCCAAACCTCGCTTAAGGTTCCAAGATTGGAAACTGCCACTCGCCTAAAGGGGTAAGAAAGACGAACGGGGATCTTGCTGTAGGGGGGGAAAACGATATGTCAGGCCTAAGACTCTCTTCTCAAAGATATTCGCAGGTCGGAAAAAACGGAATCAGGACTTGCGACTCAAAAAAGGGTAAACCCGTGGGTGGTTGGGCAGCGCTCATACATTCGAAGAAGGGTTGCGGGAACTTTCACATTGATACTATCTCAAAGCCTCCCTACAATCGGAGCACGAAGGCTATAAAAAGGGAAAAAAGGTCAGAAAGGGATATAACAAGAGGAACATGGTCGATCCTAAAAACCGTTCGCTTCTTGGGGGGAGGGGAAAAAAAAAGAGTAAGAACGAGGAAAAAGGTCCTCCTGCAAAATGTGCCTTCAAGGTCGCGATCGTGCGCATAAAAAAGAAGGATGGGGGGTGAGAGGACGGGCATGCCGTTAAAAAAAAAGACGAATGAATGTGTGGAACAATGAAAACAGAAATCCGGGAAGGGGCGCAGGAAAAAATTCGGCACTGGAAGAGGGATAAAAGAAGCAAAGGAGACCAAAACGGCATGGCCGGGCCTTAATAAAGAAGTGGGGGCGCTTCTAAAAACACAGAAGTGAAGGTCCGTAAGTGAGAGAGGAATCTCGGCGCATGTAGGGCAGAACCGGTCAGCCGAACTTCCAGCTTCACGGAGGTAAGGAGAGAACACCACGGCTAGGGGAAGGGGGGGGGGGGGGGGCCACGACTTCAAAAAGGTGTACCAAAAGATGGAAACTGAAAGAATCTCATCTACACTCCTTCCAGATGAAAAAGGGGGGTGGGAAAGAAAAAAGAAAGGGGCATGCTGGGGAGTGGGGTGTTGGGCGTGGCATGCGCAGGGAAGGTTTTCGGGGCAGTCGCTACGAACATGCTTCAAGATGCTAATTGGAATCCAGCCCGAAGCCGAGAGTACGTGTCGCCATCCTGTAAGGGAGATGAGAAAAAGGGAGGTAGGTCGTGGAGAGGAAAAATGGGGAATAAACCAAGCGAGGTACAGGGGGGGGGCCTGAAACATGTACTCTAGTTTCATTGAAGTAAGAGCGGCTGCGTGCCGCTATACGGACACAGCGCTCGGGACTCAGAAGGGTCATGAAGTACTCGTTCGTCATCTGCTATCAGATGTATTCGGGGTAAGGTTCGGAACCATGAAGGATGGGAAAGTACGTATCTATCATCTTGGGCCGAAAGAAGAGGGGAAGGGGATCTGGAGGAGTCAAAAAAGAAGGGGGTAGTCGCGCGGTGCGATTAGGAGGGTGGATGTACTGCTCACATTAGAACTGTTAAAAAGGAGTCATAGATAATGCCAAAGAGCCGGAGCAAGGATGAGTAAAAACGTTTCAACTGAAGAGGGGTTAAAAAGCGGAGCGGCTGGGGGGGTTGGGAAAGGGGGGGGACTGGTTCCAGAATCCTAGGGGACTAGGGAGGAAGAGGCAGGGTCATTTCTCTTTCCTTGTCTGCGAATCAACAGATGTGGGGATCGCTGAGAAACGCGCAGGCAACGAAATCTCGGTCTCTCAACAAAAGGTATATGGTGAGTACCTAGGAAATTGGAATAAGAGTAAAAAAACCTAACTAATGCGCGTGGTCGATCAGGGAGGGAAAAAAACGAGAGGTCCTGTGAGAATAGATTCGAAAAAAGGGCAGGACGAGGTGCAGGGTAATAGAGAAGTACACCCCTAGGATGAAGTTATGGAAAAGGAAGAAGTTGGACGTCGCATGGCCGCTGAAGGCGACGAACAGTCAAAAAAGAAAAGAGGGGGGAGGGGAAATGGCTGGGACGAAAGGGATGATGAGAGTATGACAATGGGAGTCATGTCTTACGAAAGAATGGGGAGAAGGAATGCAAGAAAGACTCTGTCACTCAAAAAAACTCAAAAGAGGGAGAGGGAAATTATATATCGTAGGAGGGGGGGGAATGCAAGAGGAGACGACCGATCCGGGGGAAGGGAGAAGGTATAGGTGCATGCATAATGAGCGCCCAAAGGAGGGCCCCTTGTCGAGGGATGTTTTGTGGGGGCGAGCGGGGGGGCGAACTGCCGACGCCGATCCTTGGGATGAGAAAAAAAAAAGGCATAAATCCTTTTAAGAAAAGACGGTCTTTGGCGTTGAAAGGGACGAGAACATAGGGCGCGGCTTGGGGGAAAAAAAAAAGGGGGGGGGGGGGGGGTCGGCAGAGATTTAGTTGGGCAGATATTTGACGTAAACTCTTAAGAGGGGGGGGAAAAAAAGGGGGGATGTCAAAGTTACATTCGGAAAATGGTTGCAGGGGGAAGGGGGGTGACGAGAGAATACGGGGACTCTTGAGCATTTCTTATAATTAAGAGGGCAGGGTGAAAGGCGTCAGCAAGTCTCTGGGGGGTCACAAAAAAAAAACGTTCATGTTCTGAAATTCTTCACCGCCCAAAAAAACACGGGGAAAGAAGCGTCAGATGCAACATCTATGCTCTTGAGTGAAAAAGAAAGGGAAAGAGGGGTTTATCAGGAGTCAGGAGGTCGTGCGATTCTTGCTAAAAATAAACAAAGTTTGAACAGCAACAGCAAGTCAGGCTCGGCTTCGCGTTAGAAGGCGACAAGAAAATCTGGGGGGGGGTGGGGGGGGGGGGACGTAGGAGGGAGGGAGACCAGGATCGATTACGATCATAGGACATCATGTGCGGAATGGTGGCCCGGGGAAAAAGGCCTTCCATCCCAGGATCTTCAAAAGGAAAAGAAGGGAGGGTTGACATGTATTGAGAAGAGCCTGCAGTAAAAGAGTAACTCCTCTTTCGATAGGTCAACTGGCCAGTGAAAAAAAGGGTGAATATTTAGAAAATAGGGAAAAAAGCGGACGTTGGAAATTCTCGCATAGACCGCCGACGAGAGGATCATCGCGTACACTATCAAACACCCAGGGGGGGGGCACAACCCACACCCAAACGCCCCCACAAAAAATTGAAAAACCCGCAAAGGGGCCAAAGACCTCACAAAAGTCGACACACTCGGCATTCGTGCGTCGCAGCTGGCTTGACGCAGAGAAAGTGAGGAAGTTTCGTGCATCTGCCAAAACAAGGGAAGTGAGCGCAAAAACAGAGACAAAATGCCTTCAGTAGGGAAATCTCATAGGTTGAGGAGGGAGCTGGAGGAGAGAACGCATAGGCAAGGTCAACCACACAAGGTGGGGAGGGGGGGGGGGGGAAGAGCCGCGGGCTTAGCGGGGGGAAGGTTCAAAGGCTGATCCTCGTCGCCGGGAGAAAGGGCTGTGGCCATCTAGGCAGTAGAATTGATTAAGGGCAGGAATGAGAGAAGATTACGTACGAATTTGGAGGGCGGAATTTTAGGCTGAGGGGGGGAATGATCGAAGGAAAGAGTTTGTAGAAAGGCCTGCTAAGGATTGCGGGGTGGCAAGGCGCGAAAAAGAAGGATTTTGGGGACTCAATAACCTTTGCGGAGACCGTCCTTCCAACTGAATTCTAGAAAACTTGAGGGCAGAGGCCGCGTAAAAAAGGGGAGCCGAATGAAGTCATTCAAAATTTAGAGGGGAGGCGGCGGAAGGGTGGGTAATGGGAGGGAAGGACATTTTCCTTACCATGCGGAAAGGGTGGACCTCAAAGAGGATGGGTCCACACGGCTGAAATCATGTTACTAAACGGCGAGCCGCAGGTAGGTTATTGAGTTGATTATAGGCAAAGAACGCTTCAAAAACCGAAAAGGGGGCCGTCTGAAGCCGGGGGGGGGGAAGGAAAAAAAAATAAAAGGCTGACCGGATTGGAATGCACGCGGATCATGTCGGCCGCGGAGGGAGGGGATCTGCGCTCATCCAAGAGAAAGAGATTCGGAAGAAGAGAATAATAGAGAGGGACTTGAAACTTGTATTACTTTCAGTAGGGAAGTGGGGGGGTAAACGGAATTGGGGCAGTGGCGCTGGCAACGATTCTTGGGGGGGAGTAAAAGGGGCAGTTCAAAAAAAAAAAGATCTATGGGGACTAACTCTGGGAGAAAGGGTTGGGTAGGCGAAGAAAACGACTTGGATAAAGGGACGCCCAGGGGATAGGGGAAAGGGTCACTGGCGCCGAAACGGATACGGCTATAAATATTACATGGGGATTTATTAAGTGGGGAAGGGGAGCCCTCGTTCGAGGGAGGTCGTAACTCGGAAAAGAAAAACCGCAAACATGCCAAAACTGGTTTTTCTCATTAAAATGTGGCGCGGAGAGGGGGGGGAGACCGTTCGCTGAAAACTGGAGTCATGTGACAATCCGCGCGTCTCTGTCGAAAAAAAAAATAGAGATATCCAGGAGGGGGGTTTCAAATCATGCAAGCGGAAGGGGGGACTGGCAGATGGCGGGGGAAAAATTTGATACTCCTGTATAAGGGAGAGGGGGGGTCCGGATGCTACGGAGGGATGGGGCCGCGGCCGCGGTCTCTGTGAGAGAAAGTAAAAAATCCAGTGCATGGGGGGGGGGGCAGGTAAGGGTCTTCGGCGGACCGGAGGGGGAGGATAGACGCGGAAAACGGGACTAAAAAAGTCGTGGGACATTTCTTTCTGTGTAAGAAAAAAAAAAACTTCTGTTCGAAGGGGGGAGGACAAGGTACAACGCCGCGGACGAGCACAAAAGGGGAAATGGAGCCCTACACATAAAGACCTTTCCTGGTAAAATTCTCGAAAAAAGAAAAAGATGGAGGGCCTCCTAGTTTAAGGGGGGGGCGAGGGGGGGGGACTCCATGTGGCTGGCTGGCGGCGCGATTAAAATAGCTCATGCGCGCGACATGATCTGGGGGAGGAAGTGCCTTCGCCTTCGCTAGAGTAAAGTCAAGTAAAACCGAGAGGAACGCGATCATTAGGTAAATAGAGTGAACAAAGTGAAGAGGGGAGGAAAATCATCCGCCTAGACAGGAAAGGAAACAAATCAATGATTTGGGCTGGTTAGTTAGAAGGGGGAGGGACAATTTCGCCGGAAGAGGTTTCAGGCAGGGGGAAGGGACGCACAGACTGTTGTCGTTCACCAAGCGCCAAGGGGGGGGCGGCGCACCGGTTCGCTATAGAACCGAGGAATGGTAAGCAAGGGAAGGTGATAAGACACCGAAGAATGGGTGGGGAGGAAGGGAGGGAGGGAAGTTTCTTGGCAAACTCTACTATTATTGTGGGAGGGGACGATCAAAAATGAACAAAGGGGAATCAAGGAAGGCGTCAAAAATGTAGTGCCTGTGGACGAGCGGTAAATAGACGCAGGGCTAATTCAGAGAAAAAATAAAGAAATAGGAGAGAAAAAATGGGTTTTGGCCTTTCATGGGGGGTCCGAGGGGGGAGAAAGCCGAGTACTCGATTTTAAATAAATTATGAATTCCGGTCTTTCTCGGGAAGGCGCAGGCTGACTGGTAAGGGCAAAGGGCGCGCTGGGGACAGCCGGGGGGGATGGGAGGAGACAACACTTAACATGTGAACGCGACCGGTTTCTTCAGAGAAGGGAAAGGTTCGACGCAAGCCTTGCAGAGGGAGCCGTTCTCGAGAAATCTGGGCAAGTGCTGGGATGCGATCTGCTTAGGAAGGCGGGGCGGAGTTAGGGTGCTAGGGGCTTAAAAAAGGCCACTGATCTGCAAAAAAAAAGAGGAGGGGGATTATCCGAACGCAGGGGGCGCGGGGGGGCAAGGAGGATCGAACCGGAGAGTTCTGGTGTCTTGGTGGGGATGAAGACGGCGGCCGGTGTGGGGGGTGGGGGGGGGGGGTTGGGGGGGGGGGGGGGGGGTTCTTCTTGCCTGGCTGGGGGAAAAAGGGAGTCAAAGTCGAGCCGCGGAACTTTAGTCAGCGGCGGCGTGGGGACGTCTTACTACAGGGGGGAACAAAACATTCGCACCGGATAAAGGAAAGAACTCGGTCTGATCAGGCAAGAGGAAGAGAGGGGAAGAATTTTCCAGGGGGAAAACCCAAACCGGCCAACACTCCATATCCACCTGAGGGAAGGGGGGGGTGCACGTATATCGATCAATATGGAGGGACTAAAAGGGGGGGCGCGGGGTCGGGAAGGGGGGAAAAAAAAAGAAGCCTGCAGAGGTTCCGGAGAAGGATTTTTTCGGGGTGACAAGGCGGCGGCACATCGTCATCAAAATTAAAAGGAGCTCTTCCTTTGGTCAGCGAAGGGGGGGGGGGGTAACAATTCCAGTAAGGGGACTTGGGGGGGGGGCAGCTAAAAAGGTGGGAAAATGGGTCGAATATGCAGACGAAGGGGGGCATGCGAGAAAGAGGACGAAAACTGGAAAGGCTAGTCTATTGGGACTCCA
>Ga0179593_1594985_pt1 | contig 11506 bp, 10 predicted proteins | sample CZODoug2_1_08_16_FD_185931 | JGI IMG/M metagenome (GOLD analysis project Ga0179593, IMG submission 185931) | Vadose zone soil fungal communities from Angelo Coast Range Reserve, California, USA - CZODoug2_1_08_16fungal (PacBio error correction) | ecosystem: Environmental > Terrestrial > Soil >...
GTCGCTGCAAGAGGCCCGCTTCAATACAAGAAAATACACAGCTTCTACAAAAGAAAGCATGGATACTTAGGAAGGTAACCTTCGAAGAAAGGAATCAAGAGGAAGAAGCAGGAGTGCCTGTACCAGCAAATAGGTGATCAATGCATTTCGAGCGAAACCGTTTTTGTAAAATTGACCACGCAGAGCATCACGGTCCCAAGAATCCGTACCAAGTGTCCGGGACGGCATCGAGGGGAGACTAAAGAGGGGCAGTGCGAAGGTAGTGGCATTGTATACCCCTGCGCGATGTGTGCTATGAGAGAAGGCCAAGCCAGTCTGCAAGATGGAAGAGAGTCAAAGAAAGCGGGCGATTGACGGTCGCTGCCGTAAGTCGCCGTTGGGGGAAAAAAAAAGAAGTATTGAGGGCTTCCTCCTGGTAGCTGACAAATTGAACGCGCTGAAAAATAGAATCTCCTTGCAGATTGAGACGCCGTCAGAATGAAACGAGAGTAAAAAGTGGGGCTGGACAATGTGAAATTGACGAAGGGGTTTTTATGGAAAACAGAGCAGATCAATGAAAGGCACTGCGTCCCCCGAGGTGAACGACAAGGAAAAAGAGAAAGAAAGAACTCGAAATTCTGGTCGTCAAACCGAAGCGAAAGAAAGCGTTTTGAGTTCGAGGAAAGTAAGAAGAGAATAGAGAGGAGAACGTGTTCAGCAGAAAAAAAATCATTCACAAAAAGCCGAAAACGTTGATCGGGGAAGGGGTGAAAAGTGGGGAAGACCAATGAGAGAGGGGGGGCGCAGCCAAATGCGGGACGGGTAGTACGGAATAGAGGTCGGAATGTGGGTCGTCGCACTGGAGTGAGGTTGCCGGGCGTAATACGCGCCTCGTTTATTTCACCGCCCGGAGGCACTGGCCAATGTCCTACCTACAAGAGAATCACCGGCTATTGTTCCGCGCGACCAATCATCCTCTTTCCGCAAGGGGCAGTCACTGGAAGGGAAAGAAAAGGGTCAGGTTGGACTACGAGCGAGGCCCTCCTGTCCCGTAGTCGGGGATGGGCCCGTTGCGTGCCTCGCCTACGCGTAGAGTTATTGAATAAGGAACAGAGAAGTAAAAAGGGACATTAGGGCGGAAATAACCTCGCAAAAAACTAGGCGCGCGAGGAGGTGCAGCCTCTTTCTTCCGGAGGACAGTACGGTGTCACATAAGGGAGCAGGAATTGAAGTGCCGGTCTAGACGCGTCATGGGGGAGACTATTTTACACCCACACTTCGCGCGTGTTTTGTGGGGTCAACGACGGCCAGGAACTAGGATGAAGGATAGAAGCGGAGCAGGGAATGCTAAAGATATTTATTGGTTTTCCAAGCGATTACGGAGATCGAGTGCAAGTATGCATTAGAGCCAAGGGAAGACGCCACCCCTGACCGAGCTGCAGGATCAAGGAAGAACTTCAGGGTAAGGGTTAGGATGTGGTGCTTATAAGTGTCCAACAAAGGCTTAGGTGGGGTATCACTAAAGGTGTCAATCAAAAGAGAGAGGGACCAGGAGGAAACTCTTGGCCCTCCGGTCTGAGCCTCCTATAAAACCCTAAAAAAGAAAAAAATAAAGGGAGGGAAAGAATGTTTCAGAAAGCAGATGTGAGAGGACTTCGTCTCTTAGGCCGTATTAGCGCGTTTAGATTATAACTTAGAAAGGGAGAAAAAGCGAATATGTGGCCGTCTTGCAGAACTTATTTAAAAAAATATCGAAATTGTGGGCTGGCTCAAGATGAAGACGCCTGAGGGGGAATTTGGGAGGATTGAGGCTCATCGAACTACCGACACGTGAAGCGAATCCACCCGTATGCGTTTAAGGAAATTAGAGAAGGGAGGAGGGGAATTGCAGTGTCGGACTCAAGCGCTGTAATTGCAAAACGAATTTATTTTCAGACGTATGGACTCATGACGGGATCGAGAAAAAAGTCAGGGGAAGAACCAACCGCGAGCCGCCTGTGTCAAGGGGACGAACTGGCAATCGTGGATGGAGGCGGGCTCCCAAAAAGAGAGGGGGGAAAAGGAGCGCGGAATGGAGGGAAGGATTTGAAGAGCGTCCAGAGATAATCCTTTAACCTGAGGACAGTTTCAACCTTGGGGGGGAAACCCCGGTAGGCCATTCCTCAAGCAAAGAAGTTACAGAACTGGAGGTGGGGAATGGAAAGGGTCGATAGAAAAGAGTAATAAGAAGGCAATGGGTGCCTTTGGAGGAACCGTAATCCCTTGAACCCGCAGTTCAATAGACGGGAGAAATATAAAAACGGGAGAGCTGTAAGGGGGGGGTCCCCAGAATCCGTACTTGTTCGGAAAGGCGGGAGGATAGTAAACGGATTCGGAACGGCGGAGCGTAAGAGAAGATCAGAACGGAACCTTCCGGGCACGGTTCATCCGAGTCTCAAGGAAATGAGAAAGAGGTTCGCAGGAGGGAGAGGAGTAATTTGAATCAGAAAACTTTTCCTATGAGGGCAGATGGGGAAGAAAATAAACCTACATAAGCATAAAGGCGGTTTTAAAAAGCATCACAAAGAGAGATAAAAAAAGAGGGGGTTAAGAGAGGCCGCCGTCTGGATATGGGGGTACGTCATATACTAACCCGGAGGTGGAAGAAAAAGAATGAAAAAGGGGGGGATAAAGGGAATCCCAGACTCCCACCTTCAAGAGCTAGCGAAAAAGTAGCATTTAGTGGGGACTCGGAAGGCCGGGACCACGAAGTGGAGCCCAATGCGACCGGTCACGAAGATAATAGTTACGCGCCAGAGCCTCCTTGGGGAAGGAGTAATGGAAACCTAAGGGAAAGAGAGGTTTCCGAAGTTCCTCACTAGGATATGGGAACTGCGGGGGTGAACAGGGGACACCTACAATCGTCAGAGGGAATATCGCTTTCGGAATTGAGAAAAAAAGAATTTAATTTCCTGATTAGGATGGCGCGTGCTGAAGGAGCCGGGTAGACCACGGAACAACAGGTAAAGATGAAGGAGGGGAGAAAGGACGGAAGTACTTTAGGGCAAGAGGCAATCGCGTGCTATCGCTTACTGAATTATAAAAGTGAGCCAACAGAAAACGCCAAAGGGGGGACACCGTGCGAAGTCGTTGGGAGGTGGGAGGTTCCAACTACAGACCTCTGCGTGTAAGAGCGGCAACGAGAAGGGAAAGAGCAAGCACATTTGAAAAGAGAACCCTTACAGAGGAGTCGCGCTGAAAATGGAAAAAAAAAAAAACATTCAATGCACGCAGGGAGACGGGGGGGGGGCAAGGAAGGGCAGGGCTGAGGTTCTAAGGGAGCTACGAAAGCCAGAAACAGTATAGAGATATTCGTGAAAAAAAAAAGAGCAGATAAAAAGGCAACTGAGACGGAAATTCGCGCGTGAATAATGGGAAAGGCTTACGGCGAAATCCACCAAGCCAAGCAAAGGGAAAGATGAATCTTCAAATATTACGGAAACTCTTCGTCTCGGAGGAGAGTAGGTAGGGAGAAGAGAGGGGGAGCGAAAAGTGGGAAGCTATCGCGAAACCAGATTGTGTATATCATATTGAGCCGCCGGTAGGGGGGGAAAGGAACTCAAGGGTCGGGGAAATTAAAAAAAACATCTCAAGAAAGAACCGGGACCAAAAGGGGATCAATTCGCCAAGATAGGGGACGTTTTGGCGGGGGCACCGGAGGAGGTCGGGGGGGGAAAGAAGAATCATAGTGTACCTAAAAAATAAGAGGGTGGCAATGAAAACCAGGATCACAGATGACATCGAGACATCGACCTCAGAACAGGGAAACCAAAAAAAAAAGAAATGTGGGTGGAGTTACATATTCAATGACTATTAATCGCAGAAGACTGCAAAAAAAGTACAAGGAAGAAAGTTCACAAGACTATCGGGAAGAGTCCTGCCAAGATGAGTAAGATTTCAACGAAAAGACTGCGCTGAGAGAAGGGAGAAACCAAGTAAGCAGAGAAAGACAAAGAACGCATCCTCTAAGAAGGATGCCTCTCTCGTTGGCAGGGAACGAGAAGCGGTCGGGTATGCACTGTCGAAAGGGGGAAGGCAGGAAAACAAAGAAGGAAGTCATGCTAGTAAAAGAAGGAGGACTGTGGACTCTCAGTGTCAAGAAGTCCAGAAAATCGATCAGTGAGACAACTCCATTCCGAAGCTATATCCATAACCGCACAAGGCAGATGGGGGGGGGTGAGCTTAGAGCTCTCAAAAGTGGGCTTAAAAAGGGGGAAAAAGGCAAGCGAGGGAAAACGGTGGCTTTCTTGGTGACTCTTTGGAGTAAGGTGAAAAACTACTATCGGAAGCTATGAGGCGAAGTAGAAGAACAGGGGATAAGAACAAAACCTACGCAGAGTCGACTGTTAGACCAGGGACTAGGAAGGTGCTAGGGGGGCCACCGTGTGACCGTTCAAAGAGGTTGGAAGACAGGGGAAAATCCTGTGGACGAATCACGGAAAGAAGGATGTGAAGGAAGTGAGAGAAGGGGAGGGCTCAGAGGACTGGGATAATGATTTGGGTACAGAAGCGCAAGTCTTACCACACACTAAGGACGCGCGCCGGGGAAAAGAAGCCGTGGGGGGAGAAGAAAAAACAGCTGAAAGGGTGATTTTTCAGTGACGAAGTAGCACTCTGCGAAGGGGGAGCCAAAACATGCCCCTAAGAAGCAAGCAAACCTAGAAAGTGCGGCGGTACGGAAAAGTCGAAGGCCCGCGGACGTCAACTGCTATTTCAGTTGACAAGGGCAATAAAATGGCACAGAAGTTAGGGGGGGGGAAAAGGAAATCCCTCGCGGTCCCGTGAGTTTGTAATTGGGGGGGGGATGCTGAAGAATTCTGAGAGATCTGGGGAGAATTTGGAATCGTGGGAAAGACATGACATCTACAAAAAGGAGTCGTGAGGAAAAGTATAAGATGGACAGGCTAGGGAAAGGAAAAGGGGGGAATCAAGAGCCAGAGTTCTAGTAAAGCGTCCCGAAGTGGCAATTCCGGAAGGAGGCTAGCGAAATTGGACGAAAAACTAGGGGGACAAGAATTTCAGAAAAACGGTTTGTTTTAGAACGCAAGGCGTGAAAAATCGGACGAGGAAGCGAACAAGGGTATCAAAGGAAGTTGGGAGGGGCTAATTGGTATAGGGGTGTCTCAAAATCAATATAATACTACAATTACCCATAGGAGGCGGCTTTTTTTATTCAAAACTGAGGAATCGCAGCTGGTCTAATGTAGAGAATTGAGTCCTGGTAACAGGGGAAAAATGTGTAGCACTGAAGGCAAAGGGGAAAATCGAAAATCCAAAGAAGGAATTTGGCGAGGGACCACAGAGCAAAAAGTTCCAGTGAGCTTCCAAGGGGGGGGAAAGGACCCGGAGCCCGAAGTCTGTCAGAGGGAGGGGATTCACCGACACCGGGGAATCGAAAAGTTTGGGAGAAAAAAGGAACCAGAAAGAGAGGGGTCGAACTGACATTGGTTTCAGATAATGACCCCAGAAGCACAAAACCGAGGAGCTTTAGTGCGGGAACTCAAAACGGGAGCATCGAACCAAATCGGGGCGCATACATTGTGAAGTACTGAAGGGTCCGGGGGAAAGGATGGGGGGGATTTGGGTACTCAATTAGGGGGAATTCGGGCGGAACTCTGGTAGAAAGATCCGGGCTCACGTCCAGGATAAGTGGGTTCCAGGCGGTGAAAAAGCATTTGATTGCGGCCGACAATCAACCTTGGGGCAATTTAGCAGATCCGGAAAGAGGGGAACGGAAAACGGAGCGAGGCCTAAGGGGTCCGTCATAAGAATTCTGTGTGGGGTGGGGGGGAGAGAAAACTGTAGAGGCTTGAATTGTGAAAACTCAACCAAGAAGGTGAAGAAAGGGCGCGCAAAAAATCTCACGAGGGGGCGGCTGATTATGCGTCTCGAGTAGGAGGGGGAGGAAGTCGGAAAATTTAAAAGGTGCAGAGAAGGGAACAGACTTCGGCAGAACGACTTCATTAAAAGCTGGTCAATCACCAAGGTTGGGAAAAACGGCCCCTAGACATGCCGAAAGTTCTGCTGCTGTCTGAAGCGCTGACAAAGGGGGACTGCGAGAATAGGAAAAAAATAAATCTAAGGATGCGCACTAAGAAAATCTAGCCCCGAATCTGGCCCAAAACGCCGAAGTGGGGGGGGGGGGCAGTAGGAGGGGGAGGGGGGGGAGGCGGGGGGGGGGGGGGAGAGGGCAGGGGAACAGTTGCAGGACCGTATCCGGTAGTGGTGGGCGTACGAAGAAAGGGGGCTGTAGCGGGTTTGGGGAATAAGAGGGGGCCGACGGGGGCCAATCTTTAAGCTCTATACGTCTAAAACTCAAGCCTCAAAAAAAAGCCAAGTGGGGAAGGGGAAAAAGGATGTTTCGGATGCAACACGTCTGGCCCTGGGAAGAGAAGTTGGGACCGTCAAAAGTGGTGCATAATAACGAGGTTTTGGGGGGAGATGGGAAAAATGGTGTGTACCAATAAAGGTACTCTCTGGAAGGGGGGAGAGATTTTCGGACGACCTCGAGCACACTTGCCTGAGAGATGTCTTTGCCATCTGCAGGACTGTCTTTTTAAAGGGGGAATGCGAGATCTCTTTAGTGAAGAAAATAGGGCAGAGCTTAATGGACTGGCAAGAAGGCAAGAAACTAAAATTGGGAAAGCAACCAAGGCCCTCCCTTAAGAAGAAACTTAAAAAGGGGGGGGGTCAACAAAGCTAGAAGAGTTCTATCTATGCAGCGGATTTCGCGAGCTGAATGGAGAGAAAAGAAAAGGCTTAAATCCAACGAGAACAGTTCAAGAAGTCTCCAAATATCCTTAAGACAAGAAGGTCCAATGGAAGGATAACCATATCTGTCTGTTTAGAAAAGAAGGGACCTCGAAACATATCAAGAAGAAATTGAAGGGGTGGGGGTTTCCTGAACCTGAAACACAGACTAAGGCCAGGAAGTAAGTAATGGCCGTCGTAGCTCGGTTAACCGTATGACCCGAAGAGATTGTGGACAAAGGAAGGGAAGGGCGAAGGGGGGAAAAAGGGGGAAAGGAGGAGTCTGCACTGTTCTTAGAAGAGGCCTCGACCTTAGGCGACTTGTGAGAGAAATGGACTCTGTCTCCTGGAGTCTCCTAGTGCTCTAGGATGGGTAGATCTTTGGGATGAATCAGGTTGGGACACTTTTCAAGATGTGGGTTAGCAAGGGGAGGACGCTAAAGAAAGGCGGTTAACAACGTAAAGAAGATGATAAAGCAGGACTAATGATCTCTCAACAAGGAGAGAGGGAACTCAGCTTCAAGGGGATGAGTGAGGTTAAAGATTGGTAAGGACAGCTCGTCCGTTCGTCGCGAGTTGAAGGCTGTACTCGTCGCCCTCCTCTCCGGGGGGGCTTTGAATAAGGGGACTCTCCGGGAAAGAAATAAAAGGAGGATGATCACTCTTGAGGTGATTGGTTAACACTTGGAGCATAAATGTCGTCTCACGCAGGAGAACGAGGAAAAATGGGAACGGTAAAAGCAAAAAAAAGGGTGCCGAAATAATGCTTAGGAGAAAAGGGGACGTATAAGTACCGAGAGGGAAGCTATTTACCTAGAAAGGAGAGGGGGACGAACGAAGCTAGCTGGTTAGGAACTATTACGCTCAAAAATGCCTGTGTAGAACAGTTGAGGACGGAAAAGGGGATACTGGGAGTACAGGGGGTGGATATATCGACACGGACGAGAAAGAAACATCAGAGGGGCATAGGAATGAAAAAGTGCGCAGAAATTGCTACAGGATACACTTAACGTGGACCCCGAGATGAGAACGCGGAGGATTGAACAAACTCATTAAGCGGTCTATTGGCAGTCAGGCACTAAGGCGAGATAGGAAGACACGTTCGATAAATTTCCAACAGCGGGTTGTCAGGGGTTAGTACTAAGATAAGAGTTCTGTTGCGCGGTGCTTTAGCATGCGTCTACGCCTCCCCATTGGCGCCCTTACATGGAGTCACTTCAAGGGAAGACCATAAGCGTAAAAATCAAAAATACGGGGGTTTACGGAGAAAAGGCTTCGTTCGAGTCGGGAAAAAACACGAGCTGCGGCGATCGAAAAAAAAATTCGCGATCATCCTAATACGAAATTAAAAAAAGGGGGGAAGAAGGGAAGCAGTAAGGACCTTAAGCCATCAACAATCAATAAAAAACCAGTCAACGGGTGAACTCTAGCGGAGGTCAGGGAAACTGGTGAGGGTGGACATGGTCGTCCTTGAGAATGGGTGTCTTGAAATCTGGTTTGCTAAGGAATCGAACTAAGGCACATCATTTGTAAAGGACATAGGGCTATGGGCTAAAAGGTACTAAGGTGTTCTGGGTTCCCACGTGAAGCCCCCCAGAAAAGCATCAAGAAGCACGAAGAAAAAACGGAAAGGTCTAAATGAAGGCAGGAGGGCGCATGCAAAGCGTCAGATCTCACGTGGGGGGAGGTGCGCGGTCATCGGGCAGAAAAGGCGAGGGCCCTATTATAAGGTCCTTCATGTGGAAACAACCGAAGGCAGTGGTGGGGGGGAGTCAATTCAAATATCAAAACAATGAAACCCGAGGGCAATTAAGAGGACAAAATCCAAAAAGAGTCTGCAAATACTCGCCGAAAAGAGCCGAAATCTCGTATCACTAAGTACATAAAAAAAAAAAAAAAAAAAAAAAATAAGAAGCTGTCTTATTGTCAACGAGAAAGAAGACCCCAGCTGGAAGGCACAAGACCGAGTAATGGAACAATTGAGGATGTCCCAGAAAGCGGAGGGTCGCAAGGAAGAAAGAAGGGATTCCCTAGGGGCAAGTCTACATTTTGCCATTGAGGGTAAATAAAAAATCAATTTGAAAAGCCACGTCCCTTCAGACGGATATGCCTTCGTCACACATGTCTCGATAAATGGCCTATGGTGGGTGTCCTTCACTTGAATTGAAAGGGGGAGAGATAGGGGAAGTCTGGCAGTCTTAGGGGAGCGAAGCAGGAACGCGCCATGCTCTCGGGAAAGGAGACCGGAAAACAACGAAAATTCGGAAGGAAGACAAAGGAAAAAAACTAGGAGGCTTTAGAGGGTCCGGGACAACGACCGAGGGCACTCGAAGGAAGAAATGAAAGGGATTGACATTGTCAAGGACTGAAAAACGGTCTAGAATGAAGGAGGAGTCAAGATTCAGCGCAGGGGGTAGTACCAAAGAGCAGAAAAAAATGGGCAAAGCACGACCAGCAAGGAAAAAAGCCCTAGTGTAGGATAAAACGAAAAATGGCTGAAAGCAGGGAACAACCAAGGATAAAAAAGAAGAACTTCTGAAGATGCTCACTTCGGAACAAACCTGATACGAGTGAACGCAATTTATCACGAGAATTTCGGAACTCGCATTTTGGGGGAAGGGCGGTTCCTCGATCGCAGGGGAAATGTTCACTTCTTGAAGTTATCGAGAGGTGAGGGTCGCGGAATAAGGACAGAGTAGGAAAACAAGGAGGAATTTCAGGGGTGCACCCATTCAAAAAAAATACAAATTAAGTGAGCAAGGAGGGACGGAGGGAACCCATGCAAGAAAAAACCAAATAAGAATACCGCGCGGAGTCTCAAATAGGACTGGAAAGAAGAAAAGGGTTTGTAGGAAACGAGCATTGAAAGAAAAGCGAGGAAAAACAAGAAAGCCGACGGCATGGTACTCTCTTTTGAGTTTGAGTAGGGGGGACCCTCGAGAGGTTCTAATAGTCCCAAGGTTAGGGTAAAAAAGAAAAGTTGACGGACTCGAGAACGTAAGTAACCGTGAGACTTGCGCGCAAATAGGGGCGAATGGGAATATTAGGACGTAAGAGGAATTGAGAGGAAACAGTGGGGAAATCTGGACAATTAAAGTGAGAATTGAGTAAGGGAGTTATTACCGGAAGGGCAAAATTAGGACAAGGAAAAAAGGAAAACCTATTCGTGTCTGGTCTTAACCAAAACAGCTGGTTGGAACGGGGAGAAGGTTTCGCGTGGAATGTTCCAACAGATGCCCCGCATTCAAAAAGCGCACGTTAAAAATAAGAAAGAGGGGAGGAAAACCATAGCAAACGCGACAAACCCACGGGAGGGACGTCGACGCGAATTAACGGTCGGAATGGGTTCGTTGTCTACAATCTTACTAATTGCGGGCTTGGTGGTGAAGTGGGAAAAGACTATTCCGGCCGAAAGAAAAGAGGTGAGTTCCGGCCGACATCATCCCTTTTCCAGGGGGGGGGGGTGCATCGGGAAGAAAAAGGAGGTTGGAAAGGCACAGGTCTGCGTAGCGATGCTGGGTCCGTTGAGGCTCAAAGTCTTGAGAAAATCTGGAAAAAGGGAACACCTGCTCAGAAGCTTGGGAAGGAGAGCAGGCGCGCGAGTGAGGGGGTTCCTCTTCTGAAAACTGAGTCCCTTGGATCGAACGGGAGGCCAGGAAGGTAACAAAGCGAGGGGTTGGGGGTCCCAAAGGTGTATCAGGCAGCCTCAAGGAAAATCAAAGGATCATGGAAGCAAAGTAGAGGGACACGGGAGTCAAAACACTTCACTCCCGTTCTAAAAAACGCACAGTCAAGGATGGGAAATTGTCAAGGGGCTGAAACCGAAGAGAATGGCGGAATGGGCGTACGGAACTGCCGAAAAGTACCTGGGGAAGGCGCATCTTAAAATCTGTGAAAAGATGAAAAGGAAACTGGCTAGCACTCCGATTGAATTCACTAACAGGCACAGAAGCCGAAAAGTTGTCAAAAGAAAGAGTCAGGGGGCGGCCGGAGAGGTGGAAAAAGCTCGGAAGGTTACTGATGGAGCCGTAGTCGTCCTTAATTCTGAAAGGAAGTTTTGCAGAGAAAAGGGACAAAGAAGTAGGAGGGGGGGGGGAAGGGGGGGAGAGGGAAAGGGATAGCCGACCTCGAACACACGCAATGGGAGACCACCCGTAGTGGACGAGAAAAAAGTCTAGACTTTGGAATTAACTACAATAAGAGGGAGAAAAAAAGGAGCAGATCATCATGCCGCAAAACTCTTTCGGGTCGAAAGTGGAAAAAGGCAAAAAAGGGGGCAAAGTTTTAAGAAGGGAAAATCTCGGCAAGGCGTGCAGACTGACTTCGAAGGCGATAAGGAAAGGGAGAGGGAAAAAGTCCCGGAAGCGCCAGCCACAAAGGAGACAAAAAGAAAGTTATCAGTTCAACCGGGTACTCCACCGGAGGAGAAAGCGCCAGAAGTCAGGATGGGGGAGTCGATATAGAAGGGGGGGGGTGCCTTTGAAAAAAAGTATCAAACTGGCTCCAGAAAAGAAGGAAAACAAGCAACTTTGAAAAAGAGAGACTCATCTATTAAAAGAGGGAGATCGGGAAAGAATCGAAGTCAAGGAGGGAGTGGGCACAAACCCGGGAACCCTGAATGAAGAAGTCCAAAATGATAACTTCGTCGCTAGCGGGGGGGGGAGAGCAACATGATGCAGGGTAGGGCGCCGCAACAGCGCTCAAAGGGAGGAGAAAGCTAAATCTAACATCCGGAAGA
>Ga0179593_1599560_pt1 | contig 11506 bp, 21 predicted proteins | sample CZODoug2_1_08_16_FD_185931 | JGI IMG/M metagenome (GOLD analysis project Ga0179593, IMG submission 185931) | Vadose zone soil fungal communities from Angelo Coast Range Reserve, California, USA - CZODoug2_1_08_16fungal (PacBio error correction) | ecosystem: Environmental > Terrestrial > Soil >...
ATCACAGATCGGAAGAATTCCTGTAGCGCTGCATGGACGGTGGGGTCCGCCTCATTAGACGAACGCCACGGCGAATGCCATGTACAAAAAAACGCTAGAGAAAAAAGGTGCTGGAGGAATAAATCATTGGGAAAGAGGGGTCAGCGAAAAAAACCACCTCTGTAAGGGAGGGACCCGGTGCTTGCTCGAAAAAGGGTGCTCACGGACATGTGTCTCCGGGGCCAGGGGGAAAGGGGAAAAAGAAAAGGGAAAAGGTCAAGGTCCGGAAGAGGAGAAAAGTGAATTTCGAAAAAAAGATTTGGGGGAGACGAGCCTTGTAAGAAGCCCGGGCGATGGATTTGCCCGTTCCGTCTCACCGATCAGAACGCGTTGGGGGAAGATGGCAATGGGGAGATCTAGAGCATTGAGACAGTTGGCTCAGCTTCTTAAAAGGGCATGTCGACAGTCAGTGGGTTCGAGAAGGGGTGCTACTGTCGGGAAACGTTCGGAGGAAGAGGAACCAGAAAGCTGAGGATCGTCAGGGGGAGGGCCAGGAATTCGTAGGCGCCCAAGGGGAGGGGTCTTGAATTCTATGCGAAAGAAGTAAAGGGGCAGTTACGGATTTCCTTGTAGAGAAAGGGGAAGAAAATTAAAATCAAGAAAAGTCGGGACCCAACAGAGACGGGAAAGGAAAAATCTCTACCTCGTCTACGGCCGACGCAGACTTGGACAGTCAGCAAAAAAATCTAGGAAAAAGTTGGGGTCAGGGTGCATGTTCTATGATAGGAAGTCTCGACGGGGAAAAGGGTGAGAAAAGTGGAGAGAGACTTGGAGAAAACATACGGAAAGTTAACCGGATACACGACGTCTAAACACCGTGACATTCTACTACAAGGGATTCTACAATAAAAAGTGGGTGGGGAAAAGGGATGCAAAAAAACTTGAGCAGCAAAGGCGGCATTTCAATGGCACTACGGAGGCTACCAGTTGGCCAAAAAAAAAAAAAAAAAAAAAAAAAAAAAAAAAAAAAAGATTTCGGCAAGGGAAGACGAGGAACTATTGGAGAAAGGCGAAGCACAAATAATCGCAGAAATAATGGAAGGGAATATCTGTGGGCCACATTTAACTCGTGGGAGAAGGAAAAGGTACGCTGGCCTGGGGGGGGGTGTTTTTATTTGGGGGGACTTGGGGGGAGTGAAGAGGGTCTGTAGGGGGGGCTCCTCATTCCGTCGGGGGCAAAGGTCTTGTTTTCTCTCTTCATCTGACTCCCTTGTAAGGGGCAAAAAAAACATGAAGAAAAAAATAGATTCGCTCGTGATGGAGTGGACCGGGGCAGAATTCCTACCTCGAGGGGATCTGGAAAGAATGAACACGAGTTGCCCTGGAGAAAACGAAACACAATGCAGCTCGAATCATAAAGATCGGAAAAGGGGAGAAAAGAAATGGGGACGGGGGCATGTTAGAGGACAGAATTCAGACTGATTAAAGAGACCCTGAAAGGGCACAAGCGTCCCCGGCAGCGTAAAAATCAAAGCTCCACTCACTGTGGTCCACCAAGACAATGTGTGTGATAAGGTGGGATCAAATTAAAAGAGGTAAAGCCTACTAGGGGGGACGGGGGGGCAGCTGGGTGGGGAAGTTCAAAAGGAGGGAAGATATTCAAATCTTGCTCTGCTTGTCTGGCGGTCAAAACCTGACGTTCACCACGAAAGAAGGGCTTGGGATGGACGAAAAAAGAAAAGGAGGTTCAACAAAAATGGTTTACTGGTAATCTGAGCTAGAAAGAGAAAAAAAAAAAAAGAAGGAAAAAGATGAGAAAAAAGAAGTCCTTAAAAAGTGATACAGAAAAAAAGTGGCGACATACTCTAGAGACCGCTCGTTCCAAAAAGAGCACATGAACAACGACAACGAGAGGACAGTTTATCATAGAGGAGCGCCTGGCATATCATTAAAAGAAAAAACTGCAAAGGGGAGATCGATGAGGGGGATTTATCGTAATAATCATCAGATCCAAAAAGGAAGAGGGGGGGGGACACGTGAGTGGTTCTGAAGGTTCGCTGCCGGGGGAAAGCGTCCTTGGGCAGCCGCAAGGGGGAGGGGCTGAAGCGGATCCTGTCAAAAACTGATTCCAAGATCTCGCGAGGAGACCGAAAAGGGGCCGAACAAAAACAATGCATTACAGGGAACAAAAGACTGTTCCGTTTATGTGGGGTAGGGGGGAGGAGAGAATTGATTAAGATTGATCACCCAATCGGGGGGAGGAGCGACCCTGACAAGGAAATAAAAATACTGAAGAAGGGACATTCTTAAGCATCCTTAAAGGTCAATATGTTAAAGGCAAACGATACAAAGTACGGGCCAATACACAAACTCATCCAAAGGAAAAAAACGGTCCATCTTAACCAAGGGAAAAAGTTTCTGGGTAGGGATGGCAACCATAGGATTGACTATATTTCCATGCGTAGAGGGCGCATGAACTAATTACAGGCCTATCGAAGTAGTTTCTTGGAAGAGGAAGAGGAATAGAACTCCTAACAGCAGTAGTTGGAAAAGGGAGGTCGCTAGGCTGTGGAGAAGATGGCAGAGGAAATAACTTGACGAGAGAAGGGGCGGGGGGGAATTTCTCTCGCTAGTAGACTTACTGTGTTCAGATGACGTCGTTTCGTAAGAGTAAGAAGTTCCTTTCCAGGGAGCAGATTTGAGGGAGAAATGTCCAAAAAAGCGTTCGTTTCTGTTGGGCTTTCGTGAGCACGCGTGGCTTAGTCGGCGACGTCTTGGGGATTTTGGTCCGTTAGTATTGAGTGTGAGGAGAGGGGAGGGAGGGAGAAGTAGGGGGGTAAGTGGTGAGGCGGAGAGTTGGGGTTGGCAAAAGATGGGGTGGAAAAGAGTGGTGGGGAAGGAAAGGTATGGAGAAGGGGGGGGAGGTGAGATCTAGGTATGGGTTGTTGAGAGGGAGCAGTTTGGGTCGGGGGCGGGTTGGTATAAGGGGGTAAAGAGTCAGTTGGTGGAGTGGCTTGGGAAGGAGAGAGATATGGGGGGGTGAAAGGCGTGGCGGTTTTGGTTTCGGTGGGGAGAACAGGTCACTGTACGTCGTAAGTGAGCTCTTGAGAGCTGGTTATATTCAGGTGGGTTAGCGTGTGGTGGGGGGATGAGGAGGAGTAGAAAGGGGAAGGGAGGGGTTATCGTTGAGGGCTCACGGATACACCTTGGATAGGTGTGGGTGAGGGAATAGGGGTGGGGGGTGGGGACATAAGTACGGCGAAAAATAAGGGGGGGGGATGGGAGTGGGCAATAGTGTGGGAAATGGGGGGGGGTGAGCAGTGAGGGAGGAGGATTGGAGGAGGAAGGGGGGGGGGGAGGCGGGAGAAGGGAGGAGGAGATGAGGAAAGAGGGGGGGAAAAAGGCCTAACTACTAAGAAGGAACATATCAGATGTGTTCGAATACGAGTATAACTCAGAAAAAGAGAGACATACTTTGTTCAAAGAGCTTCTTATAAAAGGGTAATGGCGGTTTGCTCTCAGGGGGAAAGAGTTACCGAACGTTCCTAATCGGTCGATATAACGCAGAAAACGCAAAGAAAAGAAAAAAAAAATTCAAAAAGGGAGGAAAAGAGTCGTCAATTCTGGTAAAGATACGTCTCTTAGGAATCCTTTTCAAGACAACCAATGGTCGCCTACTAAAGAACAGAAAAAAATACCTCAGCATCTACGTTTTTACAGAGGGAAAATCAGTAACATGCACAAAGGAAAAGAAAACGAAGAAACAGGAGCGAAAAAACGGGTTCGCACATGCTTTTCAATGTTTTCTGGGACTAAAAAGATTTTAGAACATCAAGGGGGAACACACTTATCAACCGTGACTGATATGAGGAACGGACCAAAGGTCAAAAGAACAAATCGCGCTCGGCGTCACAGGGTCGTCGGGGGGAAGAAGGGAAGGGAGCCAAATTTGCTAGAGAGGGGAATGAACCCGCGAAAAGGGGGTGTAGTGACGAAAAAGTGCCTCGGTAACTTCTCCACCAACAAAAAACTTGCACGGGGCAAAGGTCAACTAAGAAAAGGGGTTCGAAATATTACGATGAAAGAAGGCATGGGGAGTCGGCTTCCGGGAACAGAACGGGCTTCTATCCACCCAACAAAAAAAACACAAACAAAAAAAAAAAAAAAAAAAACACAAAAAGTCTGGCGGACCCCCAGAGGAGTACGTTGAGGTAAGGGGAGGTGAGAAAAATCTTCCCTTTCAATTGCTGTTAAGTTGGGGGAGGATCGGGAATCTCTAAAAAAAATTCGGATTAGGAAAAGAGAGAACAGATATACGGAAAATTAACTGAAGGGAGCGGGGTCTCCTCCATTACCAGAAGTCCACGTTCGGAAAACGCGGAGGAAAAAGTGAAATAGTGGCCTGAGGCTCTAACAGGGGGGGGGAACTGCATGAAAAAGTCTACCAACCGAAGTCGAGAAATATTGCTCCCGGCTTTAAAAGTTGGGCCATGTCAGTTTTGAGGGAACTGGAAAAGAGCCCTTTCTGGAAAGCTCAAGGGGAAGCAAAGTTTTCACGATACGGCGGCTCACTTGTGGCGACCAAGGTTCTTAAGGGGGGGAGGAGGGTGGCGCGAGTTTAGGTGGGGGGCCCGTGCAGGGGTCTCAAACACACAGGAGGGGAGGGGGTGTCAGTGGCCGATTAAATCGGGGGGATTTCTAGAGTGCTGGGAGCAGACATGAAAAGCAGGTGTACGTCAGGGTCTCGCCGGGGGCGAAAGTTCTGGGGAAGTTCGCGCAGGGCCGCTTCAAAAAGAAAGGAGGTTAGGATCGATGGGGAGGAAGTTTGATTGTCGGGAAATTCGGAGAGGTCCTTGACGGAAAGAAAGAGCATAAAACTGACGGTCCTGGATTTAAGATAGCTGCGCCGCATGCGCGTCATCTTGATGTAAGTACACTGGGAAAAGGTGGACGGATTTCGGAAAGGAAAAAGACGAGGACATAGGCGAAACGCGTCTCACTGTTGGGAAAAGACGCGGGCAAAAACTTCATGAATCGTTTGCGCGCATGCTGTTCTTCGAAAATTGGGGGAGAGAGGTGAACGGGGGAGAGCCGCTTCTGCGGGTTGAAGCGTCAATATCAGCGCATCGGGGCTCAGTAAAGGAAAAAGAGAAGAGTTCAAAAGGCGGTTCATTCTATCGGAAAAGTAGATCCACGAAGGTTGGGGGGGGTTACTCTCTTGGATTGGGCAGGACGGAGGAGAAGTGCGCAGAAAAAAGGCATGAAAGGAGAAACATGGCGGCTCAGGGTAAGAGCACTTTTAGGCTCGGCAGTGATGTCGCATGAGTGAGGGAGAAATACTAAAGTATCTGTGGGAAAATGACTCGCCAAAGCAAAACCACAAAAACAAACAACCACCACAAACTCGGCGGGCACAAAAACACACAACACAAAAAAAAAACAAAAAACCAACAGCAAAAAAAGAGAAGGGCGCCATGGTTAAGGTTTTGTAGAGGGGAGTCGGAAAAAAAGGTGTATGGGTGAAATACGGTGTTCATTCCGATCGCCCTGGCAGTGGTTCCCTCTTTAGACTTCCTAAAAAGGAAAAGCTCGGGAAAATAAACAAACTAATTATTTGAGAGGGGTTTCGAGGATACCTAAGCGGGATTTTAAAGAGGGATAGGCCTCGATAGCCCCCAAAAAAAGACAAGGCCAGAAGAGTGCTTGGGGGGGGGGGGGAAGGGGGTCTGGCACGTTAGGAGAAAGGGACGCATGTCAAGGAAGGGTAAGGGTAGAGACATAAGAGAAAAAAGCACTCCGGCGTCTGACAGTAACTTCCCGGTCTATCGGGAAAGGTGTTAAAACAAGAGACATTTGGGGATGCGAAAGACTGCTCATAAAGGAAAAAGTCGCTCGGTACAGTCTGAGGCAGGGTGGGAAGTGAGCTCTGCAGGAAGAAGATCTTGGAAGAGGGAGATGGCTTGTCGGCACCGCATCCGAAGACGGATGAGGGGAAGTCATTCGTCTCAGGTTACTTGCAGTAAGGGGGGTGGAGGCGGATCTAGACTAGAAGTCTCTCAAAAAAACAACAACGGGGGAGTAGGGGGGACCAGCGACAGACTGGGGGAAGCCGGTAAACAAACTGGGGGAAATAAAGCTGAACGAAGGGGAGACCTAGGTACAGGGGCCGTACAAAAAAAAGAAATCGATGCTCAATTCGCGCCTTCATAGAAACACATAAGGGAGGCTCGATCAGAGGGTTGTGTCGTAAATCGAGCATCCAAAGGGACTCTTTTTTGACAACAAGGAGAGAGAGAGGAAGGGGGGGGGCAGAGAAAAGGAAGTGTCATGGGATGTCCGGAATTCTTCGTGACTGGACCGAAAAAAAAAAAGCCGAAACACAATTAAACATTCCATATTCGCAAAGGGGGGTCCTTGATGTGTGGAACCTTGTACGTGGGAGGCTTCGGACGTGGATGAATATAATCCCGCAGCGAGGAAATGAACCCTTGAAGCATCACGATAATGGAAAAGGAAATCCGTCAACAAGGGGGAGGAGCCTTAAGAGAGGAAACACGGCCAGCGTGAGAAGGGTCGCAATAAATAAGATGAAGACAAAGAACCCGGCGCAGCGTAGCCATGGCACTCTGCCAAGGAACGGATTCAGTCCATTGGTTGAGGATGGCTGCACTAAAGGAAAAAAGTATCTCATGGGGCATACAGAAGCCGAGCCATAAATGCTCATGGTTTCAAAAGGGGAAGAAAGGGCTGGAGCAAGATCCAGAAGAAAGGACAAACTTCGTGGGACTCTCTAACTTGGGTGTCGGAAAAAGAGGCGGGGGGTAAGGGAAAAAACGGAGTTCTACGGTTTCCTTTCCTGGAGACAGGATTGTGAAGCCCGGGGGGGGAATAACGGAAGAGATGAAAAAGGGAAAAGGGGGGATGGCCCGTATCACAAGACTAATACAACAAAATCTAGAAAAGTGGGTGGGGAAAAAAACGTCGCGCGTACCGTACGCGGTGAGAGGGGGCTCAAAAAGATGTCCCGACCCATCAGGTTTAAGGGGAAAGAATATGCGCGACAGTTGAGAGGAAAAAAAAAAATCATCAAAAGGAATAAGGAAAGTCGGTTCAGGTTCGACGTTCATCGTACGACCAACTTAAAACCAGGGGATCAAATGGGCACTGGACTGACTATAACAAAGGGGCAAAACTCTATTCCTGCTGGGTGAAGTGGGCCCTGGAAAACCCTGAAAAAGTCGCAAAACTAGCAACAACTGACTTGGTCGCACTTTTTGCATATGGGCTGAGGAAATTAAAGAGAGGAAACGCCACGAAACGCACAGGAAATCTTCATAGAGGGGGGGGAAAGTTCAAAGAAAGAAGAAGAACAAATAAGGGACTTAGGGAAGCCAGATGTAGCCATGCAATTGCGTACTGATGAAAGAAAAGACGTCAGCGACAATGATCAGGTTATGAAAGAAAAACCAGAAGCGACCAAAGGTCGAGCAAGGAGAGTAAGAAAGGTGGTCTATATGCAAAACCCCTGCAGGTCAACGGCTGAGAAAGAGAAAAAATGAAAGTAAGACGGCGAAGATCAAGTTGGAAATTCAGGGGGGAAGGGCTTCATCATAAAAAGACTAAAAGGGGGGAGGGAATCGGGAGAATGGGGGGGGGGGGGGGGGGGGGGGGGGGGGGGGGGGGGGGGGGGGGGGGGGGGGGGGGGGGGGGGGGGGGGGGGGGGGGGGGGGGGGGGGGGGAGGGGGGGGGGGGGGGGGGGGGGGGGGGGTGGGGGGGGGGGGGGGGGGGGGGGGGGGGGGGGGGGGGGGGGGGGGGGGGGGGGGGGGGGGGGGGGGGGGGGGGGGGGGGGGGGGGGGGGGGGGGGGGGGGGGGGGGGGGGGTGGGGGGGGGTGGGGGGGGGGGGGGGGGGGGGTGGGGGGGGGGGGGGGGGGGGGGGGGGGGGGGGGGGGGGGGGAGGGGGGGGGGGTGGGGGAGAGGGGGGGGGGGATGGGGGGGGGGGGGGGGGGGGGGGGAGGGGGGGGGGGGGGGGGGGGGGGGGGGGGGGGGGGGGGGGGGGGGGGGGGGGGGGGGGGGGGGATGGGGGGTGGGGGGGGGGGGGGGGGGGGGGGGGGGGGGGGGGGTGGGATCTGAACAAAAAAGATAGATACAGTAGTCCAGGAAAATTGCTCCTGTCACGAGGCTGCACGGGAAAAGAAAATGAAAAAAAGAAAAGAAAGGAGGGGGTGCTTTCGGTACCGCCCGGAGCTCATAAGCCGTATAAGAAACCTTCACAGGCAAAGAATATCGCCAACTCGTAAAAAAAAATAGGAAGGGGGAGGGTCTTCTCAAAAGCTCCTTGGAAAGACAGGGGTGACGAAAGACAAGTCAGGGGAAAAAGAGAAGGCGCAGGCTAGTCAAAGGGGGGGGGGGGGGGAGCCATAATGCCTTGGGCCCGAAAAAAAGAGAGAGATGGGGGGTATAACCCGTGACGGTCTCACGCCCAAGCACTTTGATGGTGGGAGAGGAAAGAAAAAATTAGTGGGAGACTATCTATGTGCGTAAGGGGGGCTCAAGTAGGGCAAGTAGGGGGACGGCTATCGATTGGCAGGGTAGGATACAGCCCAGGGGCAAAACTTCACAAAGCGGTTAGTCAGGAATTCTGGGCGCCACATTTTGTATTTTCGCTTCAGGAAAAGGCAGGGTTCCGGGAAAACTAAGGAAAAAACGAAAGGAGACTACGGTAGGGGGGGGTCCTGAAGCTAAAAAGGAAGAGTGAATTTCCGGGATAAACGCTGTACGTAACCCCCAGGGAAAGCAAGCGCCGCAGCGGCTAACGGAAGAAAAACAATTTAAGGACTACTCAAGACTCAACACTTCTGCAGGTAACATCCTGGGGACGAAAAAAAGAAGGCGTGCGGGCTCCGTTGCCTTTTCGGGTCTGCCGGGAATAATGGGGAACAGCAAATGACAAACGGAGGAAAAACGTTAAAAGGGGGGGGGGGAAAAAGGGGTCTTCAGGAACAAAAGGTCAAAGATACTCAGGGATTATAAGGAGAAAAAGAAAGGGGTGGGGGGGTCCTTTCTTCGCGCACTTGCGCAGGGGACAAAAAAGTTCTAGTGAAGGTAAAGGGGACTGAAATAGGGTCGGGAAGAAAGGGGACTATGAGAAGTAGGGGGGGAGGTCATGGAAAAAGAAAAGGGCAGAAGTGAAAAAGGAAAGAGAGGGTTGCCATCATTATTTACAGACCGAAACGGGCAGCGGCGCTGTGAGGTCGTCGCGGCGTTGGTAGTGGGCCCGGAAGGGGGGGGGGGGGACTTCCGGAGGAAAGGGTTTCCTCAAAAGGACGAAGGGGTCCGGAGCGAACGAGAGACTTAAAATAAAAGGATACTCAGGATGGGGGGGGCCGGAAGTCTCGAAGAGGGACCAAAAGCATTTTAAAAAAAAGGGACCCATCTTAACGGAAAAAGAAACTCTCGAATGTGGGGGAGTGTAGAGGGGAAAAGGGAGGAAATTCATGAGAAGGAGGAAAGCATTTCAGGGGGCCAAGTCACTCGGCGATGCCACCACTTAATGGGTCGCCTCAGAATCAAGGGAAAAAAACTGGTCTCAAAGGGGGAGAGAAAAAGGGAGGAGGGCGTCTACATCAATCCAATTCGATCTCGCCTTCGGGGGGCAAAACACAATGTTGGGGGGACATGGGAAGGACTCTCCATTGGATGGTGGAAAGAGGTAGGGAAAGGGAAAAGAACCACCACGGCGGTGGATGAAGTCGTGAGCGGAGATCGGGCGTTCAACTAGTCTTGGGGGAATGGGTTCTGGAACGTCTCTCTCACTTAGGATATAAAGTATAGAGGAAAGGGGAACAGAATTAAATACCTGTAAAAAAAAGGGGGCGACCAGAAACCGAGGCAAAGGCGGTCGAAGTGACCGTAGGTCCTAAAAAAAGAGGGGGGGTGCTTCCAGAGCTTCGCGCCCTGACAGCATGAAATGACGCAGAAGAAGACCAAAAGGGAATGTTGAGGGGTATGTATCCGAAAATCGCGCATCCACAAATGACCCGGTAAGGGGGGAAAAAAGAAAACCGTCTTGGACTTATACTGGAAGGGGGGGGACCTCTTTGGGGGGGGCAAAAGACGGGAGTGGTCATGTCCGGAACCAGCTTGAACTGATGTCGCTCAGGAACTGCTTAGGACGTACGGACAAATCCGTAAATAGACTAGGGGAGGGGAATGTGTTGGGAAACAACGTGTAAGTCCACTCGAAAAATTTGGAAAATTCACGGGAAGAGTAGCGACCCTGTCCAAGGCAAGAGAAAGGAATATGGTCCTTTGGAACCGAAACGGTCAGAATAGAAACATCCAGGGCTAGAAAAATGAACAAAGAAAGGGACCAATACAGAAAAATAAAAAAGGAACAAGGCGAGCTTGCTGGCCAGTTTTGGCAGAGGTGAGTGCTTGTCAAAGATGGTACGGGGGGGGGGTATTTCTGCGTATGTTTAAAAGAAAAGGAGGAGATCTCAAGTGTCATTCAGGGGAGCGCCTAGCGTCAGGAAGAGGGGGGGGGCATGATTCGCATTGCTGAGAAAAGCCAGGGAAGGAGGGGGATACGATAGGAGTTGGATAAAACTCTGAAAGAAAAAGAAAAAATTTTCCTGAAGAACGGTGGGAAAAGGGGAATTTCAAGAGAAAAGAGAGTGTGGGCGCCGAACTTCACCAGAAGAACGGCTTACATGGTGAAAATAAAAAAGAGCAGCTGGGGGGGAAAACGACGCCTCGGCTAAGTTTGTTTTCAAGTCGAAAAACGTTGGGCGGTATTGGGGGAAAAGAGGGAGAGGGACGAGGAAAACGGCCGTACAAGGATAGTGAGTACGAATGAAAAGCTCAGCAAAAGGGAAACCAGGACCTCGTCTAGATACTGGGGGAAAAGGGTACTACCTGATACTAACAGCATCGAAGAAGCCGTGAAGGAAAAATGGGAGACAATTCAATGAGAAACCAGCCGATCCTAAACAAAAATCTATGCCTGCTGGTGAAGCGGTAACTAAAAAACGAACAAGGGCCCTGCTAAACAAAGGGGAGGTCTCTGCAGGCGGGGACGGGCTGAGGAAAAGAATGATAAAAATCATAGAGGAATCACAACAGGGACCACAGAAGGCCGAGAAAGACCGTTCTTATCGAGGGGGGGGGGAAAAACGGTCGGGGGGGGGGGGGGGGGGGTGTGCAAAAAGAACAATCTCCTCGGTCGAAAAACAGTCTTTTCTTCGAACCGAGAGGGAACCATAAAAAGGTTAAATTGGCAGAGGAAAAAAGTATGCTGTTGTGAAAAAATTGCTCAGTGGAAAGTGGGAAAACCATGCAAGAACAAAGGGCGCTTCGATGAAGAACTGGGCGCACGATAAGGAAGTTTGGAGAGAAGGTCAAGAGCGTCCTCAAGGAGGATTCGATAGGGGAGGAGGGGGAGGGGGGTACCGTAAAGCAGCGAAGTGGAGGTTCTGGATGAAAATCTCCAAAAAGCGCCTACTTGAAGGAAATTTCGGGAAGATCGGAG
>Ga0179593_1315224_pt1 | contig 11505 bp, 16 predicted proteins | sample CZODoug2_1_08_16_FD_185931 | JGI IMG/M metagenome (GOLD analysis project Ga0179593, IMG submission 185931) | Vadose zone soil fungal communities from Angelo Coast Range Reserve, California, USA - CZODoug2_1_08_16fungal (PacBio error correction) | ecosystem: Environmental > Terrestrial > Soil >...
GCACAAGACGGACCGCAGAGAAAAGGGAAATGGCGAACTCCGTCGGCGCTGGTCTACCAGCAAACAGCAAACACCACCTTCACGTCCTAGGGCCAACCTACCACAAACGTGGGGGGTAGAACCGCAGTGAAACATACGCGATGGAAAAGACGCCGCGAGGGATATTGTGCGGCCTGAGTAAGGCAAGGAGGACAATGAAAAAGCCGGGGCATGCCGACCGGGGGGGGAGAGGTGCGTCCAAAAAAGACTGAGGCTCTCCTTAACGGAGGCAACGCAAATGAAATCGGGGAAAGGGGAAGTAACCAGGCGCCACCGAAAACGGGGCAAGGAGGAAAGGGAAGAAAAAAGAATGTTGTAAAAAAAAGGAATCACGGAAATCGAAACGCCGGACAAAACGAAACTATCGCAAGGCCAAGCTGAAACTTATTGTTTGAGAAAGGGGGGAGGGAGGGGGGGGGGGGGGGGGGGGTCTCTTGGGAGGGATGTGGGGGAATCGGAATCGCGAACGCCAAAAAGGGTCTCGGGCCTCCAACTACACCAGCGAGCTAACATTGGCAACGATCAATAAAACATTCACATTCGAAGTTGAAGGGAGAAATTGAGCAAAAAGAGGATAAGTTCGGCTGATTCTAGTTCTGCACACACGCGGAAAAACTCACGTCCGAATCACCAACGAACATTGTGTGACGTACAAGCCTCGGCAGCAGGACAGAAAGAACCGGATGAGGAAAGATTGTCGCCAGGGGTGGTGACCAACACATCGGTGATTACGTGTGTGGGGAAAAGAGAGGGACGTTCATTTGGACCCAAGGGGGACGACTGGGCGAGCCGGGGCAACAGGTCTCACAGGTACCAAGAAGTGGAGCGCCAGCAGGGGGTTGCGAAGCGCATTGATTTCAATGAAGGGGCAAAATCAAGAGTCCGGCACACGGGAGTGACGATTAGCGGGGAAAGGGCCAATGCTGGTTTCTTGAGCCAGGGCAAATCGCTCTAAGGTTTGTCACCGCGATGACGGTGTACAGTGAATCCTTTGTGTAAATCCAATGGTCGTTCGAAAGTAGGGGAAAGCTTACGTGTAACGGTTTCAGAAAGAAAAGAGAGACAGTTGACGTACCCGGCGGTGGGGGGGGGGGGGCAGGTTTGAGAGAGGGGGAATGGTACGAGGACCGAGTAAAAACAAAAAAGCTTGTGGATCCAGTGTGACAAACTCCCATGGGATGCTGGGTCGATGGGGTCAGATAAAAGGGGTAGAAAATACATGCCAAAGTCGAATCCAGGGGTTCCTACAGATTAATGAAGGAAGACTCAACAAGAATTTTCTAGAATGATTTGTAAGAATAGCAAATATGGGAAAAGCAGGAAAGTAAAAGAAAATGTCGGCCACAAAGAAGTTAGACAGCGACTAACTGGTACTGGAAACAAAAGAGCGCAGCAAGGGTGGGGGAGGAAAGGTTTAGGCAAACACCCCCTCCTGGGGTCCCCACAAACCTAAACAAAAGGTTAAGGGAGTGGGGAGAAAGAGGATAGGACCTACAGACCCACCGAAAATCCCTGCCAGGCCACTTTGGGCTATCGTAGTGTCCAACCGGGTAAAGTCAACGAACCCGGCGTTAAGCCCTAAAAAGAAAAGGGGGACTTCACCGCAGGGGGTGGGGAGTATATCACCGATGGAAACAAAAACAAAGGCCCACAAGGACCCCAGGGGCTGTGGGGGAGTCCGGAATGTGCTGGTTTTAGGGGGGAAGATCGAGATGATGGGTAGAAAACAATCCTATTGAGGCTGATAGAATGGGAACTACCGATGGGGGAGAAGCCCAAGTCCGATTGTTCGGCGACTTTAAAGAAAGGCAGCCGCGGATCAGCGAGGGCCGGAGGGAGCCCTGGACAGAAAGCTTCAGGATGACGAAAAGCTGAAGACATCAACGCGGATTCCTCTTCCAACAATAAAGCTATCGTATCGGAAGGTGAAAAAAGAAAAGGCACAATGACATTACGGCAAAGAAAAAATCCCCAGGACTTGCGAACCGGGAGGTTGTGGGTTTTTCGGTGATTCAAAAAAAAAAAAACCTCGCTCTGGAAAAATAACCGGGGCGAGGTTGATTAAAGGAAAGGGGGACGGGGGTGGGGGAACGGGTGGGAAACCTACGGCGAAGAAAAAAAAGGGGGGGGGGGTTGCTTTGTATGTTAGGTAAAGAGGTGCATCAAACTGGGTCCCGGAAAGTTGTAACTTTGGTGGAAGTCAGTCAGCGGGTTGGGGGCCGAAAAACCAAACCATACACCACCACCATTCGAAAAAAAAGGTATGGGCAGGAAATGGCAGTACATGTACACATTTTGAGGGTCAAGCCGCCCGCGAGAGCGGTCGCTCACATAGGGGAGAAAAAAAGGGCTTGAACAAGGCTCCTAGCAAAGGGGGGTCGGTCAAATTCCCGGGAAGGACGGGTAAGCCTTGGAAATCATCAGAGGGAGGAAGGAGCGCGTCCTTCCCTCTGTATAATACAAAGTACAGACAAAACTATGCCAGGGGAGGAAACAACTGATCACAAGGTTGGGGGGGGTGGAATCACGGTCCTAGCGTCCCTAGGCCAAGCCTCTAAAATCTCGCAAAAACAGAAAATAGGGGCCAACTGGCCGCGAATGCGGACACATCACTGACCCGCGGGGGACATCCTAAACCTGGGGAGCTTAGACACCCCCAGGAGAAGGACCTAATGCTATGTGGCCAAACCGTAAGTCTATGAACTCGGACGGTCCGAAGAAAGCGCATTTGGGGGACCTGGACACCCGATAGAGAGGAGCCCGGGAAGACGAATCTTGATTTGAGGCAGACAGAAGGGAGGACGAACTGGGCCGGCTCTAAAGAGCGGGTGTTACATACAGACAGGTGAAAAAGTTTGTTTGAAAAGAAATCAACCAATCAGTCCATGTGTTGGACAAGGAACGAAAGCGAAAAACCTGAAAAGGGGTGAAACACCACAACCGGTCGAAAGAGGGAGTCCAGACGGTCGGCGAAAAAAGGCAAAGACGTTAAGTCAAAACAATGCACGTCTGGATTCGACAAAATGAGGGAAAGGAGCGGGGTTCAGAAAGACAATCAGAGCTACCAAAAACTCTTCGCCCGGCTCAAAGAGCAAATGAAAAGGAAAGGCAGGGGGGGGAGCATGTGGTTCAGATTACGTTGCCAAGTTTTGCATCGGGGGAATCGGTGGGGGGAAAGAGATTCGGCGTTCGCGCGGGGAAATCACATCCTCCGCAAGAATCCTCAAGAAGGGGAACAATAAAAAAAAACAGGGGAATAAAACTTGGATGGGAACTTGAGCGGGCCGCTGCGCGAGCCGGAGTCCTGTCCATAAAGAACAGAGGGGTTAGGAATTCCGGCGAATTGCCCCGAGATGAAGAAAGTTACGCTCAAAGGTCGCATTTGCGGGTTCATTCAGTACAAGAGGGAGAAGAAGGGGAGAATAACACCCGCGAACCATAAAGGGTAGGGGGGGGCAACCATGACGAGCCTGCGAAAAGAAATCCTAGAAGCGCTATTCACAATAGAGGGTAGGTAAAAATGAGAACCAACGGTTTGGGAGAGGGTGTCTTTGGACTCGGATGAAAGGGGTGGAACATGTCTTGATTGGTAGAAAAAAGTGGCCACGGGGACTCAAAGCCCGCTAAAATCCGGCGAACGTGACGGGGAATCTCTCACCACCACACGGTGGGAGAGGAAATCAAACCTCGGATCAAAAGACCTACCTCCGAGGGAGGAAGGGGGACGTGGAGAAACCTCGGCGTCCGGAGGCGTGCTAAAATCAAGAAAGGGTATCAAACCAAACAATTACAGAGGAAACAACAATCCAACTAATCCCCAACAAGTTGGGTCAAAGCAAGGATGAAGCCCAAAGAGGGGGGGGGAGAAAACATCGGGATATGTCGTCATGTGAAGGGGATTCATGGTATAACGCATTGGCAATCGAAAAGGATGGGAATCGGGAGTTCGGGGGGCACTAAGGGGCGAATGGAACGGCATTCAAACCACATTAAAAAAGAGATGCACCTTTGATATTAAAAGCACCCAAAGACGCCTGGGGGAGAGTCGGGCAGGAATGACATAAAAACAAAGAGGTGCGGGGGAAAGTAACACGGAACCAGAAACTTCCTACCTACGAAAATACAAAAGCCATGAAAAAAAAATTGGGGGAAAAAATTTAGGAATTAGTCGGGAAGGGGGTGTCGAATCCAGAAGAAAAAACGAAGAATCGGGAATCCCGGAACAAAGGATACAGGGTCCACGAATCTGCACACAAGACATGCCGGAGTTTAAGTGGACCTGGGGAAAGGAAGAGAGTAGCCGGAGCAAAGGAGGGGGGGAAGGCAACGAACTGACATACCTCGAGGTATCATCATAACGTGGCCATTTATTAACAACATCGGCACTGGCATAAGCAGCCAGGTTCTTGCTAAGAGGGGTCGCCAGGGGGGGCTCAAAAAACGAATGAGCGGTGGGAATTTTCTGATACCGTAATTGTCAAAGTTACTGAATGGGATCTAGCAAAAAGGGGTAACGATGTCTGGAGGTACAAAGCAAAAATTACCTAGGAACCGAGCTTGAAGTGAGCCGAAAGACCATTATGGTCATGGCCGTGGGCAACAGGAAGGGGAGGGAAAAAAAAGAAGGAACATTATGATGGCCAAACAATAATGAGGGGCTGATCGGAGGAAAGAGTGACAATAGGACGCTCCAGGTTTTGAAACACGCGATGGAGGTTAAAGCGCATCCCGGGGGGGTGGGAAGACCCAAGGGGGTGGACTGTTCCACCTATGGGAAGCGGTAATTGAACTGGGGTTCAAAGGTTCGCCCAAGGGAGACAGGCGGGGGTGCAAACGAGAATGGGGTCAGGTGAAGCTTGGACCCTGACAGAGAGTCCATGGAATGAAACAAAAATCTGTGAAAGTTGGGGGAAAAGAGGAAAGAAAGCCAGGGGGAAGGCTTTTTAATAAAAAGTGTGTGGGGAGGGCGCTGAAGGAGTAGCGGAAAAAGAAAAAACTCAAGGGAGATCTCCCAAGGGGGGAACTGGAACGAAAGGAAGGTCCTTTTGGATACACCCAAATGATGACGGAGGTGTAAGCTAGCATAATGTGAATACGGATAAGAACCGTTTCGGCTGGAAACATAAAATGTAAGGGAAAGGGAAAGCGGAGGGAAACTTGTTAACTGACCACCCATCAATGAATTACGAGAAAAGTTGCTGATTGTGGGGTAGGGAAAAAACCGCTGCTGCATTCCCACAACAGGACAAAAGGTTCAGGTAAGGGGAAAGGCTCCCCTCTCCCCTCAAAAAAAACGCCCACCCACTTTGGTGGGTGAGGCGCGGAGGTAGGGGCCCACCCCGTGTCCACTCCAAAAAGAGGAAAGCCCAGAAAAAATGTGTGCACTCGCGGGGGGGGGGGTGTGGAGTTGCCCGATGAAAAAAAGCAAAAGGGACCCGAGGGTCCCAGGCGTTTGGACAATGGAATGCGTGTTTTGGTCTGATACGATACGATAGGGAAAGGGGGGGGGAAGGAAAAAATCCCGAGTGGGGCGAAGAAAAGGGGAGGGCGAAAGATCATCCGCCATTGACACTACGGAATAAGCACACGGGAGTCGAAAATGGGGAGGCCATCAAGGGTCACGAGGAGGGATAATCGAAGGGGTCCGACGGACCTGGATGCAAGAAGATAGGAGGGGATATCAGAATCAAAACGTATTGGTTGATTTTCAAAAAGCACCAGAGCCATAACTAATCGTACGTGCACTAAAAACAAATTACCTGTACGGGCAACACAAGCCAAGGAAGTGAGGGGCCGGGAGTGGGGGGTTGTTTCGGCAATTTCAACGCGACCACAAACTCGCGCGTGAATACAAGGAGGGGGGAGGAGGGCGGAATAAAGGGAGTTATTGTGACTTTGGGGGGACACTAAAACTCTATCAAAAAAAAATGGTGGTAGGTGGGGGGGCAGGAGGGTAGGGGGGGGTAATACAGGAGTGCTCCAAAAAGTACCTGTTTGGTTGTGTGAAGTCAGCAGCGGTGGTCTACACCCAACCACATACCCGTCCCACACCGGGAAAACGACGAATAGGAGGGAAGACAAGGAAAAACATAAAAAAGTATCACATTTTAGTGAGCCGGGCACGCTTAGTAACCAGAAAAGGGTCTCTTGAAAATCTCATCCACGGGGGTAGGCGTCCAAACAGTGTAAGGGGGGTAAAAACCGTGGTGATCCTCGTGATGGAGAAGGGGGGCGCGCTTATAAGGAAGAAGCAGTATCCTGACCCCCAACTTGGGGCGCGAAACAACAACTAGGGCACCACTCTTTACACTTGGGGGGAACGGGTTGAAACACGGGCAAGGCTCTAAAAGGGAAAACAACATAGCAATCTCCAACGAGAAAATCAGGGGGAACTTAACCCTCGACGTCTAACACCCAGTCACGTACAGGGCGGGGAGGAGAAAGGCCTAACCATTGGGAGTAACGACACAAACCCCAGGATTCTAGAACAGAAATGCCCAAGGGGCCAAACACGGGGAGAGAGGTGGAAATTTACCCTATCCGCCGGGCATTATGCCCGGGAAAACAGATTTGCGGCCAGGCAGACTTTGAGAGACTCCGCCTTGGCCACGGTCCATGAAGTCATTCGAAACTCACTGCCGGCGCGGAACATAGAGGGAAACCTGCGGACATCGGACTTTTTTGAGACACGAGACAGTCAGTGAAATTGGACAAAAGGAAAATCTCAGGAAAAAAGAAAGGGCTATCTATGGGGTAAAACAGACGCAAATCTTAAGGAGAAAGGGAACTGGGGAAGGAAGAAAAGTGTAAGGGACCCCACAGGGAACGTCTGGAGGAGAGAGTGAGGGAATAAAAAAACCGTAGGTGGTAATTACCCAAGCAGCTAGAAAGGAATGAACGGGCCCGGAGAAGCCAAGGCAACTCCAGATGGGTAGCATGGGGGAAGGAGATTGACAGTGGCGATCGGAGTGGTAGGTCTGGGGCACCAACGAGCGGTCGAAGGCGTAACGTCAGAAGAAGAGCCAAAAAAAAACGCAAAAGTAAGGCCGAAAGCTCCACAAACGAAAAGGTGGGAAGACTGGCGCTTGAGATGGCCGGAAAGAGGCGATGACGTCCTGTTTTCAGAAGCCCTAAAGGTCGTTGTGAGCATTAAAAGGCGAATTGCACCGCGAGGAAAGTTACTAGAACGGTGAAGATAGGCATTTGAGGGAGAACGGAAAAAGGATCTTTTTCTAATCCCACATACCAAAGAAAAGTAAGGAATGTCAAGGCGTTAAACCGGACAGTGAGGACAAGTAAGAAAAATGAAAGACAAGGGAGATACGCGAGTTGAAGTCGGGCATCGGTAAGACTAGTGAGTGCACCAACTTTTGGGAGTAGTTGGAGGGGTGGTAGAGAGGAAAAAGGAAGGGGTGAGGGAGAAAGGGGGCAGGAGGGGGGGGAGACAAAAAAAAGAAAAGGGCAAAAGGCCACCAAGGGTTAGCTAGTTACTGGAGAGGGTTTCTGGATTAAACTACACAACACAACGGAAAAATGAAGGAAGAAGAAGAAAGGAAACTATTCGACGAAAGACGAAGAAAGGGAACGTTGGAGCGGAAGAAGGATCCGCGGACGGGAGAAAAAAAAAGAAATGAACACAAAAAAAAACTTTGACCTCATTCCCACCCTCAACTACAAAACACATGGTATCACCGACCAGGTACAGAAAAGAATTGAAAAAATAAGCCGCGGGATAGGGGCGGCATGTGAAAATGAAAAAAAAGAATGATACAAGGGGAAGGAAGTAAAGACTAATGGCAACGGTTTCTTCTCACAGAGCTAGATGGACCGGCATGCAAAAAGCAGGGGCGAGACATACGGAAACCTTGGGGAAAAGGGAACCTGCGCAAACAAGAAAAAAGGGGAATTCGCCGGAATGCAAAGAACCACCGACTTTTCTGGGACAGAAAAAGAAGGTCGGAACAGGCTAAAATAAACGAATAAGACAAGTCACGCCAAAGTCAAACCAGGGATTTGGAAGGGAAGGGGAAGAGTAGGAGGTGTGGATCAATAATCGATACAGGCACGGGGCCAATAACACACGAATAGATCGGGACATTGGCAGAACGAAATCTGCAACAACAAAGAAAACAGAGAAGGGAATTGGGAACATTGACCGGGAAGAGGAAGAAAGAAAAGTAGGCGGATGTGAGAGGGGACAAACCTCACGGGTCGGACATGAACTAAAACTAGAAGCAAACGTGAGCCCAGGGGGGGTGGACGGAAAATATCGAATCGCTCCCGCCGAATCGTCATGGGGAGAAGAGGAAACAGGTGGTTTCTGAACAAAATCTGGGAGGTGGCTTGACATTTGACGAAAGGGGGGAAGGACAGTGGAAGATTTATGCGGGGGAGAGGAGAAAAAACGGGTGAAAAAAAAAAGAGGGGTGTTCGATGCATTTAAATCTATTGACGAAAAAGTCAAATCAGCAAGGAGTCGGCCGGGGACAAGCAGTAACCACGGAAAAGGGGAAAAGGGATTAGACGAAAAAAATAAGCGGGTCATATCGAGTCAGGAAAATCAGGGAGAGACAAGGGGGGAAAAACGATTTAGGGGTCAAACAATCGCATCCGGGGGGGAGAAGATAAAAGGGGGAGGCTGGGTCGCCTAGGAAAGCGGGGAAGGGAAAAGGGGGGTGAAGAAAACGTCGCGAAAGACAAATGCGGGGGGTCGCCTACCGGGAAAGGTGGGCGCAGGAGGAAATTGGAGAGGGATTGGGAAGAAGAGGACTAAAGGAAAACCGGATGAAAACACACCCTCGGGGAGAAAAAAGGTTGGAAAGGCCATTTTCATGACTGGTAGAAGGGTGTGGTGCAGGATCAAGCGGGTAAGGAAGAGAAAGCGAAACATGAACTCAAGAGGAGAGCTACAAAAAGGGGGAAAGAAATAGAAAGTGGGAATCTGACGTAGGGAAGGATGGAAGCATGGAAATGTTAGCAAACTGAAGAAGTACTAAGAGGGACCGTTCGGGGGATGAACCAGAAAATGTACTGAATACAAGGACAAAAAAGGTACTGCCCGAGCCCGGAAGTGTGGGCATGGTACTGGTTTGGTAGGAAACCCCCGGGGGAGGGAAGCAAAAAACCTTCCAAAAGTTCCGGTAGGTTGGGGAGAATGACCGATCCAACCCCCACCACCATCCAAAAAATTGGGGTGAGGCTATCCTGGGTCCCAAACGGTGCCAAGACCCTAACACGAAGTTAAGAAAGCACAGATGTAAGGGAAACAAAAGGCAGTTGTTGGGGGAAGGAAAAGGGAGCCCGAGTAAAAAAACAAAAAGAAAGAAGCAGGGACAAGGGGAGTTTTGCTGACCGGAAGGGTCAGGGTGCTGGTGGGGTGGTGAAGGTAACGGACGATAGATCAGAGACAAGACGAGTTGAGCCGGATAACCGACCATGGGAGCGATACAGCAAGAGGGAGGGAAAGCCAGGAAGACGACGCGGGTTCGGAGAGGGGAGAGCAGAACGGATCAAAGGGATGTGAATAAAAAGTCCCTAGGAAAAAAGCAAGGGCGGATAGCAAAAAAGCCGGATAAGCATACGAAGGAGGGTGACGGCTCAAAATAATTCTATAGTCGGAAAGGGGACCCTAAAAAACGGAAGCAGCAAAAGACCGGGTTGTGGCCGTGAGGGGGGTGTGAAGAGGCAAAAAGAAGGACACACACGAATACTCAAAAAACAAATCGCGAGTGAATACAAAGAGGGGGCTGGAGGGGGGGCGAGGGGAAGGTTAGGAACGGTTGCCCTACGAAATCACCAAAGAAAGGTGGGAGGGTGGTGGCGGGGGGGTAGGGATAAAAGAGGAAAAAAAAGGGGAAGGAACCTTTGAAAGGGGGGGGAAGAAAAGGGTGTAAAAACCCACAAAATAAGCTCCCACCACCAGTCTAGATTGAAAAGGGGACGAACAATTGAACAAAAGTTGAGGGGAGGGAAAAAAGTACAGGGGGAAACCGAGACTGGGTAAAGTTCCACGACAAGTGAAAGGAACACCGTCCATCACGTGGTTATTCGTACAACGGAAATTTCCTAGGGAGGGGGTGACCAAGGGGGGGAGAGCAGAGGGGAAAAGGTTTCGCTAGTATAGGACATTCACTCTGCTTGATCACCGAAACAAAAGGAGGCTAAAACTATGCACGGCGTGAAAGGGATAAAAAGAGGGTTGGTGTCAAGAGGGCATGCTAGGGGGACGAGGACCACACTCTACAAAAGAGAAGGGAGGAAACAATCAGATAGGGGGACGCGTTCTCTACGTTGTAAAAAAGTCACAACGGAAAAACGGACTGAAATAAGGAGAAAAACGACCCGGGGGGAGAGATACCCAAAAGAAAAAAAGAACAGGACGGGGTGCAAAACTTTATATAGGGTGGAAAAGAAAGCGACTTGACTCCGATCAAAACCGAAAGGGGAAAGGGAAACAGAAAGCGCAATCCCGGGGGGAAACGAAGCTTGGGTGAAAAGAGGACATCATGTCAGAAGAGCAGCGGAAGGGCTGTACATAATATCAGTGGATGCTTATACATGGGGGAACAGTTTTGGACGAGCCCCAGTAACAGTAAAGTGGGGGGGGGAAAAATGGAACGGGGGAAAAAGACAGAAAAAAAAAAAAGATAAATGGGGAGGGAAAAACGGGCGCCAAGACGAAAAAACCATACTTTCTGTCAATTCTATTCATAGGGGAGTTTAAGTAAAACGAAACCAATGCACGGGAGGGGGATTACAAGGAAGTCCTGAAGGACAGCGTGGGAAGGTGCAGCCATCCGAAAAGAGCTAAATAGAAAAAAAACCCAGGAGATACCAGACAACTTCGCATTGGTGGCATGGGTGTCAGATTCGTGAAATGGGGGGAGGAGCATGGTTAGGGGGGGGGAGGGGGGAAAGAAAGTCGGGAAGGCGGGGAGGGGAGATTCCGTCCCACACCCTACCGCACTAAGGGCCTCGAATCTTACAAAAGAAAGGTGTGTAAATGTCGGTAGAGTGAGGAAGGTCGAAGGGAGGAGAGGGACGGATCAGGGTCCATAACGAAACATTAGTGTAGGAAAAAGAATTTGGGACCACAAGTAAGCAGGGAATCAAAGTGTACATCCAGCATGGGTAGGGGTTCCAGGAAGGGGGTTCCAGAGAGCCTACACGTGTCAAAACACCGGGGGATGGCCAAGACCAAGGGAGGAAGGGGGAAGGGGACGTGAGGAAAATTGGACGAGGCAATGAAGCAAAACTAAGGAAAAAAGATCAAATAAGGGCGAGTAGTCTCAGGAAGAGAGGAGGAAATAAGGGAAAAAAAAAGGGTGGAGTAGTGGTGGGGGGTATGGGGAGGAAAAGGGGGAAAAAGGGGTGATCCATGGGGTGTTTGTTAGACCATCCTCAATTCCTACGGGAAGACAAAGGCCACCAGTGCACAAAAACGGGGAGAGTAGGACAGGGCAGGGA
>Ga0179593_1543612_pt1 | contig 11505 bp, 14 predicted proteins | sample CZODoug2_1_08_16_FD_185931 | JGI IMG/M metagenome (GOLD analysis project Ga0179593, IMG submission 185931) | Vadose zone soil fungal communities from Angelo Coast Range Reserve, California, USA - CZODoug2_1_08_16fungal (PacBio error correction) | ecosystem: Environmental > Terrestrial > Soil >...
CTAAGGGAAAGGGGGAGGAAAAGTAAAAGCATCGAAAAGAAGGAGGGGCCTGCCGGGGAACAACAACATATTCGAGGAACCGGTTCCTTTGAAAGGCCATACCTGGGAAAACGCGACAAAGAAAAATGGGGTGCTGTATTCCTCCCAAAGACATGGAAAAACGGTGGAGGGAAATGCGGCCCTTCCATTGGGGGCGGATCCGGGGGGACGTTCCGGGAAGGGAGGACAATCATGAAAAAAGGGGTGTTTTGCATGTTGCGAAAAAAAGAGAGGGGATATCGGCCGGGGAGGAGGGTGGAAAAGGTCGACAAGAGGGGAACCAGACAGGTTTTCCGCGGTCGGGTGGGGGCAAAAGTTCGGGGATGGGGGGGGGGGGTCGGGGACGACGGAAAAAGGGAACCTGATCTGAAAAGTGGGGGGGGGGGGTAGGGAGGGGGTGCACGAAAAAGGAGCAGGTCCTTCCCTGAGTGGGCACGGTGAATTGAGTGGGAAAAAGGCCGGTTCTTGACGTTTGGGGAAAGGGGCGACGATGGGGGGGAGACCTCGTTAAAAGGAAAAGCCCGTTTATGGTCGGGGAGGGGGTTGAATCAAAGAAAACTGGAGAGGAGGGGAGGAACGGGCGCCTTGATCGGAAGGACACGGCAACCTGGCCATACGACAAAAAGGGTTCCTAAAAAAAAATCCAAACACGAAGGGGGTTTACGCCAAAAAGGAAGAGAGAAGGGAAAGGCCAGTTGGGGTCGTTGTAAGTGAAAAAAACAGACCTCTGAGAAATCAGGGAAAAAGAGGGGGGAAAAAAGGGAAAACGTGCGAAGAGACCGCCTTGTCGGGACCACGCTCGAGGGTGCACAGGAGAAATGTTCATATTCCATACCGGGAAAAACAGCGATTTTTGGCAAGGGAAAAGAATTGAAAAATGGGTGGACAGGCGTTGGGAATGAGGAAAAACAGCAAAAACCAAACACTGGTGGCCAAGAAAGACGCTGCTGCGCCTAGAAAAGGAAAAGAAAGGGGACAAAGGGAGTGGAAGGGGAAAAAGGATCGGAGCGGCGTTGATTGGGAAAAAAGGGGGAAGGGGAACAATCCGGGAAATCCCGAAAAAAACCAGCAAGGGGGGGGGCACTTATCTGAACGATTACTGGGAACAAAGGTGACCACACGAGAAAACGACCTGGGTGTCGCCAGGAAGATCCCGGGGGAAGGCAGCCTCGATCAGGGCTCGAAGAATGGCGCCTCCGCAGGAGGACGGGGAGAAGCCCGTAGGCAGGCGCATGGGGGGATGTGGGGGTTTTTTTGTTGGGGGTGGCCGAAACGAATATGCGTGCAGAAAAGGGGGTTTCCCGAGGAGAGGGAAATAAAACACGGGGCGAGGAAACGAAAGAGGGGGTTTCAACTTATGAAAAGGACAAGGAGAAAAAGAAAAATCGATCGTGGTATAAAAAGGTTTCAGAAAGCGTCGCACGAAAGAATAAGGGCGCCAAATACATCAGGATCCAGGCACCCTGAAAAGAAACGAATTAAACGGGAAGGCGCCGCTAGGGGGAAGGGGGAAAATCTTAAAAAAAAAGATCGTGCTGGGGGAAGTGCCGAATCTTCGGAGGGGACAGGAAGAAAACTATCAAAAAGCAGAAATAACCAGGTACGTCAACATCGAGGACTAGGGGAAAAGCGGCAGGCGTTCAGACCAAGGAAAAAAACCTGATACGTGGAAAGGGCCGCCCCCAAAAACCCTAAAGGGGGGGGGATTGACGTTCTACGGTGCTTGCAGGAAGAGACTGTGTGGCGGCGAGTGCGAACGCAAAACATGGGGAAAACCTAGGTGGTTCAGACCAAGAACGCGCTAAAAAAAATTTAAAAAAAATCAACATGCAGGATTGGGGGTCTCTTCATCAAAAGGAAGGAACCCGCACGAAAGAAACAAAGGGGAATAAACAAAAAAAAAAAGATGCACCGGTTTGACCATATGCATTTAGAAAAGGCAGATGATTCGAAAGGGATGGAAAGTTGAAAAAAACAGGTTTGCTGAAAAAGGGAAAAAGGGCATCAAGGATCATGAAAAAGAAACACGTTCGCCTGGGGGTCACGCAAAAAAAAAAAAAAAAAGACGAAACGGAAAGAACGTCCAGTTTCCGGAAGAAAGGGCACCGGCAGCAGATTACAAATCCGTCCGGGCCGATGGGGGTTGTTGTGGGTGATATGGCAGCTTTCTCTCAAAAGGGCAACCGGAGAACCGAATTTTAAGGGGAAAAATGGAAGGAGAGGGGCCAAAAAAATCTCTCAACAACACAAAGTACTGCGTATTAAAACAGGTGACATCGCGGGTCGCGGGTTTTGGGGGGAGCCGCCCTCGCCCGGGGGGAGAGGAAAATCGCAATCGGCCACCGTTGGGAAAAGGTTATCTTCTTCAAGGGGGAGGAGAGCATGGGCGTTGTTCCCCGAGTAGAAAAAAAGGTGGGGGGGGGGACAGTAAAGCGCGAAAGGGTTTATCGATCCAGACGGAGAAACCAAGGGGGAAAATGACAATACCCAAACCTCCCCCGTCCAGAAAGGGACAGGAAAAGAAAAGTGGCCGCGGAGTTCTTTGGAGAAAGAGAAAGGCGGGAGATGTGGACCAGGGGGGCAAAACAGTGCGTGGGGAAATGGAGGGGGCGGGGAATAGGGACTGCCGAAAAGGAAAAAGGAGCCGTGGCTGGCGCCAACAAGGGTCCAACGCGCGGGAAAAACGTCGTTAATGCGTATTAGAGCCATCAAAAAGCCGCAAACAGTAAACTGTCCAAGCACAAGGAAAAAAAGCCCCGATGGGGGGATCAGCCATTTGAGTTTCGGGTTTTGCAGACGGAAAAAAACGGCAGAAACATTCGGTTAAAAAGGAAGCTGAAAAGACTACATAGTCCCGAATGTGGATAAGACCGAGAGGCTTGGTGGAAGAGTTTCTGAAGTATGGGGGAACAAAAAAGATCGGAGCAAAGAAAAGAGGCACGGGGGGGGGGAGATCTGCCCTTAGGAGAGGACCTTTCAAAACAGCCCAAAAAACAGCAAAAGATGGACGAAACGGATTGTCCGGGACGCAGAAAAGGGGACTAGGCAAAGAGTGCTCATAAGGAAAAAGGACACCGAACTATTCTAGAGGAGGGACAATTGCCCAAACTGTTTCTCCCAAAAAATTCACACACAGCCCAAGGGGGGGGTAACGAAAAGGCAGAACGCGGCAGCCACAAATGAATCGTAAAAAAAAAAAACACCATCAAAGACGTAGAAGAAAAAAGGCCGTAGGGGAAACCACCAAAAACAATCAAGCAAGCGGAAGAAAAAGGGGAGGGGCCCCGGGGGAGGCCCGCAGGACAGGAACCACGAAAGACGGCGAGAAAAAATGAGGAGTGCGAAAAAAGGGTCATGCAAACGTTTGGGGTCCCACTGGGGGGAAAAAAAAAAAAAAGAAATCGGGGGTCAAGATAGGGGGGGCAACAGGCAAGGGGGAAGACGACACCCGGAGAAAAAAACGTCAATCCAAAAGCAACAGAGATAGGTCATGACAAGTGAAAAAGATCCCAAAAACGGGCTTGACCAGCCGCGGAGCATAGCAGAGTGCGCACGGGGCGAAAAATCAAGAGGATTCCCCCAAGGGTAGTACATCAAATCCGGTGCCTTACAGCAAAAAAGATCTTCCTCGCCTGTATGGAAAACAATTTTCTCCTCAGGTGGATTCGCAACAACTATTGGAAGTTGGAAGGGTATCGCTCGCCCCAACGAGAAATCGGGAAAGATTCAATCCCCAAGAATCGGGTTCACAGGAAAAAAAGGAAAGGGTCCAAAAGTTACCAGGAATGAAAATGCAAAAACAACGCCTAAAAAATCTCAATGGACATGGGGGGAAAAGTCAACATCGTGGGGGTGGGAAAAAACCTGAATTATTTATCACCATTTGAAAAATGGACAGAAAATCCGACTTCGGTACAATATCAAGGAAAAGGCAGGACTGCGAAGCCCGTACCGATGAGAAAATACCTGATGGCAAAGCATTTGGAGAAAAAGGTCAAACCGATAAAAAAAAGGGAACTAGTCGGCCAAAGAAATTCGGAGTACGAGGGGAAAAAACCTTCAGAGAGGGAGGAAGTAAAAAACAATTGTAAAACTAAAAAAAAGCCTGCTCCTCAATTGTGGGAGGGAAAAGGGGAAAACTAAGAAAAGAGATCATATATAGGGCCTCTTCTACGGGACATCAAGAAAAAAATAAAAATTCCAACAAAGGGAAAAAGGAAAACCTATTTCTGGGTTCGAACTCCAACAGGGAGGTGTCTGACAGGGGAAAACTACGGAAGACCAATATCGAAAAAAGACAAAGGCTGCAACGAAGGGGCTATTGTACTTGAGGACAAAATCCGAACTCACAATATACTCCAAAAAAAAAACCAGTATCCAAGAGACCCGTCAATCGTCATCCCATAATGAGGAGGAAGGAATACCTCAACAAAGACGGGGGACGCCAATAACGCGGAAGAGGTGAAAAAACTTAAAAGAACAAGAACGAAGGGGAAAAAAAGGCGTTTCTCGGGGAGTGGAAGGGGCAGAAATGGGCCGGGGATCAAAAAAAAAAAACAACGAGGAGAATAAGGTGATCTGGAAGACCATGTTTCGGAAAAAAGAAAAAAAAACGGGGGAAAAAACCACCGAAAAGAAAAAAGTGCTCCAGAAAAAAGGGGTGCCCATCCCAGAGCGCGACCAATTGGTGCGGTGGTAAGGATAAAGCTCGGGGAAGCGGAAAAAAAGGGGGGGGCACGGATTAAAAAAAAAATGGCGTGTTGTCGAAGGGAAAAAAAAAGATGGCGGGGACAATTCAGGGAGAAATGGGGGGGGGGTGCACGCACGTGGGGGGGGGGGAGGGGGGGGATAGCGGGGGACGGGGAAGGTGTCCCCGGGGAAAAAAAAAGAAACAGTGGGGGGGGGACCACCATAGGGTGTAGGAAAGACAGGTGGTTGGCAAGGAGGGGAAGGATTTAAAGCCCCGATAAAAAATGAAGGGGAAATTCTGGAAAAGGGGAGGTGGCCGCCTGTCAAGAGCCCCTTGTGAGACGGCGTGAGTGTTGAGCAGGGGGGGGGGAAAGAGGGGTGGACGCAGGAAAAAAAAAAAAGGGTGTCTTTGAACAGGGAAAAGGGGCAGAAAGACCTTGAAAAAAAGACACACAAGGTCCCTGGAAATCCGGGAAGAAAGGGTTAATGCGTGTTGGGAGGTATTTTGATCAAGGGATATTGAAAAAAAGGAAGCCTTGGGAAAAAATTGTCATGGGGAAGGACGTCAGACGAGCCGACAAAGGTTCCGTCCTTCTCCAAAAAAAAGTGGTAAACTAAAAGAGAGCCAGTAATTCGGGGGGGGAGGTCCGGGGGGAGGAGGAAGAGGGGAGAAATACCGGGAAAGGGCGGGGGGAGAAAAGAAAAACGGCCTTTTTTTGGGAGATAACTCTCCGAACGCAACACAAAAAGAACCTTTGCGAAAAACGGCACACGAAAAGCCCTGTAGAAAAAAAAAAAACCAACAAAGGAAATTGAAAGTAATACCACAGGGGGAAGGTGTTTCCGAAATTCCGGAGGGTTTGGGCCCTTTCCGAGGGAGGGATCGGGCCATATGAAGGGTCCCTAACAACAGCGCACAAGGAACGTGAAGGGTCAGACGAAAACACAAGAAAAAGCGGTGGGCGTGGATTGAGAGACCCATCCTGCCATTTTCCTCACAGGACCCTGTTTGAAAAAAAGGAAAAGACTAATTAGAGGCGACCCAGTGAATCGCGAAATGACCTCCAAAAATGGGGTCGAGGGGAAAGATACAGGGGTCACCCGCCAGAGGACGCCCCTATAACTTGAACAGTTCTCAAAAAAACGCTAAAAAACCCCGGGGAAGATAGATTAGCATTCTCTAATTGTGGGGTGAAAGAGCACAAAGACTACGGCTGGCATCAGGGTTGAAAGGGGGTAATGCGGGCGTTTCAAAAAGGAAACCGCTGGTTTCTGGGGTAAATTTGTGAGAACAAAAACACCCGAGAAGATGTCGAACCCGTTATACCGGTGGAAATCATCCTAAAAAGAGGGTCCGAAAAGAAGCAAAAAAAGACCACCAAAAAAATCCAAACAGGGAGCTTGGGGTATGTTTAAAAAAAAAGGACCTGGGGAGCGAAAAAGAAAGGGGACGATTCTACGAAAGCTTCCGAAAAAGTCCGATCTGAAAAATCCATTCCGGGAATCACACTAGAGAAACAACAACGGTCGGCTTAGAAAAAGCAAGGGGGGGGGGGGGGACTTCGCCCAGAAAAGGGGCGTGACCATTTGATTGACCAAGGAGCACGGAGGGGTAGGCAAGAGCAAAAAACGGAGCTGGAAAATCGAAAGTCACTTTGGGGGAACAGGTCCAAAGAGACGTCTGAAAGTTCCTTGCAAGCAATCCGCAAAACCGTCAGGTCCGACCATCAGCCAAGGGGGGAACAATTGTGGACGCATCAACATGAAAAGTTTTTCAAGCGGGGACAAAATTCCAAAAAAAAGTCCCCTGACATAAAAAACCTGCCGGGGAAGAACATAGAGTCAGGACCTAATAGAGAGGGGACCTACTATAAAGCCTTTCCGAAAATGGGCCACTAAGTGAGGGTTCATCAAAAGGGGGGTCGAAAAATGGAAACCATGAGGAAGAAAGAAATTAACAAGGGAGACCTGAGAAATTAACTGAAGACGAAAACAACCGGGTTCTTACGAAAAACAGGAACGGAAAAGGGGGGGAAAAAAAAAACGAACCCGGCAGCACCCGTAAAACCGCGAGTATAGATGGGCTGTATTATCCAAAAAAGGAGGGGAGACAGAAAACGGGGGGGGGAAGTAGCTGGCCAAAGCAAGGGTCACAAAAATCTCCTCTCAACAAAAAAAAAAAAAAAAAGAAGGAGGAGGAAACTGACAGAGGAAAAAAAAAGTCCAGACAATTCGGGGGGGGGAGAAAGCTCTTCACGGAAGAAAAGAGGCAAGGGAACGAAGGGGCACCTGTTGCCTGAAGGAGGAGTGCGTAAAGGAAACGGAGGGACTTGAGGGCGTTGTTCCAGGAAGAACAAGGGGCGGCAGGGAACCGCGAACAGAGGTCAATGAAAAGGGAATGCGAACGGAATTCCTGATGATCCCAAAAAAAAAAAAAAAAAAAAAAAAACCTGTTCGCCCAGAAGGGGACCAGTAAAAGGAGGCCTATAAAATAATAGGTCCACGCCCGTCCGACTGCAAAACAAAATGTTAATTGTGAGGAGGGGGGCATAAGGAAAAATCGCATGTTTGCAAGAAAACAAAAAATTTTCCATGAGAAAAGAAGGATAAAACGGTGGGGAACCCCATGCGAGAAACAAGAAACGGGGGAGCCACCAGATAGGGGGCAGCCAAGTGGGAAAAAGGGGGACCAGCAAAGAAAAATGGAAAAAGAGGGGGGGCGCTCAAAAACACGAAAGGGGAAAAGATCCAGTACTGGGGTCCAACTGGGAAAAGGACTGCCGCCTAAGAAATAGTCCAAACAAAAATAGGGAGCCCCAGCCGACCGGGTCGGTCGGGGGGGATAGTTGGAAGGGAAAAAGGGGACGCAAGGTCCCATCCAACAAGCCTGCCGGAAAAAAAGGTAGAAGCAAAGCGAAAGCAAAAAAAAAATTTCATGTATGCGAAAGAAAGCACCACCATAAATTGACTAACCAGAGAGGGGGAGCAGAGGAGAGAATCTATAAAAGAGTTGAGGGGGCCAGGGCTCTAGAAGCGCAGAAAAAAAAATGGGGGGGAGAAAATTTGGGAGATGAAAAAACCTCCAGTCGTAAAAACAAAAACCTCCGTTGACTCCATAATGTGGAAAAGAAAAAAACCCCCACTTAGGGGAGCTGGGGTGGGGGAACAAAGTGAGGCAACCAAGAATCCAAGAAAACCTCTCCATCCATAAAACTGGGGAAAAAACAAGTGCCCTGCGAAAAAAGTCCCCGGGAACCCGCCCCCGATAGGAGAAAAAAAAAAAAAAAGAAAAAATTCAAGGGAAGGGGTCGAACAAAGGAGGGGGGGGGCATGGGGTCAGGCCGCCTGGTGGGGAACCGGAATCTCGGGTCTTGGCCTGCTAAGTCAGACGAATGGGAAAGTACCAATGAAAAGGGTGCAGATCAAGAACACTCCGCCTCCCCTCCCAAATCGGGATGCAGAACAATTTTCCTCCCTTATGGGGGAAAAAAGAACTTCCGCCGAGGGGCTTTGTTTGAAAGAAGGGGGGGGAAGAATGGGCACCCAAAAAAGACCGAAAAAAAACGGCAAAAGAAAGTTGGGATCGGCACCCATGGGGACATGTTCCTATGACAGCAGAAAAAAGAGGGGAATTGGGGGGTAAGAGGCGATAGGTCCGGGGAGTCGCAAAAAAAAGGGCGTTGGTGCCGGGTATACGCGAAAACGCACAACGTTGGGATCCCCGGAAGAAAAGGATTTCTCAAGGGGGTCGAGATCAAAGAAAAGAGAAAAGGCAAAAAAACGCAGGCGGAAAGGGGGGGGACGGCAACATCAAGGGGGGTCGAAAGGGGAAAGGGGGGTCGATGCCAAGAAAAAAAGCTGGCCCCAAAGGAAAAAGAACAGGACTAGCCAAGGAAAAAGCCAGCCTTCCGATCAAGGAAAACAACGAAAAAAAACTTCAAATACCGAATTTCAAAAAAGGGGAAAGACAGCGTCGGCCAAAAAAAAACGAAGTTGCGGCAAAAAAAAAAACAATGGCCTCGAGTCAAAAAAAAAACTAAAAAGGACACCGACGGGGCGCTTGGGGAAGAAATACACTCAAACAGGAAAACAGGATCGATGGGCCGCGTCGAAAATCAAGCCACATCACGCACCGAAGCGAAAGATGGTTCTGGTGGAAACGGGCCAAAGGTGAAGGGAAAAAAGGGGACCAACCAAACGAAGCCTAATCAAAAACTGCGGAAAAAAAACAACGGAAAGGGCCAAAAGAAAGGGCATGGATTGAAAAAAGAAACCGACCCGAAAAAAGACGAGGAAACAAAGAAAAACAGAAGGCCCCGCCAAAACGGGGAAGAAAAATACAGAGCTGACGTACTCCTCGGGCGAGGGGGGTCGCAAAGAACCTTATTTCAAAAAATGGGGGAAGAAAAAAAAGAAGGAAAAGGGGTGGGGCGGAAAGGGTCGCGGGGGGAGAAAAAAATGGGAAAAGGTATACTGGAAAAAACCGCCAACGGGAAAAGGGAAAAAAGGGAAAAAAAAAGAGATCTGAAAGGGAATGAAATGTCGGGGGCAGAGAATCGAAATCCCGAAAAAAGGGACCTGCCAAAAAAAAAAATGACAGGGGAGAGCGGGTTGCAAGGAAGTTTTGGCCATCAAAAGCCCCAGAAAGGCATGGTGTTGGGCGAAGGACGTCAAGCGCCGTCAGGGGAAAAAAAAAAAAACCCGTGGGGGGCAAAGGGGCGGGAGCTCAGGGGGGAAACTTGAGACCGAGGCAAGGAGAAAACTTGATGTTTTAAAAACCGGAATGGGCGAAATCGGAAGAGGGGGGGGGGAAACAAAAAGTGGTTGCCGGGGGAAAAAAGCCAACAAGAAAAAAGGGAACAAGACAAAAAAAGGGAGGTGTGGGGGAACGGAGGTTGTGTAAAGGGAAAAAGGCGGCCCCTCGCATAGAGAGTGGGGGGAAAAAAAGGGGGGGTGTTCAGTTGGTCCCGCCACGGCCCCTTGCAAAAAAAAAAAAAAAGGAGTGTGGGGGAAGAAAGAGACCGTTGTTAGGAACCAAGCCGGGGAAAAACGCTGTGGCTACTGTGACGCAAAACGGGGAAGAGGGGAGAAGAGGTTCCGGGAAAGAAAAAGACAATGGTAATGGTATTGGGGGGGGGGCTTGGAGATTGCAGGAAGAGGACAAAGGGGAGGTATTAGAGAGGGAGGGGAAAGGGGGCCATCGAGATTGAAGGGAAGAAAAAGAAAAAAAACCCCCCGTGAATGGAACCTCCCTGGCGAGGAAGGGTGGGGGGAAGGGGGGGGGTTCTTGAAGTTATAAAGAAAAAAAAAAGGGGGCGGCCCCCGGGGCAACGTTCGGAAAGGGCGCGGCCCGTCAAAAAACAGAAGGGAGGTTTTTCAAAACTCTAGGGAAAAAAGGGGGAATGGAAAACAAGCACGTGTCCTAGGAAGGGGCATTTTTGCCGTAATCCCAAGGGTGGGGAAAGGGGTAAAACAGCCCCTGCGGGAGATTCAAAAGGAAAAACATCCGCGGCGTAAGGGGAATACTTTAGGAAAATTAAGGGACGGCAGGGAGGGGGACGGCGTGGATGGAGGAATCCGTTCCAAAAAAAAGTTCCTCCACCCGGAAACACCTGTTGCCGTTATCGGGAAGAAGCGTACCAGGTTGGGAAATATTGGGAAGGAAAACTTGGGGCGAGGCCAATGAACACACACGGGGTAGGGGACCTAAAAAATCGGTCCGCGAAAAACGAACACCAGAACGGAATAAGTGTCCTCCACAAAAGTCCCTATTGAGAAAGAGGGTGTGTTTTGGAAAAGAACGGGCCATCTGCAGAAAAACTCTAACAAAAAAGTGCATAAAAATTTTGGACGAGGATAGAGGGAATCCAGTTCAGCAAAGACAGCTGAAAAGAAAGGAAGGTCTCGCGAAAAATCCCTGCCTGCCGAGGATCGTGATAACTGCAAGAAGAACAAAATCGTCGCCAAGAAAGGCGCCAAAGACAGCAAGGAGAAAAAGGGTCAAAGGATAAAAAGGTGATTGGCGTACATGCCCTGGGGAATTCCGAGGAAGGGGACTAACGGAAGGAGGTGCCTGAGGGCTGGGGGTAGAGGTCAAATGCCAGCAGAACCCCGACCTGTAAGGCTGGGGGCTCCTAGAAAAAGAGTAAAATGTAAAAAGAGAAAGGTCACAGACCCAGTTTGGACAGAGGGGGGGTGAAGTGCGGGGGGTCCTTCCGCGAAAAACAAAAAAGGACAATGGTGATGCAAGAGGGGGGTTCTGTCAAAAGAAGTGCCCGTCAGAGGTGTGGGAGGGAAGGGGCACATGGGGGTCCAGAAAGGAAAACGCCGTTGGTTAAAATCAAGCCCAAATAAATTGGGGGGTGGGAAAGAAAACACAGGGGCATAAAAAAGGAAAAACCCGTTTCGATGGGGCCCCACCAAAACGGGTGGGATCCAACTGAAATTTAAAAAAAAAAAAAGTTAACAAGACCGAAAGAAAAAGAGGCCAGGTCCGGAAGTCTGGCGACCTACTATCCGCACTGAGGTGAGTGGTTCGGAGGGAAAGAAAAGGGGATGGTCAAGATGGTGCGGAAGTCATGATCAAAAAACCACGTGGGCAAAAGAAGCCCCTTCAAAAAACCGGTTGTGCGACGGAGAAAACACGACCCATGACGGGAAAAGAAGGGAAAAAAAGTCCCGGGGACAGAAGAAAGTAAGGAAGTGGGACCAACGTTGGAAAACCGGCGAAAAAAAAACACAGGGGAAGTGGATCCAGTAGATGGAAGAAAAAAAAAA
>Ga0179593_1551972_pt1 | contig 11505 bp, 6 predicted proteins | sample CZODoug2_1_08_16_FD_185931 | JGI IMG/M metagenome (GOLD analysis project Ga0179593, IMG submission 185931) | Vadose zone soil fungal communities from Angelo Coast Range Reserve, California, USA - CZODoug2_1_08_16fungal (PacBio error correction) | ecosystem: Environmental > Terrestrial > Soil >...
GAAAAAGGAAGCTACAGTGTCGGGATCGTCGTTGGCCGAGTGGGGGGAAAAAAACGAAAAGAACGGGTCCGCAGAAAGCGCGAAGTAGGGAGTCCAGGGGCAGGGGGGGAAATCGCATAAGCCTCCGTCCTGTCAGTCATTGTGCCGGAAAAAAAAAGGATCCGGGGGAGAAGAGCAACTACAATTGAAAATTCTTAATCCAGCGCGGATCTTGACCTCTGCCCTAGAGCTTAAATCAAGAAATCTATTTGTCTACACTCGGTCCGGGGGGGCTTGCCTTAAAAAGGAAACTGCTTACTGGGAAGAGGTTCAAACTCAGCCTTGATGCTCCAAGGCAAAATCTTCAAATAGAGGGGAGCCGAAAACTATCGGCGTTTCTCTAGGGGTTTCTCAAAACTGAATTTTGTCGATGGGGGGTCGGGGCTGTAGTTCGAGTCTCGGTAAGAGGGGGGTTCCCCGTCCGGTCTGGTCGGTCCGCGGGCAGTCTCTCGGTGGGGCTCTGAATCCTTGGGGGAGGCAAACGTCACTCGATTCAGCTCGGGAGGGTCAATACCTGAGTAGTATAATTCACCACTTGAATGGCTCAAATTGAAAGGTAATACGAGCTGTTTCGCACTCCAACTCACGCCCGAGTTAGAAAACGCGGGGAATCCGGAAAGGGGTTTGAAAATCTTCACTTTGAAAGCCAGTTGTTTAGAGTTTGTGCGGAAGATGTGGAAAAGACTCGAAAACAATTTCTTCAATGTCCGGTGTTTTAGGAACCACAATAAAAGGTCTCAAAGGGATCTAACATCCATCGGATTTAGAAACAACACATGTTTACTGAAAAAGAAACGACATGGGAGAGGGGTTAAGTAGCACATCCATTGCCTCACCTCAGAGTGGGGGGGCTCAGAAAGGGGGAAGTCTCGGGGGAAAGATCTTAGCTTAAAAATTTGAGTTGGACATCTATAAATAAAAACAACCATTGGGGGGGGTAACAGGGGTTACCGACAGAAAACGCCGGTGGGAGGCTAGGGGAAAAAGGATGAAATCTAAATCTAAGGGGAATATCGGGCAGTACAAGAAAAGTCGGTAACTCGTTGGGAAAGGCGACTTCACGGGGAGTTATTGGAAAAAACTCCAAGGGAGTACAAGGATTAACAAAAACCCTGACATCAAGCAGGGCTTTAGAGGGTCTAACAGAGGTTGCCAAAAAAAGGGCCAAACAGTGAGAGGTCTGGAAAAAAAGACGATGGAAAGAAGGGACCTGGAAGGGGGGGGTCACAAAGGGCAGAAAAAACAGAATAATCAGTAGATTTCATAACAGATACCGAGGAAGAAAGGAGGAAGCCGAGACGATGGGGGGGGCTTGCCTCTGGTCTAAAGAAGTATACCGGAAAAAAAAAAATTCTGGGGGGAAATAGGAATGAGGAGGTTCTACAGCAAATTAAGGGAAAGCCGAGGGACGGCTCCAGGAAAATCAGGGGGGAATGGACGAACGGTCTCCCCAATAAGTCGACCTTCCGAAAAACCAATTCAAGGCCTAACATTCGTGCGTGAAAATGCATGATCCGTGCTGCGCGCAAAAGGGGGGGCAGGTACCGAACTGGGGTAGACCATCCTTGACTCTGTCTAACAAAGCTCTGGCTCATAAGATAAAGGTCTAGGGGTCAAAGATAGGCTGTACTTGCTCAGTCTCTAAGGAGAGTTCAAAATTCGGAAAAAACTGACGGGGTTTAAAAAGGGCCCAGGTCGGACCTCCAGGGATCTATTAAGGGGGAACATTCTGAAAGCAGGGAAAAAGAGATAGAAACACTCGCGGGGGGGGGGGGAAAGGGGGGCTACCTACGTCGTGCGTGATTGCTAAAGAGTCTCAATATATAAACTATCTCTTGCTGATAAAAGAGGACTCCTGGGAACTAAGAGGTGGGGGGCTCATCTTTTTTATTTAGGTCTGACTACAACTATCAGGGCTTTTGGGAACCAAATACGAAAAGATGGTGATCTCTCAGATGGCATCGGAAAGCCGAAAATTGGTGAAAAACTCAGGCTATCAAAAAAAAAAAAAAGGGAAGATGGGCTAACGGAAATAGACAATCTTTCGGAGAACAAAAAAGGGAGGAGGTGAAGGGGGGAATGGAAATTGAAGAAAAAATGGACGCCGCCGATTCTCAGCTTCACTGACAAAGGGGGGAAAGGCACGGACCGGGGGAAAGAATGCGTAAACGTCATACGCTAAGACTCTCTTTCGATTCGGAACGACCACCTCAGGGGGGGGGGGGGAAAACTGCGGAGGGGTCGAATAATTGAAAGGGGGATTCCGACACGACATTACGTCCACACTTCGAGGCGTCTGGGGCTGTGGAGAGGAAAGGGGACGCAGTGATCAAAAACATGTGAGGACGGTACACGATCTTTATCTCCAAATCCAATCAATGGAGGCAAGAAGAGGTCTCGCATCAAAAAGGTGAAAAATAGAAACTATTACTATAGGGCTTCCTCTCCCTTCATGGACGTCTTTACCAATCAAGGGAAAATTTATCAAGTGGGTTGAAGGGGGCGCGGTGCGATAAAACTTCTCGCGAGAAAGCCCATGCTTAAGAGGTCGGGGGACAGGGGCTAGCGCGGACCGACGAGGGGGGTAAGAGAATGCAAAAGCCTAAACGGAAGGAAACAATCGAAATTCGTGCTTGTAAAGAGATCCGGAAACGGAGACAATTTAAATAGCTACGGCATCGCTCGTGGGATTGGTAGGATCGCCTCCTGCTGAGGGACCAATACAAAGCATCTTCCAAAAAGGTAGATCAAAAAGGGGTTCTGAGGGGGGGGAATCGCTACAGTACATACAATGAATGGTCTCGAACCTTTCCGCTAAGGTGTGTTGATGCACCTAAGGGCGGTGGGAGTTACCTCAGTGCTTCGCGCCTTCGGTTTTCTCGTCTCTGTGCTTGCGCAGGTCATCCAATGCACGGGCGGCAGGATTACCCTTAAACTTTTCCCGTTGTCAGAGCTACGTGGTAGGAAAAACATTTCAAGAACACCTCTGAACGGTCGGAACATCCAAAAAAAAGCGTAGATGAAGGGCACTTCTCATTCCCAAATTGATCCAGCAGTCCGATCGAGAGTGAAAAAAAGGAAGTCCATCGACGAACTTACCAAAATAGGCATTGATGCGGATTCTCTGCAAAAACTTTTTCACAGATCGAATCGCTCGCCGCCAAGGCCTCATAGGGAAAGAAACAGGGGGGGTCAAGAGTCTCAAAAAAAAAAGACGGATGAGCTATATTTGATGACGGCCTTGGTGATGTAAACAACCGGGGAAACTAGCGAATTGAAGGGGGGGGGAAAGAAGGGCCTCTCTGCTGTTTTTGAAAAGTGGAAGTGACCCGGCTCAATAGAAGGTAACTTGGGGGAAGATGCGGAGACTTCTTAAAAAATAAAAAGCTAAGCTGAAGAAGTCCTATAGGAAACGACACACCTTAAGCGATCCTCACCGGGGTCTCGGTGTCGTACCTGTTTTGGCTCCTCCAAAAGAAACTAGAGGGACAAATCCAAGATGAGGTAAGCTTTTGCCGGCATCGCCGGGGGCCATCATAGAGGCACAAAGAAAAAAAAGGTCAGGAGGACCGCGATTGCCCCACTCAAACCAAAGGCATCTGAGAAATTCCGGGGTGAGCTATCAGCCGCCAGAAGCCTAAAAAACCCCTAATGGAGAAGAAAAAACTGGGGGGAAGACTACCGGGGGGGGGGCGGGGGTTTCTGCAGGCGAAAAATTCTTCGGGAATTCCCGCCCCCAAAAAGAGACAGGAGAATGTCCCGAAGGCGGAAATTGCCGTGTCGCGGGATTTGAAAAAGAAGAAAGAATCGATGAGCGTCGGAGTCAAGGGTCGCGGAGATCGAGCTAGCAACAGTGATCAAGAAAGGGGGCGCTCGCGCGAAGCATCCTCGGATCGATCCAGCGTCCAGAGGGAAAGGGGACGTGCAATGAAAAGAGAAGGCGTCCTTCCGGGGTGGTGCGAGGCGCGAGAGGGACCTTTCATCTCATTGGCCGTGACCGAAAAAAAATCGGTCTGGTGTCCGGAGTTCTGGGGGAAACCATTTTCCGCCTGTAAAACTGAATTGGGGGGTCGCGAGCTCGGGGGCTGCTCTTAACGGTAGGCTGGCCTGGGTACTTTCTCAGTCTATCTCAACGTATCCGAAAGGAAGGAGGCCCAGCTGCCTCTCTCCTTTGGGGGTGTAGTGTCGGAACCTGGCCATTCTATGACGAAAAATCAACTCGCTTTGTCACCGGAAGGGGTCGAGGAGAAAAAAAAGAGTCTAGCTTCTCGCTTTGTTTCTTGTCGGGATCGTTCCTACTTTTCTGAACGGCTTCGGGGCTCCAGGATCGTGAAAAGGTTGGGAAGGGCTCAAAATCCGTTCGCCCTCCCCAGTAGTTCATAGGCTGACACCCCCCGCGGATAAACTCGCTTCCCTCTCCACCCTCACCTTTTTTTTCATCTTCAATGAGGAGGGCCGCTTGTTCTCTCCTTTCTGAATACGCCGTCACGTATCCATGAGTGCAAACGGAATCGGGGTTTCTATAATCTTTCCTCGCGGAAGTTCTGAAGCCGGGAAGACTTAAAGGGAACAGATTCCTGGTGTCTTCTAACCTACGTCAAAACCACAGAGGCCGTCGGTGGGAGGCGTGGGGGCCAGCGTGTAACGGGCGGCAAGAGAGACTTGGAATGGATACGTTGACCGACCTAATAACAACAGGCACTCTCGGGAGTTTCGCCGACCAAGCAGCGTCGTCAGGAGGAGAGCATAGCGCGAGCCCCCTCACGCCCGCTAAGGCACGAAGCCACTCATCCCGGAGAAGGGGGATAAGGGGTCGAAAGTAGGCAGAAACCTCGAAACGTGGAAGGACACGGTCAATGAGTGAAAAAATCTGATGGTTAGCCTATCAGAAACTGAATTGAACCGTACCTCTTCTTCATGGGCTGGTAAAATAGGATATCCATACTCCTGTACCTAGCAAATCATGGCGCCCCGGCCGTCTACGCGTTGGCTCATGGTCAAGAAGGAAGTCGACCCTTGTACGCAGCGCTGCCGAAATGAACGCGACCCGTCAATTCGGTCTCCTCGGTCTCTCGCAGTGCTGCCTTAATGAGGGGGGAGCCCAAAGCTTTTCCTCTCGTCTTTCACACACCCAACGTCTAGGAAGTGGGGACTACCGGTCCTCACGGCTCAGTGGTCGGAAATTTGAATGAGATGTACTCGGGGGGGAGAGGGGGGGTGGGGGGGGAGGCATAAAGCGAGCCGGACGGGGAAATCAGATTAAAACTCAAGGCAGTGTCTCTAGTAAATCTTCGGTGGTCAACGAAACGCTTGTGGATATGCTCATGAAACTCGCACTGAAAGCGTTTCTCCATGCCTTGGTGTTGTATTGTCCCATCTCGGCTAGAATGGAAAGGAAAAAAAAAAAACAGCGGAATCGGTCCCAACGATGGCAGCCAAGGGAAAAGCGAGGGATCTTGCATCAATTCGCGACTCTAGCTCTTCGCTCGTCCCTCTGCTCTGGACGGGAACTGTCTTGTCCCATCAGCCGCACCACAAACTTATTAGGGAAGATATGGAACCGACCCTCCGGAGTCGACTTCTATTTCACGCTCGGGTTATTTCATGTCTGTTTCGCGTATGAAAAGGGGGGGGGGGTCAAAATAAGGTGGTTAACCGTAGGAATTGAGGGGGGCATTGATTTATCCAAAAGGATTACCGGGGGTTAAAGCTTCGCAACAGACATGCTAAAGCCCGGGGGAAAAAAGCTTTGGTTAGCGGCAAAAAACTCTGGAAAAACATTTCTATGCGTCCCAAAACGAGTGAGAGCACTAACGGAGGGATGTAAAGAGTAGTCACGCAAAGGCTCGCGCTATTAGAAGAACCTGTTACCGTGGAGTACCTCGATTCATTTCCGAATTGAAAAGCAGATAAGCGGGGAGATATCGCGATCAAAGGGAGTTTAAAGCAGAGGAAGGAAGTAATTTTCAGACCGGGTCAAAGACTCAGGGAACAACGGCAGGGAGAAAAAGAATTTCAGAGCGTTAAAGACGATTCGTATGGCCGCTAACAGTCTAAGTCGACGCGGCAAACCATTAGAAAACCACGATATCCGCCGTGAAGGGCTTGCATACTCATATCTATGGCTGGGAGTCCAGGCCCGATCCCAAGCACGGCGTAAGGGTCACGACCATCTTTACCGGAGCAATAGTGTGGACAAGAAAAAGTTTCTCGACTGTGCCAATATCGAGGGAGTTTCTTCCAGAAACGATCTCGGAAGGGACGAGCGAAAGACATGATGAGTGCCCGTCCATTCAGGGGCCATCATTAAAGCCGATGAGGGGAACTCGCCCTTAAATACGCGGGGGGCAGCGACGATGGTCGGCGACCGACGCTAGTGCGGAATTGTTCACGATAGAAGCGATCAGAACACCGAGCGTCCGCAGAAACGCTGCAAGAACGGCCAGCGCCGCCGGGAGATTCCTAAAACGAGGGGTGACGATTTCGGCCCACGGCACAAAAATACAAAAAGGAGGGGAAACCCCATGTTTCCAAAAAACTCTCTCAGATATTCATCAGACCACGGCGCCGCTTCGCAGGAAGAAATCGGGAGAGAATAGTGCGGGGCAAGCAACACTTATAAGGTCTGACATATCTTCTAGAGCAAAAAACAGAAGCTGGCTAGTCACGGGGGCAAAAGCAGCTTCCCTCCGGGGGATTTCTCCGGCAATACGAGGGGGGGGCGGCAGGCGCCGAAGCAGGCACCGAACCTCAGACATACGCGCCCGGCTCTTTCTGTCTCCGACGAAAACTTTTAACCGAGAGGTGTGGGGTCAAAGGCTAAATTGCGGGTGTTGGTAGACACGACAATTACGTTCGGGGGGGCCGGGTAGGAAAAAGCTTTCAGGAGGAACCACACACAAAAAAGAAAAAAAAAAAGACAAAAAAAAAAAAAAAAAAAAAAAGACTCTGATCCAAACTCCTAATCCACTTCGAAAGGAACAAGAATTGCCAAACACCTTTATTCAAAGCGTCATCCCACCTCTGCTCACGCCTATCGGGGGTTCCTGGGTAAAGGGGCAAAATGAATGATTCTGAATCTCTCGGAATTCATGGAGCCTATCGGTCCAATCCCGGGAAACAAGTATCATTTGGGGGAAACGAATGTATTACCTGAAGAAGAACCTCTTCTGACGAGTATGCCAATGGGTTGCTAGTGGAGAGGGAGGTGCTGGGTTAATCTTTACGTGACTGAAGGAAAAATCTATGGAGAAAAAATTCGTCGGGAACTTCAATTTCGGCCTTATCGTTAAAAAAGCGACTGCCTAGAAGCAAAGGAGGGCCAGAACGTCAGCGGTAAAAAAAGGTCTGCGGCCTGAAAAGGGTCTTGCGCGCGAGGGGGCTTTAACTTCTGTCTTCAGATAGAATCATTCCGGTCACTTGGGCGTTGGAGGTTCATTGTGAAAAAAAAGAGGTCGATGCTTCTCATGCTCTTTGAAGATCATATTCTTTAAGAAGCTGTTCAAATCTTCACGAACCTATTTGGCGGTGTCCAAAATTTCTATTCAGGAAACTGGAAGGACAAAAATGTAGAAAAGTGCGAATTGTGAGGGGTGGGGACTTATAGTCTATCTTGCAGGGGAGGGCAGTCGCTTTGAACGGCTGTCGATCGGCTCTCAAGGCCAAAAATCTGGCGACGCGGTAAAAAACACTTAACAGAACGATATAAGGAGGTCTCACGTTCAACAGATAGAGAAGAGCTGTTCCTCCAAGGCTCAATCGCCTAGGGAGGATATGATAATGATCTAACAACAACTGAGGGAGTATGAAATATATATGGAGAGAAAAGTCCTCGGGAAAGAGAACCCAGAGCGAGCTCGATCTGGAAAAAAAGTGTTTCTCCTATAATCCAGGGGGAACCTTACAGCTCAAAAATCGCATGTTGGCACTTGAGTGAAAAAGAAATAAATGGGGCGGACAAAGACGAATCGAAGAGGGTATCACTCGACTGCGCCAAGAAGAAAAAAACGTAGTCCTCCTTTTAGAGAATCACCGTTACTCGGTGTCTTCTCAGGGTTTTGTGAAAACAAGGACTACGAGCAGACAAACGTTGCAGGCTGGGCGGGCCGCATCTATCTCAAAAGCTCACTGCGAAGCAGGGGACCGCGGAGTGGCCCAAAAACAAGGCAACGGTGGGCCGGCAGAAAAGGACCAGACAGCCAAGACTCCCCGAACCAGAGCGGCCTACTTCGGGCCGCGCCAGGGGCTTGTGCGAAACTGCAGGAAAGAAAATTGCACCGCCGCCTCCGAGGCCAAGTTCTCCGTCTCTCTCTTAATTTCAGGGGGCGGAAATTGTTAAAAAAAAAAATATCATCGAAACTATTGCCTCTCCTCGTCTCCGATAAGGCCGAAGCTCGAGCGTCTGCGGGAGGAGGACGGGGGGAAGACGCTTCCTCGGGTCTTCCTCAGCGTCAAGCTTCGCATCGGCATCCAGGAATAGAAGAACGGGCTTGACCCATATAGGCGTCCATGCCTGCCGCAAAGCGCGAAAAAAAAAGAGCCCATACATCGCATTGGTGGGGGTGAAGAACTTTCTTAAATTTCTAATCTCTTTTCAAAAAATTTCTCTGAGTTTTTTATTCGAAGCGGTGTCCGGCACGGGCTCCTGCATTGGGGGGGAAAGAGAGCCTCATAGAGTCAACGCGACGGCGTCACAAGAAGGCCTCGACTGGCAATTGGGAGTGTCTGGAATCAACCCGGCAATCTGGAGAGGCCCAAAGCACAAGCGGGAAACGATGGCGGCGACTAGAATCTCGGACTTGCGCGGAATGTTCTATCGGTGGGGCGTGCCTGGGAAGCTGCCAAGGGGCGGAAGAGGGCTGCAAGGGGCGGCGTATGGGGGGCGTAATAGAGGGAGGAAAGCGCCTCAGGATGTTCAAAGGAAACGTAGGACAACGCGCCTTGGGAGACTACTGCCGATATTGTCCACGTTCATCAGTTTGCAAGGGTGAAGAATAGCCTCCCTCTCGAAAGCCCTCTTACCGTTTTGTCCTCCGAAAAGGGCGGACGTGGGGAAAAAAGATGAATCGGCCTGGCCGAGGCTTAAAACATCACGTCGCTTCGGGGGGGTCTTCCTACAGACGCTAATTCAAAGGTGTCGGCAAGAAATCGGGGAAAAAACTCGGGACGGGTAAAGGCGTCAGATGCGCCGCCGCGGTGTTTGATCGCGTGGTCGAGCAAAAGCAAAAACGAGCACGCGCAAGGAAGACAAAGGCGAAAGAAGATCCGGCATCATCCACAAGCGCGGGAGCAAAAAGCCTGCTTTCCCAGGGGGCCTGGGCCACGCAGTCTATCAGCCGTGAGAGCTATAACGGCGTCTAAAAGGGAACGAAGAAAGCAAAAAAAAAAAAACCTCGAGAGTCTGTCATAGGGATGATTCGCAAAACTATTTGGGGGCCGATTCACTGGGGGTCAGACACTTCGTCCTCAGATGGCGGCCGTCAGGGATGCCCTGGCATCCCTTGTCCATTCTCTATGACATGCCATTCAAAAAGTAATTCTTGGCGAAAGAGAGGGTGTCTCCGGGAACCAGGTACGGGGGAATGGTTCGTTGCGCGGAAGGCACGGGTCCTGGCTGCGCAATGGCGTCGCGGGGGATTGCTCGCGGCTTCCTTGGGGCTGTAGCAAGGACGAACCGCGGGCAACAACTCCTAGGTCTGCGAGTATTCAAAAACTTGCCGAAAAGGATCAAGTCGGAAGGCGATTCCTGGTAATCCTTCGGCTCTTCTCATATCCTCTAAAAGGGGGGGGCCTTTGAAGGGAAAATCCGGCGCTAGTAAGGGGTCGCTTCAGGGGTTCCGAAATCTAACCTTGGTGGTATGATTTTTCTAATAAGGTCTAAAAGTAAAATCCGAATTCTTATCATGGGACCTTTTGGTGTAGTGTCCCCACATCTCGCTCGAGAGGTGTGAGAACCATCGGAATGACGCGGGGGAAAATACAGCAGGATAAGGGGGAGAAAAAAGATTGTCGAAATAGAAAACCCCCCACCTCTGAGGCTTTGGGAATCCCCTCGGGGGGAACCCCGGCGTCTTCCTGACTGGGTGGCCATCTCTGACAACAAACCTTGGTATTAAAAGGGGGGATGGCCAACTCAAAGGAAGAAAGTAGCTGGCGCTACTATTTAGGATCACCTCTCTAGGGTGTTCAAGTAGTGTTCTCCTATTGTCTATGAGGGAGAGTGGGATCCAGGTTGCCAACCTGCTTCTCAGAGGGAGATTTGGACACCTCTTACAGGCCTCAATGCCGCGTTAAGGGTCGAAAAAAGGATTCAAAAACCAACGTGAAGGTTCCAAAAGGAAGAAGACTATCGAACGGGGACTTATTTATCACGCATCTTCTCCGCGTCGTTCTGGTAAGGAAAAACTATGATCAGAGGAAAACTCTACAGGAGTACTAGTTAATATCTTAGATTTGCTTCACGGTTCATTATCTGCTAAAAAAGGTCGTTGGAAAAGATCGATGAAGCGCGGCCTAACCGGGAAAATGAGGAGAAAGCGCCGCGCGGGAATGTGAGGAGTCTATTCTAACGCAGGGGAGAATTCTACTTCGCTCTCAAATTCAAAATGCAAATAAATCCGAAAAAAAAAAAAAAAAAAAAAAGGTGGCGTGCAAATTGATACTTAAGGGCACTCGACGGCAGCCGGCGTACGGTGTAAAAAAGCCGTGTACAGGCGCAAGAGAGGTGCCCATCAGAGAGACTTGCAGGGGGGGGTAAGAGGCCGGGCGAACAGGGGGGAAAGAGAGCTCTCAGACCCTTATCGAAGGGGGGATTTTGTGGCCTTCCAAGTTCTTCCACAACGGCTGGAGCATAGGAAAGACATGGATAACGATCAGAGACATGGGGGAAAAAAACACTCACGTTGCTCATTTCAAATAAAAAAAAAAAAAAAAAAAAAAAAATAAATTTCGAAAAGGAAAAGCAACTCGAGAAATTACTAGGGCAGAAGCTCAGAACCCAGAATCTCTATAACTCTGTTTACTGAATTTCTTTACGCCGGCGTGTAAACATCTGTCGGGGGACGGAAGAAAAAGGAAAAAACTGCTGGGAAGGGGGCCGGGAGAAAAACGCCGCCGCTGAGGGAACGTCCTCGATCTCTATCTTTCGGGGTCTTGCGCAACTGATGAATGAACAGAAAGGACGGAGAGGGAAAGTGACGATAGGGCACTGGGACACCATCGTCGTTAGGCGAACTAAAAGTACACTCGCGCAAAAAGGGGCGTGCCGCGAAACCAAGTCCGTCAGCTAACCTCGCGTCATACGCCGCACGGACTCTTTAGGAGTCGAAAAAAGGGGGGGGGGGGGGAAACATCGAGGGGGGGCGGGTTCGTCAGAGATTTGCTCTGGGGGGATTCGTCCGAAAGACAATAGAAAGGGCCGAGCAGCCACGGAGCGGGAATGCTATGCTGCGATAAAAAGCCGACATC
>Ga0179593_1684086_pt1 | contig 11505 bp, 15 predicted proteins | sample CZODoug2_1_08_16_FD_185931 | JGI IMG/M metagenome (GOLD analysis project Ga0179593, IMG submission 185931) | Vadose zone soil fungal communities from Angelo Coast Range Reserve, California, USA - CZODoug2_1_08_16fungal (PacBio error correction) | ecosystem: Environmental > Terrestrial > Soil >...
CAGAAAAAAAAGGGAAAAATAAAGCCTCTCCAAGCTGCGCTCAAATGAAAATAAGAAAAAAAATAAGAATAAAAAGAAAGAATAATCATAAAAATAAAGAAATTAATATCTTAAAATAAAATTTAAAGGTGAATATCTTATAATATAAAGAATGAATTAATAAAAAAATAATTAATGAATGATATATCCCATTATAAAAAAGCCTCTTCTCCCTTTTTACTTTTAGAGAAGATCATCTGTGAAAGGAAGAGGAAAGGGCATCCCCCAGAAAAGGTCCCAGGAAAGTAAAGCATCAAGTGAGACATCTGATTAATATACTTAAATCTTGAAAATTAATTCACCCTAAAGCAAAAAAAAAGCATAAAAAGAGAAGTGGCAGCATTCAAAATAGAAAAAAAATTCGGCTAGTAAGAAAAAAAGGACAGAAAAATAGATAAAAAGGCGCAGTAGCTAAAGAAAAAAAGAAATTGTGGCGCTCTCTAAGAAAAAAACAAAAAAAAAATAAAAAAAGGAAAGAAAAAGTAAGAAAGAAGCCCGATAAAGAAAAAAAATGAATCTTGTCATTGAGAAGTGCCCATCGAAATAAAAAAGAAAGGAAGGGCCGTGGGAAAACAATTTTCCAAGGAAAAAGACACGAAAAAAAAAATCTAAGAAGAAAAAGCCAGAAGAAAAAGTAAAGAACAATCAAAGAGAAATATTTGTTCGAAAGTAAAAATATAAAAAAAAGAAAAAAAAAGCTTCTCCTAAAAGAAAGAAAGCAAAAAGAAGAGCAATCATGGAATAACCATAAGGGGCCTTGTAATAAAGCTCAGCCCCGAAAAAAAAAAGAAAAGCTTGATCTTTCGGGTGAAAAAGAAAGCCTCTGATGATAAAAAAAGCAAATAAAGCATAATAGAATATTTAAAAAGTGAAGAAGGCAGTTAAGAAAGGGCCGAGAATTGAGAAAAAAAAAAATCAAAATAAATTAAGCCAAAAAGAATAAATCTGATCCAAAGAATGAAAAATAAATCGAAAAGAAAAAGCTGAATAATGAAGAAGAAAGAATTGGAGAAAAAAAAATCGCTGAAACATGGGGGGATTAAGGCAGGAAAAGAAGTCCCAAAGAAAAGTAAGAAAAAAGTTCCCAAAAAAAAAAAAAAAGAAAAGTAAAAGAAGAAAAGAAAGAAAAAGCGCTTAAAAGAAGGAAAAAATCAGAGAAAAGCTAGCGTAAAAGCTGCCTCTACGCAAAGAAAGAGAGCCTAAAATCGCTAAGCCAAAGCCTTCGATGGGTGAGAAGGAGTAAAGAAAGGAGAGAAGCCCTCTGCCCAAGGGAAGCGGTCAAAAAAAAAGTAAAAAGAAAAAAATTAAGAAAATAAACGCTCGCTGAGAAAAAAGAAATGAGGAAAAAGAAAAGTGGAAGGCGAAAAGCTCAAAGGAAAAAGAAAAACAAAAAGTAAGTTGAAGAAAGTAAAAAATAAAGAAAAGAAGGAGGAGGTGGATGAAGAAGGAAAGAAAGCATGAATAAAAGAAGGAGAAGAAAAAAGAAAGCTCTTGAGCAGTCCCTAAAAAATAATGGGAGTCAATGCAGCACTAAGAAAAGCCAGGAAAAAAAAGAAAGAAAGAGAAAAGGAAAGAAAAGAAGAATGAAAGAAAAAAAGCCTGATCCTGAATTTAAAGAAAAAGCAAATGCCCTCCAAAAGGAAAAATGTTTTGAGAAGCTCCAAAAGCCTTTAAGCTGTAAAATAAAGAAAGCAAAAAAAAGAAAAGAAAGAAAGCCTGATTAAAAGGAAATCCGGAAAGCCCAAAAGAAGAAAGAAAGAAAGAAAAAGGATTGAAAAAGGCAGCCCAAAAAGAAAGAAAGCTGAAAATAATATATCGCCAGCAGTGCAAAAGAAAGCGCCGCTGACCAAGCAAAAAGGCGCCAAAGAAAGGGCCGCTGAGAGGAAAAAGAAAGAGCTATGAAGAGAAAAAACGGAATAAAAAAAGGAGGGGGCTGTAGGGCCCAAAAAGGTAAATATTAGCCTAAAAAGCACCTAGCCAATAGCTGATTAAAAAAAAAGCAAAGGAAGCTTGAAAAAAAATAAAAAAAATGCGTAAAAGAAAGCCCGAAAAAGGCTGATTCCCCAAACATTATGATGTAAAGGGTAGAAATAAGCTATCGCGCAAAAAAAAAATGATGAATAGAAAAAGCGATAAAAAGAAAAGAAAGAGGGAGAAAGAAAAAGCTGTGCAGAATAAAAGTAAGGAAAATGGTTTGTGCAGGAAAAGCACCTTAAAAAAAGGCATCAAGAAAGCTTGTGTAAGGAAGCCAGGAAGCCCAACAGAATGAAGCCTGATTGGAGAGCTGACAAACCGTCAGGCAAGCAAAAAGAAAGAAAAAGCACTGGCGAGAAGAAAGGAAAAAGCCCTAACAGGAAGTGAAAGAAAGGCGCCGGCAAAGCTGGCTATAAAGAAGTGCCAATCCTAAGAAGAATAAAGAAAAGAACAAGAAAGCCCAGCAGAAAAGGCAAAGCAAAAGGGCGGGAAAAAAAAAAAAGAAGCATATCCAAGCTCGCAACAAATGCTCTTTAAAAAAAAGCTTCCTTAGCAAAAGGGAAAAAAGCAGAAGCTGAGATAATTCCAAATCCGCCTAGAAAAAAAGCAAGAAAGGCTAAAAAAAGGAAAAAATCCCCGTGCTGCAGAAAAAGGGGAGCGAAGAGTCTTATGGAAAGCCGAGAAAAAGGAAAAAGCGTAAGGAAAGTTTATAAGAGGCAGCGGCCCTCCCGCAAAAAGAGAGGCTCCTAGGGAAAAGAAGTGGCGTGAAGAGGAAAAAGAAAAAAAAGCGAGTTCCCCGCCTCTGGCTAAGCACCAGAGAAAGAATGAATGGAGAAGAAAAAGCGAGAGAAAAAAAGGGGCAAGCCTAGCTAAAAAGAGAAGCCCAGGAAGAAAAATAGCCCCTGAAAAAGAAAAGAGGAAGGCCTGCGAAGTAAAAAAAAGTGAAAAAAAAAAAAGCAGAATTAAGGAAAAAAAAAAGAAAAAAGGGAGCGCTGATAAGAAGAATGATGAAAAAGAAAACACAGGCTAAAAAAAGAAGAATCTTGATCCAAAAGAGAACAAACATGTGAAAAAGAGAAGCCCAAAAAAAAAAAGAGAACGTACAAAGCGCACAGTGCCAAGCTGAGAGGAGAAAAAGCTTAAAGGTCTTAAAGGAAGAGCTTGATTCTCTTGGGAGAAAAAGCTAGCAAATAAATAGAGAAGGCGCAAAAGGCGGCTGCAAAAAAAGAAGTCCTCTGAAACCTGAAGCTGAAGAAAGAAGGGAAAGCCCTGCTCCTGCATAAAAGGCTAAAAAGAAGAGCAAGCTTGCTCAGCAAGAAAAGAAAGCCGCCTCAAGGCTGAGAAATTTGCCAAGTGCGAAGCAAGAGAAAAAGAAAAGTAAAAAGGCAGAAAAAAAAGTGAAAAAAAAGTAAAGACTGGTGCCTCAAAAGAGAGAAAAGAATTCGGAAAGACGGGAAAGCCAAGCTGCCAACTTGAGAAGAATAAGCTGACAGCTCAATAAGCTTAAAAAGAAAAAAAAAAGGAAGCAGCACGCTGGAAGGAAGCTAGCGTCTGAAAAAAAAATGAACAAAAAAGACAGCTGAAAATTCTAAAGGGCTGAGAAAAGAAGAAAAGCGGCCTGATTTATCGCGAGCTGAATATTGGAATAAATTTGGCGAGCTACTTGATTCCTAAAAAAGAAAAGCAGGTAGAAGAGAAGAAGCTCTAGAGGCGGGAGCTAATCCCCCAAAAAAAAAAAAGGGAGCTTGAAGAATAAAGAAAGCTTCCTAAAGAAGGGCGCGCTGAGAGCTTGCTGATTTTAGGCCTGCCAAAGGCCTGAAAAAGAAAAAAAGAAAGCCGAAGACTAGCACGAAAAAGAAAGCCTGATTTTTCTTGAAAAAAAGCTAGGGAAAAGAAGAAAGAAAGCCAGAGCCCACCCCGGAAAAGCAAAGCTGCCGGCTAAGCAAAAGCCCAAAAAAGAAAGGGAGAAAAAGAGCAAGAAAGCGCTAAAAAAAAAGGGGAGAAGAGCCGCAGAGAAACGAAGGCTGGAACCGAAAGAAGCAGGAAGGGGAGGAAAAAAAGCTGAAACCAGAGCAAGAAGCTCCAAAGGATCCATGAAAGAAGAAGAAAGAGCGCTCAAAAAAAGAGAAGAAGGCTGAGAAAAAGAAGAAGAGCCTGATATCCCTAACTGGCAAAAAAGCCCCCGAATGCGCGGCTTCTGAAGCGGGGCTGCCGCTAGAAGACATAAGGCGAACAGGAAGCCTGCAAGCAAAAGCCGCAAGAAGAAAAAAAAAAAAGAAAAGCTGAACAAATCAATGTAATTTATAAACATAAAGCTCGAGAAGAAAGAAGCACGTAATGAAAAGAAAAGCAAAAAGCAGAAGAAGGGAGAAAGCGGGCTAAGTGGAAAAACCTAAGAAAAAGCGCTAAGACAAAAGAAAAAACTGCATCCTGAATAGAAGAAGGAAAAGCTGAAAGCAAAAGCCTGAAAAGAAAAAACGAGGCTGCCAAATAGAAGAATCTAAAGCAAAAAGAGAAAAGGAGCTCTGATCCCCCAAAGCCCAACAAAAGGAGAAAGCGTGAAAAGAAAAAAAAAGCCAAAAAAAGCCCCAGGAAAGAAAAAGCGCTGATTTGATTCTTCCTCCTATTTCCACTAAAAGAGAAAGAAAAAAGGCCTAAGTCAAAGTAAGGAAAGGCCCTAGAGAAAAAGCTTAGCGAAAAGGGAAGCCAAAGGCAGGGCTAAAGCAGAAAAAAAAAATGCCCAGATCTGGCAAGCAATAGCTTGAAGAATAAATTTGATAATCTTGAAAAAAGCTCTTTTGAATGAAAAAAGGGGAAGAAAAAAGCTCAAGCTTCGCAAAGATGAGGAAAAAGCTAGCTTGCGCAGAAAGAAAGCAAAAAAAGAAGCGCATCTGATAAGTAATGGAAAATCACAGGTCGCTAAACATAAGAAAATCCCCAAAGGCTGAGAAAAAAGTTAGGAAAAGAATAAGAAAAAAGCCTTTCCTTGCAAGAAAAATATTAATAAGGCGAGGCTAAAAGCCTGAATAAAACGGCCAGAAAGCTCCTGAGAGAAAGGAAGAAGAAGGGCAGGAAAACTGCAAAGACAAGGAAAGGTCTCGAGCCCAAGTTGTTGAAAAAGAAGATTGAAAGCAAGCAAAAAGAAGAACAACCAAAAAATAGTAATTGCTAAAGAAAGCCTCTATCTGAAATGCGAAAAAAGCCAAAATCCTAAAAGCAAAAGGAAAGTAAGAAGAAAAATGCTTCAAAAAAGAAAAAAGAAAGAAAAGAAGGTTGAGAGAAGCTAGGCTGAAAAAGCTGAATTTTAAATTATAAATTCGCGGAAAAAGCTTAAAAGCAGCTCTATTAGAAAGAAGCCCGCCCAAAAGGACGCCCCCGGCCCTAAAGAAATTCGGTGTGGTGCGTGAAATAGAAGCGGGGCTGCCTGAATTTGAGTGTGACGAAGCTCGGTGTGGGGGGGGAAGTGGCATCCTCTCAAGCCTTAAGGCAAAAAGCCTAACAGAAAAGCTGTGACAAGCTGAAGAGAGAACAGCCCTGAAATGGAGCGCAAGAAGAAAAAAGCCGGCCTGCGCCGGCTAGGGCCTGCTCAGCAAGGGGAAGCACTGAAAAAAAAAGCAGCCGCAAAAGAGACAAAGAGGCTTGATCCCACTTTTATTTGGAAAAAATTTAGGAAAGAATAAGCGCGGGAAAGTAGCGAAAGCTGAAAAATTTTAGAATTTCCTAAGAGAAATGAAAGGAAGCAAAAGAAGGGAAGCCAAGAGCCGAGAAAAATCGCGCCCTAGAGAGAAAATCTGAAGAGAAGAAAGAAGAGAAGAAAAAGAAATGCCTTCAGAATAAGAAAAAGAAAAAAGCTGATGAAGAAGGCTAGAATGCGGGAAAGGAGCTGAGAGGGCGGGCCCCCCTGTTCAAAGCTGATAATCTAGGAAGCATAAGAAAGCTCGCTCCGCTGCCAGGAAGAAGAAGGAAGGAAGAGGAAAAGCCATGAAAAAATCTAAAGAAAGGGCTAAGAAAAAGCCTAGAAGCTACAAGGGCTTAAAAGAAAAGCTGCCCCAAAAGCTAAGGAGAAAAAAGGAAAAGGCAAAGGAAGCTAAAAAGCCTACAGAAGGAGGGGGGAAAATGGAAATGGAAAGAGCACTTGATAATGGCTCGAAAAGGCTGCTACGCCCCAAGGCCAAAAATCCCAAAAAGAAGAGAAAAAATAAAGGAAAAAAAACGAGGGAAAGCTCCTGATTTAAAAAATGAAGCGGCAAGAAGCTGACATAAAGCTGGAACATAAAAGGAAAAAGGGCTGCAAAAGCTAAAAAGGAAGAAGAAGAAAGCCTGCCTAAAGGAAGGATAAGAAGAGGCCCGCCTTAAAAGGAAAGCTAAAGAAGAAAAAAAAAAAGCGCTAGAAGCTTGAAAAGGAAAAAGAAAGGCTAATAAAAAAAAAAAAAAGGCAAAAAACAAAAAGAGGCTGAAGAAGAAAGGCAAAGGAAAGAAAAGAGTGAGAGAAGAAGACAGAAAAAAGTTAGTGAGAAGCCGAAGCGGGAATGAAGAAAAAAGGAAATGAAGCGCAAAAGCCAAAAATGTATTGAAGAAATGTGAGAAAGAAAGAGTCTGTGCCTTGGAAAGAAAGGCCGAAGACAAAAGGCTCCCTAGAGGCAAAAAAGCAGAGAAGCGCTGCTTCTAAAAGAGAAAGAAAAAAGAAAAAAAAAGGCAAAAAAGAGAAGAGAAAAGAGCCGCGAAGAGGAAGAAAAAGAAAGAGAAAAAGAATCGTAGATAGAAGGAAGACGAGAGAAGGCGAAGCCGATTATAGAAGCCCTAAGAAAGCGAAGAGAGCCCAAGCGGTCCTGATAAGGCTGAGCACAAATGAAAAAGAAAAAAGGATCGCCCGCCCCCGCGCTTTGAATGAGGAAGACTGAAAGCTGCCTAAGAAAACGGAAGCTAGGAAAAAGAAAGAGAAATGGGGTTTAGGCGCCCAGAAGATAAGAAAAACGGCGAGAATAAAGCTCCGGGAAGAAGCAAAAAAAAAAAAGAAAAGGAGCGGCAAGAAGGAAAAAAAAAAAAGCAAGAAAAAGAAAAGAGAAAGGAGAGCAGCTCTTGAGAAAAAAAAGAAAGGCTGTCTAGAAGGGACGAGCCCCAAGGCAAAAAGAGGAAGGAAGCTCAAAAGAAAGAAAAAAGGGAAGTGAAGAAAAAAGAAAGGAGCTGTGAGAAGAAAAAAGGAAGAAATTGAAAATAAAAGAAAAAGAAAAAAAAAAAAAGGCCCAAATCAAAAAAAGGCGCAGTGCTCCCCCAAAAAAAAGAAAAAGAGTCGCTCGCGAAAAGGAAAGCGTAAAGCAGCTCTGCTCCAGAAAAGCTAGAATGCTGCAAAGAAGAAAAGAAAGAAAAGAAAGAAGGAGTGGAAGAAGCCTGCAAAAGCGAAAAGCCCTGAGCCCTAAGGGAGAAGAGCAAAGGAAAAAAAGGGAGCCCAAGCTAGGAAAGAAGCGAAAGGGGCTGAGAAAGAGAAAAAAAAAAAAAAGAAAGAAGGAGCAAGGCAAGAAAGAAACAAAGGAGAAAAAATAAAGCTGCGAAAAAAAAAGGAAGGCCCATGAGAAGTAAGAGAAAAAAGGGCCCAGGAGAAAAAAAAAAAGTCGAATAGGTAAGGTCCTAAGACAGGCTAGAAAAAAAAAAGAAAGCCTTGAAATCAAAGAGAAAAAATAAAAAAAGAAGCGCGAAAAAACATCCTGTAAAGAAAAAAAAAAAGAAGTAAAAGCCTGATTTAACAAGCGAAAAAAGCTCTTCTTGTGGAAAAAAGGCTAAAAAAATGAAAAAAAGGAAAGGGCAAAGAAAGAAGCCAAGTAAATAAGTAATGAAACGAAAAGAAAGAAAAAGCAAAGAAAAGGCTTATTCTTCAAAGAAGCAAAAGCAAAAAAAAGAAGAAAGGCCCTTAAAAGGGCAAGAAGAAGAGAAAGGCCTAGGAGAAAGAGAAAAAAAAAGTATTGCAGAAAAAAGAAGAAAGTCCTAAAGCGCAATGCAAGCAAGCAAAAAGTAATGAAGTGCAGAAAATTACGAGAGAAGGCAAAAGAAAGAGCATAAAAAAAAAAAGAAAGCAAATCAAGTGAAGCCCGAATGTCAAGCTGAAAAAAGAAGAAGTCTTCAAAAGAGAGAAGAAAAGCGGCTTCTGAGCAAGCGAAGCTGGATTTAAAATGAAAAGAAGAAAGCGAAGCATCAAGAAAAGGGAAGAAAGCAGAAAGTATGAGAAAAAGCCAATCAAAATCGGATGAGACGGCTAAAAGGAAAAAAAAAATAAAAAAAGATCAAGGCGGGCAAATGAAAGCAGCGGAGAAAGAAAAGAAGAAGGCCTAAAGAGCCTAAAAGAAAAGACAGCTAAGCCTTGCTTTATAAAAAAAAATAGATAAGGAGCTTGATGATTCCCAACTTGCCTCCTTCATGCGAGGCTGAAAAGAGAAAGCGATGAAATGAAGGAAAGGAAGGCAGCTAAAAAGAACTGGATGGAGATTTTAACAGGGAAGGAGAAGAAGGAAAAAGCTAAAGAAAGGAGAACAAAAAAGAAACAGAAAAGAAAAAGGAAAAAGCGAAAGAAGAAAATGTAAAAAAGCCTGGAACAGCCAAAGAGAAGGGGCCCTGATGATAGTAAAAAAGGAGAAGAAAGGAGAGACTAGAAAAGCGAGAAGAAGTAAAAAGGCCTGAAACATTTGGGCGCAAAAAAGAAGCGAAAAGCTGAAGACTCAAGGGCAATGTAAAAAGAGAAAGGCTCAGCAAGAGTAGAAGAAGCCTTACTGAAAGGCCGCCCTGCCGGGCGCGAGGCAGCTGCCTTTAGCAAAGTAGGGAAGCAAGGAAAAAAAAAGGGGCAGAAAGCCCCCTAGGCTAGACAAAAAGTACAAAGCGGGGAGAAAGAAGAGATGTGAGAAAAGAAGTGGAGGAAATTGCAGAAAATCCGGGAAAGCGAAAGGAAGGAAAGGAAAAAGGAAATCGTTCAAAGAAAAAAAAGAAGGGGCCCCGCCGAAGAAGGCGAATCTCCAAGCTAATAAATGAAAGTGAGAAGAAGGCAAGAAATCTTGAATTGACAGGGGCTCAGAGAAGAGAAGAGGAAGAAAAGAAAAATCCTGTCTAAAGGGCCTGCATCCCATACGGCGGGCTGAAAATAGAAAGCCAAAGAAGCAGGAGAAAGCCTAAAAAAAGGAAAAGACTAGAATGAGCCAAAAGGAAAGGAAGAAGAAAAGGGGAAGGGCTAAGCCAAGCAGGGTAGAAGCTAGAGAGCTGCAAGGCTGATAAGATTCACAAATTGAAAGGCGCTGAAGGCAAAGCAAAGAAGCAAGAACCAAGTGGAAGCAAACTTGAAGAAGCCCTAAGAAAATGTAAGCTAGCCAGCGCGGAGGAGAATAAGAAAACGAAAAAAAGAGAAGAGAAAAAAAAGCGCCTAAAGAAGAAAAGGAAAAAGAGATGAGAAAAGGAAGCTGAAGCGAAGAAAGCAAGGCCAAGGCTGAATAAAGCTAAAAAAAGCAAAGAAAAAAGAGCCCAAAAATGGCAAAAAAAGCGCGCAGGAAGCCCAAAGAAAAACAGCAAGCTCGGGCGGAAGCAAAACAAAAGAAAAAAGCTGGCCTAGTAGATGGTGGAGAAGAAAGAAGAAAAAACGGGAAAAGGATCGCAGAGGAAAAAGATGAAAAAAGAAAAAGCCATCTAAAAAATGGAAAAAACAAAGCCGCCAAAAAAAAAATCCTAGAAGGAGAAGATAGAGTAAATAAGGAAAGCAAAAAGTTGAGAAGCTTCTCGGAAGCTGAAAGCCGAATGAAGAGAAAGCCAAAATAGGAGGGGAAAAGAAGAGAAGGCAAAGAGCTTCTTTGAATTGAAAAAGGCGCTAGAAAAAGAAGAGAAAAAAGGGAGGAGCAAAAGAAAAAAGAGCTCCCTGAATAAAATAGGAAGCAGAGAAGGAAAAAAGCTGGCGTCAAAGAAAGAGGAAAAAAAGAGTAAAGCCTAAAAGATGAGATGAAGAAAAAGAAAAGCTGTGAAGCTTCCGAAAAGAACAAGGAAAAAAAAGAAAAAAGCCTAAATAGCAGAAAAAAGCTATAGCCAGCTGAATGCCTTAGCCAAAAGGGAGGCCGCTGAAAAAAGAAGGAAAGAGCAGAAGAAAGCTGCAAGCAGGCAAAAGTGAATGCCTAAAAAGCTCATTAGAAAAATAAGTGAGGAAGCCAAAAACAAAGTTGAAGATGTTGTTGTGGAGAAAAAAGCCAAAAAGGAGCTAACAAGGAGCTCAAGTATGAAGAAGAGAAAAGAGTAAAAAAAAGCAAAAGAAAGCTGATTCACCCACAATTTAGCAAACTAGGCTGCCTGATCAATATTTGAAAGAGCTGGTAGAACAAAAAAGCTTGATCTTTGGCAAGGGAAAAGGGAAAATGCTCAAAAACAGAAGAAGAAAAAAAGCCGCGCTGAAAAGCCTGCAAAAGCAAAAGAAAAAAGGAGAAAGGCTGTGTAAAAATCAGAAAAAAGAAAGAGAAAAAAAGAAAAAAGGAAGGGAGGGTGAAGAATAAGAATAAAGCTGTGAAAAAAAAAAAGCAAAAATAGGAAGAATCCTAGATAAAGAAAAGGAAATCAGGGATGAATGTATGAAATAAGAAAAAGGCCCAAAGAAAAGAAAGCACCGGCCTTGAAATCGATCTGAAATAATCTCTCCTCGGGGAAGAAAAAAAAGAAAAAAAGCCAAAGCCCGGACTCGAGCAAAAAGGAAGGAAAGCCTCTGCCCTGACGCATGCAAAAATGAGAAGGAACCGCTCCCTGGGATCTCTCATAAGCCATGAAGCCTGCAAAAAGAAAAAAGGGCAAGCAAAAAGCACAACCGCCAGCCTGATAAAAAAGCGAAGGTAAAATGAGAAAAAGAAAGGCCCTAAAAAGCGAAAGCCCAAGGAGAAGAAGAAACCCAAAGAAAAGCATGAGGGCAAAAGCCTGACCGGAAAGCCGCAAAAAGCTAAGCCGGAGTAAGCAAAAAAAAGACAAGAAAGTAAAAGAGCCCAGAAGCTGAAGCCCTAAATCTCAGATAAAGCCTTTAAAGGGAGCCAGCCTCAAATCGGAAGGCAGGAAGGCAAAAGACAGGCTAAAGAAGAAGCGCCTGCGAGAAGAGCATTAAAGCGAAAGTAGAGAGAAATTGGGGAAAAGAAGGCCCAGGCATTGAGAAAAGAAAGCAAAGAAAGTTGAACATGAAGGAAAGAAAAGAGCTCGAGGAGAAGAAAATGTGAAAAGGTAAAAATAGAAAAAAAGAAGACAAAAGCAAGGAGAGAGACAATCGCCGGGACGGCAAGAAATAAATGAAAAGAAAAAGAGGCTGCCTACGCAAATGAGCCTGATAGAAAAAAGAAAAGCTGATTAGAGCGAAGAAGCAGCGCCTTGAAAAAAAAGGGGCGCGAGCGAAGCAAAGGGAGAAAGAAAAGCTAAGAAAAGAAAAAAGCGTCGGGAAGTAACACAAGAGAGAGTGTGGGCGAGAATGGGCACCGCTTCTTGATAACTCTAAGACCTGATGAA
>Ga0179593_1810910_pt1 | contig 11505 bp, 15 predicted proteins | sample CZODoug2_1_08_16_FD_185931 | JGI IMG/M metagenome (GOLD analysis project Ga0179593, IMG submission 185931) | Vadose zone soil fungal communities from Angelo Coast Range Reserve, California, USA - CZODoug2_1_08_16fungal (PacBio error correction) | ecosystem: Environmental > Terrestrial > Soil >...
GTTCGTAAAGATCCTGAGGGGGGAAACTTCTTTTTCCCCATCCGCTGGGAGGAGGGGTTGAATCCCCACTCCTGGACCCGGCATCAGTGTGCAGTCCCCTAAGGGAATGAAGTTGGAAAGCCTCTCATTTGATTAAAGAAAGATTCGTAAACCGTGAAATTTGCCAAGCGCCTGAGCTGGGAAGATGCAAAAGAAACCGTTCAACGGCTTTGTCCAAAATCCCCGGAAAATCAAGGGGAGGGAGGTCGGGAGATGGGTGGCAGGGAAGGAAAGGGGAGCTTTAACATTCTTTTTCAGAAAAGGTCAAAGACATTCTGAGGCGCAAGAAAAGGCGGAAACAGTAACCAAATTTGGGGAAGGATTAACTCTCCCTTGTAGGGAGCAGAACCCCCCAGGAATGGCGACCCGAGAAAAATGAATGGCTGTCGACGCAAATATAGAATAAGGGATCTTTCGAATGGAGACGTTTCCAAGAAGGAAGACCCCAATAATTGCTGGGCAGAAAAAGCTTGGGGGGAAATTGGGAACAAATCTGATCTGCCAAAAACCACCAAAAGGGGGTCCTCCAATAACGGAGGGAAGGACCAGAATAACCTCTTAAGCATAGAGGCAGAGTGTCAAAATGTTGTGAGGTGAGGTCTCACAACCAACTGATTATGGGTTAGAATAGTGAAAAACCGTCAAGGTAACTAGCGAGATTTCGCGGTAGGGGGAGGTGGGCGGCCCGGGGGGCCTCACACAGTGGAGGAGGGGGCGGGAAGATGGCTCCAACTCACCAGAGTTTCTTCAATGAAGGGGGAAGGGACTGGGGAAGGGAGGGGGTCTCAGCGTACTCTGAGTTCAAATGGGAAAAAAAGATGTGGGACGACGGGTAGCGCCAGCAAGTGGAAAGCAGACAAGGGAGAGTAAAGAAGAAGGGGGTTAAAGAGGAAACGCCCTTTTTCTTTGACCGTTAAAAAAAGGTCAAGGGAGGGGGGGAAGGAAAGAAAATGTGAAAGCCCGCCACAACACAAGTCAGGACGCCCTATACTGTTCCAGAGGGGGACTTGAAGGGGGGAGGAATGATCCCCAATCCGGAAGAATTGGGGGAGTGTCGAGCAGGAAAGATTCCCTAAAAAAACTTGAAAAGGGGGTGTTTGAAATGAGATAAAAAGGAAGGGGAGTTGAACTTCATGATTGGCCACCATACGTGGCGGGGGAATCCTTTTCATGTTTGCGTGCGATTAAAAAGGGGGTGGGAAAGGCGGTCCCAGCATTTGAAGGCGCGGGAGGAAGTATCCAGGGGAAGGGGGGGTTTCCGTTAGAAAAAAAAGGGGAAGTTTTGAAAAAAAAGTCTAATCAACTGGTGGCAAAAAAAAGTTTCAACAGGTGGAAACGAAAAAAAAAAAAGGACCCCCCAAGTGGGAAAGGAAAATCCGACCGGGGAGTACCAACTAGTTCTTTCTGGGGTTGGTCAAGAAAAAATCTTAACAAGGAAAGTCGCAGGGAATGCAGACCGCTAACTGTGTGAAATGAGGGTAGAAACCAGGAAGGGGAAATGATACAATCCATCCGCCAAGAGTACAGCTACTCCCGTGAGAGCACTTCTACCGTAAAAAAGGGGGACTCCATTTGTTCTAAGATTAAAAAAGGAAAAAAAAAGAAAAAGTTAAGAGAGGGTTCTGGTTGAAGTTGTCCAGGGGAAGAATATCGAAGGGTTAATAAATTCCTGCTGGGATTAAAGGGAAGAAAGTTCATCAGGGGGTGGGCACTCAAAGAAAAAACCGATAGAGGGGTAAAACCCTTTGGGTAGAGGGAGAAATCCACAATGAAAAAGGGGACAACCTCTTTTCCGGCAATATAGATGGGGCTTCGCGTTGGAAGAAGCGCCAGGGGGGGGGAAAGTTCAGTGTTAATTCCTAAATTCGCAACGAGTGAAGTTCAAGAGGGGATTTCTCCTTTGGGAAAAAAGCTTCTTTTCAACCGAAAGGGTTTGTTATGGAAAAAACGTAGGAGAAAGAGGGAAAAGGGAAAGAACCGAAGTTGGGAGGTGATGGGGTGAGAAAACTTTCGTCAACAGGAAGAAAAAAGGGCCCGTACATTGTTAAGGTGGGAGGAATGCAGGAAAAAACCTTTATGCTCTGAGACAGGGAGGGAGAAGGATATATCCTATAGATTTGGGGGAGAGGAAAAACAAGAGATCTACACAATAGGAAATCGTCGGCCCTCAAGTGTGTGGAAGAAACGGGGAAGGGCAAAAAATGCTGCCCCAGCCAACCACCGGAACCAAAAGGGTCCGGGCCTGGTGTAGTGAAAACGCACCCAGGAGAAAAAAAATACTCCTAGGGGGAAGGAAGGGGGGGGTCCAGAAGGAATGTAACGCGAAATCCACAAAAAAAGAAAAAGGGAGGTTTGAAGCCCGCTAATTGCGTAAAAGGTTGGGGAAAATATTTCAGAGGGGGAAAGGGGACAAGCCCTTCTTTGCCTATGGGGAGGGGAAGTAACCTCCAGTCAAAAAAATAACCTCTGGACGCAACATATAGACCAGGCCCGGACAGATGTAGCCCGAGGGGGGGGGTGGTTCTTGGGGGCCTAAGAAAACAACGTTTTTGTAAAATAGCAGAGTGAAGGAAAACAAAAGGAGAAGTTTTACTTTTTCAGGGGGGGGAGATCCGAAGGAGGGAGATATTCCAGAAAGGGTGAAGGCATCAACACCGGTTGAAATTATCCAGAGGAAAAGGGAAAAGGTACGAGTATTCGTTTTCAGGGAAAACAAATTTATGAGGGTCCATTATGGAAGAAGCACCGGAATCGGACAGTTGCGGGGAGTGAGGAACTACTTCCTGGAGGAAAGCAGAGAACACTGCAGGGGGGCCAATGAAAAGGAAGGCGGGACACTGGAGCCAAAAAAGGGAAGGTTCTGACAGCGGTTGTTCTTCCAACCGAACCGACCTTTCTGTGAAAGTAATGCTCCTCAGAAAGAGGAGAATTTTTTTCCGGGGTCTGCAAGGGGGTTCCGGGGGGAAAAAAGGTTTGCAACCGGGGGGGGAGCAACAAACCCTGAATGACATCAAAGAAGCAAAGATCCTTGCAATTGGGAAACGAAACCCAGTCGCAGCCGGCCGAAAAATCAGTGAAAAAGTCAAGTCGGGACGGAAGCCTTCTTGGGGTGGAACCAGGGTGAAAGGAAGAAGGGCCCAGAGCATCAGGAAAAACGTCTCGGGGGCAAGGAAGTTCAACGAGCGCCATACATTAGTTCGCGAAAAGGTGCTCAAAAAGAAAACTTTGCAAAGAGACTTGGGTGGAAGCCTGCTAGCCAACAAAACACCAAGGCGGTGATCCTACTTCATCAATTGAAGAAGGGAAAAATTTCCCTTAAGACTGTCGGAAATTGTTTTGGCGGGGATATTCTAGCTTAAACAATGAAACCTCCTTCAAAGACAGGTTTTGTTCAGAGCTTCAAGGAGGGAAAGGATTCCCGAGGGGGGGGATTCTAGCTTAATTTTACTCAAGATTGTCTTCTCTTGAACCCAAAGAGGTATTGGCGTCTAAAAGGGGGCCCCACCATGAGGGGCGTAAAAAAATATAGTCGAATCCAGTAAGAGGGAAGAGCCCCCACACCACATGACGAAGAAACACTTGCAGAACCGCTTGTTATGGGGGGAGCCCCCACATAGAGGGGACCCCGAAGGGGGGAGAAAATGTCAGGGGCCGGAAACACGCGTGCTGATGGTCCCAGAAATAGCTCGTCAGAGTTAGGGACCGTTGTTTGAGGTAAGAGAAACAAAAAGGATTAGTAAAAGAAGAGAGAGGGCCAAACACCGGCAATGTAACTAGGAGCGAGAGTCTTTGGATCATAGCAAGGGGTGGCCGCCTCGAGGGGGGGTGGCAGAGAAGACTCTATTATGTTGGAAAAATCAACCACTGCTGAAATTAGTTGGGGCCTTGTGGCAACCCACTCAGGTGGGGCTCCATCGAACCTTCAAGGAAAAATGGAAAGAAGTTGGCTCCAGGGTACGTAGCGCCATCAGTGGGGTTCCAGCGAAGAAGAATCAATTTGGGGTAAAAAGGGGAGAAGGTTCACTCCCCGTGAGGGGAAGATCAGAAAAAGGGGACCTGCCGGTGCTGGGGTAAAGATATAACGGATTGGTCTCCAAAAAACAAAATGAGAAAATTATTGGTGCCTGGGACGGCCAGTGAAAAGGTTATGATCACCAAAAGTGAAAAGTTTAGGGGTCACAAGCCGGCATGGCCAGAACTGAGAATGGCAAAGAAGTTGAGCATTTAGGCTCGCGCGAAAGCAAATATCGCTCTGTTTGCCACCGAGAAGGTTGGAGAAGTCTTATAAGGGGAATGTTGGTTCCAAAGGAAAAAAAAAGAAGTCTTCCGAGGTGGCCCGATATGGTACGACCTAAGACGGGTGCCTTCACTGGATAAGGGGGTGAAAAAGGGTACGTCGGGCTCAAATCTTGTGGTCATTCAGGGAGAAATCAACTGATGAAAAACACTACAGGGGGATTCTGTACCCCAGAAGAGCCACAAGTGGGATCACCTGAAAAGGGTCTTGAGAAAGGGGTCCCAAAACGTAGGTTCAGACAGAACCTGGCATCAAAGAAGAGCGGAGCAGTTGGAAGAAGAAACTTGATACTCCGAAGAGGGGAATTATCAATCCATCTACAATCCCTGCCAGGGCACGATTACGCCTGTATGAACCTTAAAGAAATGGGGGGAAGGAACATTATGCTCCAGTGGGAGAGAAAATACCGTTAAAACGAAGAAAGATTTTTTATGGGAAGTGTGCACTGCAAGAGTGGAGATAGAACGCTGTGGCTTGTTCTAACGGGGGAGAATTCAAACTTTTATGTTGGGATCTAGCTGAGAGATATTTGTAAAAAAAACCCGGGGGGGGGTTCTCTTGCGCAGAAAGTACCAAAGAGAGAGTTCAATTTTCCATTAAGAATCTTTTGCGGTCTGGAATTACGGGGGCCCACTGAATTGGGGGAAGAAAAAAATATCGGAAATCAATGCTCTTTATTGGGGAAGACATAGGGCACCAGCCGAGGTTTTGGGGAAGAAACACCGAGGAGAGGTGGGCCACTTGGGGGGGGGGTATGGGGGAAAGGGTAGGTTCGTTTAGCAGGAACAATGGCAGAAACCGCCAACCCGGACAGGGGTCCGGGGGTGGCATATCACAGCATGTGGACCAAAATGGATAAACACTTTAGTCTAAAGAAAAAGGATGGGTGGGAGCACCAACAACAACGGAGGAGGCGGATAGAAACATCTTATCTGATCGCCCCCATCTGCCCGAAAAAGGGAGAAAATGCGAGATGCAATGCCTGCCAAAGGGGGAAAAAAAGTCCCGGGCAAAGGACGTGTTACTCCATGGGGAGCGATAAAAGACTACAAATAAAACCACCATCCATCAAAACTTGGCGGGCAAAGGGGAATCCTGGAGCCTCGAAGAGAACTCACAAAAAAACGGGTGAAGCCCGGAGAGGAAAACAATGAGAAAAAGCATGTCAGAATGACCTGCAGCCAGGAGTAATCTTTTGGCGGGAAAAGCAATTCGTGCCCCGGATTTGTCCAAGGAAAAAAGATATTTCCAGGGGAGGGAAAAAAGATGGGGTGGGCCGGAAGGGGTTACTGTGTCCTTCGAACAAAGGGGGGGTTCACTTATAAGGTCTGTGCAAAAGGGGCGGGACCAACACCCGGTGAAACAGTTGAAGGACAATCAGTACTGTAGATAACGAGATATTCAGCACGGGGGGAACACGGTGAAGGAAAATTTAAAAAGAAACCAAAGAAAACTGACATCGCTCGATTATTCGGGGTCCCGGGGGAATCCCGCACACACTGGAGCAGGGGGGAAATTTGGAAAAAATTTAATGAGGCCGAAAAAGAGATAGGACATTAACTGTGCGGATGGATTGGGGAAAGACTTCCTGAGGCAGCTAAGTCCTAATGGGTCGTCCTCCTGCCACGGAGGGAATTTCTTTGAGAAGTTCATACGGAGTTAGAGGAAACCGGGAAAAAGAACCTACTGTGTTGTGTAAAGATGGCAATCACATCGGTCGGGGGGTTCCGGTGAGGAAAGTCTCCAGGGTTCCCAGGTGTGAACGGTTGTTGCAGGGGAAATTGATTCTCCTTAATGCCCAAAAAAACTCAAGAAAGCCGGGACGTCAACGGAAAACAAAGCCAGGCGGGGATACCGCGTCGAAAAGTCCATGCGGGAACTGAGCCGGCCTTTGAGGGGGGGGTTAAAAATGAAAGGAAATTTCCCAGACGAAAAGAACATATCGGCACGGCCAGGGGCCAGCGAATGTAAGGAAAGATTCATTTTAATTGAAGAAAAAACTCGTAAAACAAAACGGGGAAAACCGTTCTTGGAAGAAGGGGAGAGGAAAAAGGGGAAAACTTCAAGGATTGGTGATCCTACCGTCCCCGAAGATTCCATTCTCTGCGAGTAAAGGATGGGGTTGGCGGAAGATACGGTCTAGCTGTAAGAAGGGGAAAGGTCAAAGAGAGGGTGTTGTTTTCATGATCGGGGGAGCGGAAACGGGAATTTTATTCTATCTTTAGCAGAAACTCTCCTTGCGGGGAACCCCACATAAGGAAATTGTCCACTGGAGCCCCACAGGAGTCGCGAAGCGTTTTAAGGGGGGAGCACATGATGTCGTTTGCCAAAAGAGGAAAAAACACATTGAAGACCGAGGGAGCCCCCACATAACATGCCCAAAAAAACTCCAAACTGGTACAAAAAAAATTCAGAAAAGGGGCGAATGATCCCCATAAAAGGAAAGCATCGCCGTATGCCGTGGGTATATCTCCAAAAAACCACAAAAAACGAGGGTGAAAGTATATCGATCAAACAACAAGTAACTCTGACGGAGGAACTGGAGGTCATCTCAATCTTGAATTCCCATTGGGGCATCACACAGGTGGGGGAAAGCGCTATGACATTGGGTTACAACCTCAACAAGCAGGGAAAAAAAGGAAAGTGTTTTGTGTTCCGGAAGGAAAACGCCCATCATTTTGGGCAAGGAAGGTTTCGACGAAAAGGGAGAACCAGTGTCATGGATCATGTCCTCGTAAAAACATCATGGGGAAGGGAGATTAAAAGCTAAAGATAGAAATCAAAGGGGGTGAGTCGTGCCGAAAAGGTTCTTGTGGAAGGAAAAGAAAACTCCTGTCTTTGACCTGCGGAAAAAGAGGTAAAGCTAGAACATAAAAGTAGGACAAACACAATTCGACGAATCAGAAAGTGTGCCGGGGGACTTAAGAAGAAAAAGGTAGGATCCCCAAAGCCGGGGGGATCAGGGGGGAGCCTATCCTCTTCCACTAGGATGAGGAAGCTGGCAAAGGGTAGGTTGATCCGTTTTAAGAAAAAAATGAGAGCGCTCTTGGCAAGAAATGCGCTTGGCCAAAGATTCGGGAGGGGGCAATTGTTCTTGGCATTGCCAAAAGGGGGGCCACTGCTTCCGGACGGTCCACTATTTAGCAACCTGAGCAAAAAGAAGCCGGCACGTCTGAAAGTTGACGTCAAGAAAGTGCTCTTTTTGGAGGACAGGAAATCCAAACTGATGGAAAACTACCGTTAAAACCAGGTGAACATGCACCAAAAAGAGAAAAGTTCCCGAAAAAAGCAAAAAAAATGCGCGCTGTCATGAGGGAGAGGACCCACTCACTGTCGGTTTCCTTTCAAAAAAAAAACCTATGAAAAGGGCATCACGACTTTCGCAGGGGGGCAGGGCGGATGTCCGGAGACGGGCTTGTAGCGCGGAGGGGGAACTCCAGTAAGGGAAAAACCCTCAGAAAAAAAGATTACTCCGTTCTGCGAAGGGCAACTACTAAAATTAAAGTATGGCCTCAGGGGTCCATACGGCGGAAAACAATACTCCGAGACAGCGGATTGGGTTTCGAAAACTGCAAGAAAAAGGGAGTCCCTTCCTTTATGGAAGGAGGGTAGATAACCGTGCGCACATAAAAAAAGGTTGGTTGGCACAGAGCATGCACGCGCTATAAAGTTGGTGAGGGGCACCATTATCCACACTTAAGGACCAACGCTCCGCAAAAGTTTGCGTCGCGGACAAGACGCCAGGGGGCACAAAGAATGCCGCACAAAAAAAAGGAAAAAGTGATTGCCGTCAATGCGGGAGGGAATGGGTCCGGTGGGGAAACGGTCTTCACCGGCAGGGGGGGTCGCGTTCCACACCGAGGCTCCAGGATGAAAGGAAGGCCCGAATTGGGGTTTGAGTGGGGAAGGGGGGAGATGACCCCTGTCCGTCAACTGAGGAAAAAAAGGACCGGAGGGGGCCTTGGCTTGCAGGAATTAAAGAACCGTTAGGCTCTGGAGAACACTTGAAGGGGGAGGTGGCTAGATTCAGATAAACAACGGAGGGGGGAAGGGGAAAGGAGGATCTACAACATCTATCTGAATATAGAAGGGAAATCATGGTAAGAGCCTCACGGGCAAAAAGTGAAAAGGGAAAGAAAGGCCTCCCACCAAAAGGTAAGGAAGGGAGTTGACGAAAAGGGGAGTCCACGCACCCGCAATGAAAAAAGCAAGAACACTCGATCTGGGCCTGACAAGGGGAAAAGCGGTGTGGAACTGGGAGAAATCACAAAAAACTCGGCAAAGCTATGTAGAAGAACAGCCTATTTCCGATCTTGACGGGGGGAAGAAAAGGTCGTTACCTATCTTGGTTGGCGGAAAAGAAAAAAAGGCCCCAAGGGGCGTAACAAGATTTTCCCTCTACTCAACGAAAAGGCCGGAACAGGTTGGGCAAAGAGGGACTGGTGTCACAGCGCACAACCAAAAAAACACGAGGGAGGCCATCTCGAGTTTCGGGGAGCTTGCCAAACAAAGAAGACTGGGCGCACCGGTGAAAGCAGGGACTAGAGAACAAACACGGGTCTGAAGTTTGCTTGGGAAACAAAACAGGAACCCCTGACTCTCGGCAGGAAAAACCGGTCTTTATTATCAGACCTGGAGCCTACGTTGGCAGAGCAGCACGGCTTATTCGGGAGCTTGGGGGGAGTGGGGGTTCTGGGCAATGAAATCGGTCACGCTACAAATCTCAAGTTGGAGCGCCTAGGAAGGGACCTTCGAGGGGAGGCCAGTTTCAGGGTGAGTTCTCGGAAACATCCCGACCTTTCTGGGGGAAAAAAAAACTCAGACAACTTTTTGTGGGGGGGAAGTGCAATGCAGTTTTGGAGAGGGGGAGTTTTTACATGGTTGCAACGGTATTGGGGTGAAACGATTCTTAGGAAGGGGGAACACAGATGCGCACTCTTTTACGTCAAAACAGTCTCAGCCGTGCCCCGCGAAGCGGCTAGAGGGCAATGCGTCGTGACGCCGTCTTTGTCCCCCCTTGTTGGAACAAAAAAGGACGCCATCAGCCAGCAAACGGCGCGGTGGAAAAAGGTTAAGGTGAAGGTCAGTTGAATTTGCTCGCAGAAAAGGTGCCAAACATGCACAAAGGGGACCAGCGTCGATCCGGAAAGATGCCGGCACGAAACCGAAATTTCACAAAAAGGAAAGGTGTTATCCTAAGGGGGCAAAACCGCACCATCAATTTCCAAGGCCGAGAATTGAAATATACGGTGAAAACCTTTTCTTTTTGAAAAAAGGTAAAAGACCGGGTGGTTAAAGGATTCTGCAAATCAAAGGGGAGGGGGAAGGCCAACGCCTTACCCAAATTGGGTTAGCGTTTACTCTAAAAGGTTAACCCCATATTCTCTCCCCCGGGGAAAGGAAAAAAGTTAGTATCCGAACATATAGTCTCAAAATCCTGAAAAGGAAAAACAATTTGTTTGCCCCACAGGGGACACCAAAAAAAGCTGTTTGATAAAAGATCAGCTGGCCACAGAACTGTTTTGGCTGCAAAACTAAGGACCAAGCTTGACGGGCTGAAGCAGACAAAATTGCCGGTGTTTTATTTTAGAAAAACACGGAGGGAGAAAAAAGAGAATCTAACGACAAAAAAAAGGAGGGACGAGCGATGCTTCAGCTGGGAGCATCGCAACGTGGTGAAAGGGGCAGAAAACGTTTGTCGGGGGAGGGGTAGGGGGGGATCAAAAATAAGCGGTTTCTGCGGGAGTCCGGCTGTGGAGCAAAATCAAATGTGGGGCTCAGAGGGTATGGAGAAGAATTTGGTGCTCCAGTGGAAACTCGGAAAAAAAGCATGGGTCCAAGAAGACAAGGTAGAGAAAAGAAAAAAGGGTTAAGGCTTGGCCGAAATGTCACGAAGGGCTTTGCCGATCATGACTTGGACCGACTGAAAAAAGAAAGGTAAGATCGTAACCTTATAGTAAAAAAGGAAGACCTAACAGAGAGGGACTTTATGTTGCCGGGGGAGAGGGGAGGACTTTAGCTCACAGCCGTTGAGGGGGTTTTCGGGCTCCTTCATCTTCAAAAACGGGGGGGGGACCCTTGGCAAAGGGTGAGGGTCACGTTTCGACGAGGAGCAAGTCAAGGCTCGTGGAAAAACTTCTCCTTTGCCAAGGGAAGGGGGAATATGGGAAAAGATTGCGGCCGGGGAGGGGGGCATGTTTCCCAAGGGAAAAAAAGACGGCTTAAAAAAGGAAAGCATTGAGAGTAGCTAACCTGGAAAAAGGGGAGCAGGAGCTCCGATTGGGCGTTTGAGTCAAGCCCGGCTTTTCGAGATTCAGCGAGATTTGACGCAACTACCTTGCAAACCAAGGGGACCCGGCAACCATAGCCAAAGGGGGCCAGGCATCACAAGCGATTTACGGAGGGAAATTCCTGTTGGAAAAAGAACGGTCAGGCTTGTCATGAAAAGAGAAAACGATGACCCTGGTCAATCAAAAGAAGGGGGAAGCAGTGGCAGATTCGAGAAAGACAGCGGGAAAACTGACTCCCAAGTAAGTATTGCAAAACATCCGCAGAGAGTCCGATTACGCGGGGAGAAGAATGGCAACTGCTCCGTAAGAGGGGGCTCCCAGGTGGAAAAAAAGGGGGAAAAAGATAACTAGGCGATTTGGGTTCTGTTTGGGGTTGCCTGCAAGAACGTGCTGCATATATAAACAAGGAAGGAGGGAGACCTGCGGTAGGTTATAAGAGACAGTCAACGGGATGAACGAAGCGATCTGGCAGAAAGAAACTAGAGGGGTAAACCCCCCAAGGGGACTGGCGTCAGGAAAAGGAAAAAAATTCAAGAGACGGAACAAGGGAAAAAAGGTTGGCGGAAAAGGAACAGGGTTTACGCCAGTGGTCACGAGGACCAAAGATCGGCCACGAAGGGAGGGGACTGAAATAGCCATTTTAAAAAAGGGCTTCAACAGCAGGGGGGGTAGCGTTTTCCACAACCAGAAAAAAGGTAAAAACGTTCACCGATATTTGGTAGGGGAGGGGGGGGAGGTTCTGCGTGGGATCGATGAAGGCGAGACAACGAAGACGCCAAATGGGGGTTCCTGGGGAGAAAAAAAAGCATATCATCACATTTTCCCAGGGGGGGGGGGAATTGAAAACTTTATTCGACGAGTGGAGATAGGGGGGGGTGT
>Ga0179593_1696351_pt1 | contig 11504 bp, 21 predicted proteins | sample CZODoug2_1_08_16_FD_185931 | JGI IMG/M metagenome (GOLD analysis project Ga0179593, IMG submission 185931) | Vadose zone soil fungal communities from Angelo Coast Range Reserve, California, USA - CZODoug2_1_08_16fungal (PacBio error correction) | ecosystem: Environmental > Terrestrial > Soil >...
CCGTCCTGCGAAAAGGATTTAGGATTTTTCTTGTTTGGGGGGACAAACCCCTAAAAGAGGCCGGAAAGAAAAAAAGACCAGCGCTTTCAATATGGTACGGAGAAGCCCTCTGACTCCAAGAACAGGGAAGGGGGGGCGAAAGGGGAAACTCTATGACATGAAGCATGGGAAAGGTGTGGGAAAGGACGGGGGGAGGGGGCAGGGAACTCTCTGAGTTGGGGAAAAGGGGGAAAAGTGGGCACTGGGCGGCATGCATCGTCCACCCGCAACAAAAAAAAAAAAAGTTCAAAAAAGGGGTTCAATGTTTTGCGAAACTTGTAGGGGTCCAATGGGGGGGGGGAGGGGGGGGGGGGGGAAAGAAAAAGGCCCCGTGGAAAAGTGAGTCTTGCGCCAGGGATGGGCAATTCCGTATGGAAAAAAACTCGCGTGTTGAAAGAAAAGAAACCGGGAAATTTCTTCACAACCCCGCACGGGGAAGGTAACCTCAACCAAATAAAAAAACCACACGTTGTTTTTATGGAAAGTGCTGCCCTTTTCGACAAAAGCCAAAGAAGGGTGCCGCGGACCGAAAGGGGGGATCACGCGGGGTAAAGAAGCGGGGTTGTTTTAAAAAAACAGAAGGGTTTTTTTGCGGGGGGGACAGTTTTCAACTAAGACGAGAAAGGGGCCCACCTTTTTTTGAACGCCCTCTCAGGGAGGGGAAAAAGAAGCTCCTGCCCGGCAGGGAGCTTGCCTTCGGACGAGAAATCTGCCCTGCACTGGGAAGGGGGGAACCCGGAGGGGAAAATCTGTTTGCACGTGGAGTAAAAAAAAAGGAAAAGAAAACAGGGGCGTCTTTCGAAAGAAGGGCCCATCCAGAAGACCGGAACGTCCCTTTGATCTCAGGGGGGAAAAGGAGGGAAAAAAGCCTGATGGGAGAGAGCCTTTTTGCCACGGGTCGCAAAAGTAGACAACAGGGGGGAAAAAACAAAAGGGAACTCTTGTTGTGAGGTTACTCCGTGTTGACAAACGAGGCCATGTACACACGTAAAAAAAAGGGAATTTGGGGGGAGACATTCTTTGGCGACACCGCCCGAAAGGAAAAAGAAGGGCCAGGGGGGAAAAAAAAAAAAGAACCAAACCAAAAAAAAAGGAAAAACTGCGCAGACACAAGGAAAATGACCAGCAATCAAAGAGGGCGAGGGAAAGGGAAAGAACCTCGGTTTTGATTAGCATTGAAGGGGGTGGGGGAGGGGGGGGAGAACACAGGGGGGACGTAGAGCGTTCCCAAAAAGGAAAAGGCAGGCTGGAAGACGGGGAAAAGGTGGGGAACGCCAACGTGGGTCAGCTATGGGGGTGAGGTAAGAAAAAGAAAAAAAAAGAAGGGCCTTCAGGGTACACTGGCAATTGTAGAGCGTTGTGGAGGCAACAGGTCATGACCCTTCTGGGGGGGAAAACTTAAAGGGGTTGGGAAAAAAAAAAAAAAAAACCAAAAAAAAGAAAAGGGGGGGGCCTATCTCCTCTAAAAAAAAAAAAAAAAACAACAGGGAGGGGGGGGGAGGAAGGGGAAGGGCAAGGGCCCTTCACACTGGCCAAGGCTGTGTGGCAAAAAAGTAAAAAGAAGAAAAATAAGGGAAGAAGATCAAAAAGCTCAAAAGTGTTTTTACTTCAAAGGAGGGGAAAAACGTGAAGGGAAGCTTGAACTACCGTGGGCCGTTCCGGGAGAAAAAAACTGGGGGGGGAAAGGACCCTCAATGGGGGGGAAAAAAGGGGGGACTCTCTCGTAAACTTTGGAATGGTGGTTTGAAAAAAAAAAAAAAAAAATAGGCAAGGAGGAAACCACTCAGAAAAAAAACCCACACTTGACAAGCGATGAACCCTCGGGTTATTTGGGGGGGGATGCCTGGTCATGCCAGAGTTGGTTGAAGGGGGGGAAGTGGGGGGGGGGGGACGTCGAGTAAACCTCACCAAGAATGGAGGGGTCACTCGGAAGCGACAAAGCCAGGGTGGCACGGCCAGGAGGGCGTGTACAGGGGGAAGGGGGGAGGAAGTCACCAACATGATGTAACTGGCTCCCCCCCAGGGGCAAAAAAAAGTTCACGGGGGGGGGGTCCCAAGGCGACCGCAAAGGGGAGACATATCCAAAAGGAGTCTTCAAAGGAACGGACGATTACAATATTATGATGTCAGGGAACTTCTCCAGAAAATTTAGGCGGGACAGGTGCCTGATCCCTTTTGTTTTCAAAAAAAAGTGACCAAAAAAAATCGCCGGTGGCCAAAGAAAAAGGAGGTAAGAGGGGAAAGAGACCAAAAAGAAGGATAAGCCGGTTGGGAAAAAAAAGGAATAGCCGTGAAAAAAAAAAAAAGGTTTGAAAAAAAAAAAAAGAAAGGCTGTTGGATTTGGAAAAACGGGGGGAAAGAAAAAAAGGGGGGGGTTTTAACAAAAGTCACACCATCCCTTGCGTAGGGGGAGGGAAAGAACGGATTACTTAAAAAAAAGATGGTAGAAAAGGGGGCTAGCGGGGTGGAACATCAGAAAGCCAAAGGTTGTACATCAAAAAGTGCTGGAACACTGGGTTTTCTTAGACTAAGGAAACTCGAGAAAACTTTACGACGACACCATAAACAGCGAGAGTAGAGGAGGGGATCCCATACGGAAGTCAGGGAAAAAAGCCAGGAAAAAGAAAAACGGCCCGAGATGCATAAAGCAAAAAAAACCTAAGGGAAAAAAAAGATAAAAAAACCATTGAAAAGAGGCGAAAATTTTTTTGGTGAATTTGGGGGGGGACGATGCCCAAATGCGCCAAAAAAGTAAAAAAAAAGGAATTCTCTATACATTGGCGAGGTGGAAAGGACCGTTGTTTTGTTTGGTTTTTTTTTTTTTGGTGGTTGGGTTGTTTTTTTTGTGTGTTGGTTTTTTTTTTTTTTGTTTTTTTTTTTTGTTTTTGTTTGGTGTTTTGTGTTTGGGTTTTTTTTTGTTTAGTTGTTTGTTTTTTTGTGTTTGTTGGTTTTTTTGTTTTTTTGGTTGTTGTGTTTTTTTTTTTGTTTTTTTTTTTGTTTGTTTATTTTTGTTTTGGTTGGTTTTTTTTTTTTTTGTGTTTTTTTTTTTTTGGGGTTTGTTTTTTTTTTTTGTTTTTTGTTTTTTTGTTTGGTTGTGTTTTTTTTTGGTTTTGTTGTTTTTTTTGTTGGTTTTTTTTGTTGTTTGGTTTTTGTGTGGTTTTGTTTGTGTTTTTTTTTTGTTTTGTTTTTTTTTGGTTTGACTTTTTGTTTTTGGTTGGTTTTTTGTTTGTTTTTTTTGGGTTTTGTTTTGTTGGTTTTTTTTTTGTGTGTGGGGTGTTTAGTTTGTTTTTGGGTGTGTGTTATTTCGGGTTTTGTTTTTGTTTTTTTTGTTTGGTTTGTTATCCCTGACTACTCATATGTTGTTTTGTTTTTTTGGTTTTTTTTTTATTTTGGTTTTTTTTTTTTGTTTTTTTTTTTGTGTGTTTTTTTTTTTTGGTGGTTTGTTTGTTTTTTGTTGGTATTTTATTGTTTGGGTTGTTTGGATTTGAGTTTGTGTTGTTTTTGGTTTTGTGTTTTTTTTTTTTTGTTTGTTTCTGTTTTTTTTTTGGTTTTGTTTTTTGTGTTTATGTTTTTATATTTTGTTTGGGTTGGTGGGGGGTTTTTTTTTGTTTTGTTTTTTTTTTTTTTTTTGTAGTGTTTGTAGTTTTGGTTGTTATATTTTTTTGTTTTGTATTTGTTGGTTTTTGTTTGGTTTTGGGGGAAGGGGAAGGTTCCCCAGGATTCGGGAAAGATGATCACTTCAGGGGAAGGGGATAAAAAGTGGGGGGGGGCTCATAGGGGAACTGAGACGGCGTAAAAAAGAGCCTAAAAAAAAAAACATTGGTTTTCGCGAGCCAGTGGGTCCGGCGTACTGGGGGAGGGTGTACAAAAAAAAAACGAAAAGTGCCTGGAAGAAAGAAATCAATCATTTGGGTTTCAAGGAAACTCTAAAAAAAAAAACCAACGGAGGAGGAGGAAAGAGGGGAAAAAAGGAGGGGAAGGGCCAGCCCTTTTTCGTTGGTTGGTGTTGGAGAAACTGGAAAAAAAAAAACCCCAAAAAGGGGTGTAAGGCGCTTTCTAGGTACGGCGCTAAAAAAAAAGAAAGGGGGAAGGACAATCGACCACAAAGGGTTGCGAAAAAAAAATGGAAGCCAAAGTAAGAGAGGATGGGGGAAAAAGCCTGACTGGAAAAAAGGGGAAAATTTTCGGAGAAGCATTCTGATAAATGCGGTGGGCCAAAGTCGGGGGAAAGAAGGAACAAAAGAACCAAAAACTTTTTTAACTAAACCGAATCCTGTTCAAGGGAAGAGGGTTAGGCTACCCAAATAGAATGATCCTGGGGCGGGGGGAAGTTGGTAGGGGAGGCTGGGCTCATTGGGGAGGGGGCGAGTCCGTTATGGGAATAAACAAAACGCCTAACTCGAGGGGTTTGACAAACGGGAAGTTGTTTTCCGGGTAAGGGGCGGGGAGGAATGTATTTTGGAAAAAAAAGTCACCCGGCAGACCGGTTGGAGGTAACATTGGCAGCAGGAAAATTTTTTCCCCAACGACGTCCAACAAGGGGGGGGGAGAGAGAGGGGGTAAAGAAGAAAAGAACTAACGAAAAAATGGTGTTATGTTATTTGGAACCAAATGACCTTGAAGGTTGCGTACAATTCACGAAAAACAGAAGGGGGGGATTTGGGGGGAAAAAAACCCTTTTTGTCGACGGCTAAAACTGGGTCTTTCAATCAGGAAGGGATTTCTTAGGAGGAGGGGAGGGAGGACGCTTAAAAAAGATGGAAAACAATGGCAAAAGGGGAACAAAAAATAAAATCTGGGGGGGGAAAAACAAAAGGAAAAGCATCGGTTCGCCTAAAGGGGAGGGGTCTGGGAAAAACGAGCGGGCCAATCATACATCCAGTTTGATCAAGGGGGAAAAAAAAAAAAGAGGGGGAAAAAAAACTTTCGAGCTGGAGGGGAAGAAACTTTTTGGGAGTCTCCCTGTGAATACAACGGACAGAAAAACTTTTGCAAAAGGGAGGAAAGGTGAAACCGGGGGAGGGAAAAAAAAAAGGGAACCACGGAAAAAAACCAGGCGCTGGGCAGGGTCGCAGGAAGGAGACTCCGGCAGGTGCCAGCGGTTGGGGAACAGAAAAAAGACCCAAAAAAGAAAAAAGTAAAAAAACTTGCCAGGGAAAAGCAAATGACCAGACAAATCAAAAAAGAAAATGAAAAAGGTGAACGCGGTAACAGTGTGGGGCCACAGGGGGGGGTTTGGGGGGGAGTACAAGAATGGGAAAAAAAGGGCAACAACCAGGAAAAGTTTTACAGGAAGGTCCAAAGGGACCTGGGCAGGAAAAAAAAAAGCCCAGTGAAAAGAAAAGAACGCCACGCAGAACTATGGGGAAATTGAAAAGGGGGAAAAATTCGGAAGAAAAGGGGGAACCTGTCCAAAAAAGAGAAAAGGGTTATAGGAGGGCTTGGTTAGGGTTGAGCAGCGGAAGTTCGAAAAAACTTTGGTAGTGGGAAAAAGGGGTGAAGGCGCTGAATCTCCAAAGAAGCTCCAAAAAAGGGGAAGGGGAGGAAAAAGGAGAGAACAACTTCAAACCAAAGAACAGTTGTTGAAGAAAAGGAAAAAGGCTGAAGGAAAAAACAAGAAGGAAAAAAGGGGACTTTTGCAGGAAGCTCTACACATTGGGGGAAAAGGGAATGACGAAAGGAAGAGTGAAGTCCTTCACTAAATAGCATGAAAGCCGGGCAGTGAAAGTTTGGGAAAAAAAGGAGAGCCGTCCCTTCCAGTGGGGTCACCCTTTTGGGAGAGGGGGGGAAAAATTTGAGGGGGGGACGTAAAATCTTTCGCCACCCATAGGTTACACACTCCTAAAAAAACACAGAAGGCAAAAAAAACAAAAAAAAAAAAAAAAAAGCGGCCTGCCGAGGGGGGGGGGGGGGTGATTTGTCTGTCCATTTGCCGGAAGGGCCAGTTTTTTTCCGGGGGGGGAGGGGGGGGGGGGGGTGAGCGAAACAAGCAGTCAACTTCGTCTAAATTTTCCGAAATTGCACAGTAAAAGGGGAAGGGGGGCAAGGTGGGGGAAAGTACCGGGGGGGGGGAGGGGAGAGGAAGGGCAACAAAAACGGGGAACTTTTCTCACCGGGGAGGGGAGAGGGGGGATGTGAAAGGTTGTATTCAACACAGGACGACAGCAAAGGGGGAGGGAGAACCTTCAAATGAAAAAAAAACGATACAGGATTTATGAAAAAGGCCGCTCCCGAGATCATCAAAGGAAGAAAGAGGGGAAGGTTTTGAGGAAGGGTTCCTTTTTGGTGTCGCAGGGGTAAAAGGACACGGAAAGGGACAAAAAAACATTGCCGAAGATTTAAGAGGAAGGCAGCTAGAAGAATACTAGAAAAGCAAGGTTTTGAGAAAAGAAGAGCTTGAAAAAAAGGTGGGAAAAACTACACTCAAAAAAGGGAAACGGTGTGCACCGGAAAAACAGTTAAGTTTGGGGTAAAAAACCTACACTCACACCCATCACTGATCTTTCGTAAGGAGGGAGAGAAGATCTTCAGAAGGGGGGGACTAGCTTTTGACACATCGAAAGAAAAAAAAAAGGTGTACTAAACCAAAAAAGGAAGAAGGACAGAAGGAGAGAGCCGACCGGGAATACACACATCCAACTTGAAAAAAAGCAGAGGAAAAGATCCAAGACGGAAGTCGCAACCAGACTCAATGCGCAAAAAAAAGGCAAAAAGGGAAAAAAGGCCCAGAGAAGGACCAGACCTATTTGGATTCTGAACTTGTCGAAACCCCACAATGGGGAGGAAAAATTTTTGGGGGGGGGTTGTACATGCCAAAGGCGCCAAAGAAACCAAAGAAATCAAAAGATTACAAAGAACAGGGAAACCCCAATCCTGGCCGTGGAGAGACCTTTGCCCAGCTTTCAGGAGATCCGGAGCACGGAAAGGGGGGCCGTGATAAGTGCCACGATTTGTCGTAAGAGGGAAAGGACGAAAAAATTGGAAAGCGAAACCCATGTGTCGCGAGCAGGTCACGCACGACTTTTTCCCGGGGGAAAAGAAAAGGGAAAGGAAAAACATCATTTTTTTGTGTTGTTCGAAAGCGGAAAAATCAGGGATTAAAAAGAAAAAAGAGGGGGAGCCTGGCGAAAAATGAGGAGGGAGGGGGGAGGTACACCAGGCCCCTTTTAGGGGGGGAAAAAACGCCCCCAGGAAAGGGAAAAGGCGCGCGACCACATTGGTTTAAAGGCGCTGAAAGGGGGTACGGAGAAAAAAAAAACAATCTGAACAGGGGGGGAAAACGGAATTGCTCACGGGAAAGGAAATAAATGGGCAAGGGTAGTCAGAGGGAGGGGGGAAACCCATCAGCAAGGTAGGAAGGAAGAATATTTCGGGCTGTGAAAAGGGCAAATCCAAAAGTCGAAAAAAACTTTTCGCCGTCCATCGTTTGAAAGAAAAAAACCCCACCAGGAATAAGGTCGGGCCTTTGGGGGAATCCGGAAGGGGATGGAGTATTTCTTAAAAAAAAAGGGCTGGGCGCGACTGGGAAAAGACGCGACAAGAGGTGGTGTACTGATTTATCACAGTGCCTACAAGACGGCAGGGAAAAAAAATTTTAGGAAAAACACCCCGGTCGCAAGGGTTTGGTTTATGTACAAGGGAAGGGGTCTGTGAACACGGTTTTCCACACGCTAAGCACAAACCAAGGGGATCAAAGGAAAGGGACTGCTGGGGAAGAAAAAAAGGATGGGTGTGAAGGGTAGTTGGTACACACGTACAGGAGTTGGGAGGGGGAAGTGTCAAAAGGAAACGAAAGGGACCGAGGTGTGGAAAGTTGGGAATTTTTTGGAACGGCTCCACTTTCCCTGTCCGGACAATGGGAAAAATCTTAGGCTAGAAGGGAAAAAAAGCATTTCGGAAGCAATCCCGGCCACTGTAGTGGAAAAAGGGGGGGGGGGAAAACGTCATTAGAAGGAGGCACTGGAGGGAAAAAAAAAGGAAAAACCAGAAGAAATGCAATCTAAAAAAAAAGAATAATCCTTTATCGTCCAAAAGTTTGATTCGAAACCTTCGAAGGGAGGAAACCTGTTTTTGCGGCAGACCGTGGGAATAAAAAAAAAGGGTGAAAAAAAAAAGCTTTGCAAGAAAGGAAGTGTTTGCCTTCAAGAAAAGGGAACACGGTGCAAAAAAAGCGCTGGAAAGGGGATGCTTTGGGTCGCCTTGAAAAACCGGAGGGAGAAGACAGGAAAGGACCTAACACCCAAAAGAAAGGGAAAAAAAACTGCGCAAAAAAAACAAAAGGACCAGACCCAAAGTCAAAAAAACAATAAGAAGGGAGGGGACAGGGGGGGGGGGGGAAATTGTAAGGCGTGGTGGAAAAGGAGGATCCGACACTACAAAGGAAAAGTTCCGAGAAAAAAAAAAAAAGGATGGCAGGGCGGGAGACGGAAACCCAAAAAAACTGCACAAAGTTTTCCCCCTAAACAGCACACGGGGGGGGGGGGGGGTGGAAAGACTTCCCGGGCCCCCCCCCACCCACTTGAAAGGGGGGGGTCCGGGAGGGGGTCAACATGGTGTAAAAGAAAAGAGGGGGGATCTTGCAACCAGGTTCAAAGGAGGGGGGGGGGGGGGGGGGGGGTGTAAAAAATCTTCAGTTTTCCGCCACTGTTTTCAAAGGGGGGGGGGGGACGTGGAAAAAGGGTCACTCGGGCGTACACAACACACAAAAAAACAAAAAGAAGAAAAGAGATTCAGCACCACGGCCACAGGCAAGGCAAAAAGGGGGTGTGGAAAAAAAAAAAAAAAACCCTCACGGGAGGACTGTTGTCAGAATCAAAGCTCTACACAGTTGTTTTGAAAAGAAAGACAAGCGACAGAAGGGGGGGGGGTTTTTTTCACTATTAGACTGAAGGTGGGATGAAAAAAAAAAGGTGGTCAGGCAAAACGGAAGGGAAAGAAAAGGCCATTTTCCCTGGTTGGGACGCCCAAAAAGAAGACCCTGGGGTGTTAACAATTTTCTGCCATCGTGTACACCAAAAACCAAAAACCCGAGGGCCACAAGGGGTCCCCCGCACACTCCCTCGTCATGAAAGGGGGGGGGGGTGATGGGGGAAGGAAATTTGCCTGGTCTGAACAGAAAAGTTGTGGTTGGAGGAGGGTTTTTGTGGGCGTGAGTAATCCCCTCCCAAAGGAAAAAGACGGACTCATTCGCGGAAGAAAGAGAAAAGCGCTGGGGTGCCACGGGTTACAATTTAGAGTGAAGGCCAACATATCCAACTTTCTAGGGGGTGCCAAAAAAAAGGGAAACTTTGGTGGTAGGAAAAAAAAAACGGGAACCGCAAAAAGGGGTGGGGAGGGGAACGCAGCCTCCGAAGGCCGGGGAAAAAAAAAAAGAAAAAAAGATTAGGGATAGGGACGATATCCCTCCCTACGAAAAAAGCAAAAGGAGGGTTAAAGGGGGCTTTGGAAACCGGGGGGGGGGGGGAAACCCTCACAGTTGCCCACACAGATGGAGACGGAAAAAAAAAACGGGAAAGAATTTTGTAAGCGTCGCGAAGGCCAGATAAAAACTAGGGGAGAGAGGTTTGAGGAAGAATGAAAACAAAGGGGGAAAACTCTCGTCACCCTTGTCGGGGGAGTGGAACGTGGGGGAGGGGGTAAGGGGAACAACCTACACTCACAACATCACAAAAGCGGGGATGGGGGAAAAATCTTCCACAAGAGAAAGATCCCGTCGTTGGACCGTGTTGGGGGAAAAGAGAAAGGTTGTAAAAGTAAGTGCTGACCGGGGGGTGGGGGTGGCGGAAAAATAAGAAAGAAAGGTACCTGGGAAAAAGGAAAAAGAAATCCGAAAAACAGCGAAGGTAAGCCGCACGAAAAATCAAGGGGAAAAAGGGTCTCGCAAAAGGAATAAAGCCTCATAAACTTCCCCGAAAAGGAAAATGAAAAAGACCCAAGAAAAAAACAAAGTTCAGCAAAAAGGTAAGAGAGGAACTTCGGGGGGGAAAAAAAGGGGGGTTTATCATGTGTTGAAAAAAAGGCGGCCATTGGGGACAAAAATCAGATCTTCTCCGAGGAGACTGAGGGGAAAACACCGGACCCTTGCAAACCAAAGAAAAAAAGAAGAGACACTTCAATCGCAAGGAGCAGGGGCAATGCGTCATAGGGGAAGGAAAAAAGCAAAAAGAGGGGGACCAGAAAAAAAAAATCCCATTTGTTCGCGGAGCAACGGTCGGACTACTTCCAAAAAAGGGGGGGGGGAACCAAAACACAAAAGGAGAAAGCCAATCATCATTTTTCGCAAGGGGACTCACAGAAGAGGGACTCAAAAAGGAAACAAAAGAGAGAGGAAGGGAAAGAAAAAATTGATGATTGCTGGAGCCAAAGCACACCTTTTAAAGGAAAAAGGGGGAACCGGGAAAAAAAAAAAACAAGTCTCTCTACACATGGGGTTGGGGGGGGTGTATGGAGGGCCAATATGGGGGCTAGACGAGGGGAAAGAGGCACTTATCACGCAAAATTGACGAAAAATGAAAAGGAGGAGAAAAAACAAGTAGTCAAAGAAAGGAGAAGCTCCACTGTAGGAGGGAGAGTCTGGGTTAGGCACTGGCGCATTGGCAAAAGAAGGATCACCAAAAACTTTTTTTTCAGAATCCTCTTGGAAAAAGGGGGGTTCACAATGGGGGGGGACTCCATAATCGTTCTGGTTTGTCTATCTGGGGGAACTTTTGAAAGTTCTTCGCATGGGAAAAGGAAAACTCCTAAGCACGCGCATGACTCTCGCTGGGGAAAAGGGAAAAAGGGGATGGAAAAAAAGGGTCGTGCGATTCCAGGCGGTATTTTGGGAAAAACTAAAAGAAAACAATCCCGGTTGGGGGGGAGTGCTGCCCCTGGGCACCGATGTTCCACAAAATAAACTAGCAAAGGAAAGAGGGAAAAACTCGGGAAAGAAGAGAACTAACTCAAATGGGATGGGTTGGAGGGGGGGGGGGGTTGGGGGGGGGGGAAAAAAATCCTAAAAACAGTAGTACACTTTTTTCACCAGAAAAAAAAGGACTAAGTTAGTGGGGGGAAAAAGGGGGGAAGGGGCATCGAGTGGGAGAATCGCTTTCTTCTTGGGAAGTTCTTCGCTTACAGCCGGAAGGGGAAACGCTTGTAAAAGAAGCCCGAGGGGGAAAAGAAAATCTTGGGCACGGGAGGAGACACCGGTCGCAAAAAAGCGCGAAGATCTCGGAGCGGCCATCAGAACCAAATACCGGGAAAGGTGGGAATTGCAAAAAGGGGAGGATATTGATATCTCCAAGGGGGCGGTCCGCAAACGGGAAAAAAAACACCGGGAAAAAAAACAATCCCGAAAGGACGGGAAAAGGGGCCTTTCAAAAGGGGAAAGGAGGAAACAACGTTCCCGCAAACGCCCGACAAAGGCCTGCCCAAAAACAGCTTTGTGGGGGGGAAGGAAAAGGAAGGAAGAACGAAAAATTGGAGGT
>Ga0179593_1716330_pt1 | contig 11504 bp, 15 predicted proteins | sample CZODoug2_1_08_16_FD_185931 | JGI IMG/M metagenome (GOLD analysis project Ga0179593, IMG submission 185931) | Vadose zone soil fungal communities from Angelo Coast Range Reserve, California, USA - CZODoug2_1_08_16fungal (PacBio error correction) | ecosystem: Environmental > Terrestrial > Soil >...
AAGTTAACGTTTGGGGTTTTCAACTTTCGGCGAAGCAAGGAAGCATCCTTTATTTCTAGATTGATGGAAGGAGGGAGAAGAGGGCGTTTGGTTGCGGCTCGCCGATGCAGGCAAAGGGGGCAACGGTGGGGGAGATGCACCGTACGCACGTTTTGACCTTTGACCAGGGGGAAAGGGTCCTCCCTTGGAGAGAAGAAATTGCGCACGCGCGAAGGGTGGTCTCCATTCTTTTAGGAAGAAAGGAGAGAGGAAAGCCCTTTTTCACTTTCCCTTCCTGCATGAAAAATTAAAAAAAAACCCACTGGCCGTGAAGTCCTAATCCTAATAGTTTGGGAAAAAGGGGGAGGAGGTTTTTAAATATTCAGAAAGGAAAAGGGAGATGATAGCTCAAGCGGCGAATGGCTTACAATTTAATTGCGACCATCACAACCAGGAAAGAGGGGAAAACCATCAAGCTTTTTTTCACGCGCACGGAAAAGGAAGCGCCATCGTTGAAAGGTCGACAAACTCTGGACTGAAAGAAGGGGGGGGAACCTGCTCATGAAAAAAAAAAAGGGGAGTGAATGAAAAAAATGAATTTTGCCCGCGCGTCGGGAAGGCGGGGAAGGAAAAAAAAGGGGACGTCTATGAGCGAGAACCATCCTGGTGAGGAAAAAAGGAAAAGGCTTGCCGCCCCCTCTTTCATTGCATTAGGGGGTGGACATGGGGCGGGCTTTTCAGGAAGCTACCTTCTTCTCCATACAAGAGGTACGAGAACTATGACCCACCTTCTCTTTCGAGCAAAAAGGAGGGGGGGGGAAGGTTCCACCACCTCTAATGAGAAAGGATTTGAAGTTGGCCCATGTTTAATTTCCTAAAAAAGGGAAAGAGTTCTGCTTAGCGAGGAGAAAGAAGGGAGGTGAACCCGCTTCCCTGACGGAAAAAAAAAAAGAAGAAGTCCTGATGCTTTCATAGAGAAGCGGGGGGGGAAGGAGGGAAGGGGAAAAAGGGAGGATTAAAAAAGCATGTGCTCTCTCCAACCTTTGCAAAAAAAAAGAGAATTTCACCTTCAACCACCGAGAAAGACAGGAATCCCGCCATCCGTAGGGAGGGAGGGGGGGCTTTAATGGAAGTTGCAATAGCCAATAACACCGTCCCTTCGAGAGAGAGAAAGTCTCTCCATCTTGACATGGAAAAAAAATGATGAAAGAAGGGGGGATCGTGCGCGGATGAAAAAAGAAGAAAGGGAAAGGGAGGCGGTTCTCAACCACCAACGGAGAAGGAGACAATGGGGTGACGGTATCTCAGACTTAAACGGGAAAAAGGAAAGAAAAGATTCTCCTTCAACAGATAGTAAAAAGAGAAAAAAGTCGCGAAGTGATCCACGGGTAGGGGGAAGGACCAACCCCTAACTACCAAAAAGAAGTACGTGGACTCGTGCCTGTCGATTGGGGGGGAGGCAAGCCACCATATAGAATAGGGGAGAGAAATACTAGACCATACCTAAAGATAATTATAATTTCCAGAAAAAGGAGCTATCCTAACCCAATGAAATCGAGAGAGGGGGAATCACTACTTACATCAACTATACAAAGAGAGAGGGAAAAAGGGGGGGGGGGATGAACAACCCGTTCAAAAAAATTCATATTATCCAAAAGGGGTAAAACAAACCCGAAAGAAAGCAAGTCTCGATTCAAACGCCGGGTGGGGGAAAAAAAAGGCTCCGATCACTGAAGGAGGGGAAAAGGGTCATGGGAGGAAGGCAAAGCCATCGTTCAAATTGTTTCAAGGGGAAAAGGAGGATTCTTCCCATATCTAGAGGGGGGGGGGGGGGACGAGTGGCTTTCGGCTGCCTAAAAGAGGATGGCCACATTATTTTTCTCGTCAGCAAAGGGGGGGAGAGGAGAAAAAGGGGTTATTTGGCGTCACCAACCCGGAGGGGGGAAAAGGGGGAAGGTTTGTGTACCCAGTCTAGAAGAGGGGAGGGGGTAGATGGTTCAAAAAGGGCGAACCGGTCTTTTTCGACGGAGGGGGAAGGGCACGATTATCTCATTCATCGCACCGAATATTGGGTTTCGGAGGGAAAAGGGGGACCTTGGCACTCTTCATGGAAAAAAATGGGCTTTTCTGGGGAAGGCAAAAAATCTCTCGAGACAAGAGAGGGGGGAGATTATTCCATCGCCGGCGGAAGGAAAAAAGAAAGGAAAGGGGGAGTTAGGGTGTGTCATTTATCGTTAGGGAAAACGCTTTAAAAAAAATATATAGAACCTCTAATCCATCTTTGGGAAGGGAGAATACTTCTTTACTCGGAAAAAGAGGTCTGAGGGGAGCCTTCACATTTTGAATCTCTGACATCGCGTAGGGGGGGGAAAAAAGCCTCCGCCGTTCGAAGGGGGGGGAGGAGAAGATGACGATAAATCTACGCTGGAATGTAGTCTAGAGAGAGAAAAAAGAAATGGTATCACCTTCTGCTGGAGCATGTAAGTAACTGGCCGTGCCACTGGGGGGGGAAAGAAAGCTTGTTCGCGAGGAAGGGGAGGGGGAGGGGGGGGAAAATAATTAAACTGGTTTCCATTGTGGCTTGGGGGGGGGGCTCTAGGAAAGAGAGGGACAAGCACCCTCCATATTCTATACGATTGCGAAAAAAAAGGAAAGAGGGGGTTTATTTTGTCTACTGGGTGAAAGGAAGGGGGTCAACAATCAATTTTCTATCACGGCCGGCGACCGAGAGGAGAAAGATTCCAAATCTCTGAAGGAATTAAGAGACAAAATGACTTGAGGCCCGGTGCGTCATGAAAAAAAAGAAAGGAATCTTTTTCTGCTCGCCACGAAGGTAATAGTGCTGAAAAAAAGCACGCTGATTTCTTCGCGACTGAAAAAAAAAGGACCTCCAACTTTCGAAGGGTGAAAAAAGGGGGAGAAAAAAGAGCCAATTCTCCATCCCGCACCAGAGGTCTCGCGAATGAAAGAAGGAAAGGGAAAAGGGGGGTGCATTTCCGATTTTTCTCAGACGAAAAAAGGGGAGGAAAGAATGGCAAGGGTTCGGTTTTTGGCTGCTGCAGCTGCACCGTTTCAAAAGGAGGACAGGGGGGTCGCCCTTCATACACGAAGGGAAGAAGGGAGAAAAAATGCTGTTGACTTGGAAGTGCGCGCCGGAAAAGGGGGGGGGGGTCTGCATTCCATTGTGAAGCAATCGAGGAAGGAGGAGTGCCAATCTCTGTTCTTTGGATGCATATGGGAAAGGAGGAAAACGTACCTCTCGCGGAGGGGGGGGAGAACAGGGGAGTATTTTTCATTCCGGCCTTGCCATTCCAAAGGGGGGAGGAAGGAAGGAAAAAAAAAGAGTACTACCCCCTTGCCAAAAAGGGAGAAATGTCGGGATCTCATGTATGAACTGGACGACTGGGGGAAAAAAAAGGAGAGGTTTGCACAATTGGTACCAGGGGGGGGGCAGTTGCAGACGGCGATGCCGCCCACGCGATGTCGAAAGGGAGAAAGCCAGGATGCGGTTTGCCTCCGGAAACTGGAAGGAAAGGGGAAAAAGGGGGCCCGTGGTAAAATTGTCTGACTGGCATCTCTCTCAACAACACAAGGAAAAAGTCATCAATCGGACAACGGGACAGGGTTTCAAAGGGGAAAAAGGTGGGGGGCCAACCGCATCTGGATTGCGATATTGATTCCGACAAAAAAAAAAATAGAGGAGGGCGGTGTTCGTCATCCCGTGCAAAGCCAAAAAGAGGGGGAAAAAGGGAGCTGCAACGACGCAGTTTTGACCTTTTGAAAAGAAAAATTCATCCCTGACCAAGAAGGGAAAAGACGCAACAATGAGGTGCTCAAGGCTTGTAGTCCTCAGGGGGGGGAAAAGAAAGGGAAAGGGGGAATGGCAATCCGTCCTTAAAATATTTCCACCCCAAAAGAAAAGGAAAGAAAAAACCGTTCTTACTAATCCGAAAAGGGGAGGAAGGGGGGAGGAGGGGGGGGGGGGGGGAAATATTCATCCAAATAACATCGTGGAATGAAAAAAAGAGTCAACAGGGAGGTACAATTTAATTTCGACCATCCACAACCAATTAAAGGGGGGGAAGAAATCCCCCCCATCATCGTTGTGGGGAGAAGAAATCCATCGTGGAGAAGAAAAGGAAAAAAAAGGCCGGGAACTTGTTCAGCCTGCGCAAGCCCAAGGGGGGGGAAGGGAACCCAATTTGGCAGCGCGTCGTTATGCGGGAGAAAGAGAAAAGAAAAAGGAAAAGGGGGGGAGAGACGTATTTCATTGGGCATTCATTCATAAGAGGGGGAGGAGGGGTGGAGGGGGGTAGGATCACTCTCAACCCAGTTCATGCAAGGGTGAGAGAGGGGGATTTTACTCTGCCTCTAAATTCGAGATGAGATATAAAAACGGAGAAATCCTTACACCTTCTCTTTCTATCAAAAAAAAAAGAAAGGACCTTGTCACCAAAAGAAACCCGGCAACTCAATGATTGACTTTGTGGCCGGAAGAGGGGGGCGATTTTGGAACTGCACAGACGGAGGAGAAGGGGCTCGCCGGCCCGTGATCGAAAGAATATGAGGGGAAAAAAAAAAAAAAAAGGGGAAAAGGCCGTGCAAACCGAGCAAATACCACTCAGGAAGATGAGGGGGAGAAAATCGATCTCGAATCTGGGAGTCGATGAAAAGGAAAAGGGAAGAATCTCCACCCTTGCAAGAAAAGAGGGTTAAGTACCAAACGCGCTATCCCCCCGCACATCCGGAGGGGGAAAAAAAGTTTCGTTTGTCGTGTAAAGAAAAGAAGGAAAGGATGAAAGCGACATGCTCCCGCAGAAGTGCTCCAAACCAGTCGTAATAAGAGAAGTAAGAAGAGAGATCTTGGCGCTTTATTAAGCCACAACGCAGACCGGAGGAAGGAAAAAAAATAAAAAACACCAAAGGAAGGGGAGACTTTGACGATCGCAGACTTACGTCCGAAAGAAAAAGAAAAAGTCTTCGCCTTAAAAAGAGAAGGGGAGAAGATCAGTCTAATTGATCCGCGGGGGGGGGGAAAAAGGAAACCCCCTAAATAGGGGAAAAGATAAGTTCTGTTTTTTTTGAAAAAAGGAGGGCGATTTATCGCTTTCATCCAAGAGGAGCGCAATAGGATCTGAGGCAAGAAAAAAAAAGGGAAAGAAGGGGGAATGACCAAGGTTAACGAGGGGAGCCAATTAACTCGAGATAGAGGAGAAGGGAAAAGAGAGAGGTACAAGGGGAAAAAGGAAAGGGAATATCGGAAATGGGGGTGAGGCCAGAGAGAAAGGGTAGTGATGTGAGGGGCGGGGTAAGTAAAGGGTGAAAGGAGACGAGGAAGAAGGAAATAAAAGGAGGGAGAGGGGAAGGGGATTCCACCAGTTCATAAATGCCATAGTAACACCGCATCGATATCAGACTGGTTACAAAAAGAAAAAAAAAAAAGGGGGTGGGTGAAGCCAAATCACCTTGAGACGCCAAAAAAAAAAACATAATGTCCAGACGATGGAGGGAGCAAAAAAGGAAGCGGCAATGGTTTCCCAATCTCTCTCTCAGAGAAAAAGGGGGGGAACAATTTTAACGCTGCTTTGCCAGGAAAGGGGAAAGAAGAGGACGAACTTATTTTTCTCTGCATCAGTGAGGGGAAGGAAAGGAAGGAAAGGGGGGGCGCTCACCAACCGTCGGCGTTTGAAAGCGAGCCTGAGGAGAAGAAGAAGAGGGAGGGGGGTAACTTGCATTTCTGCACTGGGGGGGAAAGGAAAAGGATTTTCAGGCGCTGATTGGTAGAGGGGGAAAAGGGGGAATCTATTATCGAAAGGAAGAGGAAGTTGGTTCTGATCGCCCGCGTAAAAGGTCAAATTCAGGAAACATACCATTGGTTCGGGCCGAAAGAAGTCGCTAGACAAATATCGCTCTTGGAGGGGGAAAAAGGGTGTTTCTATTCCAAACGGACCTGAAGGGGGGGAAGGGGGGGGGGGAGTTCGTTATATATCACTACTACCAAAAGAGATTCGCCTAATTAGGAGAAAAAGAGTACTAGGAATGGTTTTGACAGGCGACGAGGCGGAAAAAGAGAGGAGGAAAGGGCTTGAAGGGCTATCCGTGCAAACATTGGAATAAGGAGAAGAGGGAGCAGAAGACGGGACGACGGTCTCCCGTTGTTGCCTTCATCCACAGAGAAAAGAGACGGGGGGAAATGTAGTCTATTATAAAGATGGGGGGGAAGGAGGAGAAGGTCTTCTGGAGCATGTCGTAGAAGGCTACGTTGTTAGGGGGGGGAAAAAGAAAAAAGCCACGTAAACTTTCCGCTCTGGTCGAACGACGAGAAGGGGGGGGGGAAGGAAGTAAGAGAAAAGGCCATTGTGGTCTTTGCAAGTTTGGGGAGGGAGACAATCGCTCCAGATTCGAGAGCGAGAGAAAAGGAGGGAAACGGGGTTATTTTCTCTGTTTGCCGGAAGGGGAAAAAAACTCATCTTCTTTAAAGGGAGGAAATAATCATAAGCGTCGTGCAGTTTCCAAAAGAGAGGGAGGAAAAAACGTCAATCCTATGAAAAAAGAGGTGTGGACCTAGCCGGAATTATTCTAGGTGAAGAAAAAAAAGGGGACGTTTCATCGTTCTCGAGAAGCAAGAGGATGTGGGCTCGTCGATACCATACAAGAAAGAAAGGGGAATCGTGTTTCCTCATAATTCCTCCAACTAAAAAAAAGGAAGAAAGGCGGGACGGAAATTGTCGTTTGCATGGCCGAGTTGGAGAAAAAGAGGGGAAGGTCATGGTGTGTTCATTCCGCAAATGTGCATTGGACTTAAGGGGGGGGAAAAAGGGGAAAAAAGGGCAGGAGGAAAGGGGAGAGGGTCCCATACTTGTCGACCTTCATACACGATGGAGAGAGAGAAGGAAAGGGGAATGGGTGACTTGGATTTCTCGCCTATCTAGTCATTGGTGGTGAGGAAAAAAGAGGGGAGGATTGGTAAATAGATCGGAGTGCATCGATTTCTTTGGAGGAAAGGGAAAAAAACCCTGAAACAACTATTCGGCGGGACAAGGGGGGGGGGTGATATACCGTGATACTATTTTCAGGCCGGGCCTTGCATTAAGAAAGAAACTCAAACAACGCTTACCTAAAAAAAAAGAAGGGGGAGACGGCCGCCATTTCTTGAAGATCGCATGGATTTGGGGGGGGGAAAGGGGGGAAGGCTTACTGTTCAGATCAAGAGTGGAAAGGCAATTTTTGCTTTGCAGAGAAAGAAAAAAAAAGATGTCGCCCATCTGCCGGGGTAGGGAAACAGGGAAAGGGGGGGGAGGGCCTGGAAACTTGCTCGCCGTAAAGTTGAAACAGGGAAAAAAAAAAAAAGGAAAGAGCTCACAACACCAACTTGGAAGGACGGAAAGGAGAAGGGGAGAAAAGAACGTGGAACTTTATTACGGCGAATAGCAGTTTAAGAAAAGAAGGGGCGAGATTGATTCCTACACCGGCAGCTGGAGAAGAGGAAAGGCAAAGAACCTTGCCGGTACCCAATTGGTGAGAAGGGAAAGGGAAGTTGGACCTTTTGACCATGAAGGGAGGGGAAAAAAAAAATGCGATCTTCAAGAAAGGCGCAAGGAGGGGGAGGGGGGGTCCGCGTTGTTTTTATCTGCGCGAGAAAGAAAGGGGAAAAGAGGAATCACTGTCTTATCAACCCCAACCAAAAAAAGAAAGGATAAAGACCGAATATGTTCCCTTTTCTCCGTCGGAGGGAAATCCAAAGAACTCGAAGGAAAGCTCTTTCAAATCCCATCTTAGAAAAAAGGGGGGAGCACATCCGCAAAACCAAATGGAAAGGAAAAGACCCTCATCAGCGTTTTTTGGCGCGAAGAAAGGAAAAAGCTGTAGAAGGTTCGACACCTCTGGAATAAGCCAAGAGAAGAGGCCCAAAAAAATTAAAGACAGAATGCCATTGCGGGGAAAAAAGGAGGACGTCGGGCGGCTGGAGAAATCGGCCATGCAAAAAAAGGAGAAAAGGATTCATTCTCGAGACCGAAGAGGGAATTGATAGAGAAAAAAAGGTGGACAAATTATTTGGGGGAGGGGGTATCGACAGGAGGGGGGACAAAAGGTGTCGCTAAGAACAATCCTCGGAAGGTGACCCCTGACACCCGTCTGAGGGCAGGAGGCAAGGACGGGACCACTATAATTACGCCCGTGGTCCTCAAGGGGGGAAGGAAATGTTTAATTCCTATCGCATTTTGGGAAAGAAGGGAGAAGGAATATAGATGAGGCCGTGATCGAAGAATATGAGGTTGACCAAAAAAAGAAAAAGGCCTCAAACAATGCAAATAACACTAACAGGGGGGAAAAAAAAAGAAGGGGAAGAGGATCTGAGTCGATTGGACGCTTCTGATTGGGAAGGAAAGAAGATGACTCAAAGGGAAAAGAAAGAGGAACTTTCTCGAATCATTCAAAAAAACCACCAAAGAGAGGAATCCATTCCTTCTGCTACCAATAGAGGAAAAAAAGGGGGGAAATTAATCCAGTTGGCCCTGCCAAGAAAACGTCGAAGGGAACATCATACTTGCGAAAAGAAAAAGCCATTCTTAAATATCTACATTCCGAAGAAGGATATGGGGGAATCCACAACTTCATACCGCGACGGCGGGGGAGGAAAAAAAAACTTCGAATTTCCGTATGAAATGGGAAAAGGGAGGGACTAAAAAGCGTGGTTCCGATTCCCCGCATCTTAGGAAGAAAAAATTCGATGTTCGCCTAATTCAGGCGAAGTAAAAAAGAAAAGGGAAAGAAACGATTAAATGACACCAACCGGTTACAACAGAGCAGGGAGAGGAGTAAACAAGATCGATATTGTCTAGGAGGAAGGAAAAACCGCCCCTTGTCGGAGAATGAGAAGTGAAGGAGAAGAGGGGATCCTAACCCAATAAGCTAGATAGAGTTGGAGGGGGGGGGCCTGACAGCACCTAGACAACAGGAGGGAAGGGGAAAGGAATGCCAAACCAGTTGCCTAATGCAAGAAGTTAGGAAGAACTGGTTAACAAACCGAAAAGAGAAGCAGCCGCGATGAATTACGCCAAATAAAAAAAGGGGGAGACCAAGGAAAGGGGGGAAGAAAAAAATGTTTCCATACGTATTGCGTGATCCAGGGAGGAAGGGGGGGGGGAGGCCGCAAGCAGCTTTCAAATGGGTAAAGGGAGAGGGAATGGGTGTGGAACAATTTGAACGATGAGGGGAAGTCTCAAAAGGGAACAGAAATTTTTTCTCGCAAAGGAAGGTGGCGTCTCAAGGGTAGAAAAAGGGTTGAATCGAGCCCCTGCTTCTTTTCGGGGGGGGGGACCAGTCTGATATCGAGACGAGGGGGGAAAAAAAGGGGGGGAATAAATTGCCCTGTCCCTTTTATTGAGGAGGGAAAGGGGGGATGTCATCTTTGTGATCTAATTATAGGAAGAGAAGGGCATTGGGTTCGGATCAAAAAAAGTGCACTTCTCATTCTCCTAAAATCACGGCCTCAGATCATCTGGGGAGAGGGAAAAGAATGTGGCCTTAACCTGAGACGAAGAAAAAGGATAAGGGTAAACCCTTTGTATTTTAGTGGTTTCATTAAAGAAGGGGGAGAAGCACTTCGCCTGTATGAGGAAGGGGAAGAGGTTGTTGGGGTCGAATCTGTTGAATCGGAAAGAGAGGAGAAGAAAAAGAAAGTCCCCAAACATTTGAATCAGGAAAATCGCGTCGGGGGGGGAAACAAAGCTGTCGCGTTCTTCCCGTTGTTGCTGAGGAAAGAAAAAAGAGGGGGGAATTATTCTCTTATACGAATGGCAAGGAGAGGCCGGGAGTAGAATGCGACGTTGTTCTTGAAAAAGAACGCCAACGAAAACGTGCCGCTCTTGTCGCGCGGTGGTGAATGAATTCGAGAAAGTTCCATTGGGGTGGGGGGGAGGGGGGGGGAAAAAGAAGGGTCTCACCTCAGACAGCTTCAATCGACTCAAGAGCGGGGGGGAAGAATAGTACTCGAGTGGTTATTTGCTCTGTTTGAAGGGGGGAAGGGGAGAAAAAAGGTCGATCCACGGCCGGCGAGCCGAGAGAAGCATAAAAAAGGCTTGCAGTTCTAACCAAAATAGAGGGAGGGGGGAAGGGCCACAACGTCATCCTTGAGAACGGGGAGGGTGGGGGACCGTCCGTAATTATGCTCTGGTTTCTGGAGAAAAAAAATGGTCGCGGGTCATCGTTATAGAGAAGGGGGAAAAAAAAAGGGCAGGAACTTTCGTCGGTCTATACCATCCATAAGAAAAAGTGAACTCGTGTTGCTTCCGATAATGCCAACCACTAAAAGGGAAAGGAAAAAAACGGATCGATCGGACATGTCGTGTGCATGGCCGATTTAGAAAAAGAAAAAGGGGGGGAAAGGGACGCAATGGCATTTCTTAATTTTTTTGGTCCGGAAAGAATCCTGCTTTCGAATTGGCGGATGAGGAAAAGGGAGAGGGATCGGATCGCAGTAGTGCGAGCAAAAAAAAGCAGGAGGAAAGGAAGTGGTTGTGATGGTCGCATCATTGTCCGCCATCTGGCGCGCTTGAAAGAAAAGAAAGGAAGGAGGTCTGTGGATGCATATTTCCAAACAAAAAGAAGAGGCGCCGGCACGGCCAGGGTTGGGTTTGATCGACAGGTGAGAAAGGGGGGGGGGGGGGAAACAAAGGGCGTGGATCGAGCAGCGCACAAAAAAAAAAAAAAGAAATTGTCGCGCTTGCGCCATTTCTGGAAAGAAAAGGGGGGGGGAAAGTCAAACTGCTTTACGGTGCAGAGCAATGCGGGGGAAATTTGCTTTGCATCGGCGATGAAAGGGGGGGAAAAAAGAAAGGGCGGAATCACTCTCGCAATCCGGATGGAGGTTGGAAAAAAGGGAAAAAAGGCCCGTTTCGATTGCTGACTTGCTCTCGAGAAAAAAAGGAAGATGCCCAAGTCAGCAATCGAACAAGGGCACCCGGGGGGGGGAAAAGAAAGGTGGGGGGGAAAGTCAAAACGCATCCTGGATTGCGAGATTGATTGAAGAAAAAGGCAAAGCTGGCGACATCAAAGAGGAAAAAATCCAACCTTGCCCTTTACACAACCACTTTTGCAAACGATTGATCTGAAAGGGAGGGAAAGTCGTTTCCATGTCAAAAGGGATGGGAAATGTGCTCAAGCGCACAATGTCGTTGAAGGGAGGGGGGGGGTGAGCTTGCTCTATCCCGCAAGGAAGGGAAGGGAAAAGAATCTAATCAACCCCAACCCCTGGCCGTGAAGAATAAGGGGGAGGGAAAGAACTCGATTGGCACTTCCGATCTCTTTAATCTCAAGCGCGGGGAAAAGGGGGAAAAAAAAAAATCACACCAATGACTAGATCGGGAAAAAAAAAAAAAAAGGGGGGTTCAGCTCACTCCGAGAGGGAGGGAAGGATCTGACCCAATCCTCAATTCGAAGAGGGAGGGGGGGAAAAAAAGAAGCAATCCAAAAAATTACGAAAATGCCATGCGGATGAAAAGAAAAGAGCGAGCGTTATAAAT
>Ga0179593_1826783_pt1 | contig 11504 bp, 15 predicted proteins | sample CZODoug2_1_08_16_FD_185931 | JGI IMG/M metagenome (GOLD analysis project Ga0179593, IMG submission 185931) | Vadose zone soil fungal communities from Angelo Coast Range Reserve, California, USA - CZODoug2_1_08_16fungal (PacBio error correction) | ecosystem: Environmental > Terrestrial > Soil >...
TGCACCCGTACAACTTTGACGCGGGCGGCCATTCGCATCCTTGCTTTTTTTCCCGCGTTTCCGCGGCGGCCCGGGGCACTCGGGTGGTGACGCTGGGGAGGGGCTCGGTACGCCCCGAAAGCCGCATCCGCTGCAGCCAGGCATTCATCGACGAACAGGCAGCCTTGCAGGTGTTTGTTACTTACTGTTTTTTGCATTAACGGAATTCTTCATGCAGTCCCGCAGCATTTGGTGTCGCCAACACGCACCGACTGATGATGAAATCAAGCAAAGCACTGGCCTATAACCCTGTGCCCGGTGCGGGAAACTCACTTTGCGCATCGGTGCCGCGCAGTAAAGCAGCGCATGCTCGGGCGCCTGAGGAACCGCGATGTCCATCGCGCCTCCAGTCAGCCGCGCGATTTTCGTCACGTTTCGCGTTGGTCGTGAGCTTTTTGCCCTGCCCGGTTACGTCCCTTGGCTTCGCGGAAAAGCCGGAACTACCCGCCTCCGCAACACCCGGCGAAAACCGTGGCGCCGGATCAAGGTCGATGGTTTTTCTCGCCCCGAAATCAGACCGGCCGGGAAGGTTCCCCATTCTTCGGGCAATGGTGGTATCTCGGCACGGGTGTGCGTACCCCGCGAATCACGGCAATTCGCGGGCCGAAGAGCTCGACGTGCCCCATGGCCGCGGTTTCAACGTCCAATCCAAGGCTGACAACGTTTGCTTGACACCGGACCAGGGACCCACCTAACGGCAAGTCTGTCGATCCAAAAAAGGGGCGCGTGCAGAATTCGCCCAGGCGGGCCCGCAAAACCGGCGCGCCGCGGCCCCTGCTCCAGCAGTCCTCCCACACGTCTTGAGCATCGACAGCAATGAGCTGAACTGTCGACGGAAGGCCGTCATCAAAAACCTCCAAGCACGGCCACGGCCCATATCCGTCAGTTATTACGGCAAGTTCTCAATCCCTCTTCGGCGGCAGAAACCTTGGCGCTCGCTCCAACTCGACAAGAATGCGCCGCTGAAAAAGACCCCGCCCGCCCTACTCCACTGGGCCAACGCCAAACCGTTGCCCGTCGGCAACCGCGGCTGGACCTTCCAATGAACAAGTTTGACTGGCCGGTTTACCTACATGCCACGATTTCCGATTAGCCGGGCATGGGCACGCTTCCCGCGTCCGTACCCCCCCCTGCCATCCCCGGCGCGACTTCTGCTGTTGTCCCGTCCAATGAGGCTCAGTCGCGCCGTGCGGGGAATCATTGGGAGTGTTACTACAGCGGAATTTCCCTCGCGGTCGGGGTGGCCCAAAAACGGGGGGTAGGGGGACCACTGGGGGTGCCATCCATGTGCGCACGACATCCCGTCAAGCCCACCTTGGTCGGATTGTGGCAGGGGCTTCCAGAACGAAAGAACAATCTGTGGGAAGTACGTGCGTTCCACCAAGATCAACCAGGAAGACGTGACCCATCTACCCTTGCACGGGCGACCGTCCGAACGGCGCGCCTCCGCCCGCCAGCGGACAAAAATGTCCGCCACCTATTTTGAACTTCGCCATCCATACGCCCACGTGTCCATCGGCCCTTCGTTGCCGCGGGTCCCCGCATCGTTTCGCGCGAGGGGGGCGCAGCTCACCGTCCTCGGTCCAGCCAGTCAGGCTACCAAACAAGAGCCAAACCTGCCTGCGTCAGCAGCTGGCATTGATGTTCGGTCATAAAACCCGCCGGCCGGAGTGTGCGATGATTTTAACATCGACGGCTCGGGGTTCTATGGATTGGGCGCAAACGGGCCACGAGGGATGCGGCCGCCGACGCACCGCGCTGCTGGCGCGCGAAAAGGTCCGGCCCGACCCGTTCCGCACGTGCATGGTGCGCCGCCGACGAACCTGGGTGGGATCCGAGAGGGGGCGGCCCCGACGCCTTCCAATCGACATGCCAGAGGCGGGCTTTGGGGACGCGAGCTGTGACTTTCAACAGCCTGGTAAGACTCGCAGTTTTAATACGGCCTCCGAAGGCGGGTCCCGCCGGCAGAGTCAAGTCTCGTGGCGGGCCGAAAGCCCTGGCCGCCATGCCGCATGAGACCGTCATGAGTCCCGCGGACAATCCTCAACGGCAAACCGCCGTCCCCTATACGTTCCCCAGCGTCGACCCTCCTCGCACATCGGCCTGGTTAGCACGCCGCTGCGGCCCGTCGTGATCCGCGCTGACCCCGCCGCAATGCAAAGTTGCTTTCGCCAACCTGAGACTTTACCTCCTCGACGATAGCGCCCGTCGCTACGGAACGGCACCGCGGACCCTTTTGAATTGCCCTGCGCTAAACAATCGCCCTCGCCGGAAGATTCTCCGCCGGTCGAGCTGCTCGAGCGCCTAGCGCGGTTGCGAAGTGCAGAATCGCGGCCGCCGTGGCAACCGCGGGGCTGCGGCCAACAGCCACACCGGGACGCTTTGGATGGCTTTCCCGTCAAGTAGCAAAACAACCGCACCTATGTCGGCATGGTGGCAACGATTTGCGAATCCTTCCGCGCAAACAAACCGACCGGCGTCCATCACCGCATCAACCGCGCGAAAACATTTCCGCCGTCGTGCAAGATTGCGGACAGAATCCTCAATCCGACGGCCGTGAAGATCAGAAATCGAAGGCAAAATGTTGGTGGCAGACGGTCAGCCTCACCGCGTCATCGAACAAGTGCCTTCGAAACCGCTCCGCTCACCGGTCCCCAGCAATTGACTGGCAAAACGTACACCGAATCCTGAACCTTATATCCGGATGTGCCGGGCAGATCGCACATCGATCTCATCGAATCCCGCCCAATGAAAAACCCTGGGCGCCGCCCGGCCCTGACCCGTCCTCAGCCATCGTGTTCGGCGGTCGGATCCCTCCAACGCCCCGGTGTTCGAATGCCATCGGCGGTGCGACTGCCGCTCCCCGATGTTTTCTACGGGGAACGCTACGTGACCCGCTGGCGATAAGCTTCGAAAACCAGTAAGCATGGCTCTTCAAGACAACGGCAACCGTTTTGACATCGCGATAAAAAAAAAAATCGTGAAGCGGGAATGACTTCTGTCTGCCCGTTGCAGACAGTTTTGTTTCTCGAGAAACAAAGAACTGTTTACCCATTTTCCCGACCGCGGACTCGCGTACCCGACGCCTGTCGGAAGTTATCAAGCCTATTGTGACGTTGTTTTCCTTGTGGTTTTTTCAGTGAGTCTCTCTAAAGCTGTCGTAAAGAAAGGGGCGGAAATCCTCCACAAAGAGAAATTCTGGCTTCACCATTTCCGTGCGACGTTTTTTTCGCTCACCCCTGGTCGCTGTGGGCGTGTGTCGATCTGCGCCACCGTCCCAGGGGCGCAGTAGGGCGGGTCGGTCACTCGACACCGACATGAGCGCCCATAGGCGCTAACTTAAAAACAAAACCGACACAGCCAGCGATGTGCGGATAAGGGGCACCGAGATCCCTTTGCATAGAAGCCCAGAGTCCCGGGGTTCCTCTCGCCCCCCCGAGTGCGGTTGTCTCCGAATCGCTGGCCAAGTCTATGACGCCGCCGCGAGGGGTCATCCTGCTTGAAGGGGGGTGAAGCATTTAAATAAAAAGAAACCCCCAAAGCCCGAAAGTACCCACCCCATTGCCTCCGTTTAGTGTGGAGTTCCCAAGTCCACTGAGCGGGCGAGACGCGTGGAAACTCTACTTCCTATTTTCAAGACGATTCGATATTGAACGTGGAATTCTGGTTTTTGGAGAACGGACGTCCGGCGCAAAATTTCGGTCTCGATAATACGCCGCGAAGAATAACGGCTCGAAAGAAAAAGCCGCGCCATCCCTCCGTCCCTGAAAGCCTGAAACTTTAGGGTTCAGGCTCGTCCTCAAGCTTTTCTACCTTACGGGCCGGGTACAGATTCCCCGTATTTCCCGCAAACCAATACTGTACAAACTATCTCCAGGAGAGACTGTTCCGCTTGTACAACCATGGAATTAGTGCAACAAATCTGTCGCGATCTAAATAATACAAGGATGACCCCGAGAGGAACGGGAACCTCCCTCTCCCTTCCCTCCTACGAACGGTCATCGGGGATGACAGGAAGACATGCCGAACTCTCGAATTTGGAGTTCCTCAAATAAGTACGCCCGCAGGTTTTATCATCGACGCAACGGGGGCGGACTAGAAGGCCGCTACACCTACCGGGGCCGTAAACTCCGGTAGTGTCCCCTGACAAAAGCGGCAAAGTTGCTATGATTTGGGGGCCGCCGGTCGGAGTCCGTTTCATGTTTCCACAAAACCCGTCCTGAGCAGTAGCACCTTTCGGTGAACCAGCCTCCCGAGTTCAATTCACATATAAGCCGCTACTGGTCCTCTAATCTGTACGCCTGGTCTCATTCTTCACAGGTTTTGTTACAATACCGCATATTGGGAAGAGGTAATGAGGTTTGCCGCATAGGTGGTGGCCCTCGGCCACAATGACCGAAGAAATTCATCGGTTGCACAGGAGCCCGACGCCCAGAACGGGGCACGTGCGGAGGGATGTGTAAGAGACTCCAACAGCCTAGCACCGCCCGATAGAATTGCAAGTCCCCAACGCACTGTTTTTAGGGCACTACCCTAAAACTCCATACTCAGAGGCCTCCTACGGGTACGCTGTGTAGAAAATGGGAACTTTAGTGGTGTTCCAGACACCTTCCCTTGGAGGGTTCACGGATTTCCCTCCTGTACTGCAAGACCAAAGAACGATGGCTGGAGTTGTGGTGAGCGAGCCCCGCGAATTAGACAGGACTCCGCGAACTCTTAAGCGCTCAATAGAAGGATCTTGCTTTCGGCTTCTGGAAGAGAAGACCAATCGGTCTAAAAGGCCAACACCGCCAGAAGGAAGAAGAGAAAACTGTCATCGTGGTTGCGCCCGAAAGGGCAACGAGGTTTATCTACTAATGCGAGGACATGAGGGGCGTTTTCCTAATTTCCCCCTCCTCCCCGGTGGGTTCCCCGCGGGGAAATCCCCGAACAACGACCTTTGCAACAAGAATCGTGAAACGACTGAACTTTCTCTGCGGTTCGCACTCAACGCATGGAATCGAAAAAAAGGCAGGTGGCTTTCAACGGCAGATTGGGAAACCCACCCCCCCGCGAAAAAACGGCTATCCGAAACTAAACGGTTTCAACGAGTAATGGCTTTGTTAACGGGCTCGCCGCCACACAAACACCATCCCTGCCACATCTACGCGCAGGCCGCGGGAAATGCCTAGTTTGTTTGTTATTTCGTGATCCCGACAATTCTTGTTCCTCCGTTAAACCACCTTACTTCCCATGATGGTTTGACCAAAAACTGACGCAGTCCCCACCTTTTTTCTGAAATTTTCCCCGGGGGAACGTCGTAAAGAGTCTCTCCAGCCGCACTCCTTTCCTTCCCTCACGAGGCACCTATGTGTGTACCATACTGCGGACCTGGAGAGACCCTCTCCGGCCCCCCCTCAACAAAACACCCACAAATCAATACCCTTCGTGAGAGGAAAAATATAGATACTTCGGCTGTAGAGACTTTAACGATTCTCTCCCCCTGAAATTTCAAAGAACCAAGGTGAACTTTGCCGTCGTTTTGGTCAACCCCTCGATGGGGCCGTTCGGTAGGTTTTTTTTTTTTCCCCCCCCCCCCCCGCTCCCCTCTTCCTTCCCCTCCTCACACCCTCAACCCGCGCTCTATACCTCTTACGAAAACAACCCCACCATCCATCCACTACCCACCTACCTAAGTTTACAAACCAACACCGGACTACCGGCACTACAAACCCATCGGCAATTTACTAAATCCAACACACCAACTCACCACGTTCCTCCCCTTTTCTCCTCCCGCCCCTCTTTCCCCCCCTCATCCCCCCCCAACACCCACCACCCTCCCCCCACCCTTCCCCCTTCTCTTTCCCCCCCCCCCCCCCCCCCCCCCCACCCCCCCCCCCCCCCCCCCCCACCCCCCCCCCCCCCCCCCCCCCCTTTCCCTTTCCCCCCCGTTTTCCCCCCCCCCCCCCCCCCCCCCCCCCCCTCCCCCCCCCCCCCCCCCCCCTCTCCCCCCCCCTTCACCCCCCCCCCCCCACCCCCCTACCCCCCCCCACCCCCCACCCCACCCCACCCCCCCCCCCCCCCCCCACCCCCCCCCTCCCCCCCCCCCCCCACCCCCCCACCCACACACCTCAACTCCCACCCCCTCCACCACTAAAAAAAAAAAAACAAAAAAAACAACGCGAACACAATTGTCCGGACGCCACAAAGCATCCCTCGGCCCTGCCGCGTTGGGCAGGGATTGGTTTTTGGTTGTGCGGCGTTAACAAACCATAACACAAGAAAAGCCACTTACCCTCGTGACCGTTGTAGTGCGATAGCCGTCGCGGGTTCCCATCTGGCCGTGAAGAGCCCCCTGCCTTCGATCATGCGTTTTTGAGTGCGAAACCGCATTCGGCCCCGAATTGGCACCGTGTTCGGGGATTCCCCGCCGGGACCCCCCCCGGGATACATTGAAAAACGCCCTCCAATGGTCCCTCGCCAGTAGATAACCCTCGTTGCCCTTTCGCCGCACCACGATGACAGTCTCGTTCTTTTTTCCATTTCTGCGGGTTTGCTTTTTAAGGAGTAAGAACCGATTGGTTCTGTCTCTTTCCAGAAGCCCGAGCCAATATCCTCTAAATTCGCGCTTGTAAGGTTTCGCCGTAGTCCTGCTCATTTCGCGGGCTTGGCTCACACCCCTCCCCAGCCATCGTTTTCGTTGGTCTTTCCCGGTACATGAGGGGACTCGTAACCCCCTCAAGGGAGTCGTCTGGAACACCACTAAAGTCCCCATTTCGACTCAGCGTAGGAGCCTTCTGAGGCTGGAGTTTTAGGTAGTGTCCTAAACAAGTGCGTTTGGGAACTTGCCCATTCGCCTCGGGCGGTGCTAGGCTTTGGGGAGTCTCTTAACACATCCCTCCGGCCGGTGCCCCCGTGCGGGCGTCGGTCTCCCCTTTGGCACCCGATGATTTCTTCGTCATCGTGGCCGGGAGGCCACCCACTCCTAAATGCGCAACCACAAAAACCTCAATACCTCCTCCCCATCCTTCCGTATTTGTAAACAACCTGTGAAGATTGAGACACAGTAAGACGGATGTAACTCGGGAAGCATGTTTTCCACGAAGGATGCTACCTGCCTTTCAGGAATCCGTGTGAAACGTACATCCCGACCGGCGCCCAAATCCTAATCAACGCGGCCCCTGTCAAGGACCTAGCCCGGAGTTAACGGCTGCTCCCGGTAGGTGCGTATCGGCCTTCTAGTTCGTTCCGCCCCCGCCTTTCTTTTGCGTTTTGCGTCGCTGATAACCGCGGCGTTACTTTTAACTTTCTTTGTTCTTATATTTATTTCTTCTTTTTTTTGAGCAACTTCCATTGTTTTGAGTTGGTCTGGTGATGTGTGCTTGTGGTCGAGCGGGGCCTCTCTGGATTGGTTAAAAGCCTTGAATTCATCCCGAATGACCTCTTTCGGTAGAGGGAGAGGAGTTTTCCCCGTTCCTCTCGGAGGTCATTCCTTCGTATTTGAGATCGCACAGATTTGTTGCAAAACTAACTTCCAGGGTTGTACAAGCGACAGTCCTCCCTCCCCTGAAAGAGAATAGTTTTTTGCTACAAGTTTATGTTGGGTTGCGGGGGAATACGGGGAACTCGGTACCCGGCGTAAGGTGGAAAGCCTGAGGCGATGCCTGACCCTAAAGTCAGGCTTCCAGAGCGGAGCGGCGGACTTTTTTATTTTTCCCTTTCGAGCCGTTATTCTTCGCTGCGTATGCGAGACAAATTTGGCGGCGGCTCCCGTCTCCACCAGAATCAACGTTTTCAAGATCGAATCGTCATTGAAATGGAGTAGAGTTTCCCGCGTCTCGCCGCTCAGTGACGTGGACTCACGGAAGCCAACGGGTGGGTACTTTTTCGAGGGGTATTAATTCTCTCACCCTCACGCAGATAGAACCCATCCCGCGGGCGGCGGTCCCACTAGACTTTGCCAAGCGATTCCGAGAACACCGCACTCGGGGGGAGACCGCCGACTTCCTGTTCTATGCAAAGATCTCGTGCACCGTATCCCCCGCCACATGGCTGGCTGTTGTGCCGGTTTTTAAGTACGCATAGTGCGCTCCTGTCGGAGTGGACCGGGAGCCCTGCTGGCCGTGGCGCAGATCCCGACACAAGCCCACAGCGGACCGGTCGCGAACTCGCCACGGGAACTTGTGAAGCCAGAATTTCTCTTTTTGTGGAGATCCGCCCCTTTACGAACAGCCTTTAGGAAGACTCACCTGACAAGCACCAAGGAAAACGTCAGCAAAGGCCTATACTTCCCCGACAGCTTTCGGGTTTACGCGAGTCGCGGTAACAGTTCTTGTTTCAAAGTCACCATCATCCGAGAACTGTCTCACGCAGAAGTCATTCCGCTTTTTTTCACGATATATCCGAAGCAGGTGCCGTTGTCCTCTTTGAAAGAGCCATGCTATGGTTTTCGAAGCTTTAACGTATACGCCAGCGGCGCGAAACCACATCGGAGCGCAGTCGCACGCCGATGGGGCAATCGAACACGGCGTTTGGAGATCGCGCCGACACGAATGGCTGAGAACGTTTTAGCCGGCGCCCAGGGTTTTTTTCATGGGCTAATCGATGAGCTCGATGTCTCCCGGCACAGTCCGGGAAGGGGTCAGATCGTGTACTTTGCCAGTCAATGCTGGTGAACCCGGGAGGGTCGAAGTGCACTTGTTCGATGAGCGTGCGTGCCGCTGACCGTCCTTGCAACCACATTGCCTTCGTCTGATTCTTCCTTCACGCCGCGTCGGGGATGCTGATAAAAGAGAAAAACTGTCCGCAATCTTGGGCACTCTGGCGAACAGGGTTTTCGCGGGGTGATGACGCCCGTCTGCCGCGAAGGATCTCATCGTTCCACCGAAGCCCGAACTAGGTTGTCGGTTGTTTTCCGACTTGACGAAATCCATCCCCGCGTCCGGTGGTTGGCTGTGCCGCCCGCCCGCCGGTTTTTGCCGGCGCCGCGCTTCTGCCACTGTCCGCAACCGCGCCCTAGGCGCTCGAGCAGCTCGACCGCCGCTAGTAAATCCTCTACCGGCGAGATAAGCGCAGGGCGCAATTCAAAAAGGTCCGCCGTGCCCGTAGCGACGGCGATCCTTCGTCGAGGAAGTCTCGTTTGGCGAAATCACTTTTGCATGCGTCCCGGGGGCGCCGTATTCCCACGACGCGGGGGACGTGGGGGGGCCGCCAGCGGCGTTGCCCCACCAAGTGCGATGTGGCGAGGGTCTTTGACGCTGGGGAACTTATAAGGGGACGGCCGGTGCCGTTGGGATGATGGCCGCCGGACTCATTACGGTCCCCCTGCTGCGCAATGGCGTCAGAAAGAATCGGCCGGCCACGAGCTTGACTCGCCGGCACGCCTTCGGGCCCGGTAAAAACTGCGAAAGTACCAGGCGGTGACGCCCCCACGCTCGCGTCCGCCCGCCTGCCAGGTCGAAGACGTCGGCCGTCCCCTTTCGGATCCACCCATGTTTCGTCGGCGCGCATCCCCATTGCACGCCGAACGGGTCGCCGACCTCGCGCGCCCAGCAGCGCGGCGTCGGCGGCCGCATCCTCGGTTGGCCGTGGCGCCCCATAGCCACCCCCGAAGCCCGTTCGATTTAAATCACTCGCCACGTTCCCGCGTCGGGTATGCCGAACATCATTTGCCAGCTGCTGACGCAGGTTGTGTTTGTAGCTTAAACTGGCCTGACCAGCAGTGGAGCTTGCCGCCCCTCGAACGATGTGCGAAACCCCCCGACCCCAACCCGCGACCCGCAAGTGGGGAGGCCCAGTCTCACTAATTTCCGATTGAACCCTTTTCGTTCATTTGATTTTCCTAAGCTTAGTGTGTCTTCACACTTTTTTTTTTGTTATTTTGTCCGCTGGCGGCGAGCGCCCCGCGTCGAGTCCGCCGCGTTCAGCCTGGTCACGGTATCGTCCTTGTGATCTTGGTGGAAACGGCATCGTTACTCCCACATCCTATTTGTCCTTGTTCGTCTGGAGCCCCTGCCAGCCGAACCAGGTTGGCTTTTGAGCTGTCGGTGGCGGCAAAACTGATTGCACCCCATGTCGGTTTTTGGGCCAATCGAACCGCGAGAAATTCCGCTGGTCGTACAACTCCAATGAATTCCCGGCACGGGGCTGACTGAGCCCTTTCATTGAACCGACAGCAAGAGTCGCGCCGATGGCAGGGGGCGTACGACGCCGCGCGTTGCACCCATTCCCCGCCCTACTCGGAATCGTGCATGTAGGTAAAACCGGCCATTCACCCTTTTGTCTGGAAAATTGGGTCCAGCGCGGTTTGGCGAGCGCGTGTCCAACTGTGGTGCGTAGGCGGGCGGGTCCTTTCATCGGCGCATTTCTTGTCGAGTTGGAGCGCAAAGGTTTCTGCCGCCGATGAGAGCGGCCCCGGTACCTGTACGGATGCCGTGCCGTGCTTTGGGTTTGATGCCGCCTCCGTCGAACAGTCCAGCTTCATGCTCGTCGAGGCTCAAAAGAACCGCTGTGCGGCCCTGCTTTGGAGCAGGGCCGCGGACGCGCGGGTTTTGCGCCAGCCTGGGCGAATTCTGCACGCCGACCGTTTTTGGATCGACAAACTGCCTTAGGTTTTGGGTCCCTGGGTTCCGGTGTCACAACGCCTCGTGTCGCCCCTTTGGATGCGTTTTGACGCCTCCGGCCATGGGGCACCGTCCCGATCCTCTTCGGGCGCCGCGAATTTGCGGAATCGCGTACGCACACACGACCCGTGCACGAGATCCACTGGCCCAGAAGACGGTGACCCTTCCCGTGGCCGGGCGATGTCGAGAAAACATCCGACCTGATCCGGCGCCAACGGTTTTTTCGCGTGTTGCTGGAGGAGGCGGTATTCCTCGGGCATTTTCCCCCGCGAAATTGCCAGACGTAACCGGCAGGGCAAGCCTCACACGACCAACAGCCAACTTGAGAAACTCACTCCGCGCCGGCCTGACTGGAGGCGGCCGATGACTCGCGTTCCCTCAGGCGCCCCCGAGCCAATTGCGCGCCCTTTAACTGCTCGCACGAAATGGCGCAGTGCGTTTCGCACGGCACAGGTTTATAGCCAGTGCTTAGCTTGATTTCATCATCATAGTCGGGTGCTTTTGTTGGGCCGACAACCACCCAATGCTGCGTACCCTGCAGGAAAAAATCATTCCGTTAATCAGTAAACCACACTTGCAACGGCCTGTTCGTCGATGAATGCCTGCTGGCAAGCGAATGCGGCTTTTTTTTTTTTTCGTGCTTACCGAAACCCCTTCCAGCGTACCACAACCGATGCCCGGCCGCCGCGAACCGCGGGAAACACGCAAGAGTAATGGCCGCGCCGTCAAGTTACGGTGCAGCCCGCTTGTGGCCCTGAGTCCCGCCAGCCGATCGCGGTTTCCCGGGCAAGCCCGAGATCAAAGTGTTGCGCAGCGCGTACAACACTAACAGCAGCGTTCCACATTATGGCGGATTCGGCTATC
>Ga0179593_1339436_pt1 | contig 11503 bp, 11 predicted proteins | sample CZODoug2_1_08_16_FD_185931 | JGI IMG/M metagenome (GOLD analysis project Ga0179593, IMG submission 185931) | Vadose zone soil fungal communities from Angelo Coast Range Reserve, California, USA - CZODoug2_1_08_16fungal (PacBio error correction) | ecosystem: Environmental > Terrestrial > Soil >...
GACCGAGCTTGGGGGTATCGCGATAGGTTCATAGAGCGGAAATAAGCCGGTCATCGCCAAGGGGGGGAAGAAGAGGCTAGCAGACTAACCAAAAAATGCCTTCATAGGAGCTCCACCAACATCCCTTATCGGTGAGCAATATTCGCAGTGTCAAGGAACAAAGGGAAAAGGAGAGGGACGTCACTTCACGTTCCCTGACGGCGGGAGTCGATCCGAGGTGCCTTGTGGCTCCTATCTGGTGCAGGTATTCATGGAAAGAAAGAAGAAGCAAAAGCTGCCGTGAGGCCCTAAGTCCGTTCTGACAGTCCAGCCGAAGATAGTGGGGCATGATTTTTCTTTCGACGAGATGGGGCCCAAGGTATGGGGGAACAAATCGAATTTTCCGGGCATGTACACCATCACTACAGGGTGTGAGGAAGGAAAACCGGGTTGACAGTGAATGAAAAGGAAAAGGAACAAGTTTGGCAACCAGTTTGATTACAACGAAAAGTGGTACTTTCCTCCGTAAAAGGCAATCAAGTCCGTTCTGAAATATTGGGGGGGGTGTTCGTTGGCTCCGGAAAAAATGGGGGACGGGACGGAGGATGAAGCGTCACCATATCGTTGTGGGAGGGAGATGGAGAAAGAAGAGAAGGACGGAAAAAGGAATGGCGGCGCATGGTGTCATGGGCCATTACCCTACACGGGTTAAGATAGCCGTTTTCGGACAGGACAAAACACTAATCTTACGAGTGCCGCATTGGAGATAAGGACCTTAACAAGGGTAGGGAAAAAGAAACTCTCTCCAGACACAAGGGAGCTTCTAAATCTTCTTAGAACGGACACTAGTAGGGAGAAAAAGAACATTCATGAAAAAAAACTAGTTTAGCAGAGCAATCATTTTCGCTTGGGGGACCCGCCATCGCGAAAGCTGGGTCGATTGGCTTGCCGCCGTCATGTGCATAAGAGAAAAAAAACACAAAAAAAAAGAAAAACAAAACCAACCACGTGGTGGGCCTGACCCAGGTGGTATGAGAGGACATAGCCAGAACAACCTTGTACGTGAGTCGTAGCTAATAGAAAATGAGAGAGGCAGCCTTCTAGGGTAAGGCAGGCGGTGGAAATAACGTGGGGACGGGGGGGAATACCCAGGTGGGTTCGAGAACTCTACGGTCAATATCTGTAGGGCTAAGCGGGAGGAACTCATCATCAAGGGCCCGTGGGCTGAAGGAAGGTGCGTCCAGAAAGTTGGCCTGAGTTGGTAGCGGTTCAACTTTGAAGATACCGAAAACTGTAACATAAGAAAGGGAGGTGCCACCACAAGATAGGGAAGGTGCCACCCTTCAGGGTCAACTGACGACACGGAAACACTCTGTCCCTAGAGAAGCAAACAACCAACTTCCAGGTCCCCATAATCGTCGGCACGGGGGACGGAGCTATCGAGTGGTCAATGACTTAATGTTGTGGCAACGGGTAGCAAATTGGTGGGCAAACGTCCGGACGAGACGCTCGAGTAAACTCCGGGGGAAAAGATAAAGAGACATGCAAAGGAAACCGTCCGCCTGAAATGCTTCAACAACGGGCAGGTCTTAAAAGGTGACAGAGGGCGTAAAAGGATATTTAACGTCGAGAGCAGAGAAGCAAGGTGAAAACTCAACTTACACAGGATGGGATTCTCGGGAGGGGCATTCCGAGACGAATCTCTCGGCATCGAGGTCGTAGGACGAGATGCAAGGTTCGGCTAGGGAAGAGAATACAAGAACAAAGATTCTGATGCAGTTGCCAGCAGAAAAAACATAGAAAAAGCCATCGAACAAATAGCTATTATGTTCAAGACAGCAGGGGAAATGATTGCAGAACGCTACGGGATGGGACAGGTTTATCTGGGATACCCTTCACGGGAGGGGGAGGAAGAAGAATTCATCTAAAATGGGGGAAGAACGAATTCATCAAAGGTCTTCAAAGGACTGGGGCCCCTTCAGTGCCACGACCGGAAGCTGAGGGGTGGGGGGTAAGAAAACGTTAAAGTCCGTCACTTTCGGTTCCCACACAGGAACTACTCAGAATCTTAATAACCACTACAACGTTCTTGCGGAAAAGCGCCGACAAAAAGACGCGAGGGAAGGGGGGAAAGAGATAACCTTGCATTCGACAGGCACGCCAGGGGAAGGGGGAGTTTCAAAAAAACAATACCTCACACTCGTTCAGCCCGGACGGGAAGGAGTCTAGAGGTGTCGTTAGGACCACAAAAGGAGGCTGTGGAATTAAAAAAACATGAAACCATGCAGTTACCAAAAAGGGGGGGGGGAACCTGTCGGCAGTGGGCTTCAGCCACGTCTGGGGCGGCGATTGTTCAAGGGAAAAAGAGCTCACTTCGGCTGTGGGGACCCCATCAGGTGACTCATTCGCCAGACAAATAGAACCAATATCCTTCTCCGCACATGCGCCGTCGGAGGTTTCTTCGCACGGTAAAAAAAGAAAGCCTCAGGACGAGCTTGGACATTAAGACCGGGCGAAACAGAGGAGAGAAAAGAGGGCAACAGAAAAAGCTTTATATTATGTACGACAGTGGACGAAGGAAATCTACATCGAAAGTTTGGGGAAGGGAATGAGAAAAAATCTTGGACGCCGACGAAGGGGATGAAGGGGGGAGATCATGACCGGACTTTGGTCACTCGAGATCAAGACGCAATGCGGGAAAAAAGGAGAGAGGAAAGGCACATATCGATGATCGGAAACTAGAGCGAAAACACGAGACTTAGTGGTTGTTGCCTCCGCCGGGGGGGGGCGGGAAATAGATGTGGAATCCTCGAAAACAAAAAAAACGATTATGTATGAAAAATATAGATGTCCCACAGAGACAGTATGCAGTAAAAAAGAACCCACAAAGAGGAGAGGGTTGGCCGGGAGAAAGAGGTGTAAATAATAAAATCCATCATGTTCGCTTTCAGGAATCTGGGAGAAGATCTGCTACCCTCAGGGATCTCCAAAAGGCAACCGGATTCGGTCTGGCAAACATAAAGTCAGGAAGTGTCCAGCAATCCAAACTGCCAGAGGCTAGGAATACCGGAAAGCACGCGATCACTAGATACCAGACCTGGTGGCCGTTGAAAATTGGGGGCGCAAGATATTTTAGACAGGATGTCCAGTTCCGCATCGAAGAAGGAGAAAGGCCCGTACTAGGGAAAAAACGACGGGCCGCTTAAAGGCCATGAGCCGAAGAAATTTTTCCTGGGATAGTTTGTCGGCCGAATAGAGAAAAAGGGGGATGGGGTGAAAAAAGTAGATTAGTCCGTTCATGGTAAAAACGAAGAACAAGAGGGGCTGAAGACCCGGGTTCAAGGGGCCAGGGCCGGTAAGCTGCTTGCAATGGGCTGGTCCACCGGTCTGTGCAGTAACAAATGACGGTGTGGGCCGGTTACACCGCCGAGAGGAGAACCGGCAAAGGTTAAAGGAAAGTGAAGGTTGTGGAGTGGGGGAATTCTTCTCAGGGCAATGGCGTGCAGGAGGAGGAAGTGGGATTCGATGTAAAATGGAGCGTCGTTTGGTCGCTGGTCGACAGAAGACGCAAAAGGAATTAGGGGGATGAGATGGAGCTGCTGTTTTCGTGTGAAGACGACACGGGGAAGAATCACAGGTTTCTTCATAAAACCCCAGAATATTAAGGTCAGGGAAAGCAGGGTCTATACTTTTCCGTACAGAACTGAACAGGGTAGCTCCTATCCACTGTCGCTTCGCATAGTGCTTCTCACAAGACCGGAGTCGGTAATCAAAGGAAAAAAAGGAGGTGCCAAAGCTGTAGCAGGAGGAAATCCGGCTTAAGGGGAGGACTCCTCAACGAAGCTTTTTGTGACTATTGGAGTCTCGCGTCACAGTGAACGGGGAAGAACCGACTTTCACCGCCATAAGGTGGTAGTCAAAGCGTTCAGGGGAAGAAAGGGCCGGGAAGGAACAACGAACTACGCATGGAGAGCCCGAAGTAGCAGGATGAAAATGAAACAAGAGGTAATCCCCGTGTGAAAAAACATCAAAGGGGACGAACGGAGACGTTCCCATTGTCTGGGTTTCTCCAGCTGAGACAAGTCGACCACAGGAAAGTGGTTGACTGGAATTAAATCTTCCGTAAATTTGACCGTTAGAGGAAAAGGATTTACGACGACAGGAACGGGGGGAAGAAAAAAGGCCTCAAAGGTTGACAAAGCAAACCAGGAACTTCACTGCAACGTGAGTACGCCGGGAGGAAGGGAACACTGATGAAAATGAAAAAAAAAAAACGGGAAGGAAAGGAAAATAGATATGAGAGGTAGGAAACTAGGTTAAGGGGTGTGGGGGGTTTCTCTATCCTTTCAATCAATGAACGAGCTGTTTTCCAGAAAGCTAACGACGCTTGGAGTAACTCAAAACTTTTTCCCCTCTAATACTAAAAGGAAAAAGTTCCCTGGGAAAAAAATTGATTCAGCAAAAAAGGGGACATGTTTCTATCTCTTTCGTAACAGATGGGCGACAGTGAAAGGTCGAGACAGCGAACACGTTCGGGGGGATCAGACACGGGAGGTGATTAAAATAGCTTTCATTATCCTATAAACTCGCGCCAGCGCGTCGATTAAAAACTTACGAAAAAGCGTTGCGGCCGGTTGACTATAAAGACCAACCGAGGAGGGGAGGGAAACAAGTGTTGTCTTTCCCGGCGCAAACTGAAAAAAGCCCATCGCCCAAACGTCTGTCGGGGTAGTAAAAAGGCCATGGGACGCAAGGCTAAGGGCGTTGAAAATTTGGATCTTGGGATAAAAAGAATCCTGTCTACCGTGGAGACGAAGGAGTCGGGAAGCGACTGGGTGAAAGGGGGGGGGATCACGGTCATCCCGGAAGGCACCTTAGAAAAGGGGAAGGCAAGACCGAAGATTCGTTTTATTCCGCCCGGAAGTCCAGTGGATTGGAAGCCAAAGGAAAAAAGAGGTGCGGACAAATCATCTTCCAAGACTGACAGCAGGAGGAGGGGACCAAGGACCGGACAACGAAAGCGATTATGTGACAATCTCAAAGCAGGCGAGGAAAGAAATTGGGAATCCAAAGACTACCTAAAAACGTGAAGCAAGGAACGTGGGTCTCATCGCGGGCGACGGAATAGGAAGAAAAGTTATGAGGTGGTAAGGCAAAACCTTTTCACCGGCAACAGGAGGGGTGGAAAATGTCAACCTTGGTGGATTGAAGCACAGATGGAGGAGAGGGGGGGTGAACGGAAAATACACGTTCTATGTGTTACCCCATCAGGGGAAGCTCGTAGAAACAAGATCCGTCCCCATACAGTCTGCCTGCCCACAACGGCAGGAGGGTTCTGTAAAAAAAACGGAGGAAGTTGAATCATGACGAAGGGGACATGAATACCTTCAGAGATGCGGACCAGAGCCTGGAAAAAAAAGAGGAGGTATCGGGAGATCGTTGCGCGTCGTCATTGTGGAAAGCAAGTAAATGAAACGCTCTGGGAAGTTGGGAAGAGAACAGGAGATGATGGTACAAAGCATGCTGTGAGATAAAAAGATGAAGGACTGGGTAGAATACGAACTAGGACTTACCAGTGACACTACCTGTGCATTCTCTCTAGGAGAAAAATATCGGAGAGACAACACGCTCTAATGCTGGGGAAACTTCTCCTGGCGTGACGAATATATGTGGGGAAGATAAAGAAACAAACAACACAGATATTAGGAAGAAGAGATTAAAGAAAGAAGTAAAAGACATGCCGAATTCGCAATGAACACACCCCCTCCCGCTGTTTTTGAAGAAGAGAAAGGTAATATTTAATCGTAAATGCTAACTCAAAAAAAGCATGGGCATCGAGAAGATATAGAAACTTTCCGTCATCTGATCCCAACAGGAAGAAAGGATTCGGAGCACAGAGCAAGTGTCGCGTCAAACTGGAAATAGGCGTTTACCTGCATCACTGGAAAAACGGATACTCCACCGATACCTGCGAGGGGGGGGAAACCATCTGGTAGGGAAGAATCGGGGGACTCCTTTATTGAGACGCCGAAGGGAGGGGCCCATTTCCTGCCAGCGAAGACTACATACTTCAAGGGTATGACGGAAAAACGAGATAGTGTTGGGGGGACTAAGGTGGGGGCTGGCAACGATCTTTCAATTTGTTCCAACAGGGCAGATTTGAGTCAGGCTTCAGGTAAGACAGCAAGCAAGAAAATAAAGGGGCTTAAGGGAAACCCTGTGGGACAGTGGAACCGGTGGGAAGTAAGGGATATGGAACGTCGTTTGCCCTCTGAGAAACCGACAACTGTGTGGACGCTGTGAAAAGGGATGAGCCTACCGTCAATTATGAAGAAGGGAAGGGTTGAGGGATCGTTGGGCAGAAAAGAAAAGAGGGACCGTCTATGGGTATTCTATTCAATCGGTAAAGTTTGGAGGGGTCTGGTCAGACGAAGACGCAGGGACTTGAAACGGTCAGAGATGAGCAGATGTGTCAGTGGGGACCGTAAACCCGTGACGCCTCTCCCTGGGCTGGGGGGAAGAAAACCCTATCTTCCGGTCGTAAAGGCAGTGCGATACGGGGCCCGTCCGGCGAAGGGATCGACCAACACAGGTGATGAGCCTAGGCTGAAGTCACCTTTCGACAGTGGAGTAGGAAGAAAAAGTCCAAAAGGCGTCATCCGGTTAGGGGAGGAAGGCAATCAGTGGCGGAGTTGATGGACTAACGAAAGTTGGGGGAGAGTGTCAGGGGGCTAAGGTCATTGAGACAGGGGTGACCGACCACTTGGTTAAGACTATTGGGTAGGTCGGCGTTCCAGACCGAAAGTGGGCCTAGTAGCATCTCGCAAATAAAGCGGAGGGGGGGGGGTGGGGAGCTGAATGAAATCGAGTTATCAGCAAGTGGTTTGCAGGGGACAAACTTCCCCAGGGGTGTCGCGGAGAGAGGGAAGTTCATAGCGGAAGGAGACATAGTTCCGCAAGTCTGGCAAAAAATTGAACTTTTTGAAGGAAATGAGGACAGGGAAGGTGGGGCCCTTGGGTCGTAGTCTGGGGAAACCGTAAGTTCAAAAAGCAAGACGTCGTCGAAGAGAATGGTGAGTGCCCCCATCAGCCTGCCAAAGTAATGTACAATGGACCACTGAAAAGCAATCCCTCGTTGGCCGAAGGAGAGAAAACCACAAAACTTAGGAAGGAGGAAGAGGGAGAAAGTCGGCAACTAGGGAACCTAAAAAAGACTTCAGTGTCCACGGAGGGGCACAGATGGTGGACACCGGCAATCTCAAGAAAAAAAAGAACTCACCCGCTACGAAATCAGGCCAATTGAAATGTCCGTGCCGTGGGGAAGTTTGGGTTTCCCCAAAAAAAAAAGACCCAAAGGGCAGGGGCTATCTGGGGGCGAAAAAAACGCGATGCGCAATACAGGAGTGTCCGTCGAAAACCAGGTGACGGGCACGGCCAAAAGGGCTGCCAGAGAGGAAAACCAAAGCGCGCGATCATCGGAGTCTGGAAATGGACTCCACTGAATTGCGGCTAGGGGGAAAAGAATAAACAAAGAGGCGAAAGGAGACAAGCGGGCGCGGAAGGCTCACAAGGAAGAGCCGACCTCTAAATACTTGAGGAGGGTATCAGCGAATGATGTGAAGCCGCGAAAAAAGCTAGTAGGAATTTTTTTGATACCCGAAATAAGGAGAAAGGTGATGACCGAGATGCGAATCAGAAGTGGGATAAGAAGTGTATATAACGCAGCCGACAGAGTAGAAGAAGAAAAATGAAGGAACGACCGGAAGATGCGTTGGGGGGTCAAGTAGAGCAGTCACCTGTGTAGGGTTCCTGGAAACCAAAGGAACACGATCAGAGAGAGTAAAAAAGAAGGAAGGCGTCTTCTGTCAGTACCATCGCATGAAAGACTCTATTATTGTACAATCCCCCAAACGTTCCGACAATTGGACGGAACACGCCAAGAAAATAGAAAGTCATCCCGGAAAAGGAGGCTAAGAATTTCATGGAGCCACCACACTTCTTCTTGGGGGGGGGAATACTAACTCAAGAACGGGCAAAGATACATTCGCGGGGGGGGGAAAGGGCACCCTTGTTTGCGGGAATCCCCTATGAGGCGGATGGTGGAAATAGCCATGGGAAAAACACTTGCTAGGGGACGAGAAAGTGTGGGGCAGCTAGGAGTAAGAAACAACAGAGATCACAATGGGCTTGTCAGGAAGCGAACTAGTAGAAAGAAGTGTTTAATTCGTCAGGGTGTGTGGTGGGGGTGTGGTGGGGGGGGGGGGGTGGTGGTGTTTGGGGGGGGGGTGGTTGGGGGGTGGGGGGGGGGGGGGGGGGGGTGGGGGGGTGGTGGGGGGGGGGGGGGGGTTGGGGGGCTCAAATTAAACGAAAGCTGATAATTTAAACTGAATACAGCTAAAATATCTGTTTAACAGTATGAAAGGGAAAAAGAGCTCTGTAGCTTTGTGCTGTCTTCATTTACTTCATTTAAACTTTCATTGTGGAAGAGACACTTATCTTGGTTGGAAGGACGGCCTGGGGGGATATGAAACCTGTTCTGACGGCCTAGGAGGAAAAAATGAGACGATGAAAAAGGCGCATTCTACTCGATTAATAGGTACCTCTATTCTACAACACTCCTGCGGGAAAAGCCCATGGATTAATGAGTGAAAAAGAGATATGTGGACAAAGTAGAACAAAGGAGAAGGTAGAGAAGGATTCCCGCGAATAGTCAAGCACAGTACCTCAGGCTAAGGGCCAAACAAAACGTCCAAAGACGTTTTGTCGGACTCAAGTTCATAGAAAAAGATAATAACGGTACAGCGAGCAATGGGAAAAGCTAAAAGAAAAAACTTCAGGCACGGATCAGAAAAAGAAGCCATCCCGGATGGCCGGAAAAGATTACTTCATTGAAGGGAGTCCAACGCCAGAAGGATGATCATCCGCACTGCCGAACGAGACATCAACGATAAAAACTCAGAAATTGTACGGGTCCGAGACGTTCGCCGTTACATTTCAAATAGGAAGAGGAGAAATAGCAAGTAAAAGAAATAACGTCCAGTATGAAGAAATGTCTGGGATATGGGGGAAGAAGGGTGGCGGGGAACGGATATCTTCAATTGGGTTCCCACAGGACTGAGGTGAGGCCGGGATAATTGAAAAAAGCATAGAAGGGACGGGGATGTAAGTCCCCACGGGGGGGAAGGGCAAGGGAAGGTTCTGCTGCAAGGAGGGGGAAACGGGATGTGCATTCTAAAGCGGCACGGTGTGTGAGCTGGACTCCTAAAAAGATGAATCCACCGGACGGGACTGAGTGGGGGTTTGTGAAGTAGGGGGCTAAGTCAAAGGCGGCACTGGGTGACGAGTGGGTATTAGGGGTCCATAATCGCTGCGGGGGGGGGGGGGGTCGTTCTTGTCTACATAAAAGCGAAGTAGGGGATGAATAGAAGAGGCGATGGTGTAGTGTGTGTACGGAAACCTAACGTGTTATCGGATCATGGAGGCATACAAAACGAATCAGAGTTTGGGGACCAAGATTGTCGATACTGGGAACGTCCTAAAAGTCAGAAGCCAAGAGAAAGGGAGATTCGCAGCGGGGGGAGGGGGCTCACCTGCTACCTGTGGTTCTTGAGTCGCCAAAGGGAGAAAAGAGGTCGGAACTTAAGTGGAACATCATTGAGTTTCTGGAAGCAGAGAGAAAAGGACTTTGGGGCGATGGGGGAGGCGAAGCAAACATCAGTTTGATCCCAACGGGTGGGGGTATGAGACTCTGGTTTGGGGTCAAAGAGGGTTTGTCCATAGCAAGCACCAGCGTCGTAAAGACTAATAGAACGAGGGTCGCTGGCGAACTTCCGTCTGATCCTCATGTAAATCCACAAAGGTGGCCGTTGACCTCAAAAGGGTTCGCTTGGACAAGGTCAAGAGAGGGATGGGAGAAATATTTTCATCCCTCGAAACCCCTGACGGGACAAGTTGGGGAGAAGAAGGGCGGCCAGGGAAGCTTGAGATTGTAGTTGAAACCTGTTGAACGCCGACGAGGAGATGATGTAAGGGGCCACCAATCTCGAGGGTTGAACACCGTCCCCAGGCCAATGACTGCTAGAGGAGGAAACTCATTCCGAAAATAAGGAAGAAACAAACAAAGGAGGAGGATGAAGAGGAAGAGGGGAATTTAACGTCGCTAGCCGGTAGTTTGACCCGTAAGTACGGGGGTTCAAATGACCGAAGGACTTTTTTAAGGGGAACTATTCGACGCGTCGGATTCAAACTCAATGTTCTCTACCGAAAGAGTCCGGAAAAGCAAAATTGAAACCGGCAGCCCCACGGGCAGGGGACTTGAGGGGGGAGAAATCTGTACCAGAGGGAACGTCGAGACTCGAAAAAGGGGTACTTAAACTTGCCACCTTGATGGGAGTAACGAGCTGGCATTAAGCCGAACTGGACGCCGCGCATCTTGTCGGGGGGGCGAAGAAGCACGGTGAGGTCATATGGAAACGGAGACTACACAGGGGGCGCAAGGACACCACTTTTTCTTCCGTACAAACTGAAGGCGCGCCGCCCCACGAACAAAATCGGGGCGAAAATACTAAAACGATGGCCCGCCGGAAGCTATAAAGGGGGCCTTTAAATCTGGGAAATAAAGATACTTGAAAAGGGGGTTTCCTGCAGAGGAGAAAGACAGTGAGCGTTTGTAACTCATTTCAATAAAAAAGGCGGTTTCAAATATCGCCACTGCAGGTCAATCAAGAAGATTCTTGGTTTTTAATTCCTACACCTGGAACTCACCGGGGGGGGATTGAAGGGGGAAAACAAAAGGACACAATCGCCACTCAGATTCAGAAACCGAAAGACAACTTCTTGTCGACCATAAAAAAGCGAGAAGTTATGGGCAATCTGGGGATCAAAGGGCCGGATACTGTCAAAGAAATTGGGAACTGAAGCAAGAAGACCTCAAAACAGAAAAGGGTAAGCAAAGGACGGGCGGCGCTAGCGTAGCGGCAGCCACATTGCTGTCTCTGGTGGAAAAACCGGGGAAACAAGCAATCAAGCTTAACCGGAAAAGGGAAACTCACCCGGGGGGCCTGACCCGAGGGAGACCTTTTTGTCCGGGGAGCCAGACTAACTTCGACTTGTGAACAAAATTGGCAACGTCGGCCCGCCCATCTACTTGGAAAAAGACGTCGAGAGCCTGGCCGGAAAAACTGGTCATGGGAGTTTAGAAATGGTGAGGAAGGGGGGGGAAAATTAGGAATGGGACATTAACCGGCAAACCAGATCGTCGACTCAAGCCAAACGGTATAGGGGAATTCGCGATGGGTCGGGAGGAATTTTCGCCTCTGGACAGTTGAAAGATGGGACACGTCGAAGAGGGGCCTAAGACCGGGAGGAAGGGTAAGATCAGTGCAGGCAGGGGGGATCAGAGAAAGCTCTAGTACTTCCATGCAATGAATGGCTCGATGGAATATGAACCCTCTCGGGAAACTCAGAGAGGGGGGGTTTTTCAAGTGAACCTTAGTCCCCTGGCGTGAACGAAGAGGGTTGTAAA
>Ga0179593_1404447_pt1 | contig 11503 bp, 11 predicted proteins | sample CZODoug2_1_08_16_FD_185931 | JGI IMG/M metagenome (GOLD analysis project Ga0179593, IMG submission 185931) | Vadose zone soil fungal communities from Angelo Coast Range Reserve, California, USA - CZODoug2_1_08_16fungal (PacBio error correction) | ecosystem: Environmental > Terrestrial > Soil >...
AGGGGGAGGGGTTTGATCCTTAGGCGCCCGTCTGCAAGGAACCGTCGAACTTGGGTTCGCATCGGGAGTAAGGCTGAGGCTGGGGTAGGCGGCTTATTAAGCCAGGGGGGCTGGCAAAGAGGGAGCGCGCTGAAACTAGGGAAGGGGGGGAAAAACTAGTTGATTTGTCCATTGGGTCTCGGGCAAAAAAAAAGCAAAGTCGCATCACGACACGCGAGAAAAGATCACTTTCGGAAAAAAGGGGAGGGGAAAAAACGTTCGACGCGGGTCAGCGAAAGCTGACGCGGTAAATGACTGGATTGAGAAGGGGGCTCCATCAGGTCAAAAATTAAGGCGCTTAGATCCATTGGGAGAGAGTGATTGCGACATGTGGCTCATGACCTCCGAAGCATGGCAGAAGGGCTGAGGGTATCAAATACCTTAAGGACAACACAGATTGCGGCATATTTTTAAAAGACACGATCTGTTATGTCGACTCGACAAAGCGGCTCGGTCAGTTAGAAAATGGTAAAGGAAGCGCGCGGCGCCATTTCTCCGAGTCCATCCCTCAGGAACCGAAGGGAAAAGGAACTTAGCAAGGGAAGGCGAGGGGGGACGCAGCGGAGAAAAAGCGATGGGAAGCAAACACATTATCAAAAGAATCGCTGGCAGGCTAAAGCTCGTCTACATCACGTTTCGGAGTCGATGAAAAAGCCGGAGAGGTTTGCGAACTTGAAAAGAGGCTCTATGGGCGCGGCATCTACTGGTGCCAAAATGCGATTAGACGCCAGCAAATACCGCACCACCGGGGAGAGGTACTGTAGGGAAGAGGCAGAAAAGGAATCTTGCGGGAGATCAGAAGCCTCGAGCAAAAAAAAATACTTATCAATCTCCAAACTGAGTAGGGCACCGAGGAAGTTTGGGGAAAAAGGGTTCTGGAAGGGTGGGTTGAGAAACTAATGTACCGGAAAAACAATCCCCCAAGTATAAAGGGGGGCAAGGACCGGCGAATTTTCATGTTAGGCGCCAGATAACCCTGCAGGGAGGAGGGCCCTTAAGCTAAAAACTGGCTGCATTTCAGATAACACCATTAGTTGGTAGGGAGGGGAAGGTTCTTGAAGAGGGAGGTAACTGAGGGTGGAAAAAGGCTGGGGGGGCGCGGGGTCCGGGTTGCTAAGGGAACGACGAAATAAACCTCAACCGAGCTGGACAACGGTCTTCAGCAGGCGGGACAACGGGGTGGAAGGAAAACTATCAGTGACGCCCAGAAAACTGTTCGGCGTCCCTTAATTAAGAGAAAACGCCTCCAGATCTTCATCGGGAAGCCTAAAAAGAGGACAGAAAAAGGTATCTGAAGGGGTAATGGCCTTCGATATCGAATTGATCTTGCAAATGGTCAGGGCGGGTCTAACAAAGGGGGGGTTCTGGAGGATGGTCGCAACAGGAGGACTACGTCAAAATGAGGAGAAAATAATTTCCGCTCTTGACCTGTCAGGACCGCGATAGGGTCTGAAGGTTCTAACGGGAGAAAAAAGTCCGCTTGGGGGAAATTTGGGGCATGGGTCACGCATTAACAGCGTGCCTGTTCATGCGGAAAAAATGCAGGATAAATACAGAGTCGCACCAGGAAGAACCATGAGGACCTTGCCTGGATAGGGGCGCCGTGCGGTCAGACTTGACTAGGTGAGGATCTCAACTAGTCTTCACCCGCACACATCAAGGAGGAGGGAAAACGGGTGCACTTCAAAGAGACATTTGGGGGAGGACGATATGATAAGGGGGTGGCTCTGTAGGGGTGAGAAGGGGGAAAGCTATTTTGACACCTTCGACGTACAAAGGAGCAGAAGAGGATCTTTCCATGTTTAGAATGAAGTTCCGCAGGAGGAAAGCCGGGCTGAACCAGCTGCTATCGCTTTCTATACCGAGGTTTACGAGCCTTTAAATATCCAAAAAAGGGGCGTATCGGAAGTTAAGACTGACCTCATACCTTTTTATTCAAGAAGGGGACATACATCTTTCCTTCCGAGGTGGGAAGACTTGGGCGGGAGTCCGGGAATTAAAAGTAAGTGAGTTGTACTGAATCCAGACGGGGTGCCGAACTCAAAGGGAAAAGGACAATTTCTCCTCCCGGCGGAAGCGGAAACTCCACGGAAACGCTCCATGGGGGAGTCCGGTAATAGAGGGGCGGTAGAAATGAGTATGTACCCAATGAAGAGGGGAATTATCGCTTCGTGAACGTTCAATCCGGCGTCCCTTGCGGCTGGCTGAGGAAACTGACCATCCATGAATTCCTGAAAAAAAAGGAAACTCGAACGGTCTTAAGGGGGGGAACGAAGCATTGGAGCTACGAAAGCGGTCTGTTCTGAACGAGTCAAGGGGACTTAACACCCTGGTTCTTCCATCTCTTTCCAGGGGGGCCAGAGCAAAGGAAAGAAGTCTCCGGGAACCTTCCGAAGGCAATCGCAAAAACTCCAAGCGGACACGTTCTTGGATATACGATCTGCTAACGCCGTCCAGAAAAAGCCCAAAAAAACCAGCGTTCTAACCTGAAGGGAACCAGCACCCAAGAGGGAAAGATAAACTAACAATCTTGAAGGATTGAAGGGGTTAGGGGTACTGTTTGGGGATTGGAGAGGGAGCTGACAACAAAGAACTCAGATCGTAACCTGGTTTACACCATGGGCTTTCTGACGAGGGAGCATTCATCCCGATAAAGGATAGGAGCGCATCTGTGAGTGTAAAGGGGAAAGGGACACCGCAGGGATCAACCAGCACGAAGGGCAGAAATAAGGAAAGACCACCGAACTTGAAGGAGAGGACGGGGGAAAGAAGTGGGTTCATCTTTCCCGTCCATCAAGCGATGTGATTAAAAGGGGGAAAAAGATAAATCGCTTCTCTATCAACATCCTCAAACACCAACTTATTTAGAAATATAGAAGATGGGTTTTAGGGTGGAAAGAAGTTAAGGGGGAAGGAATAGGAAGGGGGCCATAACGCGCCGGATGGGAGGGGGAAGAAATGCACAATCTGATAACAGACAGAGAAGGAGAGGTGGAAGGGGAGGGAAGGATCACTTCAGTTTAAGCGTGGACGTTTGAAAGAAAATAGAGTCGCGGAAACCTAATCTGTGCTCCAGTCGCAGAAGGTGGGAAAAAAAAAAGGGTGAGTGTTCGATCAGGGGAGCTTGGTTAATAGAAATCAGAATCCACCAAAAAAAGCCCCTCAACCGCAGGAGGAAGATTGTGATTTTTGAGATAGGTTGGCTACACTGGTTCCAAGTCTCGTGGTGCTCGATCTGGGGCGGAGGAGAATCAAAAAGAAGTTGACGGCGGGAGAAGATAGGCGATAGGAAAAGGGGGACCTCTGCGGAGGAGACGGCGAAGGCAATACGGGTCCTGGACGAAAATAAACGCGGAAAATTACTAATTGAGAGGGCGAAAACTGGCAGAAGCAAAACAAGACCGAGAGGAGGGAGCTCAAGGACGAGGGGGGTTAAAGGAAGGGACGAACTTGGACGGCAGTCATTGAAGGGGAAACTAAGCCGCACCGCACTGTGAAGCCTATTTTCAGACGTTCCAGACAAGGAGCTCAAGGACGAGGGCATGGGAGATAGTATCTACTCCACTGGCGCCCACAGTTTCTTTGACTTGACTTAGGTAGCAAGGGGAGAAAGGGGAGAAAGGCCTTCGGGAGGAATCCTTCGTATGCACTACAAACACAACGTCTTTATCAATAAACTAAAGACCGAAAAACTGTATAAGAACGGAAAGAAGCGGAGGAAAGCGGGTAGGTGTCGGGTGGGAGAGACGCGAAACTACAAAACGGTCGGGGGGATGCAATAGACCTTCCACTATCCGAAAAAGGGGGGTTGGAGGAGCGGGGAAAGGCGCCGTGGACATATTAACAATGCTTCAGGGGAACCTTCCCTTGATTGGGAGACTGAAGCGGACCGCGGCTGGGCGGAAACATGGGAAAGATCTATTATTCTGTACAGGAAGTTTATCAGACTTCTACTAAGTGCCAGGCAAGGAAGCGTCATATAGGACTCATCCTCTAACCACTTAGTGATGGAGAAAAGGGAAAGGACGATTTCCTTTCCGGGGAAGAAGTCCTGGGTAGGAATGGTAAACGCATCGTGTACTGCAATACAAAATCAAACGGCCTTCCGCGAAATCAGAGAGTCAAGCTACAGGAACTGGATCATTTGCTAGGGGGGGGGCGCACTGTTCATACGTTCAGTACTTCAACTGGACAACAAGGGCGCTTACGCTCGAAAAAACGTCACAAGATCGGGGGGGAGAAAACTTGGGGTGCATCGAAGGTGAAAAAAGGTATTCAAAATCTGCTGAAGGAAATGGGGACAAAGCGCTATAAAACTTAGATAACTCAGTAAAGTTCTAATTTTGTAGGCGAACGAAGAGGAGAAACCGTAGAAGAGCTACCATTGCCCTCCAAAAGAAAAGAGGTATTGATTCCCGAAGTCACAGTATACCTGATGACGAGGTAAGAGGATGGGAAAAAGATGCCGATATGGAGGGAGTTTAAAACAGGGGGGGGGAAATGAATAAGAGAGTGGCGCGCGGCTAAACGCACCGAAATCAAGTTAATTAGAATGATTTCAACCTTGAACCTCGGAAACGAATGATGCCGATACGTTTCATGAGGGGAGGGAGGTTTGAAAGGTTGGGCACTACTTCATGGGAACACGCTTCCATACCCGCCGAATCCTCGGGAAGGAAAAACCATGGAAAGAATACAAGAGACGGGGGGAAAAGGAAGTTTCAGCGGACATAAGGTATCAAGGTCCACCTCCACGGGAATGAATCGGAGACATGGAAAGGTGATCCTTTCATTTCCTTTCTTAAACTTAGGGAAAGGAAACTTTTCTCTGAATGGAAAAAAGGGGGCCCTTGCCTGCAAGTAAATAGAGGTACATGCGACTCATGGGGGAAGATTCTATAAAAGGATGATGAGTTCTTAAACTCAAAGAGTCTTAGATGATAGCCAGCAAGTATCCTCGGTTCATTGAAGGACCGTCATCAGGGGTTTGCAGGTGTAGGGGAAGAGACTGAGGAGATCGGTGAGCTGCGGCCAGAGAGGCTTAAAGTCTTGGACGTGATCAAAGGGGCGACCGCGCGATTGGGAATAGAAGCCCCAAGGACATGGTGGGGTAGAACTAGGTCTGAAAGAACCTGCGTGCTTGGATAGGGGGGGGGGTCAGAGGAAGTCTTAACGAGAGGGGGAAAAGCTGCCGGCCTCTGCCAGACTTATGTGCGGGCCTGAGTAGGAGGGAAATAAAAGAAGAAACATTCCTAATGGGAGGCAGGAGCTCTGATCGAAGACCCGTTCTACAGCCCATAAAAAATGTGTACAGCGTCAGAAGAAAACGATCGGCTGTTGGAACCAAGAGGGACAAATATATAGCAGGAAAAGTGAAAATAAAAGAAAGAGAAGGAGTCCTGCATGATGTGTCAGGCCACGTAAAAAAAAGAACTTAACAAAATCTAACGGGAGCGGCATCACCATATGAGGAACAGGGGGGGGAACCTCACGGGATACGCAAATGACGAAGACGACACGCACCATAGGGGGGTTCGGGGCGAAAGAGGGGAAGAAGAACAAAAACCCGGTTTGCAGGAGATCGGCAAAGCGGGGGTAAGCTGTGGCAGGGATCCCTATACAACGACACGAAACGCTGCCGGAGGTCCTGGGAAGGGTCAGCGGAAGACGGTATATCACTAAGTGGGTGCGGGGGGGGGATACATGCAGAAGAAAAGAGAAGATCGAGACAATGTACCGCCTGGGGACGGGCCTTATCTCTAAGAAGCCATAGACACCAACGAAATTTTTCCGGAAAAGGCCCTCCGGAGCTAAGATCAAAAAACCTTCAAAGGATATACAATCTGCAACCACACCCCGGAAAGGGGGGGCTTAGAAAAGAGAGGGACGGGGGCGGGTTTGCAGATCTGAAACGGATATCATTAAACCGCTCTTCGAGGGGTGAGGGAAAAGAGGATTGCGCAATGTCGGTAAAAGGGACAGATTCGAATTAAAAAAAAGTTCATGAGGTAAGCGGAGATGATTCCGTGCAGGACTGAAGGGGGGGGGATACAGTTTGAAATGGGGTTACTAGGAAACCCAGTCAGCAAATACCCCTAAAAAAAAAAAACCGCGGTCGGGGCAAAAAGGGTGTTAACGAATTGAGAAAGAAAAAAAGTGGATGTTTCGTCTTGGCTTAAAATAAAATGTGTAAAAGAATTAATACTTGCATGAATCTTGTATTAGAAAGCTCGCTCATATCGCGAGGGAAAGGTCAGACCATGTTTGGGCGCAATTAACGAAGAAAGCAAGGTCCGATCGGGGTTCTACGGACGTGGAACTTAGATTGCGCAAAATGGAATGGTAGCCTGAGAAAACTCCTCTGGATACACAAAAACTTGATCGGCAAGTCAAGGGGGGGAAGCGAAGAGGCAATAGTCGGCTCATCAAGGAAAAAATTGGAGCACGACTCTAAATCCGTTAAAACGGTACACCGTGCATTCATGAGAGGAACGGGAAGGGGACCAAGAGAGGACGACGTAGGATGTCCTGAAAAAAAAACCTTGCAAGCAAAAAGAGTAAGGGGGTTTGCTTCACGCACGCGTCTAATCAGTTTCATTGGAGGAGGAGGAAAATAGAGCGGTTGCGCACTGACGACTTGACACACTGAATAGTGAAGCGCAGTTTGCGCCGTCAGAAGAAAAAAAAAAAGGGGGGCCTAAAGGAGCACTGACCTGCAACTGCCTTTTCAAAAGTATCTTAAAAGGGGAGAGCATAAGGCAGTGACAGAACTATTCATCACAAAGTAGCGAACTAGCCCCGGGAGAAAGGGGAAACAGAGACGTCTGGAAAAAGGCACGTCATGGCAATTGTGGTGGGGAGCAGAAGAGGGGGAAAAGCCACGGGGACAAATGCCCCCCCATGCAAGGAGAGCCCGGCCAGGACCAGGCTTACTTGGGACCTGGCAAAAAAGACACACCCTGGGGGGTAATTTCCCGATCTCACAGCATGGGAAAGAAACGGGGTCAACGCTTGAAAAGGTAAAATAGTGTCGGCGTATGGTCTTTCCCGAGGTGCGGCTCGGGCGGCCCTGGAGATTGTTCACGGTCTTGGAAAATCATCACTTAAAAAAGGGAGAAGCTCTTTAACGGATAGGAAGAAGTAGGGACGGACGTGGCAAATGGGGAAACATAATTAAAAGGGACGCAAGAAACAACGTCTTAAAAAAAGAAATGCCTTCATTTACAGCAAGAAGAAAGAAATCTCAGACGTGTCAAAAACGGACATCAGGAATGGAAAATCGGCAAAACGGAATCCATAAAACGAAGAGCATGTCTTCTTGACGTCGCGATAGGGGAGCGAACACATAGACTACTTCAAGGGGGGGGAGGGATTCGGGGGGGGTGGATAGAGATCTTTGAACAATACCGACCAAGTCTTCTTCAATAAGGGGTGATCAGAGGGGAAACACAGTCCGATTAACGTGGTTGAAGGCAAGAGGAATCGGTACCTACAACCTTCTTTTTCAAAATAAAGTCCAGTCCTTATACCTCGGAGAACCAAGAGCCACAGGAGAAAGAAACTGCAAGGGAGCGGGAGAGCAATACTTCCCCGGGAACTAGGAGGTCCGCTGCGAAAAGACGGAGATGAGTCAAGCCCGACCACAGAAGGGAAGGAGTAAATCTGAAGGCAAGCTCTCATTTTTGCCAATTTGGGGGGAAGCGTGAAGGGAGGGTGGGGTTCTATCGAAATGTTCATCCAGGGCTCGGAAGAGGGCCAAGAGATAGTGAAAAGGGGGCAAAGGAAGAAAAAAGAGGGACGCAAGGGACGGGCGAACATACAGTCCGAAGCGGGAGGGGGGAATGAAAAGGTCTGAAAAACCGGGCCAAAATGCCCGTCACCGGTGTTTCGGTGGGAGGGGGGGAATTGGCAGGGCCATCCAGTTTTGTAGCGCGGAGGGGAAACAGAAAAGGGACCCTAAGGGAGGCCTCGTTTAAGTACCAAAGGGACCGGGGGTTCTTAGTTAGGAAAAACCATGAAATTTCTTGTTCAATAAAGGTTTTTGGTGTTGGGCCAAGAACGAAGGGCTTTCAGCAGGAGAACCATGGAAAGGGCGCCACGCGACTATAGACTCAGGCAATCTCCCTTCAAGAAGTCGTGGGGTGAGCTCGGGATTACGATCGCAATCATCCGGGGGAGTTAAAGCTGGGCACATAAAGGCTGAAAGTAGAGGATGAGAAACAATTTAACTACATGATCTTCAAAAGCCAATGATAGCACGCGGGGGGAAATATCGAATCTGATTCCTTTGGCGCGTCTTGTAATGGGAGAGAGAATGACACGCACTGGGGGTCGTAGCAAGGGAAAATGGGGGAATCAAAAGGCCACTCTTCTGGTACCGGGGAAAAAAAAGACTCACCCCCGACTTAGGTCCGAATCAACCTTCAACAAAAGTCTGGGCTTCCGCTAAAGAACAAACGGCGAACCAGCTTGCAGCAAGGGGAACAGAAGACAAAATATAGAGAAGAAAAAGTAACCCTCTTCCGACAGGTGCGTGTTGGGAAGGAGGGGGGGAGAGAGGGGTCGTTGAAAAACAAGAACGATCGAAACTATTTTTGGTAACCGTAGGTATAAAAAAGTGAACGTCCACTTCGGTTCACCGGAGACCTTCAGTCCAGGGAGAAAGAGGGGGAGGGGTCAGGAAAAGTAAAAAGACGTCTACAGCAGAAAAAGTTGCGAGGAAAAAGACCGTTCGCTAGTCAAAAAAAGGGGGGACAGACTTTCCAGGACCATAATCGATTGTCGATTTTCACTCAATGAAAGAAAGGGAGTGTAAAAAATCTCTCACAAAAAGGAGGAAAGGAGGAAGAGGGGGGGGAGAGGGGAAAAGAAGAAGATTCGTGAAGGAAAAGGGAAGTTCATAAATCTCCGTTGGGAAGATCCCAACGAGACCATCGCGAAATCGTTCCGGGGGACTGGGACCTTATCCTGGGAGGGCGGTTCGCCGGAAAGAAAAAGTGCAAAGAGGGGAGAGGGGGGTGAAACCGAAAGATGGACGACGCCCGGGGGTGGAATCCATCAAAGGGGAAAAAAATGTCGGCGATCAATTGGGGTCAGACCTTAACCCCCTACCCCCCGGCCTCCCCATCAGACGAGGAGGGGAGGTTTTATAGGACTATAGGGGATTAAGGAGAGGGTTCCACCGGTTGCAGGTGCAGCGCACTGGGTTCAGCTTTACTTTGCTAAGGGGGTGCGTGATCTCCTCCGGGAGTGGGAAGGAGGGGGAAGAACTATATTATAACGCTCGGGGGGAGGGGAATAGGAGGTCCATAAGAGGGACTGGAGCCAAGGGGAAAGGGGGACTGGGGGAAGAACAGGTGGAGTCAATTGGACGTGAGCCCTGTACATAAAAGAAAAGCATACCGAGTAATCAGGAGAATTGTTCCATCTTCTTTGGGGGGGGGGGGAGGAATAAGTTATGGAAGAAAAAGACAGAAAGGGAGACGGGAAGCAAGGTATGTGCAGCCTTTCAAATAAAAACATGATACAAGGATCAGGGTTCTATCTGACATCAGTAGACACAAAAAAATGCGCGGGGGCCGTTAAGCAGGGAAATGGAGGAAGCGAGGCGAAAGGACTATAGGATGATCCAGCTTCTCCTTAGAGTCAAACGCGCGATAAAAATAAGAAGACTCAGGCACCTACTTAAGAAAAGTGCCATGAGGGGGGTGACACGGTGGTAACTATCGCGCTACAAACTTTCTATTGACGATCGAAAGGTAGAAAAAGGGTTGTCTTCTCAGTAAGTCCGAGAGATAACAAAGGAACCGGAAGCGGGAACGGAGGTGGGAGAAAGGCAAGGCGGAAATCGGCGGCGAAACATGGGAAAGTTGACTTAGCCCTACCGACTGCGCCGAACGCAGGAACGAGGATGTCCATCGAAGATGGAAAGAAAAATAAAAAATAGATGACGTGCCGGGGGTGACGAAGGACGGGAAGGACTGTTGTGAGGATTTCCTCATCGCCTTCTGTCTTCCTCAGAAAACCGAGCAGGGTAAGACAGAGCCGCACTGTAAGAGCGGGTGCGAAGACTGGGGGGACGATCCGGCATGAGGGCAGCAAGGAACCACTAGGAGCGGACGCGGCATTAGTGAACTTCCCACGCTAGAGGGGGGAAGTTGCATCAACTGAGGAAGAGATCTAGGGCAACTGGGGTTAAAGAGATGCTAATAGCACATTGGCCTTCCGGATTCAGGACAGCGTAAGGGGCGCTCGGCGATAAAACTTATACAGGAATGGCCAAGGACATTAGGGGAGATTTCGGATTCCAAGGGGGGGAACGGAAAAAAGAAGCTACCTGATAAAAAAGGGAGGGGAAGGATGAACTCCTCTATGTCGGGGTCAAGTAAGGATAACGCCGAGGCTTGTCAATTTCGATGGGGAGGGGAAAAAAGGGCAAGTCGTAAAGAGGATGCAAAAGGTAAGCTGCGGATGCTGGAAGTTGGAGAACTACTCAAAAAAGGACCAGAGCCGATTTACCCAGAAGCGGGCCTTCCATCCTCTTTCACCATTTAATGTACATTTTGCAATCAGGGGGAGGGGAAGGACTTCACTTCGGAGATGAAGGAAAAGAAAAGGTAGGTAAAGATGGATCAACACGGAATATCCGGCTTCACGTACAGGGGTTTTGGGGAAAAGGGAGCGACGAGTTCGTCCAACAAATGTAAAAGAAGGTTTGTTTTACAACGGAGAGGGGCCATTTGGGCAGACAGAAGGGGAAGAGTTAAGATACGAGTATTTCATACACAATTGAGTGATTCTCTTTAAAAATAAAAACAACCTCAAACAGGGAGGAAGGGGAAAGGAGAAGTCGTTGGTGGGTCTTCGCGTGAGAAGGATTAGAAATCCAAGGGGGGGACTCTTTCCCTCAGGCGTCAATAAGGAAAAGGGGGGGCAAAAACGGGCGCTCTGGAAACTAAGCAAAAGAACATATGTCGAAGAAGTATCACGGCATCTGGGATTTGACTTGTCTTCAGAGCGCGCCGAGATGTTCCAATCGACTGGCCGATACGAAAATAAAGAGTGGTGATGGCCCTTTATCGAAAAGACATTTCAAAAAAAATTTCTGGCTGCGGATAGCAGGACAAGTCTACTGAAAACGGGACGGAGGTCAGCGAAATACCCGCGAAATTGGTTACCACAAAGGAAGGATAGTCTCCTATACAGTGAGCTACCACAAGAGCTGCGGGCTCTGGTCGTAGTCCTGAGCCACAGGTCCGAAGGAAGAGGAGACTACCTGGGAGGAGAGGATTAAAAGAACAATGGAGACACCTTATAACACTTAACGAAAATACCCTCCAGCTAACGACTTTTCGCCACAGACAGGGAAACAATACCTTTTTGAAGAAAGCACAGGGGGATCTGGGAGGGGAGATGATGGCGACCTGTTGTTTGGACTGAATAAACCCACGACAGGACCAGCGGC
>Ga0179593_1409186_pt1 | contig 11503 bp, 11 predicted proteins | sample CZODoug2_1_08_16_FD_185931 | JGI IMG/M metagenome (GOLD analysis project Ga0179593, IMG submission 185931) | Vadose zone soil fungal communities from Angelo Coast Range Reserve, California, USA - CZODoug2_1_08_16fungal (PacBio error correction) | ecosystem: Environmental > Terrestrial > Soil >...
CGGGATTTCTCCCCAGGGGTTGAGAGAGGGAAAAAGGGGTCCCCGAAGGAAGGGTAACAATGATGTACTTCTCAGAAAGCGAAACTAAGAGAAGATCAGATCATTGGATAAGGGGTGGAGAAAACAAAGTGGAAATGCAACGGAACAAGGGTAATTGGGGCAGCATAAGGGGGAGAAAGACTGGCCGGCTCCTGGAAAAACACAGGATTAATATCAGAGGACAATCTGCAGGAGAAATGACCAGGTGCACACTTCGGAGATGGTGCCCCTCGGGGGAGGGCCAACTCTTTGAACACCAGAAAAATTGGCCAAGATGGGTTAGAAAAGGTTAGAGGCAGCCTCCAATTCGCAAAAAGCGAAAGGCTATCTCAATCTTGAAGGGACCCTAAATAATGGGTACGTCCCTTGGGCAGGAAAAAAGGAGAGCATTATTATTTAACCAAATCTTTTCTTAAAAAAAATCAGACAATTGTGTCATCAGAGGGATTTTTTGAACTAAGGATTGAACAAGGGAGGAGCCTTTGGCATCTGGATCAGAAATGGGGAGGAGAGAGTCAGGTGGAGGGAGAAAAGGTCACACAAAAAACTCAAGGGGAAAAGGGGAAATGGGCGAAAGTAGGGGGAAGAGTAGAAGTTGGCGGACCCTATTGGGTCAAAACAACTGACATAATAGTTATCTGGAAACTAAAGGTACACAAGAAAAAATAGGAATAAGGGTGGGAGGGAAGGGAGAAAAGGAAGTGTGGTAAGAGCACGAAGGCCACAAAGGGAATGTCGGGAGGGGCTACTATAAAACTGTGGGAAGACAGTGAAGTGAAGGCAGAACACCTGTAAGCACGGGGGCGGGTGCCACTCAACTGCATAAAGGTGTTTACAGGGAGCAAGTGGGGGAGGGACAGATAAAGAACATGGTGGACTTGGTGGTAAATGGGGTAAAATGGAAATGCACACGACAGTTTACATCATGAAAAACAAATGAAAGAGTCATTGGAGAACCGGGGTGCATCCGGACTGCTAGCTCAGTTACACCTATAGACCAGTGCTTTGGGGGGGTGGAGGGTGTGATGATGGAGGAGGGGAGAGAGTTGTCCATGGTATGGTATGTCCGAGACGTCCCTTGGGGGTTTAGAGGACAAAAAAAGTCAATCGGAGTGAAAGTTAGTAGGGAAAGGGTGAACCGAGAGCAAGGTCCACCGACAAGAGCATGCCCTGTGAGCACTATCTGGGGGATGTTCAGGGTGGAACAGAAAAAAAGGACAGGGTGTTGTGGATGTAAATTCTGGACACACGATCACAGGCAACATCCCCTGGAATTAGGGCCGAAAAGCATTCTGAGGCAACCTACACTCAATTGATTGGAAGGCACCTGTCAAACCATACATAGGTAACATTCGCAGAGAAAAGGTTGGACTGTCAAATGAAGTGAACCACAGTGGGGGGGGGGATGCAGAAAAAGGCGATCACGAGGGTGTGAAGAGTGAATTAAGGATTTGGAAGATGTTGGCCCAGAGGACTGTAAGTGAGGGTGAATAGTCGTCAGGTGTCTGGGTGTCATCCCTTTTAGTGGTGGTAGGGAAATCAGAGAATAAGTAGCGCAAGCCAGGTCAACGGGGAAGGGACAGTGTTTTGTTTGAAGAAAGGGGGGGGGACTGAAGAGTCAATTGTGACATAAACAAATTGGTTAGCAGGGAGGAAGTGACCTTATCCTCACAGAAAGTGTAGGGGGAAACTGGACTCGTGGTGAGGGGAGGGACTGAATGCAAAGGCTGGAAACAGTAGCTAATCTTACTGACGGGGGGCATTTACTTAGAACTTGCTATGAAATTAAGAAAAAAAACGGAATCAGGGAAAGCAACAACAACCGAAAAAGAAGAGATACAATATTTTTTCAAATTCTCGTACCACAATTAGAAATCCTCAAGTTCTCAGTAAAAAAACAAGGGCATAAGTGTAGCGAAGGACTATGGGAAAAAGAGAAACCTAGCACGGTCCAGCAATTTAACAAGGTGGAATCAGATCGCTAACGCATTTGTTTATTAATTGGGTCAGCGGGAGAATGCAATGTCCACTGATTTGGGTAAAGGGGGCAATGAAATTGCATGCATTTGGATGAGATACTGGGGAGCTAAGGGTCCGGCATACTACCCACAAACCAAAAGTGAGGCCTTATTACAACCGGAAACATGCACAAACTACCAAAATGGCCACAAGGCTAAAGACTGGGGAACACATTATCTGGGCAGAAAAACACTCCCCTGCCAATTCAGGTGAAAATGAAAAAGCGCTACATTTCCCATGTGATGCCTGGGTTCACGAGGAAGAAAAGGCCTAAAACGGCCGACAGGAAAAAAAAAACGGGCAGGTTCTCATTCTCATTAGGTTTACAATTATACAAGTGCTGGAGTCCAATCATTACAGAAGAATGCATAGGCTGCACATCATTCAGGGATGGCTGGGCATCAGGGGGTGCTTCGAAAAAACGAATAAAAGACTCACACATGACTAACATGAAGCTTCCAACCAGCTGTGAGTGGGCTGGACCTTGCGAGATGTGGGGGGACAGAACACGGGCATTGGGGGGAAAAATGCACGACTTTTGATTGCAAACTTTAAACTTCGTCTTTAAACAAAGACAGGTCCTGCTATTGAAAATGGGAACTCTTCATATACTCACTCACAGAAAGAACAACAGTCTGGCACAACGACACAGTTCCTGCCACCAAATAGGACGAGAGGGGACATGAAATTTAGTCAGTAATTGAAAAAAAGAAGGAAACAATGAGAGGTTGGGTCCCCAAGTTGTAAAGTAACTGTCGTGCATTGGATTTAAACCCAGGTAACAAGGCCCAAATGGGGGGGGAAAACATAAAAACACAACGCGCCTCAAGGTAACAAGGATGGGGCAGTTGATGGCAAACCCAATGCAAAACATCATAGCAGTGTACAGTTGTGTTCCCTTTCGCAACTTCACATGTCAGGAAGAAATCACTAGGAGAGGAGGCTAGAAAAGAACAACACGTAAGAGGGGAAAGAAAATACCATCGGGGGAGAACAAACTTAGGGGGAAAATCTATCAGTGGTGTAGTGTGAGGGGTGTACCTTAGATTAGGGGAGGTGAACCCAGAGGGTCTCCAAAGAAAGGAAAACGGGAAAAATACTTTGTGCCAAAATACAGGTGAACCGGTGGGCGGGGTCGTTTCTTGTGTAAATATGCAGGGAGAACGACCTCAGACTAAATTTACTGACATGCCAAGTAAGAAAGACCGGGGGAATCCCATGGAGTGCAAACAAAAAACGGGAATCATGGAAGGGGGATGGGTAATGGTGGAGACAAGCATGTTGGGTAATACAGCATGATGGAGAACAATTTTGGGTAACTGCTCCCAATAAGTGGAGGATGGAGGGATCAAGTTGAGAGCCGTGGGGAATTTTGGGGGGAACAAGGAGGGCTGCCAGCTAACAGAGAAAGACAGCTGTGGCAGGTTGGGGGGGGGAAAGGAGGAGGCAAGGGTGAAGAGATTACAGTACAGTCTTGAATGGACATGTCCCTCTCATTGTATCATGCCGATTAAAAAAACAGTGGTGTTTATCAAGGACTCAGTTGGATGGAAAAACTGGTCGTTTTCTTAGCACAAGAGCTGCGAGCAAAAAATGGGTTGCATGGAAAGTTGACTCCACTACTTCATGACATATTATATATATGAAAAGGGGTTATATAAGATTGGGGAAGAAAGGGGAAAGTACTTTGGAGAGGTGAGGGGGGAGGAAATGTGAATAAGGCAGGTAAAAAAATAAGATCAACAAAGGGGGAAAAGAGAGAGAAGATCTGGAGTCCCCAAGCAAATGGTTGAAAAGATTGCAAAATTTGAGGGCCCGACTGTACTTCTCAATACAAGGTACAGGATCTACAAGAGAATAGAAAGGGTCCTATATATCTAGATGATCAAAGTATGGGGGGAAAGAATTGTGAAAGCAACTTTCCAGGGCATTTTTGCAGCATCGTTGGTAAACTGACCAGGGGGACTAAATGGAGAATAACACAGGGGGTAGAGCAAGGAAGTCAATGAGGACAGCTTTAGCAGAATGAGAAACAGGCCTTCATTCACGTGCAAAGAAGGCTTGCATGACGCCTTCCCCCCCAACAAACGCAGATGAATTAGTTCGGTGGGCAGACCCTCCAGCGGGGAATACAGGAACACGGCTATCGCAATCGGAGGGGAATGAAATAAAGGTCACTTCACGTTGGAGAAGGAAATTGTCTAAAGGATGTACCCAAGTGCTGGACTTGCAACATAACAGATAATTGCCAGCTGGATGGGGTTGCAAAAAAGAAAAGGGGATTGAACTCAGGGGGGGAGGGAATGTGGGCATCTGAGAGCAGGAAAAGAAAGGGCAGCTGGGAGTGGTCCGCATGAAAGAAAAAAGGAAAAGAAAGAAAAGCACAACGTTTTAAGCCAAAATTGGGGAAAGAGTATTTGGAAAAATGGGTTCATCCTGAACAAGGAAGAGGAGTATCTTCAAGGGACACCCACTAGTACCCTGAAAGAGAGGGTGAGAGGTAGAAAAAGCTTAATGGGGAAAACGAGTGGTAAGCGGAACCAGTAAAAGCCTTATGGAGACAACAGTGAATAAGTATACGGAGGGGACAAGGTTCGTCAGAACACAACTGTAAAGCAGAGGGGGAAGTGGTGCAGAAACCGCATCCAAGGGGGTAAAAAAAAAAAAAAAAAAAAAAAAAAAAAAAAAAAAAAAAAACAGGGGCTGCAGGAGAACGGTCAAGCACTGGTTGAAACCATTGCCATGGGGACTGGTAAATGGTTTTTAAACTAAAAATCTAAGTTATGGGCAAAAGGACATTGACAGGCAGAATACTGAAGTAAATCACTCAAGGTACACCTATGTCCTAGCTGGAAATGTGGGGGGAAATTGAGGATGTGAGGAGTGATGTGAGGTTCCATTGGGAGTACATGCAGACTGGAGTTTACAGTAAGAGGGAAACAAAGGCAATCAGGTGTAAGTGCCCATGGAGGTCAAAAGAGATCAGTCCAATCCCACGAACAGACATGGTGTAGCAAATTGGGGAAAGCCGGAAGAATTGGGAAATGTCAATGGAAAGCATGCCGCAGGGGACGTGGTGGGTGAGTAAATTTGAACAGGCCCATTGTCCCAACACGGTTCATGATCCATTCATCGAATGAAGGTCACCAACCCTCATTGTCCGAAAGAGCCGAAACCAAGAACATATGTGGTAACCTCGAATGAAAGAAAATGTGGGGAACGGGCCCATTTGGCGTGACCAACAAGTGGTGAGGACAGAGGAGATCACCTGAGGAAAAGTAAGAGGTCCCCATGGAATGAGCAGGGGGGGTGGATTTCGAAATGATACTGGTTTTCCTTCAAGACTCTGTTTGTGGGAGTGTTGTATGTGATGGGGAAGGGAGTCTGTAATCATGGTCATAAACTGGGGGGGTAGTATGAAATGAAGAGAGAATATATAATAAAAGACATGTTAAAACGTTTGTGGAACGAAAGAGGGGACATGCCTGGTATAAGAAGTCATGTAAATAAAAAGGGGCGGCGTTGACCTGATACTCAAAATATTACAGACTGCTGGACTGAGAACAGACTTGTATGGTAAAAAAATTCCCTCTTGAGGGAGATTGATTAAATGTGTGGTAAAGAAACCTGAGGGGCAGATAAACAACAACACGGAGGGAGGAATATGATTGTCCCCGGTAAAATTCAATCATCCTCAGTCAAGTGGAAAACACAGGGGCGAGTACTTAGGAAAGGGGCAAGGAGAAGACCACATCTCAACGATCCGACCATGTCCACCTCTTCTTTGGGAAGGAACCTACTCGCTAACGCACCGAAAGTGGTTATTGACATTGAACCAAACGATTCTAAATGAAGGAAATAGGACCATACCACGTTTACATGCATTCAGAAGATACTTATCATGCTGGGGAAATTTCGACTTAACCAAAACCAAGAAGAAACCATGAAAGAGACGGAGACTTTCACTACCTACCACAAGAACACGCTGACAGATTCGGGGGAAAGACATAATCAGTTAGAGCCACTTCAAGAGCATGCTCACAAGCTCTACATTTCTCATTGATCTGATTCTCCTCTGTCATCAACCAAGAGACCAGGGACAATGGGAAAGTGCCAACAGCATGGCATTCTGAGAGCACTATGGTTTTGAAACCTGAGTTGCCGGCAATCAATGTGATGAGGTGCCTTAATTGCAGCGAAATGCATCATGCGGAACATCATACGGGATTGGGAATGGCATCATGGTTCAAATAGAAAAACACCCTGTGCAGCCTGCGGACAGGCATTCACATGAACCTAAAAGTTGCTCAATAATCATTGCTCCAAAGGCATGCTGTGCTGTTCGGGGGTGGGAAAGGGGAGGACTGGGGCACTCAAACGCATGTTAAATAAACCGGGAACGGGGGCGGGTATTGAAAAAACATACAGGTCGACTAGGGCATAATACATGGAAACGACATAAAACTCAAGCCGCCCAATCAAAAATCCTTTCCCAACTACCATGCTCCAAGAATGGACGATGGGTAAATGGGGAAGTAGGAGGTGGGCCAGATGGATGGAAATAGGAGGCAAAAAACTTTTCCCATAACTGTGGAAGGATGGAACTGCAAGGTAAACCATTTACACAAGTCAATTGCAAGGTCAAAAAACAATGTGAGATGAAACAAACGCAGCTCACCGGAAAACTTAGTAGTTGATTGCACAACATGCCACAGATTCGTTACTGTGGGGAGGAACATTTTCAGAAATGATTTGGGGTTGTTTTTGTTTGGGTTTGGTTTTTTTTTGTTTTTTTGTGGGTGGGGGGGGTGTTTTTTTGGGGGAAACAGCCTATACGGATAGTCGTCCAAACAAGTTCGAGGGTGGCAAAACCATTCACCACCAAGCCAGTTCAGCCTCTTCCCACCCTGTCAGAAGTTGTAAGGTGAAAGGTAGGAATGAAGATACTATTAAGGGAGTGGGAAGTGACCTAGGGGCGCCTAGGTTTCACCCTATGACCATGCTGTAAACCGTTTGTCAAGGGGAAAGATGTAAAGGGGAAAGCTGACATCCACGCTTACCTCAGCTGACTTGACCGGATGGAGCTCAGATGCAAATAAAACTTGGGGACATCCACCTGGGGTGCAAACAGAAAAAAAGAGGGGAGGAAATCTTTCTGGGGAAGAAAATTTGGGGAAATAAGTAGAAAATTTTTAATGCTCCCTAGTGATGAACATATTTAGGGCCAGGGAATTGCGATAGGCACGTGGGAGAAGGGACTGAACACTGGAGGTCGAAGAGACGGAGAACAAAGTCATCTGTGGCAAATGGTTGTGGGGGAAAGCGGGTCAGGACAAGATGGTGCGAGACTATGGTCATTATGAAAAATAAGCATTGCCTAGAGGAGTCATGCCGATTAAGCAAGGGGGTGGTGATCGCTGGGGACAGTTGAAACCATGGTAAGTGACACAAGATGCTAACATAAAATGGAAGTTGGGGGGCATTTTGGCTCCACTACTGATCAATGTCATATATAATATGCATTGTAGATGGGGGGAGAGAATGTAAATGGAAGGTTGAGAGAAACTGTCGGGAAGGGCCGTAAGAAACACTTGTAAGGAATACTCCAAGAGAGTCTCCTACACCACCTGAGAGAGAGGAGCTCTCTGTCACCAATGCAATTTTGGGAGAAGAAGGACAAAATTTCGAACAGAAAGCAAAGGCTGCGAAAAAAAGGAGTCTCTCAGCGAAGATAAGGGGCGGATACAAAGCAGGGGCTGGGGGCACAACGTTTTAACACTGTCACATTTTTGGGAGTTTTCAGCATCTTGGAGAAAACAGGAAAAGTGGCATTCAAGAGAGAACAACAAAGAAAAAAAACAAATATAAAGAAAGTTGCTTTGCGGCCATTACCCGGTCCTGATCATATCGCCAGAGGAGGACTTGCATGAAACAGTTCCCCACACAACAACCCTGCCAACAGATTAGTATTGAGAAGGTAGAGCAGACCTCAGAACGCGTCCGCAAACAAAGCTATCAAATCAGGAAGAAATCAAATGGTAACTTCACTTATTGTGGTCATAAAAATTGTCTCAGTCAATTTATTAAAAGGGAGGGTTCTTCAACATAAAAAGATTGACAAATCAGGGCTGGTGGAAAAGGCAAAACAGGGGAAAGTTTTTGGCATCTGGGAAGGAAGGTGGAAAGCAGCTGATTCAGGGGTCAGCATGCAGTCAAGGTTTAAAATGACATCCATGGGCCCACGGTGTACAGCATGCCAAGGGGAATAGTCAGTGGGGGTACAACATCCTTAACAATGACCAATATATATTCATGCCCCTAAAGTACCTACAAACTAGACTAGGGTGAGGAGAACAAGCGAGTAAGTGGTGGGAAAGGCAGATGGTAAGAGGAAACCAAAAAAGGGGAGGTTATGGGAGACGATACTGAAGAGTGAATGTGAAGTGGCGGCCAAAAAACTGTAAAAGGCAGTTTAGGGAAGGGGGGGTTCTCCATTCAAGTGTTACAGAGGCGGGTGCGTCATCGCGACAGTTTGGCATGGCCATTGGAAGGGGGTTTAAACTTGACCAATGCAACGAAAGGGTGACAAGACATGGCACAAAGTAGGGAAAAAGACAGTGGGCGACCCGATGGGTTAAAACTCATAAGGAAGAAGGGAACCCTTCTGCTTGGGATTTGGGAAGATGGGGAGGAGTGAGGATGAAATGTCCAGTGGGAGAGGGAAAGAAGAAACGGTCTGTGGGGTAAAGAGTGAACAAGCAATCAAAGGGTGGTGAGTAACAAAGGCCCGTGGCTGTAAAAAAAACAATCAGGCCAGTACAGCACTAACAACAAGGAAAGTGACAATGATCTCATGAGAAGAATGTTCATGTGAAGCATAAGACAGGAGGACATGGGGGGGTGGGGGAAGGGGGAATTGTCCACAACACGGATGCCGTGCCAATCCCTTGAATTATTTAGAAAGAAAATCTCATTGAAGGGGCCCATCTCTTGGGGCTGCAATATCCTTGTCAACCAACATAGGTGTAGCCTTCGCATGAAGGAAGATGTGGAAAACTGGTCCCATTGGAATTGAAAGGGGGGGATCCAGATGAAAAAGATCACAGAGAGGTGGAGAGCTGGAAAACAGATGGCAGGGAGTGATTTCTGATAGTACGTGGTTTCCTTCAAATGTCCGCCTTTGGGCCAGGTGGTAAGGGACTTCAGGTAAAGTCTGGTATAATGGTCTCCGTTTGAGTGTTTTGGGGAAAAAGAAAAAATCAGAGGAATGGGAGGGAAAAAAATGCATGTAACGGGGTGTGACGGTAGAGGGGAAGGCATAGGTAAGAAGGTCATTTTCCATAACATGCGAGATAGGTGACCGATACCACCAGTTGGGGAAACTCGGGATCTGCTGATGCAAGGCTCAAGTAACTTAGCAAGCCTGGCAAAGGGGGGGGCAGGATACTTGAAAAGGAGAGTGAAATGAGTGTGGTAAACCAAGTAAGGGCGTCAAAAAAAAAGGAGAGGAAATAGAGAGATGACATTGATTAACACTCTTAACAAAAGCAGAACATCCAGTTTCTAGGGCTGCACACCAAGGTCAGTTCGGAGCTAAGTGTCTATTTTTCAAGCGAAGTGGAGACAGAAATCAGCTGCCAACGAGTCCAGTTCAAAAAGGGACCAATAGGACGGGTGAGAAAGGTCCATACGCGAACCACGCTAACGGCTGTGAGGGGGGGGGGAACAATGGACCTCAGAAGATACAAGACATGTCCTTTCGATAAGGGACAAGTTTGAAGAAAATTTGATGGGAGAGTAGGGACCAAGGAGGTGGTTACAGTGCATACGGGACCAAAACCCGTTACCATTATAAGACTAAAGAGAACTTCAATCACCCTACCACACGGGCCAAAAAGGGATTCTTTTAGGACATATCATTGCCGAATCAGGCCCTGCAAGGGAACTCTTCAGTCTCTAAAGTAAGAAAGGTGAAGCCCTTGGGAAAGTCAGCAAACGTGGAGGACATGGGACAGTCCAAGTTGAAAGAAAGAAAGGACCAGATGGTTGACAAGGATATGACGACATAATTTAGCTGGAGGGAATTAGCTGCAGAGAGCATGAGGCACATCAGGAAAGGGGAATGGTCATCAGTGGTGGGGCAAAGGGACTCAACAACAACAGGGAACAGCAGCGAAGACACATGACATTCCAAGTAATCAGAAGCTCAACCACCGGGACAATGCGGGGGGTCGGGGAGGGGGAAGTGCATGTATCTGTTTGACCTGAAAGGGCCACGTGTTACATCAAACGGAAGAATTTGGATTTGCTGGGGGAAGGGAGGAAAAAACTAAAAAAGGACAAAAATGAAGAATAGGTCTCATACCCGCACTCCTCACCATCAAAAAATATCCCACTACAGCATACCCCCAATATCGGGTCCTTGAGGATACTATAGTTCAGTCATTAAGGGATGACCCCTAAGTCGGGCAAAATCTTTTCCCTACGGTTGAAAAAGACTGTCCTGCCGGGAAGGTGGGAAAGTTGAAAGAAAAGGACAAAAAAAAGGGTCCATGTGTGTTCAACATGTGAGAGGGGAAACCGCCCCAGCCTCCCTGTACCCTCTGCAGTGGAGGGCAACCAAGGCATAAAGCTTTACGGTGGGGTTAGTGCAGAAAAGGGGGAGAAAGGAACGTGGAGGGGAAAATATAAAGATACTAGTAGAGAAGCATCCCTTTTCTCGTGTGCATCGCAATCTTGCGAGGAAACACGTACATAGCTTTGTAAACCCTCCCTCCTACCCTTGCGATGGTGGGGGGAGTTAGGGTGTACCATTGAGAAAAGGAGGGAATGTTCAAATAGGGAAGACAAATGAAAGGGGTTCCACGACTTGGCCCATAACAGGGGGGAGTGGTGATTGTGTAACATGACTGGACTGAAATCCACCTCATCAGAGGTCCCATTTTACTGAACACAGACGGGAAGGATAGACCCTTGGTTAAAAAGAAAGGGGGCAAACAATCAACACAGGAAGGGGGAAAGCGGTTAGGGGAGACCCGGGGAAATAATTGATGAAATTGCAACAACGACCCATTTAAGAGAGATAGCACTGTTAGAATTTTGCTGAAAAGAGGGGTCCTCCGAGGAAAGGAAATTCATCTGTGGCGGGGGGGGGGGAAAAGAGGGGTATAAGAAGCTGTTAAATTAGGTGTGTCATGGAAGTACTTAGAAAGCCTTGGACCTATCATTTACTTCAATGAAGTAATCATTCTTGGGGTTCGCGACGTGGAAGGGAAACTGGGATGGATTGCAGAGTCGAAAAGGAAAAAAAAAGAAAGTTTCAGGATTTGAGAGAACAAAATCCTGATCATATAATATTATGAAACAGAATTGTAGATATTCGTTGAGGGAGTAATGGTACGGGAGAGAGTCGGGAGGCTAATGATTATCAAACGTGCCTGGAGAA
>Ga0179593_1430989_pt1 | contig 11503 bp, 13 predicted proteins | sample CZODoug2_1_08_16_FD_185931 | JGI IMG/M metagenome (GOLD analysis project Ga0179593, IMG submission 185931) | Vadose zone soil fungal communities from Angelo Coast Range Reserve, California, USA - CZODoug2_1_08_16fungal (PacBio error correction) | ecosystem: Environmental > Terrestrial > Soil >...
AACCGAAACGCAGAGTTTTGTCTTGACACGACAATGAGTCACTCCAGTTCCTCAACGGTACTGGGGAAATTTGACACCTAACGACGCGGCATTTGTGGAGAGGTAGGGTAATTGAAAAAAAGAAAATACTCGAAACGGGAAAGCTGGATACAGAATCTAGGCCAAAAACGGTGAGGAGAAGTAGCGGGAAGAGCGACCAACAGTTGTAAGAGGGTGTGAAGACAGTCGAAAACGTAACAGGCGAAACACCAAGGCAAAAAGAGGACTGTGGGCAGCACGGTAACGGGAGAGCAAGAGTCCGGGGGATGAAGCGCGGGAAAAGAAACGGAAAGAACAAAAAAGCGAGACACAAGATCACGAGACACACGCGAACAGAAAGGCGAAGTGGGAGAGAACTCTTGACTATTGAGCAAGACTCGGGGGGAGATTCTGTGCCTCCAGGAGCCAGAGGACAGGGTGTCTGGGCCAAAGGGCCGTTGGCGACCGACAACGGGGAAAAGTCAAACTATTAGCACCAATGGGGGACCGGAGGTTACGGGCCTCCTCGACGAACCTTGGCACAGACGCAAATAGGGGGCGTGCGGACAAGGGCCAGTTCTGGAGGGAGAACTAAGAGAACGATCACGCACAAAAGGGAGAGAAACGACCCCCTCCGGAGCTAACGCGAAGCCAAATGTTGTGGAATGGGAAAGTCGGGCCGAAATATGCGGAGAGGAGAAATGAGAATCAGCCGTAGGTACAATGTCTGGGACAACACCCTGGGACGAAGGTCGAGGTGAATCAGGTGTCCTAGAACCCCGATGCTGGCCTTGAAACTAAAAACTAACCTCAAAGAACGAATAAAGGGGGGGGTATCGGCAGCGATCACTACCGAAGAAGGCGGGAGTGCAGTCCGAAAGCCGCCGGGGAAAGGGAGATATTGGGGGGGAACTCACCCGGCAAACATGGGACCTTCTCTCGACTAATAATCAGGAGCAGAAGCAGAAAGAACAGTGGCAAACACTACCGACTGCGTGGCCATAGGAAAATAACCAAGAAGGGAATCCCAGAGCGTCAACATTGGGGGGGTGGACGCGATGAGCACGTACTTTTCTGAAGACCTGATGGAAACGAAGAAGCCTCAAGAAAAAATTATCGGCCTCAATCTGCGTCGGACATCGAGACGTTAGTGATAAAAGGGGTGTATATCTAGGGGAGGTACACGGAGGGAAAGAGGGGGGGATAACCGGGAACAAATTAACAGCTTGTGGAACCACCCTGGAAGCAGTGAAATGACGAAGGGAATTTGCAGATAAGAGACTGCGGAGAAGAAAAGGTGGACATACGACTCCAAAAGGGGTGGCAGAAAATGTTCCTGGGAAGGTTATAGCAACACACACGAAAGCAGAAGATTCATTCTTTGGCGCACGCAGGGGGGTTCGGGTCAAAACTAGTGTTCAAACCGGGGTGGGACAACTCTGCGAAGCTGAATCAACCAGGTAAAAACCATCAGGCATGGGGGTATTCAGTTGGTGGGGGGGGACCCGGGTTAGGCCAAAACAAACCGACAAAGGGCTGAGCGCTTCGAAGAGGGGAAGACCTAACGACGGCTCACACATAGTTCCCTGGTGCGGGGGGGTGGGGAAAACACGGACACGGCAATAGCTGTGCGTATGCATGACCTTCTGATAAGAAGTTCGCGAAATTGATTGCGAACCTATCGGTTCTACCGGAAGAGGGGCGGTGAATAAATCCAGTCCGTCTGGAATGTTCTCTCGAAGTTACCCTTCAACCCGAGAGGACACGAAAAGAAGACAGGGGGAAAAGGGATGCACGTCACGACAAACCGTAAGCCCATACCCGCGCAGGCGTACTACCTTGAGTGTATACTATCAACAGCGAAAGTTCGCACAGGAGTTTCAGTGTGGGTGGGGAATTAAAGCGAAAACAGCATCTCGGAAAAAAACCAAAAAAATAGGCTTAAAAAGAGATAGGGGTGGAAGATCTTGAACATCCCCACCAGACTACACTGCGGGGAGAAGGTTCAAAATGGTAAAAAGAAAATCCAACGAGACAAGGCTTTTTCGTCGATAGTGGTCATAAGGACACTGACTCCTAGGTCAGGGGGGGTCTCGAGGAGGTAAAGGCAAGAGAGCAGAACCGTGGGAACCAAAGTGATAACCGAGGTTTTCCTTGCGAACAAGAGATACATAATTCGCCAATTCTGATAAGGGGAAACAAGGGAAGTGAGTGCCCAAGAGGAACCGTTGAAGGTTTTTACACAAAAATACAGGAAGACCAAAGTTGGGTTGAGACCATTAGGCGTAAAAAAAGGAGGGCGCATCGCATTGGCGTTTTGAAAAGGAAGGGGACATACCAACTGGCTTCACCCACCCGGCCTGGGGAGAGGCTTTATGGCGCTCACCGAGAGGGGGGATCAAGCCCCGGGGAAAACTGGGAAAAAGTAGCACCAACGCAGTGGCAACAAGAATGTCGGTGGGTCGGACATAGTGTGGGAGGGGGGTGTCTAAGAAGCAACATAAGAGAAAAAAGGAAAGCAATGTAAAAAACATTTGGAAATGAAAATTATTTGGGGGGGGTGTCAATGAGTAACTAAAGAAACCATTAGTCCGGAATAGTTAGGGCGAAAGGGGGAGGACGCGTGTCACTGAAACGCTCGTGTAGAAAGCCAGTACACGAGAGACTACAGCCCAGGGAAGCTCACGTCTGTCGACAGTAAGACCATCGAGGAACGTATGGGTCGGACGGGGGAATCTTCGTAACACGAGCTGCATTAAGGGATTAAGAGAGTGTCCTTATCAACCAAAAAAGTGGTTCCAGCGGGAATTCAACAGGAAAAGGTATGGCCATAGAATTGTGTTTGCCAGTTAGGGGACGAACCTTTCAACTGGGGGAAAAAGAGAGAAATGATCCATGTGGGGTACAGGGCGAGAGGTTCAAAACAAGGTATCGGACGGCGGCTGTGGAGGTCTGCAACTGACAGGGTCAGTGGACGGCAGAGGATCGCGGGGAAGGAGGGGGGGCATACCATTTCTTGACGGGAGGGCGAGAAAAGTGGGGGATTGTCTGTACCAGCCCTACCCCTCGGAGTCGGGGATAGGACCCGGAGAAAACTCGACGGATCACTCGGTGACGAAATATGGGCGATCACTCGAGAGGAAGTTTCAGAAACACAAGAGATTGTTCGGCAAGAAAGACACTGAAAAAAAAAAGTGGGGGGGGAGCAGAATGCCTCCTGGAGGTAGTTTATAATGGGCGGTGGCCGCCTTCTGAAGTAGAAAAAAAGGGAAACCATTGGTGGACTAAATGGCGGGGGTATGAAAATAGTGGGGGAGAATGAAATGCCGTAACCGGAAGGTTGCAACACGTATTCGATAGAGAAACGAGAAACTAGCGGTAGACCATTTGGGGACCAAATAAAGCAACTTACGATTCGGCAATCCCTATGGGAAAAGAAGAAACGGGTCCGCGGATGGAATAGAAAAAGAGAATCAGCAACGTACGACGAATTTCACGAGGGGTGGAGGACGGACCTTGGAGGGTTTGACGCGCAATTTTTTTTTGGCCGGCATAGTTAGGTCAAAAGGGGACAAGAGCCTTTACTGAGGGACGAACGGGGTTGCTGGAAGCAAGCAGGCTGTTGGTGCCTGGTGGATGGGAGAGGGAAAACGTTGGTGCGCCCGAGACAAGATATAGTTGGGCATAGCTTCGCTCAGGAACGACAAGGGCGGGCAGGATCTCTGATAATCAGATGCCACACCTGAGAGGATTTTGTACTGTGTGTGCAAACACGGTCACAGCCGCCAGGCGAGCACCACCTCAGGGTCTTGAGGAAGTGTCAATTCCTAAGGTTGAAGGGGAAAACGGCAGATGCAGCGTCATCCCTCCTCAAATAAGGCGGGGGACGGTATCGACGAAAACACAACTAGGATGGTAGAAAAGAAAGCTCCCACGAAGAGGTGAGGAGGGATCGTGGCCTCTGAAAGGAAGGGACTGTCCTAAAAGGGAAGAAATTGACACCTAGAAGACTGCTGGTGCGACCGTGCGAGGGAAGGACTAATTGAACAAGAAATACTCAAATGACGGAGGCAGAGATAAAGCAAGCCACTTGGGGTCCTGGACAGAGGACTAGCAGGCACAAACTTTGCGACGTGGTTAAGCGCGTCTCAAAAAGCAAACAACAAGGGCAACACTCTCTGATAGGTCGGGAATACAACAACGTTCGAAAGAAAAGTAAGGCTCGGAGTAAGGCTAAAAGGGGAGACATCACCCAAACGGCGAAAAGCCCATCAAATCGCATCCACGCGAAAGAACGCGGAAGTGTGAGAATAGGTAAACTAACGGGAAAACCGGGTGGGGTGAAGGAGGTTCCCGCCCTAATGGTAAGTGCCGGTGATCTTTGGGAAAAAGGGGCGACGGGGAGAAGGTTTAAGAAGGGTCTCAATCCAGTGGAACGAAAGTTCGGCCTCGAATGACGCCCACCTCGTACCTCTCCCCTCTGAAGGACGTCTGAATGGTATGGCGAGAAACAAGCGAAGGAGCCCCCGACCATCGGTCAACACCCTACAACATCCAGGCGTAAAAACTTCGGAGCAAAAAGTGGGTCCGGGAAGATTATCAAAAACGCGCGGTACGGGAAAAAATGCTCACATCTAAGAGCCAATGGGTTCCGGCTCAAACGAGGGGGAAGACTTCGAGTGAAAATCCGTTTACCGAGGGAGGGAGGTTACAACCACTGTAGACCTGGCCATAACTCAGAAAGGGGTAAGTGCACAAGCTCGTCCAAGGAAAGCCGGGGGCATTGCAGAAGGAAAAGCCGCGTAAAGCGAGCCCATTTGGGGAAAAACAGACACCCTTCAAAATTGGACGGAGTGAGCTCTACTCGAAGAAGAGACCGACCCAGAAACAGGTGCAACACCTAAAGGCTATGGCAGAAAACTTCGACCCGGTAGTACAATCGTCAACCAAGTGGTTTATCAAAAAGAGGGAACAATGGGAGCTCGTAGAACAAGAAGGAAGGAAAACCGATAGAATCGAGGCGGACCGGAAGAACGTGAAGACGTGCGTGAGGAAAAAAAGGTGGATTGGCAATGCTTCGGAGTAAAGAAGAACCTGGGGATGGGAAAACCGGGGACCATGAACATCGGTAGACACAAGGACCTCGGTCTTTGAAGGTTGTATACGAAAATTAGGGGAAGCAGAAAGGGTGTGAAACATAACGACTCCTGGGGGGGGAGGCACGGGTGTCGTGGGAGTACACAAACAAGAGACACCTAGAAGAGCGGCACGGAATGCGGGGGGGGGCTAGAAGTTCCTATTGGCAAAGGGGATTTACTCCTCGATCTTAAGCACCGAATCCTAAAGCAGGGTGGGTGAAGGCCAGTTGGTATGGCAAATCATGTCAACCGCCTGGGGCGAAATTCGACAAAAACCCAAACTGCGCACTAAAAAAAAGAGTCCATGCTAGGTAGTTGATGGACAAACACCAGGAGTGAATTAGGATCTGGCGGATCAATGAACCGGGGGGGGAAAGGTATACAGAGGGCCGCGGAAGGGATTAGACCGATAGGAAAAAAAGAATAGGGCTGTGATCCATTCCGGAGTGGGGTCCTGCTAGGAGTCAACAACGAAAAGAAGACACTGGACACCCAAAGTTCATTTCGGTATGAACACTACACCGGAACGCCCAAACTAAAAGGAGGCGATCTTATTGGGAAAGTCGATAGGACACGCGAAAGTTCAGCACCCCTGGGCCGATCTGGTGGGAAAAGTGTCAAAAGCAGGGGAGGCAAGCGGAACAAAAAAAAAAATAGAGAAGGGAGAGATTTCGAGTCACCTTTGGACCCCAGATCGGCCCCAGGTGCAAATGGGAAACGTGGAGGGAGACGGAAGAAAAACGGGAGGGAAACGATCAACGAGGCTGGAGAAAGGGGGGAGAAACGGGGCATAAGGAACGATCACTTAGTCAAATGTCCAGACGGGGAGTGCGGCGAGGGGAGAGAACCGGGCAAAACACCCGGAATGTATCCAAATTTTCAGAAATAGATACAGAAGTTTCAACCTTCAGTGAAGAAACCTTTCAATACCACCACAGGAGGGGGAACTTTCCGGGGGGTGACCACACTACTACAGAGGACAAAGGGGGGGGGTGGAGCACGCAGGGTTGGGGGCTTTCAAGTAAGAGAAAAAAAATGGGAGGTTTTGGGGGGGCCATGGAACCGGCAAACCAAACAAAAGGACTAAAGGGTGATTCAGATGCGAAACGAGGTGCTGGTCCAATCAACCCTTGGGAGGAATGAGAAACAAAAAGAACAGAAAATAGCATGATAGTCTGGGGTATGGGTGTAATGGGTGATATAAAATACATAAATTGTAAGCAAGGGGGAGGAGTGTGAAAATTGTTGAATAGGATAAAGAATTGGCTCTTAATCTCCAAGCAAAAGGTCCGATATCCTTCCGAAGGGGGAGGTAGAAAAAGGGGAATGGCCCAAACGGTCAGCAAGCAGGGCCGTCCCACCTTCAAACAGCCGGAGCAGAAGCCAGGGAAGACAAGCACGTAGGCGACCAGGCTTCGAATACCCTCCGCAATAATTGGTTTGGTGGGTCTGGACAAAGGCCTGGCAGGGGGTTTCAAAAAAGCTTAACGTAAGTGGCTTAATAGCGGGCGATAAATGCCGGGAGGCGGAAGTCCCAGGATCCCGGAAAGGGGAGGGATGGCCATAGCAGGAAGGGTTTTTGCCACTGGGGGGAGGGGGTTGACGGTCGGCTCCGAAAATTCTCGGGCAAAGGCTGCGAGCGTCCAATGTGTGGGGGGGGAGGGTTTTCACCCAAAGGGAGCCGGAAAGGAGGAGTTTAGGGCGGGGAACCCTGGGGGAAAAGAGGCGTATTCATTTATTGGACGAAGGCCGAAACTGCATACAAAATTGCTTGACGTGAGGAGAGAATTGGGAAAAGAGAAAGACCCCAGGAGGACTCTATCCCCGGAGAACCTCGTATCGGGTTTAGGGGGCGAGGACCGCGGTATCTTTTCTCCAGTACCCTAGTTTTTCGGCTACAAGGAACGGCCAAAAGGGTGGCGGCCAAAAGGACGTTTCAGCATCCAAGGTTCGGGTAGAAAGCGGCCAGGAAGGGTCGCTTTGCTCGAAAGAAGGGCCCTTGGTGACGAGCCGTCCCGGGCGTTGAGGGGGGGGCGGTGGCAGAAGAAAGGAAAACACGATGTGCCAATGGGAGGAGAGGGATGGAGGAAGCAAGCGTTGAAACCTCACTCACGGCTCGGCGGCACGATTCGTGCAGAATGGAAGACCATTAAAGCAGACAAGCTGCGCTAAAAAGCGTCGTCCGCGGGGGGGATTAGTAGGGCGGTAGCCTTTTTTTGTTGACATGATAGTTGCGGTCCCCAGCAAAAACAGAAGCACCTTGACTGAGCGCAAGTTTTGTACGCTGGGCAGCCGACAGCTGTGTGGAACCGTGTTGGGAGGGGACGGGGTAAGTTTTGCGAACAGCGCATTAACAAAAAAAAAAAGTAACTGTTGGCATCAGAACGCTCCTGAAAGAAAAAAAGGACGCTAGAAAGAGTGTCCATTTTCGGGGGTGGAAAGGTAGGGAGAAAAAAGACACGGCTCGCAAACAAAAACGCGTAAAGGGTCAAAAAATTCAAAGTAAAGTGGGTGAAAACGGCAGGGATCGGGACCAGAAGATTCAAGTCACAGGCGGGGGGATGTATCGACGAGAAAAAAAAAAACAAAACGGGAGGGATGAAGAGGAGCAGGAAAAGGAAAGGTGACTTTGATCTTATTAACACCCTGCCTGGAGGGAAGACAACTTTACTTAAATTGGGAAAAGAGCAACGAGAGGGGGGGCAGACGGTGGAGGCTAGAAAGGGGAATGGAAAAAAACAAATAACGATCACCGGGACTGACTCAGAGATCTAAAAAAATGTCCAGATGGAGCGAAGCGATAAAAAAACCGTGAGGAATGGGTTTAGCCCCAAACTTAAAAAGCAAGACCAACACAGAGATGATGGTGCATCAGGCATACAAAACGGAGCAGTAAGGAAGAGTTTGACAATGGGACGATATAAAAAAAAGAAAGGATACCGCCCTCGCAGTACTAAACCTAACTACGAAGTGGAGAGCTCTTGCTAGTATAAGGGGGAACGGGATATGGCTTTGACCGGTGTAGTGAACCGAGGCAGTGAGAGGGGAGGTCCCACAGGGGGGCGAGGGGAGCCGGCGGCTCAAGAAAGGGCTCGGTTAGGAATAGAGGAGCCAACCTCTACCTGAACGAGAATAGAAGAGAGCGTAAAAACAAGGAAGTTCTGGTGCGCCCATCGAACCCCGAATCAAACTACCCGACCCCTAAGTACTGAAGCGCCAGGGAGGACTCTTGGGGACGACTATTAGCCGAAAAAGAGCGGAAGGAAAAAAAAAGGAGATAGCAGCAGGAAGGGAAAAATGAACTTTCGGCAATCGAAATTAGAAAAAGGGGGGGGGGGGGGGGGGGGGGGGTGACCTGGTCAATAAAAAAAACGCCGTATTGCTGCAGGTTAAGAAAGAAAAAGGGCTCCTGCAACTGAAAGAAGAGGGTATGAGTTTCGGCACAGCGCCTAAGGAAAAGAGGAAGAAAGTCGTTCATCATCCGAAAGCCGAAGGAAGCCCCTTTTGGGAGACTTCCGAAAAAGGGGACAGGATTGCTCGGGGGACGCCGAAGAAGCCGGCCGACGGCAACAGGGGAAAACACCTACCCGCTATGGCGCCTAAAAGGAAAAAAACGCTCAGGAAAAACCAAGTATCCGGGAAATCTATTAAGGCCCATTACTTGGGGGGAAGCTCACTATGAAAAAACCCATTGAGGAATCGAGGCGTCGAGACGGTGTCGAACGTGCTGGGGGATTCACTTAACTTCGGAGGGGAAAAAGGAGAAACGTCAATGCTGGGGACCCGAAGGCAGTGAAAGTAGCCACCCTTCGACGCTAAGAACTGCGTTTTGGGAAAGGGGAAGAGACTGCGGAGGCAGAAAGGGGAAAAAATAACTCCTTTGGGAAACAAATTATGTGCACAAGAGATAGACAAAGAATAGTACATGAGGCACAAGGCGGAATTGACCGAGGGCAAACGGGGGAAGTCACAGGAGTCTTTGCAATCTGAAAACACAAACTTAAACAAACCGGGGGGGGGAGGCCAGTTGGTAGCCTGTTCAATGGGGAAGAACCACAGCCAATCGAGAGGGACCTACTGCGGCTTCACCCCAATCTTGACAGTGTGGATACGGGGAGGGGGTGACACCCAGGACCGAATTGGAGGGAACAACTGGGGGTTGTGATACAAGGACCGGGGGGGGGAAGGTACAAGAAAGGGGGCGCGAGGGATGGCATATCGTGTCCCGCACGCGGCTGATAATGACGTGGGCAGGAAAACTGAGATCCGGGCAACTACCCGAGAGACACTGGGACCCAGGTGGTCGAGGAAGGGAACACGAACTTCGCTCCAAGCAACTCATCATTACTTAGGCTTCAGGCGGGAAGGGGGGGGAAGGGACTATATAAAAAAACTGTTCGCACATAATGGACGATATGGTGCGTGGTTTAATCGCAACATCTCGCAAAAAACACTGAGTGTAAAAGAGGGTGGCGAGCTGAAAATACCAACAGATCGGCAACCGGGGACGGGGGAATTTGGGGAGCAACCTTTATAGAAAATCAAAGAGTCAACTGCTGAGGGGAGGGAGGGTAGAAGGTCTTCGTGGTCAGATCGACCCCGCTCATAAACGGTAATGGTCGAAGGGAGGGCAGGATCTCAGAGCAACAGGGGAAAACGGCGAGCAAGACGATTTTTAAGCCGGAGAAAAAGGGGATAATCATGGCGGGGCGCCCTGTAGGAACCAAGGGAAGGGGATAACACAATCGCACGAAAAGGGACCTGGTGGGGACCACACAGTTGGGATTGGGGGGGGAAGAAGTTATGGCTTCAAGTCGAAGAGGATAGGGAAAGGTGCGTTGGGTTGGCCATGAAACGGGGAGAAAATGGAAACAACAACCCAGGTCATGATCGGCTTCACGGGTAGACTTCAACGAGAGGTGGCTTCCTCCCCGGTTTTAAAAGAGGAAAATTAGGGAAGAACCAAAAGAAAGTGCGCTCAGACGAATGGGACTGTGAAAAAGTGTAGGGCAAGCAAGAAAAAATTGTGCAAAAAGGGCGGGTAGCAATTTGGAGGAGAATATGCGAGCAGAAAGAAAAGGAAAAGCGTTTTAAAATTCATAAGTAAAGGGGAGTGTGGCGACAAACTGTATCAGGGCCCTCGAAGCGGGGCAGAAGAATGAAAAGGGGAAAAGAGGCACCAGGTAAGACAAGCACTTCGTCGAGTAAACGTCATCGACGAATCCACCGTGGGAGGTGACGGCCTTAGGGCGTTGGCAGGAAGGGGAAAGGGTTCGGACAAGGTAACACAAAGGGGGGGGAGAGGGAATGAAAGACGGATGGGGCGAGGGACCATATCCTGGTGGGTGTCACGGTTAGGGCGTCAAGTGACACGAAAGGGGGGTCTCGAGCCTGCGAGAAAGAGAAATTTGTATGGGAGGAGTGTAACCAAAGGGTTACGCTTCGGGAGATGGTAGGGCGCATGACGACGGCGGAGAGGAAGGTAGGATCAGAGTCCGAACTGAAAAATACCCCTGAGGCGTGGAAACATTGAGTGAGACGAAACCCCACTTCGTTCTAGCAAACAGAGAACGGAAAATCTCAGGGTGTAAGAAGAAGGAAGTTGCTATGGACGGGGGGGGGGCTGTATCGTTGAGAAAAAGGGGTACAAGAGAGTGTTTTCGGAAAAGTGTCCCTACAACATTGTGGGACACGAAGTGAGTTCAGCGACGGAGGGTCTGTTATCAGGGGCGTGGCGACCTGAAAAGAGGAGAGAAGAAACCGTGGTGAAAAGCAAAAGAAGAGTCGGTTGGTATTTGTAGAGGAAAGGTCGTAGTCCTGTCAACTAGGTTGGTCAAACGGGAGGAGTGTAAAGGAAGTCCGCATGCGCACGCAAGCCCAGTGGAAAGCAATCACGGGAATCGGCGGAAACTCAAGGAAAGAAGATAAAATAAGAGGCATTAATAGTTCAAGAGAGGAGAAAAGGTCCAGTGCGCGTGGGAAGATTGATGCGTCTCGAAGGGGTTTGGGGGGTTGTTTTCCTAAGAGAGGCTGCGAGGACGCCAAGAGAACAAGTGAAATGCACGCCAGTGGTGAGGACCGCTGGCCACAAAAAAGCAGGGTTTTGAAGTTCTCGATTGACGTTGAGCCCGCGCGTAAAAAAAGCAATGGTGGCAGCGGGGCTGACTCGGACAAAGGGGGATGGGCCTCTAGAGTCTGGCTAGAAAAGGGAACCGGGAGATTATTTTCTGTGGGGGGTCAGGGAGGGAGCCATCAGCCACTCGGGAAAAAAAAGTCTGAGGGCTAAAATGCCGTAAAGTGAGGGGAAGATCGACAGCGGCAAGTAAGAACAGAGGCGGGAGATCTAG
>Ga0179593_1477727_pt1 | contig 11503 bp, 13 predicted proteins | sample CZODoug2_1_08_16_FD_185931 | JGI IMG/M metagenome (GOLD analysis project Ga0179593, IMG submission 185931) | Vadose zone soil fungal communities from Angelo Coast Range Reserve, California, USA - CZODoug2_1_08_16fungal (PacBio error correction) | ecosystem: Environmental > Terrestrial > Soil >...
ACACAATAGACGGGGGGATAAGATCTTCGATTTTGGTGTGAAAAATGTTTCTAAAGAAAAGCTTATGAGTCGGGGGGTGGGGAAGATCCCAAAAAAAACCATCGACCGCTGAGTGGGTGGACTATAAATCGCGTAAGGAAAACCGTGGCTAGAAAGAAAAAGGGGCACAATGTTCAATGAAAAAAACTTTTGATCCAAAGAAAAGGGCGCGCTCGTGAAGGTTTGAGAAGAGTAACACATCAGGGAAAACTTTCCTTGGGGCACGATCAAGCAACAGGCTCCGGCATTTCGGGGGGGAAATTGAAAGGGAAAACAAATATCAAAGGAAAGCCTCTAAACATTCGGCAAGAAAATCTCTTGGGGCAGTAAGAGAAACCCCAGAAATTTGAAAAAGGCACATCGCAGCTTGCAGCAAATTGAGGGTCTCACGGAGCTTAACAGTGGAAAAGTTCCAATCGGGTAAAGGGGAAAACAAGGAAAATTTTTAATGAATAAAGGTAAAGAGGGAAAGAGAGCTCAGTATTCAAAGAACCTCTGTATCCCCGGAGCATCGGGAACAAAAAAGGGAAGGGCGTAATAATGGGGCGACGCTGAAGGAAGGTTCTAATGAAGGTATACGACTATAAGGTTTCTACAGAGGTGGCACTCTCGAGAGGCTTGTGCGAGGAAAAAACACGTTGGGGTTGGGGAAAAGAAGCACTTATCTGATAAGGGGGACGACATCTGTGAGTTCAGGTAATTGAGAATGGAGGGGAGACGCTGGGAGGAGGGAACTGTCCTCAGGGTTAAAAGGAGTTAGTTTAAAATAATAAATCCTTTAAGGGACAAAGAATTAACCGGAATAAGACTACATGGGGAAGAAGGGTGCACAACGTACTATCTGGTTGGGGGGAGGGAAGAATGAGAGGCTCTTATAGCGGAAAAGCCTTCTAGAACCACGGGAAAAATGAGGATTCTAGGGGGAGCGAGAGGGTCGCAAGAGAAAAACGCTAATGGAGAGGCCAAAATTCTTAACATACCCGCCGGGAGGCCGAGGAATCCTTTTCGAAGCGGAGGAAAAAACTGAATCCTTCAGACAGAAACTATCTATGGTAGGGATCTATTAGGCAAGTAGAAGGGTGAAAGAAAGAAACTAAGGGGTCTCATAATGTTAAGGTTGTAAACCTGTTCATTCCAATTGGGTAAAGGCCATAGTCCGAAGAGAAGCGGTCAGCGGGAAGACAGCTTAATCAGATTATCAAAGGAGTCCACAAACAAGCACCAGAAAAGAGAGAACACTGGAATCAAACATCTTAGTTGTTCGAACAGGGGGAGGGGGTCTGTGTGATATTTATGAAACGCCGAGGGTTTGGAGAATCCCAATCTTCGACCGGCAGAAGCAGAGTCGGGAGGAAATAAAGCAATCTTTCAACGAAAGCAAGCAAGAGCGCCATATTTCAGGGAGATCGCTCGAAACAAAAAAGAGGGATAGAAGAGAAGCTCATTAAAAAGGTTCGAGCTTCGCCAAAAGTCTTTGTTCAGGGCGAGAGTCTGATGACCGCTATAGGATGCCCGGAGAATAGGGGGGCTCTACTCAAACCACTAGAGGGTTCCAAATAAATCAAAGAGACTCTTGCACGAACACAGGAAGATTCGAGAAATGTCTCGAAAATTATCTCTTGGAGGGGGGAGGGAATCAGAGAAGCGGGAATTAACCTCCGCTATTAGGAAAGAAATTCTATGGGGAACCAAAAGGCGATCCTGGTGAACAAGAAAAAAACAGAGCAAATGCCGGGGGGGCTTGTCAAAAAAGTCATTGTAAGAGACACACAAAAACAGAGGGCGTGAGCTAAGCGAATAGCAAGTGGAGATTTGCAACTGATGTAAGCGCGAAATGGGGACATTCAAGCTCAGGGAAGGGTGGAAGCACCTATAGCGTCTTTGTGAGAGGGCTTGCGACAATAGATTCTCCTCGAACAACAGGAAATTCGATGACCGTGTGGGTTCTGCTAGGTCAGTCGAGTCTAAGGAGGGGCTTCCTTCTTGGAAGGAGCACAAGTCCAAAAAGAGTCCAGTGGAAACGAGGTTACCCCCATGACTGGAGGGTAATTCGGTCAGGGGGGGGCAAGAAGTCCCTTATGATGAGTTGGGGGCAATAACCGATCGAGGTCTAACGGAACTGAAGCCGCGGAAAAAGGCTACATGGAGGGAAAAATCCAGAGTCCACAGGTAACGATGAGTCACGAAAGTGTTTGAGCGTCACCAGTCGTTAAAGTAGTGCAACAGGGAAGGATAGCGGACAGAAGAAGGGGGGTGAATGCTCGCGGTGAACCATTCGGAAAGCAGGCCGGGGGCGAGTGAGGGCCAGAAGATGCAAAAGGAGGAAGAGGGGACTGTTGCGAAACCCGAATGGGAATGCTAGCTGATTAGGTTCCCAATTCTCGGTGGTTCGCCAGTTTCCCCTCTGAATTGAACTGACAAAAAACAACAACAAAAAAAAAAACAAAAAAAAACAAAAAAAAAAAAAACGGACAACAAAAGAACAAAAAACCAAAAAAAAAAAAAAAAGGGGCACAAAAAAAAAAAAAAAAACAACCAAAAAGAACACCAAAAAAAAAAAAACACAAAACCCCCGAAAACCAACAACAAAAACCCACCAAGCAAAACAAAAAAAACCACAAAAAAAAAACAAAAAAAAAAACCCAAAAAAAACAAAAAAAAAAAAAAAAAAAGAAAACAAAAAACCCCCACAAACAAACCAACCCCCCCACAAAAAAAAACAGCCAACCCACCAACCGCCACAAGAAAAACCCAAAAAAAAAAAAAACCCACCCCAAAACAACCCCAAAGCAGTCTCAAAAAAAAAAAAAAAAAAAAAACTAATTACGGGTGATCTTAGGATTTGCAATCAATGCGCGACTTGGCTTTGTGTAAGGGGGGTGGAATTAAACCGTGGTAACACCTTTTCTCGGAGGGGGAGGGGGCTGGGTGAGAACTCTTGGAATGGGGATCTGGTGGGAACAGGAGCTAACACTCTACTTGAACCGGAGTCGGTAGCTGTCGGCAAAAGGCTTGGACTCTATTGTCCGCAAAGCGAAAAAGACGAGCGCGTGCAAAAAAAAGGGAAAGACGGAAGGGTGCCCCCAGTTGGACACGGAAGCGAAAGGTGAGGGGAAAAAGGGTGGTCCACCACGGGAAGAGGGGCGCGATGGAGGGAGCCGATGCTGACTATGCTCTTTTACCCCAAACCAATATCTACACGGACAGGGAAAACGTGGGTTGGAAAGGGAAGAGGAAGGGAAGCATTCGCTTGTTATAGAACAACAAAAAACGGCGGAGAGATAAGAAAGCCGGCGGCCAGGACTCGATGGGGAGAAATAGAATTCAGGGAGGCAGCCTTAGATAGTAGAGGAGGGAGGAATTAGAAAAATCGGCCGCAGACTCTCTTTCCAGGGGGTCATCCCACCTCTTGACGAAAAAGGGGACAACATGGGGGGCAACAATCGTTTGCCAATCTAAGAGAACGCGTGAGCTGTAAGAATGGGTCTTGCATTCAACCGGTGGCACGACAATAAAGACTAGAATCATGCTTGGGGCGCGAGTTCAAAAGGTGCAAAAACCAGAAATCACATTTTCAAGCGAAAGCGTGGGGCAATCCAAGGCTCGTTGAAAATCTAACCACCAAACAAAACAACGCGTCCATCATCGACGAACATTGATCATCTTCCGCATCCCCAAGGGGATCGGGTCCTGGGAAGAGGTTCCTGGGAGAAGGAACCTATAAAAGGAGAAAAAAGTTTACAAGACGAGCAATCAAAAAGGAGGGGATACAAAGAAAAAAGAGAAGAATACCTTAGCATCATCCCTTTCTCACCGAAGAAGGGTCAGAAGAATATGCAAAAGGGCTCTATAATTCAAATACAGGGGGGGAAGGCCAGTTATCGGATATATCTGGGGTACCGGGGAATCTATCTGGGTGGCTGAAGAAAAAAAGGGTGGCTGTTTGACGAAGAATTGCGGGTTCCTGATGGCGGGAAAAGTTCTCAAGGTGAAGGGTCGGAAGGGGATCCTTCTTCTCACGGGAGCCGGCGTTAGAAACGAGAGAGGTTAACCACAAAAATCCGGAAGCACTCGCGTGAAAAAGCAACGATAATGGGGGGGGAAAAGGCATGGGCTGAAAAATGCCGTTGATAGCTGGTGGAATGATTGACCTGTGCATAGGAAGTGGAAAAGAGAGGAAGAATCTAGATGAGACCATTCTAAAAGAAAAAAGTTTGCTGAATTGCTGTAGGGCTGAATCGCGAGGTCGAAAAGAACAGAAATCAAAAGACACCATTAAGAAAGGGACAATTCCGTCGACCGGACGGTAAGCCATCACTTAAAGGCGCTTACAGTAAAATGGCAGAACGCGGAAAGCCGCGGGAGAGACGATCAATCTGGGAGTCAGAGGAAAGGGGGGGAGCTACATCGAAGTCCTGAAAACACCCAGGAGCTGGCATAGTGAGCTGTTCCCGCAGTACCCCCCGGGGAAGTGACCTCTTTGGAAGACTAATATTTTCCTCAAGGAGGTCGCTGAATCATGGGACAATCAAGGATACAATCACGAAGCCAAGCGGGGGGAAAAAACTTTCTTAAATCGAAGTGGGTCGGTTCACGAGTAACGTGGGAGAGGGGATAAAACAGGGCGGTTGGGGTTATAAGTATTGACTTATTACGCGAGAGAGGCGAGCAACCATCGGCCCGGACAACGTTGGTGTCCGAAAGACTGCCATCGTATGAATAGAGATCTCTGGAATTCAAGAGAGATGGATCTTGAATCGGTGAGCTTAAGGAAGGGTTTTGGGAGGGGACAATCCTGATCTCAAAGGGCGATGGGGCAGGCAAACCGAATAAGGGGTGCTTGCTTACACCCCGTCATGGTTGGGGTCCTCATTCAGAAAAAGATGGTTAAAAAAGGCAAAGCGATAATTGGGGAAGGGGGTGGGATGGCTTATGTAGTCTTGGTCGGAAAGGATCAGAAGGAATCACGGGGTGAATTTAGAAGCTCCTCGATTCATTGGAGAATGAAGTGCGGGTTAATGTGCAATTAACAGGGAGGTCAACCCACTTTAAAGAAAGAGGCAGGGCGTGCTTGCATAACTGAAAACTTTCCAGAAATCACTCAAGATGGAAAAAAAAAAAAAGAGGCAAACTCGGAATCTAAGTTCAATTGAGTGCCAGAGGTTAAAAAACACTATCCTGGGGGAAAGGGGGGTTGCCGGGAGGTCGTGGCTCAGATTGGCGAAATATAGATTGCGGTTGAGGGGAGGGTTGGGGTCTACATATCCTATAGTATCAGCTGGAAATTTTAGAGAGGGTCAGCAGGTCGATCTATAAGGGACGAACAAGCTGTCCTCCTTCCGACCTAGAGGACAAAGATGGTCTTCTATTTATCTGGGCACGCTCTTTGGTTGCCGGTTAAAGAAAGGCCTCTCAAGTCCGTTCTAAATACGAGAAGAAAAAACGCGCGGAATGAAAGAAGTTCTTCACCCGCATAGGAAAAGGAACAGCAAAGACTCGTAACAACCAAAAGACGTCACAAAAGATAGCTGCCCTAGTGGGAGAAAAATTATGAGTCCGGACGGGACATAATGAAGTGAACTTATCTCGCGTTGAAACCAGAGTAAGGCCCCCATGCCGTGTAGGCGAAATATGATGCAAAAGGGAGAAAGGGTGACTTGGAAATCCTGGGGGTGGGTCTTTTTGTGGGGGTTAATGGTTGGGGGTTTTGTGGGGTGTGTTTAGGCGGAGGGATGAGCCAGGGGTTCTCATTTCCTGTCGAAGCCATTGCTACCGCTGAAAAAAGAAGGACGAATCGTCGGAAAGGAGACAAGCGCGCGGAGGGCGGTTTCCAGTTAAGAACGGGACCCGAGCGGCGGGAAGGAAGGGAGGCGGGGGAAACACTGGGCGTGAGTTTATCTGTTTTAGGGCTAAACATCTACGAACCGTGGGAATGTCTTTAGCGGGTGGGGCAAACGGCGGGGACTTAGGTGTACTCATCCGAAGGGCGGACTAGCGGCGATTAAATTAGAATTTTTAGCCAACGGGGAGAATGGTTCAAGCCTGGTTTCCATGAAGAAAGAAGAGGTTTTGATGACGCGATTTCACACCAGGGAAAAAGGGAAAGAGGGATGAAAAATTTGGCGGAGGCGAGGAAGGGTATCTCCCAAGAGACGAAGAGAACGGCTGAAGAACATTGTTTTGGGGCACGAACATCCGTCGCGGGACCATAAATTGGATGCTCCCCCCCCCAACGGATTATGATGAAAGATATAAGAAAGAGGGAAACGAGTCGGGATCCAAAAAAGGGGCATTCTCAGGGAAGACTCAGATAGAAATGGGGTTGGGACGAGGAATGGGTCAAACTGCTCCAAGAAATCTAAATCTCTTTCCCAGGGGGGAATGGGCGTTAGCAACCCTCGTTTGCTTAAATGATGGAAAAATTGGGGGGCACCACATTATTAGGGCGGGGCCAAATCCTCCAGGATCGAATACGTTCTGCGGAGCAGATACCAGAGTTCCAAGCCGTGGAAAACGCACGCAGCGGAGGCGAAGGAAGAACTTTGGCGATGTGAAGGTCCAAAACAGAAATAGCCCAGTGGGAACTAGGAACCCACCGGCCTAGCAAGCCAAGGAGAGTGACACGTAAAAACCAATTTACAAAAGCTCCAGCACAAGCTTGCCGGGCGCAAAACTCTCGCACTATCAGTACTTAGTCAGTGAAAAGGGGCAGTCTTTATTCAAGAGCAAACGAAATTGGGGGAATGAGAAAAGGTAAACGGACGGAGCATCTCAAGAAGGGGGGGTCAAAGGTAGAAAAACCTTATCAGAAGAAGTCAGCTCTGGGGATAAACGGCGTGCCGGAATAATAAGGCCGAGGAAGTACGTTGGGAGTTATACGGATATGGGGTCAAACTATTGCACTCGAGATCGGGGGGGGAATAGAAACACCTTGGGGGATTGGGGGACTAATATAAGGCTCACGGGTCAGGGGGGGGGGGGGGGGGGGAATTGTTCAAGGAATCTGCTTCGCACATCCGGGGAAGTGACTATGGGGTTGTTTCACAAGACATAAGACGTTTAAGCCACAACTTTCAATCAGCCAATCAAAAAAAGGAAATGTGTAAAAGGAAGTCACGGAATGAGGTGGAGGAGGGCAGAAATAATAAGTAAGTCCACGCTGGACTCGGAAAAAGTTCCCTTCTCCGCACCACGGGGGAACATACGTATTCGTATTCCCTGGAGAAGTTTCGACAAGAGAAGCAAGGTGCTAGGACCAATTCTTCCGAAAACTGCCGGCAGCCACTGAAAAGTATTCCTTGAAAATCGAGTGCAGAACTTGCACGCGGTCGCTTCGCGACGATCAATCGGGGGGGGTCGATGAATTAGGCGCGTACAGGAAGGTCGGGCAAAGAAAAAGCTCCTTGCGCGAACTGCGGGTCCGGAAGCGTAACGCATTTCAAACCTGATGGGATACGACTCGCTGAAATAAAAATCGATGGGAAAGGAATCACAATCGCGTTCCAGAAGAGCTGCGCCCAGAAAGAAATAACAAGAAATTTCTCGAAAAGAGAAAGGTTCGTAACCACGAATTTGGCTGGAGGACGACTTGTTTGAAAAAAACCCATATTCTCGCATGAAGCAAAGTCGGGACACGGGGACTTAAAACCCTCTTCCGGAGAAAAATGACACTGTAGTATAGAGCTATCAACAACAACCGGTATAGGAAGGGAAAGATAGCTTCTGGGGTTGGGTAGAATTCGGACGTCTGGTAGGGTATTGTCTTAGGGGAAGATGGGGGGGTGAAAAGAAGAGAGGTGAGACGCAACAGCCGGCCGAGCATAGCCAAAAAAGACGGAAGGGGGGTTCACGAAACAATCGGAGAGTGGTTTCCTTCTGCGTGAAGGAGGACTTTTGTCGCGAGAATATTGATGATTGCACGAGGCGTCGTCGAAATGCGGTATGGCTTTGAAAATGCAGGAACGGGTACGCTCCGAAGTGCGTGAGGGGGCATTTGGAGGATGACTCTACCGGTCCATCTATCCTCCCGAGAAAAGTCGAAAGCCTAAGAGGGGCAAGTTTCGTCGAAGCTTTGTTTACGTCAAGAAAGCGTAGGGGAATCGACGTAAGGTGGATGGGCCGGTAAAGACAGGTCGAAATTGTTCCTCTAACGAGGAATTGAGGCTTTTAGGGGGGAGAGGGAAAGTCAGAGCTTCCCAGAAGGCAATTGTAACAGGGGGCGGAAGTAAGCGGAGCGATCATAAAGGGGGATCCTTCTGCTACGAATCCTTCCACCAGGAGATTTCGAAGGGAAAAGGGTGGCCCATGACTTAGGCTTGTCGGCTTCACGCGCTGGGGGTTCCAGGGGATCTGCTTGGGCAAATAAGGCAGACGGTTTGCTGGAGGGACTCGTGCCGAAACAGGCACCTTTCTAATAGGAAAGGCCCCCCGACCCCAGCGTCCACTGGGATAAGAAGAGGGACTGCAGTCCAACAAGACAAAATTGCTTCACCAACGCAGTATGGGGTCTCAGATGAGGAAACTTATAACTGAAAATGGGGGGAGTAGGAGAGTCTGGGCCAGGGATTCCATAAAGTCCTTTTGTCAGATGCGAAAGATTGGGGGGGGGGAAAGTGAAAAAAATTTATTAAGAGGAGTCTACACTTAATGTCTGAGAGGGGGAATTCCGGGGACTCATTTCCCCAATTTCTTGTTAAAGGGGGAAGACGCTGAAGAACTGAACTAAGGACGGGGGGACAATTCTAGAAAAGCTTCTCGGAGGATTGAAAGGGTAGGCAAATGACTAAGACAAATTGGGGCTTGCAGAGGGGGGGAAAAAAAACCTGCTTGTGAATGGTTGCCAGAGGCAGAAAAAAATACGAAAAATGATCGACAGAAGAAATCAGCGGGGGGCGGGCACCGGCGGACGAGGAAGAAAAACAACCGGAGGAAAAGCTGAAAGCTTTAGAATTTGTCGAAAGGGAATGGGGGGTGGGGCCCATGGTGTAGCATGTAGGCGCAATTGGTGGTGAATTGGCCTAAGGACAAAATGTTGGTGAGGGTGTCTTTAGCCGTGCCGTGGGACTAGGGCGTCTCTCACACCCCCTGACATCAGTCTTCCTAAGGGATAAACGGGGGGGGACAGCAACTACAAAATCTAATATTAAGCAAGGTCTCAGAGCACACATCGGAAGGATGGGAGGGAGGAAAGGGGTATCGACTGAGGGAAACTGGTGTTTATTGCAAAAAAGTCAGATAAATCTGCGCCTGTAGGGAAAGGGGGGTTGGGAGCTAGGTAAGGAAGCTACACGAAGCCTTCCGGGGGAAATCGAGGGACGTCCGGGGGCTCTCCTGCGGGGAAAGAAAAAATGGTGCACCAGGATTAGGGGGGGGAGAATGCAAATTCGCGGAGGAATCTCGCTCTATACGGACCTTTCTTATGCGTACCCGGGGAAAAAGCGGGGACCGACACTCGAGCCGGGGTTCGGCTAATCAGTTCTTATCAGGGGCGTTCCAGGAACCAGAGAAAGAAACAGTTTGTCCGACGAGGCAGACATGAGGGACACGGTAATACACCGACGTTAACACAGCAACGCGCAGACTGCAACGGAGACATCGTCCGGGGAAGTCAAGCGGGATTTCCAACGAAAAAAAACCTAAAAAGGGGGAAAATAACTGGTAATCAGGAGCAAAGGGTCGCAAGTCAAATCCTCAACAGAATTCGATGGCTCTAACGACCTCATGTTCTTATAAGGACAAATAGGCGGTAAGTCAAAACGGATGTCCCGTTGATAGAAAAGAGAATCTGGGCGCACGCGAGAAAGGGATTCGGGGGGGCTAGGAAAAAAATTGTTGCGGTTGGCGAAGAAGGAGAGGCACTTTCGGGTTAGAATTCTCAATGGATGGGGGGGAGGTCCTCGCCTGCTTCGGGAGGAAAATGTATAGAGTGGGGGAAAAAAATAGGACATCCTGGGAAGCCCCGAATATTTAAACCTAAGAAGGAAAGTAAGTCATGGTGAAAAGGAGTTCCTCCAGGGGGGGAATCTGTATTGGATGGGACGCCAGAAAGGTAAGAAACTCTCGGTGGATCGGGATGATGGGAGGAAGTTCGAAACCAAAGGTTCATCAATTCGTGGCGAGGGAGGGGTCTCATGCTATGTCGAAAACGAAATCAAAGCGAGTGACGCAAAGGTCTTCGACCGGGGGCCGGAAACATCCACTGGGCAGGAAGAAAAAACCCCGTTGCGGGAAAAAAGAGGATTAAGATTGCTCCTTCTGAGGGACTATCATGAGGGGTGCTCAGGAGGGAAGTCGACGCAGAAGGGTGCACCAAAGGCGACGTTGTCCATCCATGTCCCGGAGCGGAGGGGGGGTGCCCTCAGTTGGGAAAACCATAGAACGCATTTCGGACCAAGCAGGTCCGCGGCCACCAGCAACGACCGTCTCCTCTGCTGGAAAAAGAACGATCACCAGAAGGACTTTCGAAAGAAAAAAGAATGGGTGGACAGAGGGCGTTGGATAGGGGAGAAAAAAACTGGACGGCGGTGTGGACTTATCCACCCCTGACGACCATGACTCCCATCGGGAATATCAATCTACTGCAAAAGGAATGGGGGCCGAAAAGCCAGCTAATATGGAGATCTAGAAACAACAACGGAGGTAAGAGAGGAAAATTGCATCTTGAAAAGGGGCAAAAATTCGCAAATGCTTTGGGGGGGAAGTTACAAAGGATCTTCTCAGGGGTGAGGGAGGAACAAGAATTTCTAAGAAGTTTTCTAGGTACTAAAAACTAAGGGACTGGTTTAAATATCCAACTCTACTCTGTTAGAAAAAAAGAAAGGAGGATATGGAGCTATGAAATTTTTTCATTACGTGAGGTCTTCTGAAGGTAAACCCCCACCAACCCCCCGAAAAACCCCAAAACCCCCAAACAGCATTATACGAGGGGTGATGGTCCGAACGATGGCGGTCGGAGAAATGAGAAGTTCTTTTTCCCAATATTAAATAAAACGTTGTTAACGAAAAAGGGAAAAGCGGTAGAATGCGCAAGGAGCTGGGGGGGGGGGCCGGGAACTTCGAGGTGAAGAACATTTCCATCAGGGGATGCAGCTCAAAAAGGATCGCTCCAAGAAGAAGCAATTGGAGAAGGGGGTTCAGCAACGGGGGGGACGGGGCCAATTTGGAGGGGGGGCGGGCACGGAATGGAGAAGGGAGGGGTTGCGCTAACTGATGGGGAGCCTTTTATTGGGAAGGGGGCTTTTCGGCATAGCCGGGCCAAGATATCAAATTCATAAAGTGGTGAGTCGGGAAAGGGGACAGGCTCGCAGAGGATTAAAAGAAGAAGGATAGGCCGACAATTCCCCAGGACCAGACGGCAAGATTTTACAACAAGACTTCGGATGAAGGGATGGGAGACTTGAACTCGGATAAAAAGAGTTTTCTTCGTGAAGAGGGGGGAAAGATTAGTAGCAAGACGGCTGCAAAC
>Ga0179593_1619872_pt1 | contig 11503 bp, 11 predicted proteins | sample CZODoug2_1_08_16_FD_185931 | JGI IMG/M metagenome (GOLD analysis project Ga0179593, IMG submission 185931) | Vadose zone soil fungal communities from Angelo Coast Range Reserve, California, USA - CZODoug2_1_08_16fungal (PacBio error correction) | ecosystem: Environmental > Terrestrial > Soil >...
CCTTCACCAAAAGCAACCGTCCTGGCCATGCCGGACCCCATTGGCTTGGTCGACCGACACCCACCGAACAGGCGTTGCACCAAAGGTCAGCACACCCAACGCGTCGAAACGCGTGCGCCTGCAGTGCGCAAAAGGAGAGGAACTCTCGTCAATCAACTTTTCCCGACCAACAGGCCAGGCTCTCGAAACTGGGACACACCCCGGAAAAAAGAGTAGAACGTAAATGAGCGCAAGAACTGCAGAAAAATTCCGGCGAGCACGCGAGTCTGCAATCGCCCAACGACCGGCGATCAGATAGGCGGAACACACCACGAAAGGGACCTATAAAAAGGGGAAAAAAAAACCGGTCCCGGGAAAAGGAAGGTCCCATATCGGAAGGCGTAACGCGTCCATAAAAAGTATCGAACCGTTTCGGAGGCCACGTGGAATCGGATTCGTCGCGAGGTAGCACGAGACCGCGCGGCAGACAAACATCCTCCCCCCGAACTCACCACTAAACGCACCGAAGCTGACGACAGAAAAAAGGTTCAATGAGAGGAAAAAGAAAAGACTTTGGAACGCCATCAAAAACTGCCCGGGGGTAAAAAAAATCGAAGGGTCTCGACTTGAGCATTGACATCTCAACAGGGGTACCCTTGAAAAGGAGAATGGGAAAAGGGGACTTAGGGGGAAAATCGAATAATTTCACTAAAGGGAGGAGGAAAGAAGTATCACATCGAAGCCGATCAAAAGCGCTCATCGATTCCGGATGGTCCCTCGCCTGGGCGAAAAAATTCACTAATATCGGGGTGGGGCCGGCGGAAGGAGAGGTCGTCGGGCCAGGTGTGAAGTGGGAAGGAAACACGGTCTGCGTGCTAGGTGTATGCGGGCGCCACGGCCGCGCAGCGGTTGGATTCCCGCCGCAACGAAAATTTGGCAAGAGGGGAAGAATCTCCGGGAGGGCCTCCAGTACGGGGCGAAAAACGAGGGCGAGACAGAAAAACGATGGCCCTGAATCGACCACCAGAAGACTCAAGGTTGTTTCCAGTCCGGCCCACGTCTAAGAGTGGTACCAATTCGCAAGCCGGGTAGTGGGCAGAGGAGGGGAAGAGCAGGGCGGCGGGCGGGCCATGCTCGGGAGTGGAATAGAGGTTTGTCCAAAAACGACCATCCGAACCGCCTATTTCTCACGCCTACCTCTCACCGCGTCGAGGCGGCGTGAAAAGAACGGAACTCTGGACAAGGGAAACCCAGCACAAAAAAAACCTGAAAATGTAAGGACCGTGTCACCCTTTAGCCAGGGGGGGACGCCCGCTTCCGCAGAGGGTTCAAGTGTTGGCCAGGGCGTGACTCGGGGAAGAACGGTGGGGAAAGGGAAAAAAAGAAGCCATCGGCACCGGCCCCCCCAAAACCAAAAAAAAAGGAAGGACCCGAGTCAAAACCCGCGTCGGCCGGGGAAAAAAAGAAGCTGCGCGCGGCGGCCAAAAAAAACAAGACACTCTGTAACAGCGGAAGGTCTATTTCGGTCAGTCTGGGGAGACCGCCACAAAGATTGATGCTTGGGAAAAAGGGGGAGACACCTTTAGCACACAGAGCATGATAATTTACGGCCGTACCATGACAACCGCTGATCTAAAAAACAGCGTTTTTGCGCGCGAAGAAACACGTTTTCTCTGTGATGTGTCGCTGTCGACTCCGGGGAGACAGAACTCCAAGGGATGCGCGGGGAGAGGTGAGAGCGTGCTAGGACAACCAAACATGAGAAGGTTCATGGCGCCGGGCGGGCAGGAAAAGGGGGGAGAATCCGTGGCCTGGAGCCTCGACCAGTCAAACAAAACGAGGAGGACAACATCAAAAGGGGAGGGAACGGTGAGGCCTTGTCCAAGAGTCGGTGGTTAAAAAGGGCCCGCATGACCGGAGTAGTGGCGCAAAGGTCGACCGGTTCCCACTCGAAAGTCCTCAACAAAAACGCCAGGTAACTATTCTGAGGGGCGAAAAGCAAAGTGAGCAGTGACACTACCGAACGAACGTGGGAACAAAAAAAAAGCGGGCCGGACGACAAAAAAAAAGTTGGGCCTTGAAAATGAGGGCGCCCCTCGGAATAGGACAAAGGGTGGGTGCTGCGCGATCGAGGGACGCAGGCTGCTTGCCGGGGTTTCCAGTTTCGGGGAGGACCGGCGCGCTCTACCTGCGCGATCTGGACAGTACCTGAAAAAAAGAACGCGTCTTCTGGAGACCTGAAAGAGGGACAGGAAAGGAAAAAACAAGGGGGGAGAAGAGATCAGCGGTCAAAGGCACGCCGACGCCATGATCCAGACTCTCGTTGCCTTTGGTAGGTGGCCCAAATGTCCCAGCGCAGGAGAGGAGGGCCGGCTGCTACGGGGGAAAAAGAGGCCAGAATCCTGGGAGGGAAAGGGAGAAAGCGCACAAACTGGCTGCCTACCCGGTAGGGGGCATGGCAGTACACCCGACCGGAAACGCGTAAAAAAAAGGAAGTCCGGTTTTCTCGAGGTCGTCGTGCCGGTCGCATCTAAAGGAATGGGCGCATTTAGTCAATGAGGGGCTTGAGGTAGACGAAAAAGCCGGTCCAAAAAAATTCAACTCAGGTTACCAGGCTTCTTCGGAAAAAAGGCGCTCCTTCATCACCCCCTCGTTTCGAGGAGCCCAAAGGCGGCCTCCGCTGCTATTTGGACCTCCTCGCCGACCCTCGTCGTGAGAAGCTGAAAAGCCAGCTTCCCCAACTGAAAAGTCGCCTCAAATCGATGAAGTGAGGGGCGAGCATGGTTTCAGGTATCAGTAGCCACGCTCTCACGGACTTCCTCTCAGCGTGTCGAGGGGCTGCTCGTAATCAGCGACAGGATCCAGAGAAAGTGGCGGCAAACCGGTGGAAGAGACGTTGAAGAGAAGTAAAGGTAACCTTATCATTAGTAAAAAGGAAAAAGGGATGTGTTGTAAAGGTGTCGCCAAGTTCTGCTCCAGCTCAAGCTGTGGTCGGGCGCACCTAACTAAAACGACCAGCAAAAAAAAGGGCTTTTAAAGAGGCCTAGAAGGAAACCGCTCAGGAAGCAAAAGCGGGTGTTTTGAAGGCGGGTGGCACGGCGTGTGAAAAAGGGTCCCGCTGGGCCGCGCAGGGCTGGGAGCTGGGACGGGGGGGGGGGAGGGGGGGCGAGTCAGCCGGACAAAACTCAAACGCCGCGCTGCGGGAGCGTCACGATCAAGAGCAAGGGGTTGACCACGGACAGGACCGTCTGGTTCCGCGGGCGCACGACCTGGGGAAGGGTCAAGCAAAATCGTGGAAGAAAAGGGGGTCGCCGCGGGGGAAGGCGGCGTGCGCACGAAAAGGCTGTTGCGGTGTAGAATGTTGGCCAACCGAACCCCATCCTGGAAAAAGGCCGGCCGTAACAGGGGGAAAAGGGAAACGCCTGCTCGAGAAGAAAGAACCAGTGAGGCGAAGGAGTGGCGGCCTGGAAAATTGAAGAAGGCCGGCCCTGTGGTGAGGATCCTTAAAAGGGAAAGCGTGGGGGGGAAGGGAAAAGCCGGCGCCGGGACCGCGCGAAAAGAACTAAGGGAACTTGAGTTTGGGGGCCGGGCAGAGGAAAACCGCTTCGATAAGTGTCGTGGGCCAGCGCTGAAGACCTCGCAAAAACCGGAGTGGACGGGACGTGGAACACAGAAAAAAACAAAGTATCCACACAAGCCCGACAAGGAAAGATTTCGCGTCCCCAACAAACGATAGGATTGAAAAAAAATAAAAAAAAAAAAGGCCGCCCCATGGTTGAGGGGGCGAGCGTGGGAGGGTGCTATGTGATAACGATTCATAGGTCGGGGAGTCCTGACGAAAATACGGAAAGGGGGGAAATCTAGGTGGGGGACCCGGGCTTGGGGGCGATGTCCATAGAGAATTCGGAGGGGACGGGTTACGGAACAGGGGAGTGGGTTGTCCAGTTCTTATCTGGAAATCTTAATTGCAGATACGTTGGAAGAATCGTAGAAGGAAGAAGGGAGGGGGTATTGTGAGGTGAAGCTCGCGCGGTCTCGTAAAAGACCGTCGCCGACGATCCTATTCCAAACGGACACGGACTGTCAACGATCTGCAAACGATTGGCGGAAAACTCGGGAACGGAACGACCTAGTTTCGGAGGGCCGGGGACCGGTGTTATCCGGCGCGTTTGCGTGGTGTGTTCCGATTATATGAGAGGGAAGGGGGCGGTGCGTCAGGGGGAGGAGGAGAATCAGGGAGAAGCCGAAAATCAGAAGTTGTGTCTGCCTGAACTCGATCTAAAACGGGAGGTTTTCTCGGGGGGGGGTTAAAGTGGGCTGGAAAAGGTTGGTCGAACCTTTGGAAAAGACGAGGCGGTCCGCGACGAAGGTCTCACTGTCGTCACCCGCGGCGGACACCGAATCGGGCGTTGGGGGGGGGGAGTCGACGCCTGCCGGGAAAAGCGGACACCGGCGAAGAGGGTGGTGTCGGAAAAGGGGCATAAGTCGTCCGGCATGGCCAAAACGGACTGGTGGTTTACCGAAATCACTCACACAACCGAGTGAGGAAAAATGAAATAGATCGATCCTTCGGTAAAAAAAACAGCAGCAATCCGTTTTGAAGCGGACGCCAAAAAAGGGATGGTCGACGCAGAACACCACCGAAAAACCGGATCCGCGGGGGAAAAGAGCAGCCACCTCAACTCGAGCGGGGGGAAGCGGGCGCCGCCGTGCGCCAAAAGGAGAGAACGCCTTCGTCAGTACTGGTAGACAACGGCGTCCGCCGCGAAACCAGCCAAAACCCGATAACCCTCAAAAGGGAGGAAAGGAGGGGTGTGTGGAATTTCGGCTGAAAAAAAACGGCCTTCGGGCACATTCGGCTAGCAAAGGTCGGCATCGCCGACCAGCACGACCCTTCGATCCATATAATTGGGAGGAACAAAAAAAAAAAAGCTCCGTAAATACCGACCGGGCCGGTAAAAAGCAACTCGGGCAAGTCAGGAAGGAAGGGCTGGAGACAAATGTCGAGTGGGAGGAAGCAGTGTCCGGCAGAAGGGCGGATCGATTCAGGGAAGGTAACGGTCCACGAGACCTCGACGGAGAGCACTCGACAAACCGACACGAAAAACCTAGCTCAGAGACGGGTCGGAAAAGCGGGTAAAAGAACGCACGAAAGGAAAAAAGACATCAACTGTAAAACGCGGTCCCGTCTTCGGGACCGCCTTTGAAGAAGGACAGCGAAAAGGGGACCCTGGCACGAGATCTTACGTTGGAACGTATGGCATCACAGGGGAAAAAAAGAACCGCCGTAAAATAGACATATCACATCGACCGGAGGAACGAAGCGGCGCATCGATTAGGCAGCCTCGCCATGGGGCACCCCAATGACCGAAGGATGGTTGGCGGGGCGAATCGGGGGCGGCTGGGGGAGCGGATGTGTAAACGGGGACGACTCGACGACCGGTTTCGGCAGGGGCGTGTAGTCGGGCCCGCAATCAGGGCGCAGCGGGATTCGCCGCCACAACTCAAGTGGGGGGGAGGAGGCCTCGGAAAAAAAAGAAATTGAGAAGTAGACGGCCACGATGTCCAACCGGTGGCCCTGAGAGCGACCAAAGGGTCCGGCCTCCTTCAAGTGGTTTCCAACCGGACAAAGGGAACCGTCGTTTCAAAAGTCGAAAAAACGGTGAAAGGGGTTGTTTTTGTTTTTCTTCGGACTCGGGGAGACGGCGTCAACGAGAACGGAAGGGAAAATGCTCGGTAAGAAGGGGTGAGTAGCGGGTTGAAAAAGCACGCACCGCCGGAGGGGGAACCACGTCAAACCTGCCACTTAGTCAAGAAGACATGCCGTGAGACCAGGTCGTCCTCTGCCAAGGGAACACCAGGACCGTAGGGACGTCCGGTTGTCAACCCTGTGGGGGATCTCTTGATAGAAAAAATTACCGCAGCGGGGGGCGGTGAGGGTCCAGGGTGACTCGGTTCTATCAGACGAGCCGCAAGCCCGCCGAGCCAGGGGTCAAAAGAAAGCCGAATAAAAAGACGTCAAAAAACGCGGAAAAAGCCTCGCGCCGGAAGGAAAAGAAAGCGGAAAAGCCTCTAGCACGCTGTAGACTTCCTGGGAGCAGGGATGCATTCTAGTTGGCGGCCGAACACAAATGAGAAATAACTTGGGAAGGAAAAAAAGGGGCAACACATCTTGCGAAAAAAAGACTCAAGAAAGTGGAATGAGGGGGGGAACAAAACCCCCGACATGAAAAAAGATCTCCGATCCCAACGTGGTCGGCGCAGGGGGGTCGCACCCGTTGCAGGTGAAGCTGAGTTGACTTATCTCTGAGCAGACCGCCAAGAGGAAAAAATGCGCGGCAGTGCGACTGGGGGGTGCGGCCCTGACAAGCTCTGAAAGTACTACGGCAGTCGAGGAGGCGATCGGCATTGCGTTAGAAGCAGGCTGGGCATCCCGACCAGTCTTGAAACGATGGCCTAGGGGAGGGGAAAGAAAGGCCGCCTGTGATGAAGTCCGAAGAAAGGGTCGTGATTAAAAAAGGCAAAAAGGCCGGGACCAGTAAAAAGTAGGACCGGGTAACAACCGTCGAAAGAAGAAACCCTGCCGAAGCGAGGACGCCAGCACATCATGGAGCGAACTCCGGCACGACGACCGTTGGAGACCCGTACAGGAGAAAGGGAAGGGAACCCGCAAAGGGGTTGGGGGGTTTATGAAAAGGAGAAAAAAACCCCGAATTAGGACAGAAGTCTGCGCGATCGCCCGTTCCAAAAAAACTGCTGCCTGTCAGGTGTGGGGCGCACCGGCGCGCTCTAGGGAATGGGCATAGTGGGGTAAGGAGAAAGCAACGCGCTGGCAAAGGAAGGGAGGAAGGTGGCGCTCGCAGAAAAAACGGAACATCTATCCAACAAACAGGGGGGGAGGGGGAAAGAGAAGCGTCCGAGCAGGCGGGGGCACGCCGAGCGCCAGGGAAAAACAGCGCGTTGTTGCTGGAAGGGGTCCTTGGCCCAGATGCCAAGGGGTAGAGCAGTCACGCTTCAACCTGGGACCAAAATTCCCAAAAACGACGGGGCGATCGCGGAAAAAATGTCTGGGGCCTAGGGGGGCTGCGGGGCGCCACGGTCAATTGGAAACCGACCTGGCTGGGCGTAGTCCTAAGGTTCCCCGGTGATCCAACAGTCAGGGAGGTAGGTCAGAGAAAAGGAGGGAGGGAGGTCGAGAGGAGCCGGCGTAAGGAAAAAAAGGGGGAAGAAGTACCCGGTCTACCAGGAAACACTCCGCCGGTTTCCAGACAAAAGAGGTCGCAGGACCAAGGACCTCCGCCGTACTCGTGTGAGAAAGGCCTCAACGTCTGCCTCCAGGAGAGTGGTCCCTCCTCAGGACCGAGGCCCTCTGGGGGACCTGTCGCGGGAAAGCCGCTTCGCAACCATGCCGCAAGGCGCCTCTCGGAAAAATTCGGGTACTTGCGAGCATGTTCAGTTTTAGGAAGACGTGACACGAGGAGAAAAGAAAGCGCGAAAGAGGGAAAAAACGACCTGGAGGGGGGGGAGAATCAGCAGCGTCCATCGCAAACGGGTGCGACAGGCGCAAACGCTTGGGGTGGGGTATCGGAGAATCAAGTTGTTGCAAGGGGAAGCTAAATGCAAGGGAAAAATCAGGAGTCCTTAAAAAAGGGGTACTAAAGGGAAGAACCAGGGAAGCCCCAGCTCACTCGCTGTAGGGCGGTCGCCCTATACTGCCCGCAAGAAGGACGCTTTGGTACCCGTGCTAACATTTTGGACAGAAGGAGGAGGGAGTCAGGCGGCGAGGAAAGGCGGGTGTTGGGGGACCGGTGGCCATCGTCGTGTGAGGTGCCGCTTGCCGCGCGGTTCACCGTGATCGAAGGAGTCCTCACGCCCTGTCACTGCAACAGGCAAGAAGCTGGCGCAATGAATAAAAACCAGAGGGGTGTGGGACACGAAAGGCGAAGAGGGTTCCGGTCGGCGGAAAATGGGTCTGGGCCACGGGAGGAGTCAGTGGACGACCTTTGCCCCTCCTCTGAGCCCACGGGTGGAAAGGAGCTTGAACGTCAAGCGTGTCCTATCCGGGTGGGCCAAAAATAAAAAAAAACCGTACCGAGCTGGAGCCGTCTCGTTTAAAAAAAAGCCGCCTGCTCGGTAGCAGTTCCAACTACCCTGCTCTTTAGGGGGGTACAAAAAAGGGGGGGAAAATGGCGGCCTGGAAAAGTTTAATGCGTGCCGGAACCCTGTGAGGATCGGAGGGAAAAGGAGGGTTGGAATCGTGCCGGGTCGAAAGAGGCCAATCCCAGGAGTCCGAGGCCCATCTCCAACTTGAAGTTGGGCGTCGGAAATCGCCCAAAAGCTGCAGCGAACGTGGAGGGGGGGCCCGAACTAAAAACCTACAAACCGGGGGGGGAACAGGGGGGCGGGAAGGGCCCAACATTCACACGGTTACCCAGAAGAGCGCCTTCTCGGCAAAAACAAACGATAGGCTGTTTGGGGCTAAAATGGGAAAGACGCGAATAAGAGGAAAAGCGGCGGGGAGGAAGGGGAGCTTTATAGTCAAGGAAGTAGGTGACAAGGTCCCTGGGGCGATGTTCCATGAAAAAGTCAGTCTGGGGACAGGGTCCAAGAGGGCGATGGAAGAGACGCCAAGAAAGGAGAAGGGAGAGGAACGCGGGAACAGTTGATGCGGGTGTGGTCCAAATCTGAGGAGCTGGCAGTGCACCCGCGAGGGTTACCACGCGTCGTTGGCTTTCGTTGCGGAGGGGTGTGGGAGGGGGGGGTGAGAAAAAAAAGAGAGGTCATCGTGGAAACTACCGAGCCTACGAATCCTATCCGGACACCTAAGGGAATGGATACACGGGCTGTCAAGATAAAAGCACGGCCTACAATGGACGCGTTTCGAACCTCGGATGAGAGAAAGGGACCGGGGGGCACGAGTGCATAGGGACAGACGGTTGTTGTCGGTGGGGAGGGGGCCTCTTTCGGGTTGTTCCGCAATTATCTGCGGCCGTGACGGCAGGAGGGGAAAAAGAATTGCCGGACACACGCAGTGAAGCCGTGTTCCTTCCACCGAACTCAATCTACTGGAGGTTTCCCTTGACTGTGGGGGGCCATGGGTGAGAGGAGGCGGCCGTTTGGCGAGCAGGAAGGAAGACAGGAGCACTGCGCGCAAGACACGTCGAGTGGGTGTAAGTCCGCCGCTGGTCAAATCGGGATCACAGTATCTTCCTGGAGGGTGGTTGGCGAGTAAAAAAGGTCGCCAAGATGGAAACCGGAAACGGCACTCTGGGAAGGGAAAAGCAACAACAACAACGTGAGGATGGTAGATATCCTCGGTAAAAACAAAGCCCTCCTTTTTTGAAGCCGTACGACAAGATTTTCGATGAACGGGGGTAGGAAAGAACCCACCGAACAGAGATCAAGAAAAAGGGACCACGTCACCAAAAAGGGGTGTACGAAGGGAGTGCTAGTGCGCCCGCCAAAGGAACGCCTCGTCCAGTAACGGACGACCAACTGCTGTCAGCTCGAGAAGGGCCAAACACCCCTAGAAAACGCCATAGACGTAAGGGGGTATGGAAAGAAAGGCCGAAAAAAACACGGAGAGAACGAGAGGGAACGACCGCACGCCGAACCAAATATAATTGGCGGGAAAACCCACCACGCCACGGACCTAGAAAACAACCACCACCCTGAAGGTAATCAACTCGGACTGGAAAAAAGCGGACCTAGGAGTAGGAAAAACATAGGGCAAGATCTGACAGCAAACAGGAACCATGTGTCGGGAGAAAGGACGTCGAGGTATCGGTCCAAACCGGCGCGCAGATCGCACTCCTACCCAAAGAACCACCTAGATCAAAAAAATAAATAGAGGGCTGGGGAAGCGGAATGCAGCTTCAAAGAACGACTTTTGGAACAACTCCATCACCTTTAGGGTCCCCGTCGTCGAAGGGACAGAGGGGGGGTTGACATCGGAACGAACACCTGTCAAAGGGGGAAAGACTAGGGGTATGAGAAATGAAGAATTGTCACCGACAGAAATCGGAATATCACAATCCGTATCAAAGGAATCTCGATCGCTGGAGGCTTGAACCCTGGGGACAAAAATGGGGGGGGGGGGACGCCCCAAACCTGGGGTGGAAGAGAGAAGGTCGGGCGGGAGGTGGATAAGGGGACTTGGACATTCGCAGAACGGTTCGGCGTGAGGGCGTGTAGGGCGCAAAGTCGCGCGGGGGGGCCGATTCGAAGCCGTCCAACTAAAAAAAGAGGAAAAATCGGCGAAGGGGATGGAGACAGACGGCGGAAAAAAACGAGTCCTACACCGGGGCCCTGTAAGGATCTCGAAAAAGCCTGCCTCCTTCAAGGTGGTTTGGGCCGCCACTTCTAACCGGCGTTGGGATTCGCCAGATCCGGGGGAGGAGCTGTGACTCGAGAGAGATTGCTGAAAGAGAAAGGAAGGAATGATGGTACAGGATGTACAGTAGCGGGGAAAAAAGATCTACACCGCACCGCCGATTGCGCACGCCGGAGCAACTCATTGAGGAAAGAGTCCACGTCGGACAAGAATCTAGCAGGCCGGGAAAAGAAACAAAGTCAAAACGAACCGTGAACCAGACGGTCCAAAGGAACCTGATCGCGGTGTATGGCACTCTTCCGCGCGGCTTTGGGTTACATGGGCGTTCTGTAGGTTCGAGAAAGGGGGAAAGGAGACAGCCCGCCGCGGCCAAGGGGAAAAAGAACAGCACGCTGCCACAGAGCTTCCACGGCCTCTGGAAGAACAACGAGGCCATCTAGCGAAAAACCGGTCGCATGCGGGCGGCGCCCGACCACAGCCGTCGTCAGACTTTGGAAGGCACAATTAGAAAAAAAGAGGGGAGACTCCTGGATAAGTTACAGTGATATGCCGGAAAAAACGATGGGGATCCAAAAAACAAGCGTGGGGAGGAGGGCGAAAAATTTCCAGGAATGTCCGCTGATCAACCGGGAGAATACCGCCACGGCGAAATGAGGAGGGCAGTTGCTCGGTGAGAGGGCCAGCTGACTCAAGACACCGGGAAAAGAACGCCAAGTACGTAAGTCGAGGAGGAAGGAAAGTAAGATGAAATGGAGGGGAGAAAACAAGAAGGGTCAAACCGCCGGGGAGCGAGGAGGGAAAACGAAGAGGGAGGCCTCCTGTGAAGGCTCTTCCAAGATTACGGGCGTGATGAAGAGCCTGCGCCGGGAAAAAAGGGAACAGATTGACTCAGGTCTACGGGTAAAAGAGTCGACGCCACCCCGAATAAAAAAGGAGCAAATGAGCTTACCGACCGTCCAAATCGTTGGAGCAGACCGGACGCAGCCGAACGCCCCGCCATGGTTCCTTTCCATTAAAGTGCGACGCACCCCCAAAGAGGGGAGCCAAGGTTCTGCAGGAGGTCAGGGACCGTCCGCAAGCGGCTGAAACGTTCAGTGTCGGTCTCAAGACGAAGAGAAAAGGTCAATGGGGAAAAGGACCTTAAAAAGCGCTGGCAGCCTGCGTCTTCCTGGCAAGGAGGCCAGCTGCTCG
>Ga0179593_1719856_pt1 | contig 11503 bp, 14 predicted proteins | sample CZODoug2_1_08_16_FD_185931 | JGI IMG/M metagenome (GOLD analysis project Ga0179593, IMG submission 185931) | Vadose zone soil fungal communities from Angelo Coast Range Reserve, California, USA - CZODoug2_1_08_16fungal (PacBio error correction) | ecosystem: Environmental > Terrestrial > Soil >...
TTTTGGAAAGAAAATCTCCTACCGGCCTGCGCTTAGAAGGACGGGAGAAAGGAATGGAAGCGAGAATCAGAAAAGAAGACGCATCGGGAGTATGGCGAAGGGGGCTTAATGGGGCGAGGGGAGAGGGGATTTCCTTCATTGGAAAAGAAAAAGGAAAAAAAATACGCGCCAAAGCTGGAGGGCAGTCCCTACGAAAAGATAAAAGGGGAGAAGTCTTTAATCAAGTACGAAAAAAAAGATCTAGGAAGAAATATTGAGGAGGAATAGGAAAGAGATATAATCTCAGAGGGGTGCCGTCAATACCTCGTCACGGGGCAAGAAGGGACAGGAGAAAAAAGAGAAGGACCCACGAAGCTGGGCGCTTCACGGGAAGCCTGCAAGAGAAGTAAGAAGGGCTATTCTTAACAGGAGGATCCATCGAATGGAAACGAAAGATTCGCCAGGGGGAGAAAAAAATAGCGGGGCTCAAAACCTTGGGGGGGACCGGTTAGAAAGTAAAAAGCGGTTCTTCTGATTTTGAGAAATGGTACTCTGACTGACGGTGGTCAAGTAGGAAAAGTGGGGTGATTGAGGGAAATCCTGTGAGGGGGATTAAAGATACCCGCACCCTGGAGAGGGACCGCAATTCGCGGGGTGCGGAAAAGGGGGGGAGAAAAAAGGGGAAAATTAACCGGTTCAGAAAACTCCAAAGAGGGAGATTTCAGATAAGAGAACGCACTGTCAGAAGAAAAACCCCGACCTTCTCAGGAAAGATTAAAAAAAAACAGACTTGCGATCGGGTTTGGAAGGAAGGGTTTCGATGAAGGAACCCAATCGTCCTATGGGGGGGGGGGCGAAGACAGGACGCGAAAGGATGGAGGGGGAGGAAAAAAAAGGATCCGCATGATCGGAGCCTCCGAAAAAGTTCGTGGGTTGCCAAAAAAAAAGCATAGGAGAAGGGGGGGACGACAGAGGGAGGAAAAAATTCAAAGGGGGAGGAAGGTCCTGAGATCCCAAAAATGGCGGCAATGACAATCGCGGCGATAGAAGGAGGGTCGAACGGGGGTCAAGTGAAGAAAAGTCTGAGAGCCTGGAAGGGCGGCTATCGGAGAGAGTTAATGAAGGGGGAAGATCCCAAAGGCACAACTGATTAATAAGAGAGAGGGACCAAAAGGATTAAGATGAGGGGGGGGGAGGTTGAAGGGGGGGAAAAGGAAGTCTCTTCAAAGAAAAGTCACTGATAACAAAGGGGGGAGGGTGGAATGTCGACTCCAAATCTTGAAGGGGTTATAACTTAAGGGGGGGTTTTAAAAGAAAAAAAAGTAATGAAAGAAACGGGGGGGGTCCCAAAAAAGGGTAAATCTGGAACGTATGGAAAAGGGAGTAGCCCGCACATGGGCTAGCGAGAGGGGGAGTAAAGGAAAGGGGTTCACTTATGAAAATCTGCTCTAGAAATACATTTGCAGATAGTGCATCGCTGTAGGGGCGAGAAGAGGGAGAAGGAAGAATCCGTAGGGGGTACAGAAGGAAAGCGAGAAAAAAGAGGGGATCTTCATACTTAAGGGTATCGCCGCTGAAGAAAAAGGTATCCCTGCCCATGGCAAATTTAGGGGGGAAAGGATCTAAGATAATTGAAAAGAAGAGACAGCAAGGACTCCTGCACCTGAAAAGAGAAAAAAAGGAGGGGGAAATCTTATACGGAGAGGAATAAAAGCTTGTCCTTGAGGGGAAAAAAAGGTGAACACGGTGTAAAGAAGAGTCGGACGGCGAAAGGGAAAAAAAACAACACCCATGGGGAGAAAAAGGCAACGACACCTCAGTTTTTAAGGCTGGGGATTCATTAAAAGGGGATCCGGTCTTCGGCTGCTACCACCTTTCTTTAAGGAAGGCATTAAGGAAGTCCCCAGGAAAAAGAGGGAGGTTTAAAAGGAAGGGGTTTGCTACAGAGGGGAAATACATTGACGGGAACGTTGGGATCTATGAAGGAGTGTTCCCTCTTCTGCGACAATACAAAGCTAGGCTTGGGGGGGAGAAGGTTTTAAGGAAGAGAAAACACACAAAGGGAAAAAAAATATAGAGATCAAGGAGAAAAAGACCACCATACTTCACACCAAGGAAAGAGGGAATAAATGAGTCATACAAAAAGGAAATAGCGCAAGGACTCCGTAGGTGAAAAAAGGGGGAAAGCCCTCTTAGGCAAAAAAACTCACCATAAAACATTTTAACGACCGGGGGGAAGGGCCAAAATGGTCTGTTAAAAAAAAAAAAAAAAAAAAAGGGGAGGAAGGCCTTCAAGGTAGCGAAAAAGTCATACATCCAAAAAGGGAAAAAGTGTAGGCCTGGAATGAGCTTGCCTTTGTGTTGTGGGAAGGGGGCAGTCATTCGCCGCCGACGAGCCAGACCGAATCAGGGAGGGAAAGGTTAAAAGCACGACAAGCTTTCTACCTAGAAAGAGGCTGACGAGGGGGGCCGGAGAGGAAAAAGGGATTCTTTGCGCAAGAAGAGAAGTCAGATATTTTCAAGGGGGACGGAAGCCTCGTTCAATCCACTTCAAGGGCAAGATGGGGATGGCGAAGTGGGAGGCAACAAGGGGGCTTAAGACATGAAGTCGGCGTTGGCAAACAAACGAATGTGCTGGAGATATGGTCTATTCCGACCGGCTGATCGAGCACTAAAAAGGACTAGGAGGAGCAGGAAAGGGGAAAAAAATTTCGGGGGTTTGTAGCAATTCATGGAACGAAGGTCCCCCGAGGTGAGCTTGATCCGGTCCCATGTGGCAAAAAGACACCGGACGGGGAAAAGTGATGGGGGGCACACCCCGGTTTGAAGTGTGACAGAGATACTTCTCATCGAAATGGTTGGGCCGTCCCCGGCGACTAAACAAGAAGAACCAACGTGAAAAAAAGGGGGGGCGCAGAAAGGGGGACCTTGGTTAAGGGAACGGCTAAAAAGGGGGGAGGGGGAGGGGGGAAGGAATCCAGAACGGAGACAAGAAACAATGACTAAAAGCATAAAGAGGTTGGGAGGCAAAAGGGTCAGGGAGACTGCCGGGAGGGAGGAAAAGGGGACTATAACGGGCTCCATATCCCTCCCAGGTATCGTTGTACGGCACATGGTTGTAAACAATCGGGAAGGGAACCAAAGACTCATGGGTTTTACTCGAGGGGGGGGAATTTTTGGGTAAAGCGGGGGGAACCAAAGTAAGAGGGTGAAGCTTCCATATCCACGATCATATGAAATTGGAAAAGTTGAGTGAGAAACTAATCCGTGGGGGGCACTATAAGAAGCCCTGTTAACCTACCTCCGAGACTCATTTCTGCGCGGATCATACTTAAGGGAGGGACAAAGGAGGTGTGGAAAAAACAATCAAAACCTCAAAAATTCTCAAAAAGCTTTCAAGAGGGATCCGCGCAACAAAACCGAAGAGGGGATGGTGGAGGGGAGGGGATGAAAGGAATTCTGGTGCCCCTCAGAGGAGCTCTTTCTTTTTCACAGAGGTGTTCCCCCGGACGAAAGCATTGTGAGGGAACGGTCAAAGAGGCCCGCTTTTGGGGTTATAGGAGTAAAGCTTGGCCGGGTATCTGAAAAAGGCTGGAAGAAAAGAACCATAGAAACAAGGAGGGGGAAAGATTCCCAAAGAAAAGACTTTTTCGAGTACCATTTAAAAAAATCAAGACTCATGGCGAGTAGAGGGGGATAACCTTAGGAGGGGAGGCTAGATCTGCTTGGGGGAGGAAGAAGAAAGATCGCACGCCGGAGGGTTTTCCCAGGAAAAATCCATTGGAGGCTGAGGAGGAGGGGCTGCATTGGGGGGGGAAGAAGGAAATACTCCAAAAGGACAGTGACTACGGGGAGACGTCCGAAACTTAATCAGAAAAAGGGGAGGCCCGAGAGGAAGTTAACGCAAAAGGTCTAGTAGGGACGAGGAAAAAGAGGGATATATACGTCCCTTGACGGGCGGGACATCGTTGGAAAAAGGACGCAAGGGGGAGGAGAAGAAGGGAAATAGGAGAATTGGCGCAGGCGGGTCAGTAAAAAAAAATTGCACCTCAAAGTCCGACAGAGGAGGGCTGACAATGTATTTTTGGAATCCGCGGAAAAAGAAAATCTGGATTGAAAGCTCAAGGAAAAAGAAGGGCTTGAATAAAAGGCCGGTTTGATGAAGGGGCGCGCGAAAAAATCGTCGCCATAGGAGAGTTTGGGGAAAAAAGCGGGGCAAGAGATCGGCATCGGAGCCTTCTTCAGGTGGAGGGGCGTCTCCGCTGGTCGAGGTGAACTTCAACCGAGAAGAAGAGATAACCAGGGGAAAAAAAGTGATAAACAAACCCAATTGGGAGGGAGGGTACAGCAACGAAAGAACGAAGGGCGTCAAGCGCGAAGGATGCATCAGCAACGCAACGGGCCGAAACCGCACCGAAGAGGAATATTAGAGGGAGGAAAACCGAAAAAACGTCGGCTTGGAAGATTGTGAGGTTGGACCGATGGTAGGGGGCGTGGAAGGCGGAAGGGGGTGTAGGAAAGCTCGGAAACTCATGCATGGCTTCGAGGGGAGGGGAAGGTGGGCCCTTCAACTAGTAGCCGAAAAAGAGGGTCAGGGGAGAAGTACGTGGTTAAAGACCCATCATAGAATATGAGAAGGAGAGGACTAGGAGGAAAGGGCTTTCAAAGGAGAAGGGAACTGCGCTGATTACGCACCAATGAAGAAGGGAGAGGAACAAGGGTGGCTTGGAGTTCTTGTGAAAGGAGAGAGAGTCTCAACAAAAACAACGATAAGCCCTGGGCGGCTGAAAAGACGGAGAGCCTTTATAAACAAAGCACGGACGAACTCAGGGTGAAAAAAGAACCAGACTAGCCAAAAAGAGGATGAACGGGAGGGGGAAGATGGAACTGTTCTCCGTTCGGATGCAAGAGCTGCCCTCCTTTTTAGGATAAAACTGATAACCAATTGCTTCGGGGCATAGAGCCAAAAAGGGGGGGGGCCACGCGAGGGGGGATCTCCACCACACTGGGAGAATTATAATGGGTTCAGGACATTGGCAAACATACAACATTGGGTAAGGGGTTTGAATCCACCTCAATCGGGGAAAATCCTGGGATGAAGTTCCGCTAGGCCGACCTCTCTCAGCTTCGGTTCAAAAGGAAGTCTCCACATTTCTCAGCGGGCCCCGAGGAGGCGGAAAGGTAAAAGGGGACTTAAAAGGAATCATAAGAGGAAAGATCCCATGGGAAAGTCCATTCCGCTTGAGATCAACCTCGAACGAGAGTATCAGGATTGGAAGATAGAAAAAAACCTTCGAAAGATCCATCTGGGATTTTAAAGAGACCGTAAAAAGGGGGCTTAACGCTCGGCGAAAAAAAAGACAGCCCCTTGAATGCCTTCAACGACTAAGGAAAAGGGGTAGGCAGTCGAAATCTTGTAGAAAACTTTACACGGGGGGGGGAATATCACGGGGAAAGCGGTTCTTCTTGAGAATGCCGAAAAAAACGGCCACAAACCCCAAGCAGTAGCAAGCCTCGGTTCTGAGGAAATGCCATTAGGGGAGCAGGGACTGCGACTAAACCTTATGTGAAGTATCGGGATGGCCAGGGAAGGCAGAGAGAAAAAATTGGCAAAGGGCGTGAGGAGGGGGGGGGGGGGAGGAAAGGGCGCGGAAAACCAACAGAACCTTTGCCTAGTGAAAGGGGTTCTCGTTCCTGCGACAAAGAAAAACGAGGGGGATGGAAGGTGCCAGGGGGCTTCTGGTGGGAAGAGCAACACACAAAAAAATACAATAAGATCTCCTTTGAGGGAAAATACGCACCATAACCTCGCGGAAGAAGAAGAAGGTTTAAAAGGACCCTAGGAAGGGACCGCGTAGGGGGGAAGCGTGAAAAAAACCAACATTAAAAGTCACGCCTTAGTTGCGGCGGCCAAGGAGCAAAGTGTCGGCCTTCCTCCAAGTCGAAGAAAGGTGACAAAACCAAAAACCCCCCAAAGAAAAAAACCCTGAAAAAAAGGGGGAGAGGTTGAGGCCTCTGTCGAAGGCGTGCTGTTGTTTGTGGTTGGGAGGGGAAAAAAGAATTCAATTCAAAGATCCGGAGACAACCGTGGTAAGGGGAGAAATAACTAAAGAATTTGAAGAAAAACGATCCTAAGGGCGAATGGTGTGGAAAAGTTACGTGCCGGAGAAAAAAGGAAAGGACAAACCACTAGAGAGATTTAGGCCTGAAGAGAGCGGTCCAAGCCGGAAAGATGGTAGCTGGCGAGAGTTGCGGAGCAGCAGACATGGTAGTCAAGAGGATTCAGTCCGTTCTCGGTTGAAGAACTCCAATTTTTAAATAATGGGGAAACAATTCTGGAGTAAACCAAAATGATTAAAAAAAATCCTCGGTACCTATCATATGAGCCGTTCTAGGAAAAAGATGCAAAAATTTCCCAGCTGAATGAGTGTCACAAAAAAAAGGTCCGGTCCCCAGTTGCGAAGACCCGTGGAGATGGGAACTATTAATCAAAACCCCCCCTGGTTCCATAGGGGTTTAGGTGAACCCGGTTTTCATAACAGACAGGGAATGGGGGAAAAACCCGGGAAACGAAAAGTCGAAAACTCTATGAACATTCCCGATTTGGCGCATCTGCTGAAAGCAAAGGTGGGGAAAAGAATAAGCAGGGGGGACATAAGGAGAAAAAAAACCCACATGCAACCCTAATTCATCCTCGCTGTCCGGGAAGCGGGAAGCGTCGGGGGGAAAGCAGAAGTGCTTGAGGAAAGGGGGGGAGAAATGCTAAACGAAAAAAAAAGAACCGCTCCCGGCCTAATCGTGGGGTCGCATCCCGTTGAACAACTGAACTGGAACCAAGGAGGGGGAAAGAAACTCAGGGGGGATAATTTCCTTGAAAGGGTTTGTAATGAAAGAAAATCATTTCTCCTGGGGAAGGGAAGATCCGCTCTCAGATTCGTTGGACCTGGCTATATATGATTTGGGGAAAGAAGGATTTAGAAGAGGAAAAAGGCCGAAGACGCCTACAGAAGGAGAGGGCTGCTAGGAGAAGAGACCGCCGGAAAAGAGGAGAACCGATTTGGTGCCGGAGTCTAAAATCCCAAGGGTACAAAAAAATCTAAAAATTTGAGAAATGGCAACAGCAACCGAACTCTGGGTGCGGGGAGGGGATGGAGATTGATGCATGAAAGTTCAGGAATTTTACAATTTCCTGCCCAGAGCATCATTGGGCAAGGGACGCAAGGTGGGGAAGCCTGTAGGGGTCTCTTAAGTGCAGAACCCGGAGAAAAATGAGGACGCTTGCAACCGCGAGGGCGAACAAGTGGATCCCCGGCGACCGAAGATACCATTTTCGAAAATCATCCGCAGCGCAGAGACTAAGGTTGCGAGAAACTTCTGAAGAGCTTATCAAGAGAGCGCAATCCGGGAGAAAAAACCCCTTCAGATGGGCAAAAAAAGCCTGGAAAAATCGCGGTCGGAAAATGGCTTGGCCGGGAGGGAAAAATGGAGAAAAGGAAAAAACCTCCAAAAGATAAAAACTTGCCGTGCATGTGGGCCTACGGTTAGAAAGAACGATACGGAAAACGTCTTGAGAGTCCAGAACGCAGGGGAAAACGAGGGAATGACGAAGGTCTATCAACAAAAGAGGAGAAAGAGATATCCGAAACGCGTCAGATCGTCCCCCTTTGCCCGTAGAACATCGGGAAAGGCAAAAAAATTCTCAAAAGGGGAGAACCCGTAGGCAAAACCTGCAAGCGGGGGGAAGGAAGGGGGGGAACCGGCGAAAAAAAATCAATGAAGCCATTTTGCCCTCGGGAGGAAGGGTTCCGAACCGGGGGAGGGAAAAAAGCCAAGGTTGGGACCAAAGAAGGGAGAAAGCGCTAATCGAAGACTCGAATCCCTTGATCATCAACAAGACGAGGCGTCTGGCGCGACGAAAATCAAAGGAGAGAATTGCAGGGGGAGGGAGGTCCTCAGAAGAAAAGGAGGTGGAAGGCCAGCCGGGGGAACACTTCCTTGAGGGGGGAAGTTCGGCAAACCGCGAGGTGGCTGAACAGAAACCAAAGAGAGAACAGGCCTAGAAACACGCAGAACTTTGGAAAAAGTGCGGGGGAACGGGCAAGCAACAATGTAAAAGACCAGCAAGGGGCAAACCAGCCAATGGAAGGAGAAAAGGAGAACCTATCGCTTAACGGTTTGCTAGTTTCGGGCGTCCTCAATACTTGAAGTTAGGCATTGTGGAATGGGACTGGGATTGGGGGTGGCCTTCACAAAGGTTCTCGAGGGGTACGTGATCGCTGATGAAAGCAATCCAAAGGGGGAGGGGCTGCTTATGTCGCACTCAATACTGCTATGCCGAAAAAAAAAAAGCCAATAAGTCCTTCGGGGGGCCCATAGAAAAGAAATATTAAAAGGTGGAAAAAGAAGAAAGGCGGAAAATCTTAATCGCTTGGACTAAGCTTGGGAAAGAAGATATGGTTGCCGAGACCCAAAGGACCTAGAGTCCTGCTGAGGAAAGGGCTTTACCGCACCTTTCTGGGGGAAATCAGCTCATAAAAGAAATGCTGACAAAAACCTTTCGGCGGAGAAGGTGCGAGCACGTTTCCCCAACGGTGCCAAGAGCCTGCATAAGGGAGGGAGAAATCTGCCAACCGACGAGCAAACAAGAAATAAAGCTGGGGAATACTTTCTAAGTTTCGGGGGGATGCAGAAGGCCCGCCGTTTTTTCACGTAAAACTGATAACCACGGTTGTGAAAGAAGGTCGAAAAACGGTGGAGAGGGAGAATTGTGGGGTCGCCCTGGGCACGGGAGAAAATTCTCTTAGAAAGTGGGAAAAGAATCGTCAAACATACAACATATGGAACGGGTTGGCGGAAAACAATTGCCCGAACCTTTGATGAGAACTGTGACGAGAAGGATCTGCGAAGATCATCTTCGGTCTGATGAAGAAAGGTCTGGAAAGAGAGGAGTTGCAACAAGCCAGTAGCACGGGGCCGAAGGGAATCCCCTAAAATGGATGGGCGATCCTTGTAGTCAACCGTTCCAGGGGAAAAAGAAAGGAAGTCTCGGCTGTTCGAAACATCTAACTCTGCAGAAGGATGCATAACCTAAGGAGCCGCCGAGGAACGCCAAGGGACTTCCTTGATTGAAGGATTGAAACCGGAAACAGCAGCCAGGGGAATATCGGGAAACTAAAAGAGGGGATACCCAAAAAGACCTGAACAAAGAGAACCGTAAAACTCAGTCGACTCTTGGATCGGAACTACGGCAATGGGAAAAGGCTTTGGGTCGGGAACAATGGACGGTTAATGCAGTCGGCGGGGGCTAATGCCGTAAGAAACCCCGTAACCAAAACCGCCTTCAAAAACCAGAGCATAACAAAGATTGGCAGAAAAAGGCTTTGGGATGTCAAGATTGTCGGGGAAGGCGGGCTGTCTAACCACCAGGCGAATGAGGGGACAGGAGGCCAAAAGGGGGACCGCCAAGGGCCGCCGCAAGAAAAGCGTTAACAAGGTGGTCTAAGAGTAGAAAACTAAGGAAAATAACCTTGGGAAGGGGAAATGGCGTTTCTCTCGGTCTGGCGGACCGAAAACAAATATTGATAAGGGGGACTTAAAAGGGTCTTGGTGGGAGAAACCGGGGATCTCTCTCAACAAAAAGCCCTACAAGAGGAAGGATCCGGCACCCATACCGAACCATACCTCCACTCAACTTAAAACCATCCTCAAAAAGGGTCGGGGGAAAGGTTCGCAATCACTAGAGGGGAAAATTTTTGTGACCGCCCCCCCTTTTTGCGCAGGGCAACAGCGTACAGAAAGAATCAAAAAGGGGTTTAGATTTCGGGCGGAAAAATATTGGTCTGTCCAGCGGTCTGCCTGTAGAACTTACAGATACCTAGGTCCTCCACAGGAACGGAGAAAAGGACATCCCAGAATTAAGCAGGGACAAAAAGGGGTGATGGCCTCTGGGTCACTGACTTCCTGCAAAAAGGGGGGGCCTGGGGTCCACCGCAGAGAGGAGAAAAAGGAGCTTCAAAAACCCCCTTGTTCAAGTGGAGGGGACAGGAAACGACAAGCTTACAACTAGCCTTCGGACAAAAGGGGGCTGCCAGGAAAGAATGGCCGCTGGGGAGAAAGTAAAGTTAGAAATTCACTTGCCGGCTGAAGAGGTCCAATCCACTACAGATAAAAAGGAGAAACGAGTTGAACTGCGCAGCATAAGATTAAAAAGAGGGGCTCTGGGGGGGAACTCCATCGGGAATGTTAAGTCTTATATGTTCTATTCCGACAGGCAACCAAGGATCAGGGAAAAAAACGCCTGGTGAAAGAAGAGCTATTGCAGGTTTCAATTCCAAATTGGGTGGGACCGAGCTGATCGGGTGAGCCGAGTAGAAAAAAATTTCGAAGGGTCCCGGGAATTGGGGGGATCCCCAAAAAAAGGTTTTTTGTAGGGGGATTTCATTGAACTTAGAAAGGGCGTCCTGCCCCGGGCGAAAACAGTCAAAGATGGAAAACATTTCTGAAGAGAAAGAAATTTTTGGGGGCGAAAAACAGTCAGGGGGGGGTCCGGAATCAAAAAGGGTCAAATGCGACCCTCAGAGTCCTCCGCCCTTAGCCTTTCTGGGGAAGGCGAAATTGTTCTCAAGCAGGGCGGCAAAGGGGATAACTACAAAAAAAAAAAAAAAAAAAGATTCATCTTCAGCCAAAAAGGCTATCGTTGCCCCAACCTGGGAAAGGACAACGTTAAGGGGTAAAGCAAGTTCGTAGAAGAGAGAGGGGTCCAGGGAAAAAGGTGTTTATTCAGAGAAGGACCAGGTCATGTCGCCGTGAAGTGGGCAATGCGCCAAAAAAGGCGGTGAGGGACTCATAGATGGGCGCACCACGAAAGTTGTCGGCTGACTGCACGATAAGCGCGCAGCCGGGGGAAGACCGAGCGCGAGGAGGGGACCTGCTTCCCAATCGAGACCGAGTGGGCCGGCATCGAAACAATCAAGCGGAAACCTCAACAAGAAGTAAAAAAAAAAGTAGCGCGAACGGAAACCCGGAAGCGGCTAGGTGGGGCGTGATGGATGCTTATGCTGAAGCCAGGTGTCGCTCTGGAAAATTCCAGAGGGGCCCAAAGGGGACAAGGAGCGGTATCCTATCAGAAAAAACCCTCAATTGGTTCTATGATTAAGAGGGGAGGGTGGAATCGTGCATGCAGAAAGACAGGAATGAAAAAAAAAGTCCGGCCGCTTAGAGGAACCAAGAAGCGCCGACCTCAGTTCGAGTAAAGGAAAATTCAACGCATGAGCTTACATTTTGGGAGCGCAAAGACGCTTTCAGGAGAGGATATTAAATAGCTAGAGGGGACGAAGGGCTCATAGTCGAGGGGGGAAATCGATGGCGAAATCAGGGGGGAAGTCTGAATGGCGTTGCCGGACATGGGAGCATGGGAAAGAGAAAAACAAGCTTGAAAAAAAAAAGGGGAGAACGTAATTGAGAATGTAGTCAGGGAGGAAGGAGAGGGTCTATTAAGGCACGACGATCTGACGCCAATCGCGAT
>Ga0179593_1282102_pt1 | contig 11502 bp, 14 predicted proteins | sample CZODoug2_1_08_16_FD_185931 | JGI IMG/M metagenome (GOLD analysis project Ga0179593, IMG submission 185931) | Vadose zone soil fungal communities from Angelo Coast Range Reserve, California, USA - CZODoug2_1_08_16fungal (PacBio error correction) | ecosystem: Environmental > Terrestrial > Soil >...
GAGTTCAAAGATCTGGAAAAAAGAGAGGGTTCTTCAAGGCGGAGGAGAAGCGTGGACACGCACGGGGTAAATCGGAACAGTCGCAAAAGCTGGGATAGCTACCATTCTGTAGGGCCGGGTCAAAAGTCTTAAGATTTGATTAGGCGTTCGTCTGTTGCATACGAGGGATACATAAAGGGAGAGAAGCTCGCGACCAGGCAGAGTTTCTCATTGAAATTCAACAGACAATAAAAGCTGGGGGGGAAATCTCACCGAACATCGCACCGTAGGTCGGAGTCCTGAAAGGAGGTGGAATCTGGGGAGCGAGGGAAGCTACACTCAATGGGGTTTGCAGAGAACGCCTCAGCGCTAATTGGGCTGGCTCACGCTTGAAGCCTTGGGAGGGAGAGAGATCCTGGACTGTAAAAAAATCTTGTAAAATTCAAAGCTAAACAGCAGAAGCATGCAAAAAGAAGGAATAGGATAGAGAAAATGCCTAAAACGGGGAAACAGTATTGAAGACAGATGGCAAAATTTAAAGTGCGTGAGCACTGGAAAAAAACACTTCGAGAAATCACATGGGACGGGGGAAGGCTGGAGCTATACGTGAGGGACGAGCAGTAAGGGGACATCTCTCGTAGAGAGACCAAGCATTTCGATAGAAAATAAAGTACGAATTTCAAGATGTGCCCGCAACATACTTCATGTACTACAAAAAAAAGGGAAAAAATGAGCAAGATCTCTTTACAGCGAGTATCTGTCTGTTAAAAGACTGGGACAACTTCCGGCAGACCGGACTGAAGGAGAAACTAACTCGAAGATGTGGGGATCATCTACAGGCAAGCCGATCAGGGAAACGAAAAATAACAAGATGTGTTGACATCGGATTCGTTGGGGATAGAGAGGGGGACCAGGCGAGATTAGCCGGAAAAAAAATCGAGAGAGGGGAGGTCCAACTGTGGGCGAAGCATATGGTTAACCCAGCAAAAGGGGGCTAGGCCTAAATCATTCTCGAGCGACATGTGTCAGACCGGGGCCCTCTGCAGGACGATGCTACCGGCGGGGAGGGAGGGCCAGCAGCTGGGGACCGGAGACTTTGTAACCTGCAGGAAAAAAATTGTCGGCATGGCAGGAAAAAAAAGGAAGCGAAGCGTAATTGTTTAAAAAAGAAAGGAAAAGTGGAAAAGTAAGAATGTCCAAGGGCCGAAGGCGGCCCAATCGTCCAATTAGTGGCTGGAACGTGGGGGGTCCATCTTTCCGGAAAAAAAAAAAGGGGGGATTTGGGAGTTCAACACAGTAAAAAGGAAGGAAAGACGCGAAATAGGCTCACGAATACATCTTTAACAGGCCAGCCTAATAATTTCCCGCTTCAAAGAAGGTCGCACGGAAACGCGAGACGAAAGAGAGGTCAGGTAGGAAATGGGTGGCTGTCAAGAGAGAGCCTCGCAAGAAATCCGAGTGTATTAGGGGAAAAAAACGAAGCGGGAGGCGGCTGCTTTGTACGCCGGAGTGGGAAACTCGATCTATCTCCGGGTCAGGGACGGTTTGAAAATTAAAAAGTGCTGGAAGCCAAGCAAGGAAAAAAGACGAGACGCGTGCAAGAAAGCTACACACCAAACCACAAGAAGCCAGCGAACTCCCTAAATGTTCAAACAAGTTGAGTGCAAAAAACAAAGGAGGGCGCGGAAGAAACTGGTTGGATTCTGGGGCAAAATGGTGTCGGAGCGAATTGTCTAACTCGCCAAAACGCTACGATTTAGGGGGATACCTGTTAGCACGGCGTGTCGGTCGAAAACGTGATCCGAGGGTGCAGTTGCCTCATGCGCAAACCAGCAGGGAGGCACTCCAAATCAGATTCAGGTACGTTACAGGAAAGAGGGCGTACTTTGAGGTGAAGCAGAAAGACTGTGGCGAGCGACTGAGGGGTTTCATCTGGTAGCTAGGTGAGAAGTGGCTTACCACGCATACAATATGGGGCAAGGGGGCATGGACTTTTTGGGGGGTGGGGGGAGGGGTCGTTCTGTTGCTGTTTGTGAGAAAAAAAAAGGCAAACTCTTCTTTTTGCAATATCGGGTCTCTTTGTAGGAGAACGAAAGCCAAATCAAAAGAGCGGTATTGATGATCTAAGGGGCCTCAGAAGGGGGAAGAGATGGGGTGCTGACATAGGACGTTGCTTTCTGAAAACACGCAAAACTGACGATCGCGTAAATAAGGAGGAATAGGAGTGAATGAAGGGAGGGCACGAACTGGGAGAAGGCAATGGAGCAGGGGACCAGCAACCGATATCAACGATTCGATCTGCAGGGGAAAGGGGGGGGAATTTAGAAAAGGAAAATAAAGGTTTGGAAGGAGCGTCTCCTGACGGTCACAGGGGACAAAGTTGGATCGATTGGTGACAGGGATTAAACGCCGGCGCCTGGGAGGAGGCGCGTGACGGCGTTAAAAACGGCGACTTTGCAAAGATATAGAAACAACAAAAAAAGGAGGGGGAGGAGTGAAAAGAGAAAAAGTATTCAAAGGAAAACGGTAAGGAGGAAAGCAAACAAGCATAATTCTAAAACGGGCGAGTATCCTGTTGCCACCACATCCAACGTTTTCCGGGGGAACAGGCTTCAAGACGCCTGGAACAAAAAAGAGGGGCTCAAATTGGAGACTGAAAAAAAAATTGTTCCACTGCGATCGAATTCTTTGAAAAGGAGCTGGCCTGGGTCAAGCGGCCAGCCAAGGCGAAGGCTTGGGAAATCAGTGCCGGAAACAGTCGAAATTGACAGCGTCGTCGTTCAGTGGGGCGGTTTTCTAAAACGAAAAATTGAAATCATTTAAGGCAACCATCTAGGACCAAGGAACTGACTTAGAACATAAGATCATGGGAGGGGGGAAAAGTGGGGGGAGGCGGAAAAGATAAGACACTACGTTTCACAATAAGTGAACGCAAAAACTGGATAGAACAGCACAGAATCGAAACGCCATCATCCGGAAGGAAGATGGAAACAAAAAGAGGGATGCGGTTATCAAGTCAGAAAATCGAATTAACCCCGTATGAAAGCTGCCGCTCGCAATGGAATTGGAGGGAAAAAAAACCAAGCCTACAATCTGGGTACTCAGGAAGAAGGGGAAGGGGGGGAGGAAAACTGGAAAACGCGCATCTTACCTCAATGAGGACAACGAGACGCTCGGATACCGGGTTCAAAAAAAAACTCCCCCGTGCTACCGCCAAAACGGAGAGAAGGGAGCCAATGAGGAGAGAAAAACAACATTGGGGGGACAAAATAAGGCATCGTCATCAGCGCGAAGGGGGAAATCGAAGGTTGATCGAAAGCAGGGAGAGTATTAGTTTCAGGGTGGGGTGTGGGGGGAATGAAAAGGCGGAAAACGAATTTAATACGGGGGGCTCGTGGAGGCTTGGCCGACACTTTTGTCTTATCCAATGATAAAAGGGGGAGCAGCGAAAAAGGTAAACCAAGGGCATGAGAAAAGCGACCGCTGCCGAACAAACAAATACTTATTGATGAGATCTCAGGGGGGATCTGGCAGAAAAACATTTCATATACGATCTGAGAGATTGACGGTTGAAATGGCTAAACTCTTAAGCGGGTTCGCTGAGTAAAGAGGAGGGGAGGTTGAGAGCTTGCGGAAAGGGATTTGGTCGTCCAGGGTGAAGGGGTGTTGCCCCACTCCCTTTACAAAGAAGGTACACAAAAAAAAAAAAAAACCGTTAAAAAAGCATGCAAAGGACACGGAGGTCGCGCAGGGGGCGGCTTTGGGAAACCAATCGGAAAGGGGTCCAACTTTTGGGCAATTTTAACTATAAATTCTACAGAATTCGGAAAGCGAATGAACTCGAAAGGGACAATAGCGGTTCCAGCACTGTCAACTAAAAGAAGACGCCTGCGGGGGTCGACACTCGTCACAATTGAAGATTGAAAAGGGGGCATACTCATTAGCGATCGCAGATGCGGCAACAGCCCTTTGCTTTTTGAAAGACGCGAAAACTTGAAGAAAAGCCTCATCGAGTGGTAATGCTAAGATGCGACCAAAAGACTGGTCAAAAACTGAACCACTTCCAACATCGCGGAAAAAAGAGTTCGATTGGTGAGGGGGAGGACAAAGAATCGCTGGGGGCACGTGAGATTGTGTCACAAAGCAGCCGCTCATTTTCTTGGAGGAAGAGGTTCGCCGTAATTTGTCGGGCCAGAAACAGAGAGAGAGCTCTTCATTCACGTCGATCTAGAATTTAATGTTCGTATCGCCGATTTCGGCCATACAGCCTGAAAGGAGGAGGAGGTGGGGACTTGCGGGAGGAGGGAATAACTGATGGGGCTGGCGCGATAAGGGGCTCAAACTGCCGTTCCAGCATCGAGAAACAAGAATAGGAAACCAAAGTCTACCGGGAGGCGACTTTTGGGGGAGGGGAGTAACTGCACTTGCCACTTGCTGCCAGAGAATTCAGAAGACTTAAAAGCATCGCGGTCTCGTCTCGGAAGGGAGTTGCCCGGGGTAGGCGTAGGAAAGGATTGAAAAAAAAAGTACAAGAAGGTTGTTCCAGTTTCCGAAGGAGCAGCACAAGGATTGAGAGCGAAGCGGGGTCAGAAAGGAGGAGCGGCTGAGGGACTAGGGCTGAAAACATTTGAGGGTAGCCTCCCCGATCGAAAAAAGGTCTGGAAGAACTGTGTACCGGACGCGGCACGTACGGGAAAAGGGTGGGGGAATTACCCAGTCTGTCCCGGTGGAACAGTAAAAAAACGCAAAAACTGGCTCTCTGGGAGAGACAGGACCCTTTAAGTCCTGGTCACCGGATGAAAAAAGATCGTCAACGACAGGAAAGAAAGGCTGCCGCTTTTGGTAGCCTACGAAATGTATAGGTGCCAAGCTTTGTAAAATAAAAAGATAGAGAAGGCGTTGGCCACGAAGAAAGGAAGGGAAAAGAGCCAGCGGCAGTAAGGAAAAGATCTTTGAAGCAGATCCTAATCACACACAAAGGATTGAGGGGAGAGAGAGGCTGAAAGAGAGGATACGCGCGGATCAAGTACTCTAGAGGGATCATTGGACCACTGCCGTAGATGAAGATGGCGGACAAAAGCAGACAAAAAAGTTTGCTACACCTATAAGTCTGTAGTCAAAGGAGGTAGGAGGATGGATAGTGGAGGCAAATCAGGAGTTGGAAGGCCAAAAGGTGTGGACGGATAAGAGAGCACCAGAGTTTCCTCATTGAGGGGTTACAACCTGGTAAAATCAAAATGGGTGAATCTCAGAAAACTCGCCTAGGAAAAGTCGAGGGAAGGGACGGGGCGGTAGCATTGAGCGAGGGTGAGCAAGCTAACAATCGGGACGGCCAGAAGTCTCAGCGCGCGAATTCGCGCTTCGGAAGGATGAAAAAGACTCTTGTGACGGGGTCGACAGAAAAATGGAACTTAGGGTCCTTCAAAGAGAAAGCAGAAGATCATTCACTGGAAAAAACAAAAAAAATGAGGGACCGGACAGGAGAAGTCTTTGAAGTGGACGCGTTAAGGGAAGGTTAAAGCAAATGAAAAAAATGGGCGCGCAAGGTAATAAGTGGAACGGAGATGCTTTCGAAAACGGAAAGGCCCGCAGGAGTCCACCTCGATAAAAATAAAAAGGAGTAGAAAATAAAGAAACGCACGAAGGGAGTCTCTGGGGAAAAGAAAGAAGGAGATCTACGCAACTGAAAAAGTCAGATCTAGAAAATCAAAGTGGAGAGACGACAAATTAAGGCAAAGACCTGGGAAGAATAAAAAGAAGAGGGAGGACGGGTTAAGGGAAGACAAGAGGAACTCAAAACAGCCGCTCGAGGACAAAAAGAGGGAAAAATTTGTCAGTCCGCGGTAGAATTGGAAACAGGAGGCGCAGTAAGCCCGGAAAAAAAAGAGTAGGGAATTGGAGGGGAAAAATTTGACTACTTCAGGTGTATAAGAAAGGCATGCAACGGAATGGGATCGCGAAGAGCATGGAGTCTGCACAGGTGCAAATACTGAAGTTAAAAGTGGGAGACCTGAGGAGGGCTCACTGAGCTGAAAGCGTTTGCAAAATTGACGAGAATGCCAATTCGGGAAGTGAAGAGTGATAAGGGTACGGAAAAAAAAAGTGAACCCCAGGGGAAGAGTTCACGCAAGAAGGCGCCAACGCCTTTGACCCTTTTAACATGCTGACCTGGGGTAAACTCCGTGAGGGCTTTGGGGTTGGGGTCCACCCTGAAACCTTCAGACAAAATACCGTAACCGGACATCTGCCCACATGATCGGGGGCACCTTCCAGAAAATCTGGACAACGTCGAAAAAGATAGGGAGCCAACAAGGACCGATCAATCGGAGGAAGAAGGGGGGTTCTCGCGATAATCCGCGCGAAAATCCGATGGGGGGGAGGGAAAACTAGGGGGAAAGACGGGGGGGGCCTGTGGTAGCTCTTGGAAGGTCCAAGAGGGAAATAAAGCCTTTAAGCCGTGGTAAAAACGTGAGAAGGCCAACAAGGGAATAAAAAACGGAGGAATTAGGGGAACGTAAAGTGGCTTCCACAAAAACAAAAAACCAAATAATCCAGAGACGAAGGATATTAGAAAAAAAAAAATTCACAAAAAGGTAGTTTCCACGAGCGCTTGATGAAGGTTTCAGCTTTGGCAAATGTTTCTCTCTAGGGTAGGACCAACCGGCGTCTGAGGCAATTTTGACGAAAGGGTCAGCCCCGACCCGAGTAAAAGCGCGATTGCCCAATCGACTGGAAGGTTCAGAGAAGGCAGGTCAAGAAGCCAAATCAGATTAGCCTTTACAGTGCGAGGTTGCGGTTGATGTGAGGCAAGAAAAAAAAAGTGCAGGGGAGAGGCGCTGGGTCATCCTGTTTTAATGAATGTCGGTGATCGAAGGAATTCAACTCCATAAAGATGGGTCAAGAGAGGTCTCGCGATTTAAGGGGTTTCTGGGAAAATTGGGATTGGGGGGATCCCAAGACGCACTTCAAAAAATGTTCAAAAGAGGGGGAAGCTGCTTTGGGGGGGAAAAGAGAAAGACAAATCCGCCAGCACAAGCTCTTGATGGCTCAATGGGCTCCAATGGGGAAGAGAGGGGGTTCTGAGGGAACTTAAGGGAAGGGGGTTCTATGAGGAGAAAAACCCGAAAACACCTTAACGATGCGTCCAACTTCTCGAATAGATGAATTAGGGGGATTTTCCGGCCAATTAGCAGGAGCGGAGCCTTTTACCTAGGAAAGCTATATCACAGTGACCGAGTCGAAGTGGGAACTTTTTGGGGGGGGGGGAATGAGGCAAAAAAAGATTTTTTGACCAGGCGCGGATCAGGCACGGTACAATAAAAAAAAAGTTGGAAAGAGGGAGGGGCAAAAAAAAAATGAAAAATTGGAAGGTCCGCAAGCCTTATTCGGAGGACTGCGTAAAGCGGCGACTGCCTCCGAGAGAAAACAAAGGTGAGAGGGGAAGGGAAAAAAAAGAGCTTGAAGACGAGGTGGAACAGCGTCACGCGCAAGAAAAAACGCCGGCGGAAAATACCTTGGGGAACCAGAGAGACAAAAAGGGTGCAAGTTTAACCGTGCCTGATCCGCAAGAAATCGCAGCAAATTTTCAAATTCAATGGGGAAAAGGAATGAAGCATTAGGGGGAGAAGAGTCGGAACTTTTCCAAGGCGAAGCGAAGCAAGGCTTGGGAAATCAATTCAAAGGATCATAATTCGTGAAGGGGGGACGAGCGTCAAAGTGGTTCAGGGGGGGAGAGCTACCACTTAAAAAGAATGTCAGCTCCAAGAGATCCCATGGAGAAGGAGATCATCAAAAAAGAGCGGGGGATTTGCGGATGGGGCGGAACAGAGGAAAGAGACACAGACTATTTCAAAAAAAGGAAAATGGAGGGGATCTGGGTAGAGAAAAGTCAAAGAACTAACATCACTCCGATAGGGAAACTATTGACCCATCTATGACGTAGACAGGAAGAACCTGAAAGGATTTAAAAGGGTGTAAAAAAGAAAAGCCTCGAAAAAAGGGGGGTTATGGACTAACATCAAAAAAAAAAAAAAAGACAAAGAAACACGTAGCGGGTAACGTCTCAGGATGAGGGTTGGCGGAGGTAGCAGCGCGCTTACACGAAATGGGCAAAAAGCGAGGAGCCGGGGTCAACGGCCAAGCCTACACACCAAACGGGGGAAGGGGGTAGCGGGAGGGGTAACAATCGAAGGACAAGGCCAACCGAAGAAGCTGGTAATCATCCGAGAAGTTTGGGAAGCGAAACTGGTGAAGGGAGGTGAGGAGATGGATTATTTGGCTGGGGGGGGGGGGGGTGGAAAACAAGGTTAGACAAAGAGTTAATCAGGTGCCGTTGGAGAATGCTTGGCCTTTCAGTTGAAAAAACTTAACCGTCGCAAAATGGTCAGGGGGAGCAGGCGTTGGGGACCATCCCGCCGTCTACAAAAAAAAACGGAGAAACAACCCCCCCCAAAACCAAACAAAAAAAAAAACAAAAAATGAAAACGAAAAAGACCAATCGGATTTGACGAGCGCGGAAAAAGTTATCGCGCAAGAAACCTGCCGCATAGAAGGGGCAAGCCGGGGGTCAAGCGAAAAAGGGAGATGAAGCTGTTAAAGAGTAGGGCTGTAAGGGAAAGAGGGAAGAGAGAGATGGAGAAAGGGGATTTGGGCCTTCACGGTTTAATTGGTTGAACAGAAAAAGAGGTTTAACAAACTTCAAGAAGTGTAAAAAAAAGGTACCTAGGGGGTTTAGGGCATAGTTGGACGCGGTACTTGGGCAAAGCGCTTTGGGTTAAAAATTGAAATATTACTCCTGAAATAAAAAGGATCGGGAACCAAGGGCAGGCGAGGCAAAAGTTCAAAGTCTCGTCCCAAGCAACTGGCCATCTGAACAGACTACTGTCGGGGAACGGACAACCTGAAATGGGAACACCTTTAGTACAGATCTCTAAAAGAAACGGCGCGTAAAGTTGAAGCATCTAAGGTGGTTTCTTTGAAGACGCTCGAAAGTAAATCAAAGAATCAGGAAAACCCCTGGGTTCCGACTAAGGCTGCTCCAACTCAATGGGAAAAACGATCACAGCCGCGAAGCAAAGCGGGGAAAAATTGGTTCAGGATAGAGGGAAACTGTGGGCGAAAGCAATTAGATGCCCGGAAAAGGAAGAGTGAGGTTAGGTAGTCCTCCACGGGAGGGCCCTTATTGGGTTGTGTGGTCGGACAGAACACAGACAGCTCAAAGGGATCTCTTCTCAATCGATAAAGGCCGTGTTCGTATCTGATGCGAGGTTGGGGAAGGCATCCTCATCTAGAAAGTGAAAATCGGAAGGTATTAAGACGTAATTTGAAAGACGGGGATTTAGGAAGGAACTATAGGACCTCCGCTGTGCTCTGTTAAATGCGCGGTCTATCAGCTACGGCCGGTAACAACGAAATAGACCTGAAAGCGCCTTTTGGGGAATGAATATCAACGTCATGCTGGAGGGGAAAGCTGCGTTGAACTACTTCGGAACCGGCAAAGGAATCGCGCCACGGTCAAGTCCGGCTGGAGGGGGGGCCAAATCTGACTGCTTCCGAGTGAAGGGAAAGAAGGGGGAAAGGTTAATGGGGTACTGCGAAAAAAAATCTTTGAATTCGCAGAAAAAAGACGTCAAGAGCAGTCGCTGAGCGACTAAAAGAAGGTAAAACAAATACTTTAGCTGTGTATCATCGGAGAGCAAACGCGCCAAAGGCGGAAAGCAAAAGGGCCGGACGAGAGCGGAGAGGGGTGAGGTGGGTAATTCACCCAACAGGATTGTCCCGGGAAAAAATGAAAAAGACGGGAGCTAGAGATCAGAACCCGTTAGTTCAAGCACCACGACTCTGGTAAGGATCAACATATCTCGTAACGGACACGCAGACCAATTCAACTACAAGGTTGGGATCCACCAGAAACTGTAGAGGTTTAGAAAAAGAGTTGGTCGAAAATCTCCGATCTATAAGCGGGGAGCAATGACCGGAAATCGCAAGATAGTAAAACATACCCGGCTCGGGAAGCAAAGAGGGAAGCATCACTGAAAAAACCCCTCCATAAAAAAAACAAACGGAGGAGGAAAGAGAGTCGGAAGAGCAGGGGTCACACAGGGGGGGGTAGGCTTAAAGAGGAGGGATGAGAGGTGGAAACGTCACAGCCGGCGTAAGAGAGACACAGCGGGGGGGAGCTTTGGCACACCTACATGCTAAGGGAGGGACAAAGGAGGGGGAAGTGATTAGATGTTACTAATTTTGCATCGCGTGTGCAGACCTAAAGTTACGGTATAGGGGGGGAGACTCAACAGAGGGGTAGATTGGATCAAAAGGCATGCCTCAGGGGGTTAACTTAGCAACAAAAAGAAAAGTACCGAATCGTCGTCAGAGGGCGGTGCTGGAAGCCTGGAGGGGGGGAGGAGAGCTATCTAAAGAAAGGGGTGGGGGAAGGGTCTAAAATAGAGGATCAGGCATGCGATTGACAAAGCTTCACAGGAGTCTACGTGTGCGAACTCGTGCATCCGGAAAGGAAAAAGAGTGCATTCAGAGAGGGGAAAACAGATAGACAGGAGAAAATCCAGGCCGATAGGGATACCTGAAACAAGATGCTTGCGGAGAAAGTCTTGAAGCTGCAGCCTGGCAGCAAGTGAAGGCGTGTGACAAGAATTGAAAAAAAAAGCGACGGCCAGGGAGAATTTGAAGGAAGAGGAGGGAGACTCGATTCGTGGACGCGCACGGAGAACTAGGACGTAAAAAAAAAGACCAAGCAGTAATAACAGATCGCAAGAACGAAGTTCAAGCGAGGGGAAAAAAATAGAGCGAGAAGACAATGGCCGGGACAGAAATCGAGGATGAAGAAGACGAGCTTAGGGTGCAGACAATAAAGGCCGACCCTTCTGAAGAGACGCTGACGGGGGAAAATACGCAGAAACTGCCACAAAGAAGATGCTCGCGAAAACGACAATCTGAAGTAAAGAAACTGGGGGAGTTGACCAGGCGAGCTAAAAAAAAGGAAAGACAAAAAAAATCGATGAGGGGAGTGGGTGGAGGAAAAGGGGGAGAGTAAAGTTTAAAAGCAAATTCAATGTCGCAATAGTCAAGGAGATCGAGCAGGGAGTGGGAAAAGGGGCCAGTATTAGAAAAGGACGAATTTCGAAAACAAGGGCTCAGAGAACGTTGGCAGATGGAAAGAAGGGGGAATTGCAAAGGGGCTGACCGAGTCAGTATGAGCGTAATAGTGTTAAAAGGTGAAAAGGGTGGGCCCCTTAAAATGGGACCAAAGACCAAGCGCGCCACCCCTCGGGAAAATGTCACGTCACGGCTGCGTTGTCCACCCACGCGTTGAATCCCTGTTTGGGGGACACCACAGTCTTAACCGGAAGGAAAGAACTACGCAAACAACAGACAGGGAGCAAGAAATTGATAGTAGTCGGGGGCCAAGGACAAAGAAGAAGCTATTCCGAGAAGAAGGGAGTTCGGCCAGGACCGACGAACGAGAAGAGCGGCCCTAGAGACCTTTTGGGGGGGGATGGGGGAGAT